>Ga0180438_10005885_pt1 | contig 16815 bp, 23 predicted proteins | sample SS_ome_12_FD_132455 | JGI IMG/M metagenome (GOLD analysis project Ga0180438, IMG submission 132455) | Hypersaline lake sediment archaeal communities from the Salton Sea, California, USA - SS_3_D_2 metaG | ecosystem: Environmental > Aquatic > Non-marine Saline and Alkaline > Hypersaline >...
CAAAGAGACCCACCTGAGCGACAGCGTGTCGCCGGTAGAACATGGTCCACCGCGTCGCGTAGTACCAACTACCCTTCGCGGTCGGGTAGAGCGTCCCGGCCCGCCTCTCGACGTACCGACCCGCCTCGAGGGCCGCGGCCCACGGCTCGCTTTGCCTCTCGGGCTTGAAACCGTAGCGCTCCACCGTGCGGCAGAGCACCCACCACTCCCCGGGGCTCATCCGTGCACCCGGACCCACGCATAGAGCTCATCCATGGCGGTTTGCACGTCCGGCGGATGCGGCATCCCGTCGTCCCGCTCCCCGTTGATGTAGGACAGGACCCGCCGCACCTGCTCCACCGGGACCGCGGCCGGCGCGAGCTTGGACGGGTCGCTGTAGCCCGCAAGCACCGCCTCACTGGTGAGCGTCCGGGACAGTTCCTGAGCCTCAGCGTTGCTCAGGTCAAAGCAAATCGCGCTGCGCTTGGACGACCCCACGAACTCGAACCGCCGCGCCTGGTAGGCCCGGCGAGCGAACTTGATTGCGTGCCCCGGTAGCAGGTCAAACGTCATGTTGAAGGCGACGCCCGCAATCCGCTCCGACCAGCCCACGCGGACGTGCCAGCCACACTCGAGCTCTACCGCTCGCACGTCGATTTTCCGGGAGTGGTGCACGTTTTTTAGCTCCACCATCAGCGGACCCCGTCCCCCATGATGCGCAGCAGGTAGTCCAGCGCCGCGAGCCGAGCTTCCCGTTCCCAGGATTCGTTTTCGCGGCGTCGCTGTTGTCCGAGCTCGGTCCAGCTGGACGCCCTAAGCCCGGCGTTAGACGACTCCCCCCCCGGGGAGACGTGGTGCTCGAACAGCAGGCTTCCCAGTAGGTTGCCGCTGTGCATCTCTCGCACCATGACCATGGTGTAGTGCGATCCAGGGCGCACGCCGACCATGCGCTGTCCGGCGGTGAGCTCGAACCGTCGAACTCGAGCGCCCATTATCGCCCCCTCCCGCGATTCGCCACGTCCTCGCCTTGGGCGTTCACCCGGGGCGCGTTTGGAGCGCTGAGCACTGCCTCCCCGAGCGTGGTGGTCCGCCATTCGCCCGGGGACCAGTTTCCGTCAGGCCGACACAGGCGAACCAGCTTCAACCTCCGTAGCGCGTGCACGTTCGGAGTTGTCCGCGCAAACGGAAGCCTTTTCAGGGTCCTGAGCTCCGACCGGGTGAGGGACTGCCGGATTTCGTACGCTTCGTCCTCGATGCGCTGGACCATCAGTTGACCCCCAGGCAGAGCATCGTCCACAGGTCGTTGGCGTCGATGTCGTAGCGGTGGCCCACCAAGCAAAATTGCTCCGCGACGGCAGCCGCGGCGGGGCTGCTGACGATGATGCTGTCCAGCCTGCCGGGAAAGACAAACGCCATCGCGTCGGGTGCTTCGTGGTCCTCCGCGTGGAGCCTCGCCGGCCGGACCTTGACCCGGAGACGGTCAAGGTAGGACTTGACGCGCGGCGAGAGCTCGCCGGGCCAGGTCAGGGAGGATTGCTGCTGTTGATGCTCGCGGCCCATGGCCGTGAGAGTGAACGTCACTTCGTTGTCTTGCATGTCCATCCTTCGCGCTCTGCAGGCGCACACCTAATGTTGCAGTAATGGTGCCCACCGTCAAGCGGTAACCTCGAGGGGCCTCGCCGAGATGGGGGGCAAAGGAGAAACGACCATGTCAGGGAACTTCCTCGTTCCAGTTCAGTTTTGCTACGGCGCGATTTCTGCGGAGTCGGCCGGACCTCAGCCCGGGAACGCGTCGCAGGCGCTTGCCCTCGCCGTCAACGGCGACGTGCCCGGCTTCGCGTACACCTACGCCGCGGGCGAGACGACCATCGTTGAAGCTCAGGGCGCCGAGCTTCAATCCGTCCGGCTGCAGTTCACGCTGTCCGGCGTCGTCGCGTGGACCTCTCGCGGTGAGCTCACCTGGTACTTCGCCGACACGGCCGGCGGCACCGTCGGACGCTCGCCTCAGCTGACGCCGACCCTCAGCGGGGACCGCTTCAACATCGAGGCCGGCTCCGCGCTGGACCTGCTGCTGAGCGCGGGTGAGCCGATTTCCGGCTCGGTCCACGTGCCCAACCGCAACGGCCACGCTTCGCAGAAGTCGAGCACCCTCGGGATGCTCTACACGGACTCCCTGGGAGACATCGGGGACGACCTGCTCGAGCTTGACGAGCGCATCCGGGCCCGGATGGGCTCGTTTTCGACGCGCAGCGGCGTGACGATTCAGGGCGCCGCCGCCGGATTCAACGGGCCGGACGGCCTCGTGTGGGTGGCGCCGGGGGACATCGGTTCGGGTGACGACCAGATTCCGAGCAACCCCCTTGAGGTGACGTCAGACGACCTCGAGAATCACCCGAGCGTGTTTCTTCGCCGGACGGACAACCTCCGGAGCATCGACGCGCTCAACGTGGACCGCGAGGGCTACGACATCATCAACCCGCCGCCTCTCGTGACCCAGGAGGCAGGCCCCCCTCCCGTGGAGACGCCGAACTTCGGTGTCATCGCCATCATCCGCGACCCGCTGTATGTCGCGTGGCGCATCGTGGCGGACGGCGCCCGGTATGACCTGCTGCTCAAGGTCCCCGAGGGCCAGGTCGGCGCCCGTCGGCCGCGCGACCTCTTTCAAGCGACCATCGCCCCGATGCTCGCCGCGGACGGGGCACTGGTTGCGCCGCTGTACACCTACGACAGCGCGCCGGACCCGAACGACTCCAGCGTGCGACTGTTCTACCGTCGCGGGCTCTACCGGAAGATGGGCTACATCGAGTCGGTGGCGTTCATCGCCGCGTTGGACGATTCGACCGACGACATCAACCAGGTCATCATCGGCGAGGGCGACCCTCGTCCCATCGGGCCCGGCTAGCGCCGAGCTCGAGGAAAGGAACAAGCGACGATGACCGAAAAGAAGTCCACCACCCCAGCGAAGGCCGCGAAGTCGAAGGCAACCCCGGAGGCCGTCGGCAAGCGCCTCGTTGCCAAGCACGAGGAAGGCCGCCGGCCCATCGGCGGCTTCTCGGCGCCGACGAACAAGCCGAGCGGCAAGCCGAGCGAAAAGCAGCGGCTCCACGCCAGCCGCCGCAAGGCTCGGCGGCGCTAGAGCGAACCGCCTCGAGCTCGAGGGCGCCCCTCCGGGGGCGCCCTTTTTCGTGTCAGACTTCCCCCATGCTCGAGCGCGCGTCACCGGACCGCATGGGGGCCGTCATCCTCGCGGCGTTCGTCGCCGGCCTGGCCGTGGCCCGCTGCGCGGCGCCGGCCGACGCCGCCCCCCGCCGGGACTGCGGCTGCGAGCTCGAGCGCCGCCGGCTCTACCTGGACTGCATGCACGCCTACAGCCTCGGGGCCGTGCTCGGTCCGGACGGCCAGCCCGCGGACGCGGCGATGGCCTGCCGCGAGCTCGCCGGGCTTCCCGCCGCGGACCTGCCCCGCTAGCCCGGAGGCCGACGCGACGCGACGAGACGGGCCCGCCATGCGACCGCGAAGCGGGCGCGCCCTGCAGCATCGAGCGTGCGACGCTCCGAGCGCTCGAACCGCGCGAGCTCGGCGCGGAACGCCTCGACATCCGCGGACGACAGTCCCCGGAGCGCATCGCGGAGCAATCGAACCGCGCCCAAGTCGCGGACGCTGGCACGCGCCTTGCTCCGCGTCAGCGGCCCCACGGGCGAGCTCGCGGACCCTGCCCCCCTCGAGCTCGAGCCTTCGCCCGGTTCCTCGAGGATGGCCCGCGGCCCGCCCCCGGCCGGGGGCGGTGCGGTCGCGGGCTGCAATTCCCTCTCGGAGATACTATCTCCCCCCCGGGAGGTTTGGGGTTTCACTTTGAAACGCGGGTTCGGTGCAGCAGCCCGCGCCCTCCGCGCGTCCATCCTCGAGGAACCGGGCGAAGGCTCGAGCTCGAGGGGGGCAGGGTCCGCGAGCTCGCGGCGACCGGCGAGCCTGCAGAGCTCGGCGAATGCGCCGCCGGGCGGGGGTGGGCTAGCCTCGGGTTGCTCAGCTGCAGGTTCGTCCGGTTGCTCGAGCACGGCCAGGGCCTCGCGGACCGCCTCGCGGGCCTCGAGCCGGTTCGCCTCCGCTTGCTCGGGGGTGGGCTCGAGCTCGGCGGGGGCGTCGCCCTCGAGCTCGAAGAACTCGGCGCCCTCGGGGCTGACGTGGGCGATGCGGGGCTCAGTGGCCTCCGCCTCGAGGCGCTCGTCCCACTTGTCCGGTTCCTGGCCGCGCTGGGACTTCCAGACCGCGGCGAGCTTGGCTTTGCGCTCGATACGGGCGTCCCGGCGGGCCTGCGCTCCGGCGAGTGCCCGGCGCTGGCGCTCCGCCTTGCGTTCGTCGTAGTCCCGGCCGTCTTCGCGCTCGTGTAGACCCTCGAGCATCCCCGCTTCCCCGCCTGCGAGCTCGAACAGCGCCGGGCCGGGCTGGTAGAGGTTTCTCGAGCGCTCGCGGTTCCTCGAGCGCTCAGGGTCCGCCTCGCGCCACGTGTCCACCCGGACGATGAACCCGGCTTCCTCGAGGCGCCGGAGCATCCGCCACCACGTCGTGCGGGACGTCGCGCAGCCAAGGGCAACCGCTTCCTCATAGGACACGAGGAACCCCGTGGAGCCGTGGCGGTAGGCCGCGAGGATGTACGCGAGCACGAACCGGTCCGCGGGTTTGATGCTCGGTCGCATCAACCACATCGGGAAGCTCAGGCCCCTGCCGTACTGCGCTTCGCTCCACGTCCAGCACCGGGCCTCGAGCTCCGCCATGATGGCGCTGTCCCGCGTGGTCCACGTCCGTGCGGAGTGGAGCCGGACGCCCTTCGCCATCGACAGGATTTGCGCCGTGGGCAGTGCGGATAGGTCGCGCCCCTCGTGTTCGATGCGCGGCGCCCCGCGGCGCCGGTAGCACGCAAGGGGCCTGATGCCCGTGGGAAGGCACGCAATGAGCCGAGCAAGCGCGGTCACAGGGCACCCTTTCCGGACTGTCGGGGGGCGCTTGACTCTGCGGGAAAGCTGGTACGATTCATGAGGACTCGGGGGAGGAAATCTCGACGTCCATCCTTCGAGCTCCCGCGGCCTGCAGCCGCGGGAGCTTTTCTTATGGACGCCGCACGATGGCCGACGCGAGAGAGGCTTCCCGCGCGCCGTACTGTTGAAGGAAGCCGGACATGCGTCCGAGCGGGCGCACGAACAGCGCCACATCGTCGGACGCCTGTAGCGTCACGACGGCGAAGAGACGGGCCAGGTAGGGACCGCGCAGCAGCCACTGAGCCACACCGGGGCGCGGCAACCCGTGGGCCCACCGCTGGTCTCTCCAGCGGCCTGGACCGATGCTGACGCCCGGCGGGATGACCAGTGCGGGCGGCACGTTCTGAATCTCGGGGGGACGGTCCCCGCCGTCGGATGGGACGCCCTGAGCGACCCATACCCATTCGCAGGACACGTTGACGGCCGTGGGATTGCCCGGGGTGTTGAACGACACGAGCGCCGGCCAGGGACACGGGTCGTTGTCCACGATGCGAGCGAACTCGCCGTTCGGTCCGACGGCGCCCATGTTGTAGGGCGTGTGGCGCCAGTCAATCCCGTTGACGGACCCGGGGCTGAACGTCGCGTTCGGGTCGACGAGCTCCACCTTCAACGCGGTTTCCACGTGCTCGAACACGCCGACGGCTCCGGAGGGAACCTCGATGCGACCGAGCTCGAACGCTCGCGTCACCGGGGCGGCCTGCAGGTCCACCCGCTCGCGGAGGCAGCGGAACACGTCGAAGTAATCGACCGCCTCCCGCCCCGAGGGCGTGGCGATGCTGTCCCCGGGGCTGCTGAGGTTTTGGGCCTCGAGCATCAAGTCCCGGAACTGCACCGGGCTGCGCGGGTCCTGCATGTTCCAGGCACCCCACGCCGGTTCACAGTCGCAGGCGGCGGCCTCGCCGGCCTCGATGCTCGGAAGCAGCAGCGCGTCCGAGCGCCAGGGGTACAGGCCCCAGGCATCGAGGCTCACCCCCTCATAGGTGACGCACGTTTCCTGGTCATCGTGGAACCAGTACATGCCGGGGTTGGGCTGCTCCCCCCCCATGTCGCGGTACGCCACCGCTAGTCTCCGAACGTCTCAGGGTCGAAGTTAGTCGAGGGGGGCGTCCCGCCGGGGGCCTGGCTCGCGCTGTACTGCCACCCGGTGATGACGGCCTGGCAAATGACCTGCCCGACCTCGGGGGGGTAGGGGGTGCGGCGCACGACCCTCAGCACGATGTTGTTGCCGCCGCGGAACGGGTAGGGACAGCTGAGCGGGTGCCAGTGGATGCCCTTCGCGCCTTGCAGCAACGCTTGGTTGGCCGGGTCAACGACGACGTTCTGTTGGCTCAGGTCCACCTTGACGTCCTGGTCGTCGTCGATGCGCGCGAAGTAGTCCACGAGCTGAGGCGCGTTGAACAGCGTCGTTGCACCCTCCGGACCGAACTCCACGCCCTCGGGGGGAATCTCGTAGAGGTTGCGGATGCGGATGGACGTCAGCGCGTACGGCTTGGTCGTGAGCGGGATGGTGATGCGCGCGACGGACCCCGCCGTGATGACGGCGCCACCGTCGGGCGGCTGAAAGGCGGCCTCGCCGGGGTAGGCGAGTGAGAACTTTTGAAAGTTGACGGGCTTGCGGGGCGGTTGCGACACGTGACGTCCTCCGGTGAATAGGGTGGGGGCCTCTCACCCCCTCGGCGGTGTTGCGTTGGCCGTGGTCTCGACGCACGGCGGGTCGGCGCGCTGGCCTCCCCCTTCGCTTCGCTAGACCGCGGAGTAGGTGCCGCGGAACTGGACGTAGCGCGGCCCGCGGTGCCACACGCGAATGACGTACCAGTTGCGTTGCGTAGCGAACTTGAACGCGGGATTGCCGTCCGGGTCCGTGCCGCTCGGGACGGGGATGGACTTGGACTGCGGCAGGTCATCGAGCTGCAGCAGGAAGTCCTTGATGGGCTTGCTGATCTGCGCCGTGACCGTGATTTTGGACTTCGCCGGCAGGGCCAGGGGGTCCGGCCACTTCCAGCTGTTTTCCACTCGAGCCGCGCCGTTGTGGCCCGCGTTGCTGGCAAGGGCGCCCTGAATGACGCCCTGCTGCCCCTCGATGCCGGTCGCGCCGGGGAGGTGGATGCCGGGGGCGATGATGACGTTGTCCGTGTCCTGGACCTTGAATTGGAACGACATCCGCTTGCTGAGCTCAGCAACGAACATCGACTGCAGCAGTCCGGCACCCTCCGCCGCGGCGTCATCGAAGTTGGCCGCGCCGAGCGGGGCGATGAACTCGATACCACTCTGATAGACCCGCTGCGCGAAGTCCTCCTGAGTGCCGCTGATGTTGGCGTAGGCGAGGCCCACGTCCCCGTTCCGGTTCGCAGTGAACCAGGTCAGGTTGTCCGCGTTGGCGAAGTCAGCGAAGGTGTTGAACCACCCCGTGCTGACGTCCTTCGCTCCGGGACCGATGACGATGCTGTCGTAGCGAAGCCACTGCTCGCGGTTTCGCGCGGACTGCATCATCTGTGCAAGTTGGTTATCGACGTCTGCCATGGTCTTTCCTCTGTGTGTGTGGGGGGGAAACTTCCCCGGTTGCTAGCGTTGCGTGCGGGCGTCAGTGGGGCCGCTCGAGCGCCCGCGAGCTCGAGCGGCCGGCGGTGCTAGACGGTGGAGTAGGCAGCGACGTAGGGGTCCTTTGACCCGCTGTCCTGATACATGTTCCATTCGTCCGTGGCGTCGGAAATGTCCGGGTCGTAGAACCCGAGACGGTCCTCGGGGACGACGGCGCCGAGCTGGCCCTGGCCGTTGACCGCCCCGAGACGGTCCTCGGGGACGACGGCGCCCATGGGGTCGTGCGGGTAGCCCTGCATCGACACGGCGGTCCCGTCCGGCTGCATGAGCCACACGGTCCCGTCCGGGCTGGTCTGAATGGTCGCGTTGTACAGGCCAGCGTTGCCCGCGTTGCCGAACGCCCAGTTGAGCCACTGCGAGCGAGCGAAGCCTTCGGTCCACACGGCCTTGAACAGGAGGAAATCCACCGCGCCGCGCCACGCCTCGCGGCCCGCCTCGTGCCCCTGCCACCGGGCGATGAGCTCGGAGCCGAGGTAGCCGCCGAGCATCCCGACGAGGTAGCCGCGGAACGACATCTGAGAGCCGGCGGTGACGGACTGCGCACCCTGCTGCGGCGCGAAGCGCTGGATAGCGAAGCTCGCCATCATCATGCCGGCCATGCGCCACACGATGTCGTTGAGCGGCTCCATGAAATCGAGCTTGCGGTACCCGCCCGCGGGGTTGCGACGCCGACGGCGACGGGCCGGGCTCGCACTCGCGCGACGGCGACGGCGCGGGGCCGGGTTGCGACGACGGCGACGGGGGCTCGAGCTCCGCCGCTTGCTGGACTTCTTTTTGCGCTTCTTAGCCATGTTCTTTCCTCGTTTCTTCCCGCGCGGGGAGGGGTTCACCATCGTGACTTTGGCCTTACGTGCCATCTGCTCGACTCCTAGTAGACAATCCCGCGGTCATTGACCGTCAGGCGTGGACCCGTCACCGCGAGCAGGGACCGGCCTCGTTTGTTCTGCGACCACAGGACATCTGAGGGCGCAAATTCATGTTCGTACGTCCGCATCCGTCCATCCCCGCCGCCGGCCCGCTTGTTGCTGCGGTAGGCGATGGACACGGCGCGTCCGACCTTGTGGAGCTTGCCGGCGGGGATGTCCTGCGAGCGGGCGCCCGTGACGTCGCGGCCGTGAAACGCCTCATAGACGCGGACCTCCCGGGCTCGGATGGCGTAGGGGTCGACCGCGCGGCGGGGCGGCGGGTCTGCGCCGTTGATGACGGCCAGGACCCGATGTTCAGGGTTCCACCACAGGATTGGTTGCTTGCCGGACCAGTGCATCCGGTAGCGCTGGCCGTTGGCGTCCTCATAGACGATTTCGCGGCACGGTCCGAGCTCCACGCCTTGCCCCTCGAGCATCGCCACCGTCGGACGCTTCGCCGAGCTCGAGGGGTTTCGCTTGCGGGTCCGCTTGGACGGCCTGACCGGCGCGGCGCGGTTGACCTGTTTGCGGAGCGCGTCGCCGCCCCACAAGTCCCACGCCATCCGGATGCCGCCGTCGCCCACCTTGGCCCCCTTGCGCTTGGCTTCCTCGTGTCGCTTCGCCCATCGGGCAAACCAGTTGCGGACCTTCGCGGCGTCCACGGGCTTTTGCGCCGCGATGCGCTTCGCCATGCTCAGGCCCGTGCGTCCGCTCGGTCGCTTGTGGCCCGGCAGGAGCTCGCGGAGCTCGAGGGCGCGGCGGGCCACCTTCGCGGCCTGGACCCCGGGCTTGATGGTGCTCGAGCTCGAGGGATTGGACCGCGCGCTGACTCTCTCGAGCGTCTCTCCCTTGACGGTGATGCGCTGGCCGACTTTCAAGGCGCGCACCTTCGCGGCCTTGCGGCCCCACGCTTCGCCCTCGAGGATGGTGTCCTCGAGCTCGCCCGCGTCCCAGCGGTAGACCTTCCCGGACTTGTCCGTGAACTTGTAGCGCTTAGCCATCGAGGCCCCCGAGCGCGAACGCGGCGAGCAGAATCAAAGCGAGGAAGCCGAGCCCGGCACCGGCCTGCGCAGGGGCAGGGCTCGGCGGGGACGGCCAGGGCGACGGCGACGGCCGCGGCCGGGGAAGCGGGGCCGTCCCGGGGCGCTTGCCCCCGCTGACGCCGGGGATGGGCTCGAGGCCCGGGACGCTGCAAGGCTGGGTCTCGACGTGGAGCGGCCCCAATGCGTCGTAGTGCGACCGCACGCGCGCGCAGTTGCGAAGGATGGCCTCCATCGCCTCGATGCGACGGAGCACGGCCGGGACGTAGCGCTGTGTCTGCGTGGGCCAGTTGGCGGGATTCTCCCCGCGCTCGGCGATGCGCCCTGACCCTGCGTTGTAGGACGCGAGCGCCAGGTCAAGCCGTCCGTTCCAGCGCTGCAACAGGCGCCGCATGTACCACCCGGCGGCCTGCGCTGAGTGCTCCGGGTTGTAGGGGTCCCAGTCCTCCGCGGAGCTCAAAATCCCCTTGCTGGCGAGCGCTTTCGCGGCAGCGCGGCCCGTGGCGGGCATGAACTGCATCAGGCCCTGAGCCCCGGCGCCCGACTTCGCCCGGACCTTGAACTTGCTCTCCGTCCACGCAATCGCGGTCAACAGCGTGACCGGTAGCCCCCACGTCTGCGCGGCTTCCATCAGGTACCCGTCCACCGCTCGCCACCGCTTCAACAGCGACGCGGGCATACCGGCGCACTCCCACTGGCACGTGCTCCAGAGGTTTTGCAGGTCTGCACCGATGGGAGGACCGTAGGGCATCAGGACCAGTCGACTTGCGTTGCGAGGAAGTAGGCGAGAATCAGGAAGCCCGCGAAGGCAAAGGGGTCATTGAAGGCGACGGGAGGCCCGGGGGTGACCGGTCCCGGGTCGACAGGCGGCGCGGAGCCGGGCGCGAGTCGTTGTGTCTCCTGCTGCATCATCTGCAGCAAGCAAGCGCCCTCGCTGACGAGATTCGCCAGCGCTTGCGCTCGCTCGGCGCTCCCGAGCTTGGACCAGTGTGCTTGCTTCGGGGTCTCGCCGTACGTTTTGGACCACGCGACGAACTTCCCCAGCAACGGCGCCGCCTTGCTCGGGTCGTTGGCCTGCTGCGCCGCCGCGACCATCTTCGGGCGCCACGCCTCGAGCGAGGTTTTTAGGCGCGCCGCCTGGTCTGCCCACCGCTTGACGTGGGTCCCGGTGCAGACCTCGAGCATCCCGCCGCCGCAGATTTCGGAGACGGACTCACCCGAGGGCAACGTCAGCCATGCCGGGTCCCCACAGGCCCCGAAGTTGCCGAGTCCCATGCGGGCGCGCTCGAGCATGTAGCCGCGCGTGAAGTCGGCCGCACGCTCAGCGCCGGTCCGATGACGGCTGATGAGACCGTCCACGACAAGCGCCATGACGGGCGCGAGCTCATCTTCACAACCGCAGCCGGGACGACACATCGGCTAGAGCACCTGCAGGCCGATGACGGCCAGAATGAGCCACAGGTCATCGCCCTCGAACATGCCGGGCGATGGTGCGGGGGGTGTCCAGGGAGCCGGCGCCGGAGCAGGGGCCGGCGGCGCGGGTGCGGGCGGGGCCGGTGCGGGCGGCGTAGGCTCCGGAGGGGGCGCGGGGGCGGGGGCCGGCGGCTTCGGTTTCGGCTTCTCGACGCACATCCATCCACCGCCCTGCGACGCGGGCCGGAGCATCGCAACGAATCCCTCGCCGCAGTCCGGGGGCCCGCTCGGCTTGATGGGCTTCGGGGGCGCGGGCGGGGCCGGTGCGGGCGGCGGGGGCTCGGGTTTGGCGATGGGCCGACACACCCACGTCCCGGAGCCGACGGGCGGCGGAGGAGACAGGAACGGGGCCGTTCCGGGCGGGCAATTGGTCGGCTTTGGCCCCGGGCCGGGCGGGGCCGGCTCAGGCTCCGGCGGGGGCGGGGTGGGCTCCGGGGGCGCGGGGGGAATGGGCGGGGCAGGGGGCTCCGGCGGCATCGGTTTCGGCTGCGGCGGATTGGGTGGCCCGCTCGGTCCCGGGTCGTCCGCGTCTACCGGGAAGTAGACCACCGCAAACGACTTGCCCGGCTGACCTGCCCACGCCGCGTTGATGTCCGATGCGTATTTCGGAAGGAAGCTCGGGACCCCGCCGGGGTACCACTTCGCCGCGTTGCCCTTCGCGGGCACGAGCACGTTGCGGTTGGCCGGGTGCGCCGCGACCATCTTCGAGAGTGCAAGGCGCTGACTTCCCGAACCCACACCGTAGGCGGTCCCCACGTGCGTCAGGAAGCCTTTGCCTTTCATCTTTGGGTCCACGCCAATGCGGTACCAGGCGCCCGGCGTCGGTGTGTCCGCGATGGGGGCGACGTCCGCCATCGGCTCATCGTCCGCGGCCTCCGGCGGGAGGACCACGTCCCCGTCATCTTCCTCGTCAGGCTCGGGGGGCACCGCGTCCGCTTCCCCGAGGTGAACGCCGGCCAGGGCGACGACGGGCGCGGCGTGGTAGGCGTGGCCGGTGCCGTACTGCGCGACGTAGCCGGATTCCATGGCGCCCATCTGCGCCGCGGCCTGCTCGATCTGGCGCGACAGCTGGCCGCCCTCGCGCTTGGCAAAGTCGCGGACCAGTCGCGCCGCTTCGCGGTACTTGCGACGCATGACCAGCTGAACGAACTTCTTGCCGATGGCGCCGCCGGCCCCCCGCGAGACGGCCGACATGATGCCTTTGGTGACCTGGGGGGGTACGCCAAAGACTTTCAGACCCGCCGCGGCGGCGGCTTGGACCAGCTTCGAGCCGAGAGCCTTGCTCGCAATCTTCCGGATGGCGCGGCCAATCGGTCGCGTCACCTTGCGGACGGCTCGAGCCACGCGCTTGCGCCGACGGATGCGCCGCTTCCGAGCCCGGGACCGCCGAGCCTGACGGCGCGCCTTGATGCGAGCGCGACGGCGACGGCGACGCGAGCGGATGCCCGACAGGTCGCCCGTCAGCGGCACGCAATCGGAGCCGGCCAGCGACCCGAGCCCGGCGCCGAGCCCGATGCCGATGTCCCCTTCGCGATAGAAGCCGGCCGGGACGAACGCATCGACGTCATGCACGAATTCGTACATGTCCCCGAACTGGTCCCACGCGAGCGCGCCATCGAGGACCATCCCGCGCCGGAAGATGCGGGCGTGTGCGTTCGGCATGGCGAGCGCGCGGCCACCTGCCGGAGCTCCGGGGCGGAGGATGATGCACATCCCGTCCGGCATGTGCATGCGCTGAGCTCCGGGCGCGTCGATGTCCATGCCGCACAGACCGGCCGTGTGCGTAATCTGCAGCGTGCCCGCCATCGTGCGGGCGTAGGGGTTCGGTCCGAAGCTGACACAGTTGGGCGGCATGTATCCGAGCATGGGGCGTCCTGCAGGGGCGGTGGATGATGCGACGGTCCTCCCCTGCAGGTCCGTCACAAGGATGCGGGCACCCGGCGGCGCATAGGCCCATCCGAAGCGCTGTTTGGGGTGCCCGACGGGGTCCACGCTGACGGTCTTACCGTCCGGCGTCGTGACCAGTGCGGACACGTGGCCGCCGTTCCCGTGGGCCGGGAACACGGCTCGAAAATGAGGGGTCATCCCGAGCGCCAGCGCGCCCGCGGACACAAGCGCGGTGACGTCGTCGCAGTCACCCCAGCCGCGTTGCCACTCCCGAGCTCGAGCGTCCGACACGACGCACCGCAAGGGGTCCTCACAGTTGTACTTCGCGCCAAGCGTGTAGCGGACCACTGCATCGCCCGTGCTCGTGACCCACTCCCCCGGCTCGCGGACGTATCGCCATCGGCGGAGGATGTCGTCGTAGAGCTCGCGCAGCTGGCCCACGTAGTCGTGCGGCTTGGCTTTGGTCGCCAGCCGAGCCGCCCACTCGCGGACCGTCCACGTCTCGCCGGCCTGCTGCGCGGCGCGACCCATCGCGCGCAACGTCGCGCCAACGGGGTCCTCCGTCAGCACTCGAGCAATGGGGGGAGACGCGGCCGTCATCGCCTAGAACTTGTAGGGGTCGGCGTCGTCCACGGGCGTCGGGGCCGTGGCGGGGGGGTCGTCCGGGTCGACAGGCTCCGACGGGGGTGTCCACGCTTGTGCGGGCGGCTGCTGCGGCTGCGCGGGCGGCTGCTGTTGCTTGCGCTGCTGCTGTTGTTGCTGCTGCATCAGCCAAGCCATCATCGCGGGATTCATGGGGTTGGCCTGCTGCTGCGGCTGCGGCTGTTGTGGGGGCTGCTGGCCGGGCCACTGGGGGGCCTGCTGCTGATGCCAGTTCATCGCGCCCGGCGGGTAGCCCTGGGGGGTGGGCTGCTGCGGCGGAAACCCAGGGGGCGCCCCGCCGCCCTGGTTCATCATCATCATCATCATCATGGGGTCCATGCCCCCGAGCGCACCGCCGCCGCCCCCGCCTCGCATCAGCTGCGGCAGCAGCATCATCATCGGGTTGGGCCCCCCAGGCGCGCCCCCCTGCTGATTCATCATCATCATCATCATCATCATCGAGGGGTCAAAGCCGCCGCCGTCGTCGTCGTCGTCGTCGTCCGCGGGGGCCTGCGGGTTCAGGAGCTTTTGCGCCTCCGCGAGCGACTTCGCGTAGGCGCCGAGCTGCGTCGCCGGGTCCGGAGCTCCGCCGCCCCCCTGGCCGGCGGCCATGGTGGCGAGTAGCTGAGTCACGATGTCCGCGAGCGCGTTGACGGCCGGGTCATTTGACTTCGGAATCGCGGCGCGAACCATGCTCGCCTGCTGCTGCGCGCCCTGGACCGGAGGCACCGCGGAGTTGACGGGTCGCTCGCTCAGCTGGCCGTCCGGTCGGACGATGCGCCCCTGATATTTCGGTGGGCCGGAGAACTTGTAGGTCTTGGAACCAGGCGCGAAGTGCCCGCTCTCCTTGGTTGGGCGAAAGCGCAGCGTGCCGCCGCCCCACTCGTTGCTGATGGCGTCAAAGTCGAGAGCCTCGCCGGGCTGCAAATCCAACGTCCCGAGGAAGCCGGACGCATAGAGCGGCTTTTCTCGGTACACGTGCAGCCGCGAACACTGGAGCTCGGAAAGCATGTGCGCCAGGGCTTCCGCGGGGTCCGCGTTGCCGGTGCGCCCGCTTTCAGCCGGCGTAGCAGGCGAGTCAGCGCCCCAGGGTTGCGCCGTTGCGTAACTTTCTCCGGTGTTTTCGGCCGCGTCCGCCACGCAATTAGGTGACCAGAGGCGCGTTTCCGGCGCAAGGGCAACCAAAGCAAGGCCCCCAGAGCCTCGAGAGAGGCGCCGGGGGCCAGGTACCGAGCTCGAGCTCGGGGGCCGCTACGTCCAGCGGCGGAGGCGCGCAGCTACCTTGACGGCCGATTCAACTTCCGATAGCTCGCGCCGGATGTCGTCTCGAGCATCCGCGTCGTCGCAGTTCTCGAGCTCAACGCGCAACGAACCGGCCCGGAGAATGACGGCGAATCGGAAGATTTCGAGCGCATCGACGTAGCCGACGCTTTGACGCTGACGCTTTGACATCAGAACTGGTAGGGGTCGTCCTGAACGACCTCGTCATAGCGTTTCCACGCTTGCTTGGCTTCCACCGGCTCCGGAGGCTTCGGGTTGTGCTTCCAATCCTCGATGGGCTTCGGTTTCGGCTTCGGTTCCAGCTTCGGTGGAGCGAAGCGGCGACGGTGGAGGGTATCCACCGCGGCTTCAATGAACCCTTGCATGAACAGCAGCAGCCAAACGGCCACGGCCAGGGCGAGCAGGGCCCCGCCGACGTAGAGCACGTAGAGCGCCGCGAGCTCGGGTGTCACTGGAACCACCCGTTCAGGTACATCAGGACGGCCCACGCGATCCCGATGAGTAGCCCCCACCCGAACACGGCTCGCGCCACGCGTCGCGCGAGACGCTGCCCCCGAGTTTCGTAGTCCTCGCGGTCCCCGTCGAGAATCCGCCGAGCATCCTCCCGGCGCATCAGTGCGCCCCCTCTTTGCGGATGACCTTCCCGTGCTCGGCGAAGAGCTCGGCGAACAAGCGCGGCCCATACATGTGGTCGGTGGGACCCTTCTCGGAGTCCACCATAACGGTGAACGTTCCGTTCATCATGACGTGCACCGTGCACGCCGTGATTTTCTTTCCGCCGGATGCAAGCCGCGCGAGGGATTTCCACGTCAGGCTGTAGAGGTTGTCTGACGTTCGCAGCGTGACCGCGTCCGGCCCGAAGCTCAGGGGCAGCGCAGGCGGGTTCACGTGTCGTCCTCCTGCATCGCCTCGCGGCGAATCCGGTCCGCCTTGTTGAGCAGGGCCGTGGCCTCGCTCGCCAGGTCCTCGCAGAGCTGGAGCGCCCCGAGCTCGCCCATGCGCAGGTCCGCGTGAAGCGAGCGGACCCGAAACGCGAGGTTGCCGGCGTCCTCGAGGGACTTCGGTGGCGAGTCCTGCAGCATCCCCAGAAAGCGCATCAGCACGGCCCGGACCTGCAGCGGGGAGACGCCCCCGAGGGCGACCCGCCGCAAAGGCGAGGGAGGGAGCTCCGCCACTTCCCGCGGGGTTGGCTTCGGAGCCGGCTCCCCCTCGGGCTGGACTATCAAGTCGTCACGGGAGGCCCCGGGCATGAACCCGGCCAGGGCGTCCGCGGCCGACTCGAAAGCGGCTGTATCGTCCGGCGCCTCGATGACCCCTAGCAGGAAGGGGCGTTCGCCGGGCTGGCATAGGTAGGCGTCCCATCGGTCGCCCGTGTCGGTCTCAGTCATCGCTCGTTCCATCCTTCGCGAGCTCGCGGAGGGACACGCCCCGCTTGCGCGCTTTTTTGATGCGGGCAATCGCGGCCCGCGTCTCATCGCCGGGGAAGGTGGCTCGCGTGCCCGAACCCTTCCCATCGTTCCAGTACCGCGGCGTGGGTAGCAGACCCATCCGCCGCCAACGGTAGACCGTGTGGCGCCCGACCTCAGCAAGCGCACAGACCTCCGCCAAGCTCAGGTCATCAGCCAACCTTCGCCCCTGCGTTCATCGCCCCGCCCATCGACGCGGCGAGCATCTGCAGGCCGTCTCGGACATCCTCGAGGGCGTCCGCGATGCGCTCGGTCTGCATGGCGTGATACGCCTGCAGGACCATCCGGGCTTCGCTCTCAGTCCAGTGGCCGCGGCGCTTCTCGAGCCCGGCAACGACGCTTTCAAATCCCTTGACTAGCTGTTCGTCCATCGTTTCGTCCTTTCACTCAAAGAGACCCACCTGAGCGACAGCGTGTCGCCGGTAGAACATGGTCCACCGCGTCGCGTAGTACCAACTACCCTTCGCGGTCGGGTAGAGCGTCCCGGCCCGCCTCTCGACGTACCGACCCG
>Ga0180438_10005886_pt1 | contig 16814 bp, 11 predicted proteins | sample SS_ome_12_FD_132455 | JGI IMG/M metagenome (GOLD analysis project Ga0180438, IMG submission 132455) | Hypersaline lake sediment archaeal communities from the Salton Sea, California, USA - SS_3_D_2 metaG | ecosystem: Environmental > Aquatic > Non-marine Saline and Alkaline > Hypersaline >...
CGAACCATGAATTGAGTTGTGGGAAGACCTTCTTCTTTAGCTACTCTTTCTACTTCATTGGTTATATTGTAATATCTGACAAGCAGATCTTCGCGAGGAATGCCCAACTGCTTTGCTGCCAAATTGACTGAACGAATGACAGGTGCATATCGAACACTAAAGTAAGATGGAGGGACGTTAATCTCCTTAGCCTTAAGTTCTACCATCCTCAAGATTTCAGGATACTTCACAATCAAATCAAATGCGGGGAGACCAACTTCGGTGATACCTCGACGCAACATATTTGTCCAACCGTCGTAGAAGACTTTCAAAGGTTCACCTTCCAAACCTATTTCTTCTATATTTCGACGGAAAATATTAGACAGAGCTTGATAGTAAACGAGCAGCTTGTCTTCAGGTAAATTCTCTTCCTTAATCTGTCTCCTAACAACCTTCGTAAACTCAGGATAGAACACATCAAGATCATCCTTCACAACACCTCTCTCATTTACTCCTCTTCTGAGAACCTGTAGGAAACCGGAGTAGAGAACAGGAAGATCATTCTTGTCTATACCTATTTCATTGACATCCTTGTTGATGCTCTTCGTAAACCCTGAGTATCTGACCATCAAATCCTGTACAGGGATTCCCGTTTCCTTGGCAACTCTCCTCATCTCGGTATGAATGCCATCATAGGTAACAAGGAACTTATCTTCTTCAGGGATACCATAGTTCTCAGCTATAAGATTAAGTTCTTTATGGAACCCTGTGTAGTTAACAATCAAATCGCTTGTGGGAAGACCAACTTCCTTAATCCCTCTATGAAGAACACCTTTGAAACCTCTCAAAATATCAGGGTATTTCACAATCAGGTCAAATGCGGGGAGACCAACTTCTGTGATCCCTCTCTCCATCATATTAGTCCATCCCTCGTAGAAGACTTTCAAAGGTTCACTCTTCAAGCCAATTTCTTCTGTGCTACGACGGAAGGTATTAGACAGAGCTTGGTAGTATACAAGTAATTTATCATCAGGCAAATTCTCTTCCTTGATCTGTCGTCGTACAATCTTCGTGAATTCGGGGTAGTATACATCGAGGTCGTCTTTAACAATTCCCCTTTCATCAATCCCTCTTCTTAAGATTTGTAAGAACCCGGAATAAAGAACCGGCAAGTCACTCTTGTCTATGCCTATTTCATTAACATCTTTCTTAAGGCTCTTTGTAAACCCTGAATACCTGACTATAAGATCTTGTACGGGTATGCCTGTTTCCTTAGCTACTCTGTTCATCTCAGTTTGGATGCCCTCGTAAGTAACAAGGAACTTATCCTCATCAGGGATACCGTAACTCTCAGCCATGAGATTCACTTCTTTGCGGAACCCTGAGTAATGAACCATCAGATCCTTTGTGGGAAGACCAAACTCAGAAACTCCCCTATGAAGGATATCCGTGAACCCTCTCAAAATAACAGGGAGCTTATCCGATGGGAAACCTTCTTGGACTACTATTCTTTCAAGCTCTTCTGTGATCTTGGGATACTTAACAAGCAGATCTGAAGTAGGTTTGTCAATTTCGATAACTCCTCTATGTACCATGCGTGCTACTTCGTCATAAAAGACCATGAGCTTCTTGACCTTCATCTCGTCAAGACCCTCTTCAGAAACGCCTCTGCGAACAGCCTCTGTAAACCTATCAAACAGAACTCTCAAGTCGGCATAGTTGATATCTTCCTTAATCCCTCTCGTAACCGTCTCGGTGAACTTCTGATACAGAACGTTCAGTTTATCACTATCTTCGGGGAGTCCCTTCTCAAGAACTTCTCTTGTAAGTACTTCAGAGAATCCCTTATAGATAACAGGTAGTGAATGGAAGGGGATACCCTGCTCCACGATATACCTGTTCATTTCATTCGTGAATCCTGAGTATCTGACAAGAAGCTCTTCCTTCGGAATGTTTGTTTCCTTAGCCAGACGATCCATCTCTTCCGTTACGGCAAAATAACGAATAATGAATTCAGAAGAAGGAAGATTAACCTCTTTCGCTACTCTCTCTATCTCATTGATAACCTTAGGATATTTGAGCAAGAATTCTTCCGAAGGCATATCCATATGCTCTGCCTGTCGGACGATCTCATTGACTGCCCCCTTGTATTTGATGAAAAACTCAGGAGAAGGCATACCAATGTTGACTGCTCTTCTCTCCATCTCATTAGCTACATGAGTGTAAGTGAGCCATATGTACTTGTCGGGCTTGTTGACCTCTTGTGCAATTCTTTCTACCTTCGATGCAAGACGAGGATACTTCACCAGCAGGTCGGCAAATGGGAATCCCACTTCATCCACCCCTCTCTCGAAGAATGTATGATAACCCTTGAAGATAACAGGGATCTTTTCGGGAGGGATATTCATCTCTTGTGCCATTATGATGAACTCATCAGCAACATCGCCGTACTTCACTATAAACTCATCAGCAGGCATATTGATGTTCTGAGCAATTCTCTCTATGAAGTCCACAGCACCCTTATACCTAACGATAAATCTCTCTGTAGGCAGACCAATGTTGCTTGCATACCTGTCAAGGCTATCCTTGATGCCCTTGTAGTAAACAGGGATCCGGTCCGCAGGTAGGTTAATATGCTTAAGGGCTACTCCCACCTCTTCTACCAAACCTTCATAATCCACCGTCACAGTATCTGGCAATTCTTTTCTTTCGCGGATTTCGCGAATTACTTCATCCTTTGCCATCTGACCTGAATAGGTCATGATCAACTCGTCCGTAGTAAGTCCTGTTTCTTTAACCTTCCTTTCAAGGGCATCGGTTATGCCCTTGTACTGAACAAGCAGATCTGAAGTTGTTATTCCTTGCTCTTCAGCATAACGATAGATAGAATTCGTGAAGCCTTTGTAAGTAGTTAAAATCTCATCAGGAGGAAGTCCTCTCTCTTGGGCTGTACGAGAAATTTGCTCTAAGTATCCAGTATAGTTCACAGTAAAGAACTTGGAAGGGATCCCAAGATTTCGTGCCTGACGTTCTATCCTCTCTGTGAAACCTGCATAGAGGGTTTCCACAGTTCGAGGAGGCAGCCCTGTTTCCTCTGCTGCCCTTTGGATGCTTGTTCGGAAACCTCTGTATCGAGTGATGATCTCCTCAGGAGGCAATCCTGTTTCGCGGGCAATGCGATTAACCTCTGAAGTGAATCCTGAGTAAAGAGTAGTAATCTCGTCAGGAGGCATACCGAACTCTTGTGCTGTACGATATATCTTACGAGTGAAGCCGCTATACAGAGTAGGTATAGCTTCGGAGGGAACGTTTATCTCATCTGCAAACCTAATCAATCGAGTAGTAAACCCGAAGTATAGTGTCTTAATCTCTTCGGGAGGTAAACCAAGTTCCTTAGCATACCTCTCAATAACAGGAGTAAAGCCCCTATAATCTGTCACTACTTCGGCAGGAGGCAGACCCGTCTCTTGGGCTGTCCTTTGCACCTGCTCACTGAAACCTGTGTAGAATGCCATTATTTCGTTGGTGGGAAGACCCACCTCATAAGCCATACGGAAGATCTCTTCTTTGAACCCAGCATACTTCACAAGTACTTCTTGTGCGGGAAGATTATATTCCTCTGCAAATCTCCACAACGTATTAGTAAGTTCAGGATAGTAAACAGTTAGCTTTCTCTTTCTCATTTCCTCGAATTTTTGATTCACTGAGATAAGAGTGTCTCTATAGTTATCCTGAAGCATTCTCAAGTTCTTCTCAATCTTATCAGCTTCAGTCAGAAGTTGAGAAGCAACAAAGCCACTTTCTTTAGCCTTGGTGATTGCCTTGTTAATTTCTACCAATCTCTCTTGATAGCCATGAATAAGCTGTTGGTGTGTTAGCATAATCTCTCTTCTGAGAGTAGCTTCATCCAACGACTCGATTCCAGATTTTCTTAGATTTCTGAAGTATTCTTTTTGTTGTTCTGTGAGAGATTCTAATGTCTCAATCTCATCGAGTGCTAATCTCGCAGTAGCAACAGCAGGACGAGCAGCAGTAGGCTCAGGTGCAACTCCTGTTGCCTCTACTTGGATAGCGGCTTCTCTTGCAGTCGCAGGTTGATTGATTCGAGCAGATCGGGAAATGGTTTGAGGAAGACTCATACCGCTGATCATATCAGCAAAGTTTACTACAAAGACAGGGACAGCATCCCCGCTGGCAACTCTAAGTTCGCTTGCAAACCTTCTTCCCAATTCAGTTGAAGTAGGAGGAGCCTTACCTGCATCAGTGGCTCTACCTGCTCCGGGTGCAGAAGGTAGACCTCTATATCGTGCCTCTTCGATCTGTGGAGTAAGTTGTGCTGACTCAATTTGACCTCTTAGATCCCTACCTCCCTGCCATATAGCACCAAGAAGCATCTTATTGCCTGAAGCAGCAAGTCCTTCCAAACCTTGACTTACTGTAAATCGAGTCTGAGCCGCAACACCGGAGATCATATCTGTAATCTCCATCTTCTCACGGTACTCAGGACCCTTGTAACCACCTTGGATTAATCTCTCTTCTGTAGGAGTCCAGTAGGCTCTCTCATAAAGATCTCTACCTGAAGCGGCTATAATCTCTCCGAACTGATTCATTCGTTCAGATGTCACGAATCCGACATCTTCGACGATCTGTCCGAAGGCATTTCTCAAAGCATAAGCACCAGTTAGGGACGAACGAACAGCACCGCCAAGACGAAGAACCTGAGCAGTATTCTGTTCAGCATTCATCATAATCTCAGAGAAACCTTCGGCTCCAACGTTCATGGCATCGATAGCATCTACCCATGCATCTCTCAATGCCTTAACAGCACTTGCCTGCTTCATCTGAGATTGAACGATACTGTTCTGAACTTCGTAGATTTGGTTTTGAATGCTTTGGTATTGTTTGCTGGTTTTTGCTACGCGAGACAACTCGGTTTGGAGGAATTTCAGTTTTTTCGTTTGTGCGGCAATTGAAGCTTCTTCTCTCTGATAAACCTTCATCCTCATTTCAGCACTTGCTCGAACACTGATAGCATAGTTATCAGCCAACTGTACAAGCAAACTGGATTGTTCAGATAGCAATTGTGCTGCTTGGATTTGTTTGTCATAAACTTTTGCTCCTGCGAGGATGACGTTCTTTCTCTCCATCCCAAGCTTAGCCAGTTCTTCTTCTGTTGACTTGATAATCTTTACCTTATCAGCCTGCTCGATATATTCTATCCCCGCTGCCTTCAGTTCCTCATAAAACTGTCTCTGAACCGCATTACCTGCCTTCATGGTCTCAAGATCTTTGACCCTTACCTTGTCTGTAGCAAGTAGGAAATTCTGCAATTTTTGCTGAGCAGTTACCTGCCCTTCAATAAGCCTATAAGCTTCCTCCATTGCATTTTGTAAATTAGCAAGATCAAACTTGTTCATTTCAGACATGAAGTCCACGGTAGTCCCTAATAGACTTAAATGCGCTGAGTAAATTTCGCTAAGAGCAGCGGCTACCTCTACTTGTTTGGTCTGAATCCCTAAGATGTGCTCTTGACGAGCCTCCTGCATCTCAAGTTTTCGTTCAATACCTCCGAGAATAGGGTCATTCTTTCTTCGAGTAGCCACAATCTGTTCCGCTTCGGCTAAAACATCTTCCTGTGCTTCAATCTCTTTACGAACTTCTGAAACTTGACTCTTTGTCATCTTCTCTCTGGACGCTTCGAGAGCTTGTTTCTGTCTTGCTATATCCTCTCTTTGTTCAGAAATGTAACGATCAATAGCTCTCGTTGAAGTTTCTCCGGGGGCAACTGTTATATCTAACTGCATTTGCTCCTTAAGCTCTCTGATCGATCCCATGTCGATCTTAGGTCTTAATTCACTTGCAGCTTCCTCCAACTCGACTTTTAACCTCTCTGTCTCATTAAAGACAGTCGCGAAGTCCCTGTTTATGTCTTGAGCTTTTATCCTCTCCAGATCCTTGTAATACATAGCAGAACTTGCTGCATCTCCTCGGATGCGTGCTAACTCTCGCTTGTATACCTCTTTAGAGCGAAGTTTTTCTTCCTCGCTCTCTATACCTAATGCAGCCTTAGATGCTGCGGCAATATCACCAAGATTAAGAGCTATACCTCCAAGTGCACCAACGATACCTCCTATAGCTGTTCCCCAAGGACCCATACCCGCAACCGTACCTATCGTAGCACCTGTAGTTGTATACCCTGCAACCTCTGCTAACTCCTTACCAAGACCAGCCCATCCTGCCGCTTGAGTCTTACCCTGTTCTTTCATTGTCTTTTCGAGCTTGCCGAAACCCCATACTGCTGCGAGTTCGACAGCAAGAGCTATAGGACTACCTACTCTGCCCAAGGCACGACCACCTCTTGTAGCGGGAGCTACCTTTTGACCATATTGCATGAAGTTCTTGAACTTGGCCCATTTTGTAAGAGCAATTGCACCACCGGCTGTTGTTGCTGCCCGACCTGCTCCTGCGGCTGCGGCTCCTCTGGCACGCGGAGCAATTGAGCTACGGAGACCCATGCCCATATTATCCACCCATACTCTGGGGACACCAGTGGGAGACAATCTGCTGAATAAGCTACCTATTCCACCCGCGACACCAGCACCACCCCCTCCGATACCCCTTGCGGCTCCAATTCCTCTCAAAGACCTGAGCATCCCTGCTCCGCCTGTTAGGATCTTTAGACCTCCATAAGCTGCCGCACCTGCGAGAAGAGTCTTAGCTGCCCCAGCAGCAGTTATACCCAATTTATCGAAGAACCCTGCTACTTTTTTGGTAATGTCAGCAAGTTCCTGCATAACAGGAAGTAATGCCTCTCCGAAAGTTATACCGACACTCTCTACTTGCCTTTTAAGTTCTTGCTGTAGTTGAATGTTTCTCTGTATCTCTTTTTGGCGAATCGCATCAAGAGAAGAGGATTGACGATTGCCTCTCACATATGCTTGTAATCTCTTGTACTCAGAATCAGATAGTTTACCTATCAGGTAGAGGCTACGAAGACGTTGTGCAATCTGTTGCTTTTCTACACCTGACACATCTCCCTGAGCACTGGCTATTCGAACCAAAGAATCTGCCAACTCAGGATATTGCTGAGATACGTTAGCAATAGCAGATTGGTAGGCTTTCATAGCCGAAGTGTTCGCGCCTACCATCGAACGAATTCGTTTGAGAACATCTTCAAATTGGTTAAGAGAAACAAGTCTCATCCCCGATTGGAACTCATTGAACAGTTCAATGGTTTCCATACGAGTAAGATTCGTAACCTTACCTATATGAGTCAACCTCGATTCTAATTGACCGAGACCTATTCCTAAACGATTAACCGATGCAGAGGCATCGAGAAGTGCTTGCTGATACCTTATGGCATCTTTTCCCGCGTCGAGAAAGCTGGAGGGCATAACAAGTCTTGACATGCCGGATGTAAGACCCGCTGTTGCCTTTGTGAGGATGTTGAAATGCTGCCCTATACCAGAAAGAGCTTTTGTATGCTTTTTGACAGCCGCAGTCGCCTTCGACATACCCGTTTTGTAGCGATTAACGAAGAAACGAGCGGCTTTATCTGTGCTGCCAAATCTTCGTGCAAGATCATCGGCAGACATTCCTGTACGCTGGATGAGTCTCCATACATCCTCCATCGAGGCTTGAGTGTTGGGAAAGCCCTGTAACTCAATCTCCAGCTTTAATTGTGCAAGGAAATCAGACCATTCATTATCTGCCATGGGTATATTTCTCGTAAGGAAGCCTTAGTATTACCTTGAGTTGTAATACTACTTTTCACAATCTTTCCCTTTATTTTGTTTCAGAAGGAAAGATTGCTACATAGAAGGTGGTTAGAGGGGAGCCTTCTATGAGAGCAACCCGCCGGTTTCTGCATCTACTTGGATGCCAATAGCATTTGCTATCACAGGATGCAACTGGCGAATCTCATCGTCCGTGGGCTTTTCTTCTTTTCCTTTTAAGTTCCAGTGCTTGATCAGAGCAGAGATCTTCCTGAAACGTGCGGTAACAGGGTTAAAGTTCACTCCTGCCTGATCACTCACACTGAAAATTGAGTCATAGAGAGACATCGTATCTCCGAAAGAAGGCTTCTTAAAAACTGCTTCGTAAGTTTCTACCTTTGCCCCCTCGAAATTAACGAATTGTGTCAACATGTCTTCTACAGACTCTTTGGTAAGATCACACACGATAGATCCATCTTTTGCCATCGCAACGGCAAATTTGACTGTAAACTCATCTTGATCTTGGATAAACAAGTTTTGCATTATATACACTCCTACATGGGAATTTCTTCTACGGAAACGCCTTGTGGCCCAACCCGTTCTTTTCTAATGTACTTTCCAGAGCCTCCTCCACTCATCCCTCTTCGTCCATGGCCCGCTTTGCTTTGTTTATTCATTCTCTCCATCTCAGTATTCCGCGTGGTATTATAATTAGAGAGAACATGGGTAATCCCCTTGATGTCTTTAGCATCCTCTCTCTTTATTTCACTTGGAAGCCATCCAAATTCCTTAGCAAGAAGAAACCATATGATTTCATCAGGCACAGGATGAGTTGAAAGCGGCTGGCCGCGAGCCAAATCAGATGCGGCCAAGGCTAATTTTTTAACTCGTCCTCCGTGTAATCCATTACTTTCTCGAACTTATCATACAACTTGCCGATGATAGCAGCGGGCAATTGGTCGATAGCTTGAGCGGAAACAGGGACAGCGTTATTATCCACCTCTATATTCCATTCTTTGAGGCATCGTTTGATGATACCATCCCTATAAAGAAGGAAGTTAAATTCTCTTTCACCTGCCTGAGATACACTCTTTGAGGCTAACGTCATTACATCATTTTGTTCTTTCCAGCTTAGAGGTGCCCACTTCGTAGAAAGGGTTTCGATCTCTTTCTCTATTCGTTCTTCCTCAGTCATACCTTCGGCTTTAGCATCGTCGATAATCACCAACTTCCTGCTATTATCCTTCTGGACGAATTTGTAGAACAAATGAACCTCAATTAAACTGGGACTTTCAAGTAGCGACATATTTTTCTCCTATCAAAAATGACATCTATGCTTAATTCTATTATCGGAAAAAAGAAGATTTTCCTGAACTGAGAGGAGGGAGAAAAGAGGTGGTATATACGCGAAATAAAAGCTGGATGAGGTAAGAGATAGTGTGCTCAAAGCTCCTATCTCTTACCCCAACCTTAGCTTTTCTTGTCAAATAAACACAACAATATATAAGGTTAAAGCTTAATAGGTAAACTGCGTGTTCGCAGTACCAATCGAAGCAAGCAGTGGGTCACAGACGCCAGTACCTGCACCGGGTAGTGCGTGCCAGTTAATCGTGGTCTCAAAGAGATCGTTTGTTAGGCTCAATTCTTCGATCTCGAATACGATGTTAGGTAGTGTTACTGCAAAATCAGCAGAGGTACAACCCTCACCCTGAGCAGAAGCAACAAAACCAAACTTAATACCAACTGACTCACGACAGTTAATCTCGTTAGACAGAGCAAGGTTAGAAAGGTCAGGGTTACGACCCATCATGACCATATTGCCATCAACGTCACGCTTACGAGGTGCTACAGCCTGAGCAAACAACTGCTTATTCAAGGTGTAGAAACGTTCTGCGTCATTGTTGATGTTGGCTTCGAACGATCTCATAAACTGACCTCCGACAACCGTATCTTGTAGACGACCGCCAGAAACCTCGACTCTTGCATCAGCCCATGTTACGATACGAGTTGTTCCGATTGTACCTGCACCTGTACCCCTTGGAGTACAAGATTCGTCATCAGAAGGTCTCGAAGGAGGATCCATATTAGGATTGGGATCCCTCGTAAGACCTATGATGTCAATCGAAGTCGTAACAACATCAGACTGAGTGACGCTGAACTGCCAAGTATTAACAATACAACCTGTATAGGTAAACTCAGCTTGGTTCTTAACAGCGGCTGCTGCATATTTCACGTCCAGATCGAAGTCGTTCAAGTTACCAGTAGTTGTTCTCGTTGCTGCATAACGATACAGAATCTCGAAGATGTTACGTTCCTCACCCTCAGGCAGGTCGTAAATAGCTGGAAATGCCAAGGTTCCATCAACCAACTTGGGACCAAGCTGGTAAATGGTCTTGTCATATCGAGAGTCAACAACGTCTGGCTTGCTAATTTCCTGACTTAGCGTGATATCAGCCGTAGTAGCACGGATGATATAGTCGCCATGGCCAAAACTTGAGTCTGCGGTAACATCACCGATAACGTTGCCCTGCTTGAGCCTGACGAACCCCACAAAACCCATGTAAGCGGCAGGGTTGTTGTAATATTGATGTGGTAGTGCCATTTGTTCTCTCCGTTTATGTTAAAATTATTATCATTTTTCTCATTTTTGCGAGTTCGTTATTCCTCATTAGGAGATACATGTATTCCATACTGAGGTCTGATACCCTGCATCCTGTGAAAGTTCTTTCCAACCAACGGGAACACAGGCATTCGTCCAGTTCACACCACCGTTCACCCAGTCTGTCAGCTTAGCGTCGGGGGTGGCGGAAGTTGAATTTGCATAGTCGTGAGTGGATGCCCAGTTCTGGATGCAATGGTTGTTGATAGCACGAACTGCATCAAGCAACGAACTCGTACTTGAAGCAATACCTGTCGTACTAATATACGCTGCATTGAACACGTCAAGCAACGCCAGTTCGATCTCAAGAGCGGCATCTGCATCGGCTGCTGTCTCCCCGTAAGGAATGTAGCCGGTACTTGTTACATCGACGACCTGATCGACAGCTTCTCTTGCTTGCCCTGCAACACCATCAAGGAAGGTCCAAATAGAAGCATAAGCCAAAGCTATCTCTTCATAAAGTTGTGGGTTAATTTGAGCCATTTTAATTCTCCTATTAAACTTTTATGTCACGTTTTCTTAGTTTTCAAAAAATTGTTACCAATACCTTTTTTTATTTCGGCAACACTGTTTCTTTCATATTTCGCTTATTCTTGTGTATTCCCTTTTTTCTTTTTATTTTTTTATTCTTGGCAAAATCCTTTATTTTTCCTCTCGGCCCATGGCCCATCGAGTCTTCCTTTTATGCTCCTGCCCTGTTAGAATTCTACCTTTGGAATCATTCTCCTTTATTATTTTCTCGTTTTTCAGCCAAAATCCTTTTTCCTTATTTGAGCTTCAACTCATCCCTTCGAGTAAACTGCATTTCCTCCTCTTCGGCGAACCAACTGATCTTAGAAGCCTTTAGAAGTTCCCCTGTGTGGATCGTGCCATATTGGATATTATGAGGCCACGAATTATAGATGAACCTCTTGGGTACGATTACAGAAGTCGTGTCCTTATCGAAGTCAAAATGCATCGGGTCCTTCACTCGAATAGGATAGTCATCATCCCCCGAAGGATTAACTACCTGATCGTAAAGAGAGATAACCCAGTTCTCATGGCTCACATAATCATCCTCCACAATAATCCTACGATAGTCCTGAAGGGGGTCCACGTCGTTAACGTAGATCGTAGTATCATGTATGTTCACATCTCTTGTTAAACTAATAATATCATAGTCAGAAACCAATGGTTGAAGGTTGTTTTTGAGTCCTTTCTGGATCTCATCTGTCATCTGCATAAGAAAACGGTATCCCTGCTCATGAGTAGAAGCCTGCACATATACACCTATCTCTATTTCGTATCTTTCCTTCGTACTTTCTAAAGTAAACCACTCTGAGCTACGATTGATCCCATTCACAGTGATCTGAGGAAACTTCGGTCCTAATACCTCAGGACCTCCGATATGAATAGCCTGAACGAATTGTTCATTGATGGTTTTCACCAAAACTGTACCATCAGCTACCGTCCAGTTATTTTGAACAGCAGTAACCAAATGAACAATCCCATTGTCCTCCGTCCTGTCAACATACAATCCTGTTTCATACACTTGAGTATCACTACGGTAAAGCATAACGGGGTCTCCGGGGCTAAAACGGGTAGTGTCCTTAATGCACACATACGTATCCCCCACATTCACATCCGACTGTATTCGTTGTGTAGTGTTTACCCATTTGTGGACGATCCTTCGTACCCCATCTAACAATGCTTCCATAGCCATTATTCAAGTCCTAACATGTTGCCGATCCTTCTCTTTACTATCTCCCTCATAACCTCTTCTTTCTGTATGGCAAATTCTTCAGGAGGAGTTTCAACAGGCTCTCCTTTGTAATACTGATCTGCAAGATAGTTTATCCAAGCTTCCCTATCCTTATCAGATAACCTCATCCTATTATCTGCAAAAGAACCCGGCTCAATAACATGACCGTCCAACCTTTGCAATTTAGACAGCACTTGGTTTACCTTTGTTTGATTATCATCCAGTGCCATTATTATCTACCCATCGGATTACGAGTCAAATCACCCTCTCTCGGAGTTCCATACTGATCTACCAAATTAGGATTGTAGAAACGTCTACCGATACGATGCTGTCCATGTAAAATAATTCTGCCATACAACACATCGTTCAAACGGTCATAAGCCAACGCCCTCATCGACTCTCCAAACTTAGAAGTATTAGGAGAACTCTCAGCAGAAAAGTACTTATCGTAGATAGCTGCTGCTGCGAGACGAGCAGATATGAAACGAATGGGAGGAGGATAAGCCACACGCAAAACCCTTGTTCCTTCTGGGAAGAAATACTGAATCTCACTTACAGTAGAATATGTGGCTGTGCCAATGACTGCATCGATTTGATGTCTCTCCTCTTGCCCACTCGATGCCTCTGTAAGAATAACAATATCTGCTGCTGCCAATGGACAGTTTCTTTCCAGCACGATATAGGGGTTATACTCATCCACATCTGAGTACAAAACTCCCTCGAATGTCACTCTCTCACAGAACGGAGTCTTATATAGTTCTGAAAGCGTACCGTCTATCTCACCGTCTGCTTGTTGGATGTAATATTCTGCCACTGCATCCGTGACAAGGTTCCTATCCAACTCATTACCTATTTCCAGCAGATCAGATAGAGTCCCAAAATCATTGGGGCTATCAGCCGTCGCCGTAGTAAGTGCTTGAGCTATCGTATGCGTGATATCTGTAATTGTACAGTAGCCCATTGCCGTCTCCAAAAAAAGAAGTTATACTGTCTATGTATAACTTCGTTGTTCTCAGGGCGAACCCTCTTTTTATTGTAGATAGGCAGCAATCTTGATTCTCTTAAACCAGTTGGCGGTCTTGCCCTCCTGCTTTAGGGACCGTTCAATTCCATTGATGATCTGCCTTGAGGCAATATCTATCTTTTCATAACGATCCAACACGTCCTGACTTGTTGCCTTTTTGAGAGCCAAATAGTTAGCTGCAAACCTTGTATCGGTATAACCGAAATAACTCAATACAATGAAAGCTACCGATTCCGCTTCGATCTCTTTTTGCTTACGAGTCATCTGGCTACGGTCATCACCCCAATGTAGAAGAGTGTGTGCTACTTCATGTACTCCTGTGGAAAACTGCCTCCACCCCTCAGACATACTATTAACAGCCGTTTCAGCACCTGAAGACCATCCACCAAGACTCGGATCCATCTGCTTCAACAGGTCAACCTTAATACCTTTCTTCCAATCAGTTCCAACTTTGTATTTAGCATTGTTTTCAGCCCAATCATAAAGTCCCCCCATTAGAACCATAGCTTTGTCATCAGGTTGGTTCTTAGCCTGCCATTCTAACTCTTCAGGAGTGGGGGGCTTAAAAGCATCAGGGCTAACAGGATCAGTCTGGTCAATGTCGTATACCTCAACGATCTTAAACTTATTCTTTGATATCCCGAAATAGATGCTCTTGCCTTTTGCTGCATCAATATCGTCACCCATCGTCTTAGTCAGATCAGATATACGATTTCCTTCGGTTCTATTCACAGCATCCCTTAGATAAACAGCCACATAATCATTAGGCTTCATCTTCAAAGCTCTTATAATATCATCTGCACTTCCGATAGGTGCGTTGGGACCCATCATCTGCTGAATATCCATAAGACCATTTATGAGCTTCTTTACCGATGCCTTATATATACTTAGAGATTTAGGAGCAAAGATTTCCATAGGCTTTTCTCCCTCTCTCACTTTTCTGCCAAAATTATTCTCCCACTTCTTACCTCCTGTGACATAACTGGAGACATCGGGATTCTGCAAAATCATAAGGAAAGTATTGAAGAAAGAATAGCGATGAAACTTATCGCGTGATGCCAGTAACTGAATTATTAGTTCATTCTTAGCTGCCTCGTCGGTTAGATTTGATAGCTCATCAAGTTTGGCTCTAACATGTTTTCTCAGTGCCTCTTCCTTAGCCTCTTCTGTAGCATTAGACCCAAAAATGCTATCAACGATTTTACCCATATCTCCGGTTTCATCTACCTCGATCTCGCCGAAACCAAGAGCACCTTCGATTTGATTCAGCCAATCTTTGGTAAACTGGGAACCCGTTTTAGCTGCCACACCCTCAAGAAGCCCATCCACATTACGAATAGCTTCCTCTGTTTTCAGTGGACCTATGCTATAATTGTCACCATGCTTAGCACTCTTCTTAAACTTAAATCCGGCATGTTCTAAGTACATACCCACTTCTGATGTGGGTTCGACTCCTTTTACATTGACATAATATCCAATAGTTCTCCACTCTCTCTTCTTGGTTTTTGCATTGAAGAAGCTCTTCTTCCATGGATTAACTACTACCTCAAAGATCCTACCTGTGACCTCAGGGGGCAACACTTCCTGCTGTGGAGCAGGCGTTATCTTAGGAGCAGGCGTAGGGGCAGGCTCTACAGTAGGAGCCGGTACGGGAGGTTCCACAGGAGGGGTTGTTGTTTCTGTATCGAATTGGGCTAAGACTTTTGCCTTGCCATTAACGGATTTTTTGAGTTTCTCAATATATCTGCTTATGTCCATGGTATTTAATCCTGTTTTCGCCAATAAAAAAAGAAGCCATACGTACTGTATAGCTTCTTCGAAAAAAGCCTTAATCCCTGCAAAAAAATTCAGGGAACTAAGAAAACCTTATTCCTCGAACATTTTGGTATCCTCAAGCTTCTTCTGAGAGATAAGAGCTTGAGTTAAGCAACCCTTAACAACTGCATTGCGAGGATCTGCTGCTCGACGGATATTCTTGATTTGGAAGGGGAGGTCAAGCTTATCGACAACTTCCTGCACCTTTTTGTCAAAACCCTTAGGCATGGAACTTCCGCCTGCAATGACAACCTCTATAGGAGCCTCAAATTGACTCTTGACCTTAGCGAACTTATTAGCAAAGTTCTTGAACACGTATTCGAGCATATTCTCGTAATAGGCATTCAGAGCAAAAATCACATCATCGTCATAATCGATGTTGCCAAAGTCTAACTTCTTCTCTTTGATAATGGTAACCTGAGAGACGGGAGTATCCGTTTGGTCTGATACCTTCCTGTCAATCCAGTCCCCACTCCGTGCGGCTGACATGCCGATCACCGGCAAACCCCTATATGCAAGCACACAGTTTACTTTTCCTGCACCGAAGGAAATACCTAATCCACTATAAGGGACTTCTACTCCATCATCTTCGACCAACACCGGACGTTCTGCGAGAATGACAGCATGTCCCTCTTCGATAACTTTAATATTCCAATTGAGCCTCTTAAACATACCTTCAAGTCGTGCCCTGTGAAAAGTATTATCCACAGCATCATCGACCGGATCCGACGATACGCATGTGCAGACCACCGAGTTCTCATCGGGAGGCTTGCCAATAGAAGATTCAATCATCTTAGCCATGACGAGCATCTTCTTATCTTCTCCCTTATTGAGCACACCTGCTTGCATAGGTCTACGCAGTTCTACTTTGCCGGGGAACATACGAGCTACTCTCATACTATCCTCGCCGATCACATAGTAGTGCTTATCGTCACTAACATATTGCCAGTCGTTTTGTGACAGAACTTGTTCTATATCTTCGGAGGCTTCGAGTTCTACGAAGGCGTTCCGGATCTCTTTCAATTGGATCTTGCCTTCTTTATCGTTTTCGGCGACTTGAAAGAACATCGTTCCACAGTCGCACCCTACTGCTCTACTCATGTTAGTACTCCTTATAATAAATCCGATAGTTCGTCCACATTACTTAATATCGTATTATCTTGGGTTTCTTCTTTATAATGTACAGACTTAACATCGGCATCTTTCACTAATTTCTTCGCCGCCCTTGAGTGGATCTTGACTAACGTATCCTCATCCATCTCGACCTCTGTAACCTCTTCTTTGGGCTTTGCTACCTGCCCTCCTTGAGGCATACTGGATAGAATAGCCTGTGTTATTTGTGCCATCTGCTCATCTGAGATATTTAGATTTGTTTGTGGAGCAGGAGGAGCTTCATGCTCAGTATCTATCGATTCGACTGCTTTTTTGACTCCGTTGATAGAACCTTTTATCTCGGAGATAATCTCATTCTTCATCTTCTTCAAATCTTCTGAAGTATCAGGAACTTGAATCTGCTTCCCTCCCGGTCTAACGGTCGAATCTTTAACTCTTACCTCTATCTCTCCGTTTGATTTTGCTGCCTTCAATGCTCTTGAATTTTCAGACTTATCTCTACTGATAACCTTATCCAAGTCAATCGCCTGACGAGGACCAAGATGTATTTTGATATCTCCTAAAGTAATAGGATGTTTTGTCTTGTTCACTATAAAAAACATACTTTACTTTTCTCCTACATTCGGCGTATTTTTGGGAAAGGCTTATTTTCTGCCTTAAGCTTTATTTGGCTTTCTTCCTTGCACTCAGGGCAAACATAATAGACAACACCCTCCCTAAAGTTAATCTCTATGTTTGGGTCCTTGTCGTGATATCTACATTTGCTAC
>Ga0180438_10005888_pt1 | contig 16810 bp, 23 predicted proteins | sample SS_ome_12_FD_132455 | JGI IMG/M metagenome (GOLD analysis project Ga0180438, IMG submission 132455) | Hypersaline lake sediment archaeal communities from the Salton Sea, California, USA - SS_3_D_2 metaG | ecosystem: Environmental > Aquatic > Non-marine Saline and Alkaline > Hypersaline >...
GTTGACAACACCCCAAGACTTGAATACACTAGGGGATACTTTATGGCCCGTTAGCTCAATTTGGTAGAGCAGCAGACTCTTAATCTGCGGGTTCCAGGTTCGAGTCCTGGACGGGTCACACCCTTTTCCCCGAGAAATCCAAGTTTTCTTTTAAGCACCATTCAGCGAGATTAAGCGAGATTACACGGATTTTGTGCCATATTTGTGGTACGGATGGGGTGGTCTATACTTGACCAGAACCGCTGTCCAACGTTGGACGGATTCTCAAACAACAATTCTCTTTTCTGATACTTAGCCATTAAATTTCCTCCTTTACATAATATTTACATAGTTTAGCCCTATGGATTATACATTTCTTTAAAATATGTAAGATGGGGCCGTTTGTTTTCAATAACTTACAAGGCCATTTTTGGCTACTCTCAGCCCTCACCATGTAAATTAGATTCACTTCAACTCCCCGCCGAGGACTTCAATAATTGCCGTGAGATACCGTGAGTGATCAGCCTCATTTAAATTTAGATGATTGCTGAGAACATAATAAATTCTTTATATTTGACTTCTAGTATAAATGGAGTTAGATTAATTTCTTAATTTGGTCTTTGGGGGCTAGAATGAGAACCAAAGTAGTTATTCTTTTTCTTCTTCTCATCTTGCTTTTCATGGCGTGTGATAAGAAAGATCCAGTGTCATCAGCGTCCGCAGTTAAAAAAACCGCCAATCTCACTATTACAGTGGATGAAACCCCTATTTTGATGACTTGGGATTATTGGGTTGAGCTATGGTATATTGATTGCTATGTTACAGCATCAGAAACTACGGGGGTTGGCGTGGATATATCAAGGGCACAAATGTGGTTCATATACCAAGACCAGAAATATGAAGAACAATCAATCAATGGATTTAGATTGAATGGACATAGCAGCTATATGCTCAACATTAGAGCTGGCACTGAATATCATTATGAGGAAGTAGAGTTCTATATTGAAGGTCGGGATGATAATGGACACTTAGTTAATCGCCGAAAAAGATATGACCTGCATTATGTAGGACTGGATTGACTTTTGTTATTGTGGGATGATTCGTAAGTTTGTTTTTTTTGGGGGATAAACCATAGGTGTTCAGATACCATAAATGGAGTTGAATTAATTTCTTGGGTATTTAGGGGGTATAAATGAAACATCCAATTTTGATTTTACTAATCCTATCCCTTACCCTGTACTCTCTGAATTGTATAGCAGCAGTAGCAACGGTAGGTACACATGGATTGATTAAAAAGAGCATGAACACAAAGGAAGAGCGGCAAGAATTTTTAGACAAGTTTTATGCGAATAACCTTGAAAGAGAAAAAGCGGGATTACCACCCTATGATCTATGTATAGCAAAATATAGGTTTGATGAAGGTTGGGCGAAGGACGATGAGACGTGCAAAAAGATTATCGCGGCTTATTTACGCGGCGAAATAGATGAATATGGGCAACTAGTTCCCAAAAAAGATGAGAAAGAAAAAAAAGAATAATTGAGGCGATTGGAGCCCGGGGCAATCCCAGGCTCCCTCTTTCGATATGACAGCTTTAGCGTTTAACGCCTCATTATATAAACGAACATGAAGAAGGAATATTCTCACAACTCTTAGATTTTAAGCCGCAAAATTCTTCTTTTCTCCCTCCAGTCTCAAGCAAGGGACACTAGGGGGATGTGCTATTCAATTCGTCATTTTTGGCACCCCGTATCTTGTTTAGAATCAACACCCGTTTATAACAAAATTTCACGAATACGCCCATAGAGCGACGATCACCCTTCGGGTAAGGGTACAGCAAGGGTTTTGCCATGTCGTGGCTTAAATGGCGCGTTTTTAACACCCCGGGAACCTGGTCTCAGACTAAAAATTTGTTCTCAATTTTGCCCATATTTCGCGCTGAGACGCCCGTAGAGCGACGCGACCCCGTTTACCCTAGTTCAGCTATTCATTCTCATTTCTACCCTGTAAAGTTATATCAAATCTCAGATATATGGAAACCCTGGAATATGGGTTGAGCTAAGATTAGAATACGCCTTTTTAGAAAAAATAACCCCGCAAAACCCTCGATATTTTCATGAAACATTTCAAGACGCCCTGCTTACCATGGAATAAATTGAGGATGGAAAGTAGACTTGACAAATTAGTGTAGACTAGAAGATGAGGGGATAAAGAATATTTTTTAATTTCACAGGGGTAGGTATTGAGGAAGTAGCGTTATACTCAATACAGCCCAATGCAAAGTAAGTTTTACAGCGGATGCTATAATAGTAAGTGAAAGCCGCGCAAGGGCGGCCTGCTCTTTTTTTAAAGAAAATAAGGGCAGATTATAGGGGGGAATGAATGAAGGAAGGGGTCACTAATCGAGTAAAGGAAATCCGGCAAGAGCTAGGATTGACACAAGAAGACCTGGCAAAAAAGGTAGGGGTATCACGGCAGAGTATTAGCTCCATTGAACGGGGCCGATATATGCCACGCCTGCCTTTAGCCTTGAAACTCATAGGGCTCTTTCAACCCCCGACCAATGATGTGTTCCAACTTGCCCCGCGCAGAAATAGATGCGCGGACAGGAACAATCAAAATTAGCAGGATCATATTCCAAATGAATCAAATCAAATTTCAAGAGCGGTGTCTTATTCAAATATATCACAACCCAAAGATTAAACATTGGCTTGATCAATTTGCCGCACAACGAGACAAGGACGTTGCGGCTATGACAATAGACTATTTAAAGACCGAATTTCCCGAAGTAAAAGACGTATTGAACGGGGAATTGGTATATCAGAGGAGAGATTAAAATAGGAATTACAAATGCTTCGTTAAATACTTTAAGTGGGCTGGTGGGCAATACTGGTTCTAAAACAGCCTTTACATATCTGGAACTAGGAACCAGCGACACAGCCTTTGCCGCTTCCCAGACGGCACTACAGGCCGCTATTACCGATAGTGGATTAGGTAGGGCTTCGGCCACGGTATCACAACAAACAACCACCCAGACTAATGACACGCTGAGATTAAGTCACCAATGGACAGCATCCGGCTCTAAAACAGTGAAAGAGGCAGGCATATTTAATGCTTCATCTAGCGGAACTATGTTAGCGAGAAAAGTTTTAGATACGGCCCGGTCACTCACAGCCGGTGATACGTATACATATACGTATGACATCATATTTGCGGCTGCATAAATGTACCGTAAATATGTAATACGTCCCCTTGAACACGCCTTAGAGGTAGATGCCCCTGGCCTACATCAGAGTTTGGGGTATGCCGCATGGCCCTCCCAGAATTTCAAGATATTGCAGCGCAGTTTACAGAAGAGATATGGCTACAAAGAATTTAGAGATGTTAAAGAAGAGGTGCAAGCCATTATCTATTTCACTTCCCTTGCGGGGGCAAATTCCACAATCTACCTAACCAGTGCCAATGCTTGTAAATATGAATCCAGTGGAACATTTAGCTACATAACCAAGAAATACAGCACTGGCACTGTCAGCGGCATCGGTAATGGAAATAATGATGTAGTAACTGGCACAGGGACTCCCGATTGGGATTCTACAGATGGCCCCGCAGCCGGGGACTTCTTTATCATGGATGACGACCTTACCTCTGCTAGTGAAATAGATGAACACTGGCAAGAAATAGAGTCCGTAGACAGCGATACTCAGATAACCCTGGTAGACAGCTACCGGGGGGCAACTTCGAGCGGAGACTACACGATAAGACAGGTTTATACCGTACCGACTAATGAACGATGGTCCTGGTGCATTTTTAACGACAAGCTAGTCATCACGAATGGGAACAGCTACCCACAGTATTGGACCGGGAGCGGAAATTTTACCAACTGTGATACAACCAATGCTACGAAAGCCCGGTATTGTATTGAATATGCAGACAGGCTTGTTTTAGCCGACATGTATGTGAGTGGCACTAGGAAACCACAGAGAATAATGTGGTCTAAGAATGGAGACTTAACGGATTGGACCGACTCAACGGCGGGGTCATCCGACCTTGAAGATACGGAAGATATTATCACGGGACTGGGCAAGGTGGGGGCTGATCTTATTGTATATAAATCAGACTCTATGGTTATAGGAAACCGAACCGGAACATCTACCGCACCTATTTCTTTCCCGCGTTATCAAAGGGGAATAGGATGCCCTGCGCCTTATAGCATTGTTTCCGCTGCGGGTACTAATTTTTTCATCGGTAGGGATGATTTTTATGTGATGGTAGGGACTCAGCCCTATCCAATAGGGGAGAAGATTAGATTTAAGTTTTTTGACATTGTGAATCCAACAGAATTAACGCGAGCATTCGGTTACGCAAATACACTGCAAAACGAAATACGTTGGTTCGTAAATGATGAAGACAATATCCGTCGCTGTTTTGTTTATGATTATAAACGTAAAGAATGGGGACATTATATTTATGCTTCTGATATGAGTTGCGGTGAAAGAGGAGTAGTTTAATGCCTGCACCAACCCTTAACAGCCTGACCGCCGCGGGGGACAATTCCTATATTACTGTTGCCTGGACCAATGAGGGCACGTATACCGAAATTGAGATGTGGAGAAAAGTCGGTGGAAGCGCCTGGGCCGAAAGAACAAGCTGGACAGGAGATCCCGTAGACCGGGAGGCTTGGGATGACCACCAGGTATCCCCTGGCATAACATACGGATACAAACTAAGGGGGTATGAGAGCGGCTGGTCTGATTTTTCTAACATCTTATATATCACACTAACGGGAGATTCTTATGAAGACTCTGAAAGTGAGACTATAGAGCTCGGCGAATCCACAAGCGATCAACATAGCTTCGGGAACATCTCAACTGAAACCATTGAATTATCTGAATCGTCCAGCGATAGTGCCACCCTGTCTGATACAACCACAGACTCCATTATTCTTTTTGATGATGTGGGGGATGTCCACAGGTTAACCCTTGAGACGGATTATGGATATTACTTTGGAGGCTTTAACGGCAAGATTTATTACGAAAATGAAGGGTATGAATCGGATGACGATACGGCAATAAGTGCGTATTGGCTCAGTAAAGAAACCGATTTTGCCGATATGGACAGCAAAGCACTATCCAGATTCAAGACGGTTTATGGGATTAAGCTTTTCTACATGGATAAAACGCCCGGGCAACGTGTAACCGCATCAATTACCACTGATGGAGGCACAACTTGGGAAAGTCGAGAGCGTGACATTGGCACTGGTGACGGGAAGCTTAAGATTGCTAAATTCGACTTTATTAAACATGGGTATATATTCCAATTCAAAGTAGAGCACAATGCCGATTCAGGAAGGTTTCAGTGGCTAAATCTTGAGGTTGACTATGCTCTAGGCGGGGAGTATTTCGAGATATGACAATAGAACGCATACGGAACTGGTCACCTCCACATGGGAGTAATCCCGATGAAATAGCCGACTGGGTTCAGCAACACTATCAGGACCATCTCGGAGAGAGTGTAGCCCGCATTGAAGATTTTACTAACGAGATAAGCCTTATTGATTTAAACGATCTGGCTAATACCTCATTGTCTGATCCCGATGCGGATAGGATATTGTTTTGGGATGACTCGGATGGTCAATATGAGTTTTTAACACCAAATACCCTATTATCAATAACGGGAAACAATCTCAATGTAGACGAAAGCTCTATTGACCACAATAATCTCACAAATACTCATAACCTAACAACCGACATAGACCATGGCTCACTTAGCGGGTTAGACGATGCAGATCATAACGCTGTCTACTTTACCAAAACGGAATTAAACGCCGTTGCCATTGAGAGAACGGTATCTATAAGCGCGACTACACTATCGTTAACATGGGATGGCAATACGAATACGCTTGACCTTACCTCTCAGACTTCAGCAAATGCTCGCTGGGCGTGGATAAATGTTTATTACACAAGAAACGGCGATTGTGTCACGTCCAATTTCGAATGGTATAAATACGGCGAGACAACTACGCCGATAGCTTCGCTCACTAGCGATAGAATCGGAAGCCATAATTTCCATCATGGCTCATCTATGCTTGTCCCCCTGGATTCAGAACAGCGGGTTCAATATAACGCGCCCACTAGCACAAGCAGTAGAACAGTTACTTTGTATGCGTATGTGGAAAATCTAACACTGGCAGATTTGATTTAAGACGAGAGGATAAGTTGAATGAGTGATATGGAAAAACAACAGCTAATAGATCAGTTTGAAAAGAATACCATAGAGAATATCAAGGTCAATCTCCAAGAGTGGAAAGGCAAGAAGTACATTGATATCCGCGTTTGGATTAAATCGGATAATGAGGGAGGAGGTGCTGATATCGCCACGAAAAAAGGATTGACCCTGAGTATTGATCTTATCCTGGAGCTGATTGAGGTATTACAAAAGGCACAAAAAGCAATTCAAGTGAAGCCTGTGGCCGTCTAGTCGAGCATTCCATACAAATTCCCCCTATCTATTCGGAGAGGGGGCTTCCCTCTTTCAGCGTGGCCTAATTAATGAGAGATTAGATATGACGACAACACAACATCAAATGTCTGGATTGACTCCTTTTGAGCAATTCTCTAGCATTAAGAGAGAGTCTTGTGATAGAGGAGGGGAAAATATGACTCAACTAGTGGGGCTACTATGTAAAAATAAACAAAAAATAGTTATGGTTGCCGACAGAATGGCCACAGCACCAGATGGGCTGATGACAATTAATTTAGAAAACAAATGCACGCAGTTAAACAATCAAGTTATGACACTTGTCTCTGGAATGTTCTATGAGCCCTCAATTTTCAGGGGGATTGATGAAGATTGGATGTCTGGGAAATCCGTAAATGAAGTTGCAAACAAACTTGCCGACAATTATAATCAGACCCGCGTTGATAGAATTACTAAGGCTATTTTGAATCCTTTGGGTTTTCCTTCTTTTGAGGAATATCACCAAAGGCAACAAAAGCTGAATCCAAGCGTCTCTCAAGAAATCCATACAAGAATTGCACAATTCAAAATTGGGGTTGATTTGCTCTTAGGTGGGTTTGATAATCAAGCACATGTTTTTCATATTGGCGAACCGGGCACAAGTTACTGTTACGACCAACCAGGCTATAGATGTGTTGGAATAGGAAGCAAGCTTGCTGATCCTGCATTCGCCTATTTTAAATACCTTCCCACTATAGACGAAGAGCGTGCAATTATTATTGGATTTGAGGCAAAAAAACGAGCAGAATGTGCCATTGGAGTAGGGGTTGAAACAGACATATGGACAATAAGCAAAGAAGGCATAAGCAAACTCCCCAATGAAAAAATCTCAATTTTAGAAGAGTATTATGAGGAGAAGAAAAACCTCTCCGAAATCACCGAAAGAATCAAAAGCAAAGAAGACTAATCTATATGCTATAAACTCATCGTATGCAGGCTTGAATGGATAACCCCTTTCATGCCCCCTTAATTATAATAGTTAACTCTTACTGTGCCCGAGTTTCACCTGTATTGATATTGAGTATTAAAACAGGCCGATCCCTTAAAGGAGAATCTACTTCTCCCCAACCTTTGGCTTATGCTCCAAGCCAAGCTGTTCATAAAAACCTACATAATCAGTCTCTTCCCTTATTTCTACACACTTTCCATCTTTCATGTGCCATATTTCAATAGTACTGCCCATTATTTTATTCCCAGTTGCAGGAATACCAGACCATTCCCCAGTATGAGTACCTGTAAAAGTAACCCTAGCTACAACTTTGTCTCCTTTAGCAATCACTTCCTGAATAACAATATTGTGGTCAGGGAAAGCTTGATAATACATCTTAAAAGCCTCTATTGTTTCTTCAAGAGATGATGGAGAAGTGCTCCTTGATGGTGCATAGAAGGCAAATTCAGGAGCACATACTTCCCTAACTGCTATAACAAACTCATTGTATCCTTTGTTCATTTCTTCAGTTAAATGTCTATAAATTGCTTCATTCTGCTTCTCAACCGCTACCTGTGCTTTGAACGCTTCAAGCTCTGCCATCGCTTCCTTGTCCTGGCAGCCGACCATAAAGCATAGAATCAGAGCCAGGGGAAGAATCATAAACAGTTTTTTCATTTACCCCTCCGTTAAATGTGATGCTTAAATTAGATATCAGTTGATATTGTATGTCAAGTTAAGCACTGGCCTTCTCACTACTCCCCTCAATATGCTAAAAATTTATAGTGTATATTTGTGAGGGGGTTATCCTGCGCTCTCGTTTCAATTGGGGGCACCGAGTCTAGCGGGGAAAGGTCTATCTAGGGGGGCCAGGGGACTTGAGGGATGAATATACGGGCGATCTGACAATAGGTGCACTCTATTATTCCCGCGCAGTAGAGGATTAACCCTGATATGGCCGGGCAAGAGTAGAACCTTTCCGGGTAAGGGGGAACCTTAAAGGCAGTCCTGGGGGATTCAAAGAATAGAGGATTTATAACACCGTTATAGAAAATTTATGCAATTTTACTTATCCCATTTAGGGCCATTTTAAAGCAAATAATGATTAAAATATCCCCCTTTTGGGATTAAATACGGCTATTTCATCCCGCAATTATCAAATAATGACGGGACGTGAAATGATATTAAGGTCAAAATCATGTATCTATCTGATAAATAATGAATTCCGGGAATAGTCGAGTTGACATAATGACACTGATGCGACGCGGACATTTTCGTATGAAAGATAGTTATTGAAGGGATTTTAAAAAGAGGGGAGGGAGGGGCCACTGAATAGCGGCCCCTGATGGCTTGTGTAAATTGCCATGGCAACTAGAGGGCTGATTGTTTGACAATCTCCTGGAGGGCTTCGGGAGGCATAGAGATATCAAGCTCGACATGTTTAGATTGAATCTCAATCCTCATATTCTTGCCGCCGGTGAAATCGTGTGGTGATACCTTGACAATGCACTCCCCGTCTAAGAAATGCTGATGTCCGCTAAATGATTCGTTTGCCATTATACACCCCCCGTTGTTTCCCCGGTCACCTCTTGATAGTCCTCTTGATCTTCCTGGTAAATGTACCGTCTTTTGATATAGCTGTTAGTTACAATAGCGTCTCTGCATGCCTTTTCGATGATCTTTGTTGCCCTGTGAAGTACCTGCGTTATGGCCATTTCGATGTCACCGGGATCATCAAAATTCCAATCTTTCACTGCGCTCAATAGCTCCTCAAATTCGGGTGACAGGTTTTCCGGTTTCCCTGGTCGAGTTTCCTTTGTGATAGTCACGCTCGACCGCCCTTGTGTTCCGTTTTGGTTCGGATCACACATTTTTTAAAAGCCTCCTTAAATTTATTAGCTTGAGGTTTCCCTCATTAAGCTCTAGGGTGATACTTGTCATAAATCTCGCGTACATATTTTTTGCTGACATGGGTATAGATTTGTGTGGTTACTATCTGGCTATGTCCTAGCATTAGTTGAACGGACCGCAAATCCGCGCCCCCCTCTAATAGATGGGTGGCAAATGAATGGCGCAAAATATGAGGGCTGATCTTATCTTTTAGCCCGGCTTTTATGGCATAATCCTTGATCATTTTCCAGGTGCCTTGCCGGGTAAAGGCATTTCCCCTGTAAGTCAAAAATAGAATATCGGTTTTATTAGATGCTATTGCAGGACGGGCCTTTTCTATGTATCTGTGAATCGCTGTGGCAGCCGTAGAGCCAAAAGGTATTAGCCGCTCTTTGTTACCCTTACCCTTACAAATCAAATAGCCCTGATCGAAATTAAGGTCATTTAGCTTTAAGGAAATAAGTTCTGATATTCTCAATCCTGTGGCATATAAAAGCTCTAACATGGCCTTATTCCGGGTACCATGTTTCCCGTCCTTTTCGGGCTGCCTTAGAAGTAACTTGATTTCATCCAGGGTAAGAAATTTGGGTAAGGTGAATCCGATTTTTGGGGAAACAAGATTAATGGCGGGATTCTTTTTTAGCAGTCCATCTAGAATAAGGAAACGATAGAAAGATTTTAGAGTGGATATGATACGGGCTACAGATCGAGATGAAAGACCGGATTGACTTGCATCCTGAATAAATCCAGTTAAATCGTCCTCATCGGCGCAATCCCAGGATATATTTTTGGAGGCCAGGTAAAGGGAAAATTTATTCAAATCCCGGGAATAAGAAAGAATGGTGTTTTCAGACAATCCTTTTTCAACGGAAATAAAATCAAGGAAGACCCTCAGAATGTCTTGGGGGGATAATGTCGTTTGAATCATCAGAAGTAATCACAAGCCTCTATTATAAAAGATAAGGCGTTAAAAATAATTGTCAATAGTCATGAGCAATTAAAATCGATTTTTATGGCGAAAAGAGGATGCAATCACCTATTGAGCCACAATGAGCCCCGACAATTTAGCTTTGCACGTCAGGGTAAATTTGATAGTATCAAATATGAGGAATACATCATGCCTGACAATAAGATAGATCATGCCTTGATGACCAAAGAGGAGCTTAGGGATTATCTAAGAATCTCGGATTCTACGCTTACCCTGTTAATAAAGAGAGAGGGGTTGCCTTATATCAAGCTCCGGAGGAAGGTTTTATTCAGGCGAAGTGATATAGACAAATTCCTGGAGAACCGCACACACTCGGAATCCCCCGAAAAAAAGAAGAAAAAGGACTAATCGGCCCTGGGCCTTCTTATGTAGAAAACATCATAAATCTTGGCGGGGAATACCACTATCTAGCGCGGTACGGTGACGCATCCTATCTGAGCCTTGTAATCCAAATTCCAGGCAATTCTTAATAAGCGAACGAAAATAAGAGCACGAAAGAAAAGTCCGGGATTTGTTTCACTAAATGGGGGAATTTAAAAAATTGCTATGTCCCATTGAAATAACGGGAAAAAGACGCATTGATCCCACTTCTCAATCAGGCTACTACTATAATAATATGACATTAACCGCATCCGAGTATCAAGGTTTATATGAGGAAATATTTGACTTATTCAACAAGTCGGGATAAAATCCCATTAATGAAAAACAAAATCGCACAACGGCGAAAACAAAGGTTTCTTAGGCAAGAGGAACTTGCAAAGATGGTGGGAATCCTCCCGAGTTACTTGAGCAGAATAGAAAGCGGCAAGTTTAATCCCTCGATCAAACTAGCAATGAAAATCGCAATAGCATTAAAGACATCAGTAGGCCGACTCTGGGAGCTTGACGATGAGGAAATGGCCGTTTTGGATAAATCTAATCGGGCATAAATTCTCTTAGAGGATTACGCTTTAAGAACCTGTCCAACGTTGGACACCACCTACCGGACCGGATGGAAAATCACCATGGCAAAATCGTTTCTGAGTGTATCGAAGCATTGAAAAAGACACGTGAGACAATCCAATAATCGGTTGTAATAATTATCAATAAAAAGATGTCACAAAGAACCATCTATTTCCCCATGTGAACCAGGCTAAAAAAATGTAAAAAATATCAATAAAAAACTTGACAAAGGTCGCTAAAAGCATTATATTATATACAGCGAAAGAGAAGATGTAGACAAGGAAATCTCCGGGTAGATACGGGTTAAATCGTTCATGCCAGAGGAGGGGATTTCCAAAGAAGAAGCTCAAAATGATAAAGTTTTGTTTATGGTATGTAGTAAACACTTCAAAAAACCCACCCCTTTTTTCAATCCTTAATCTACTCTTTATTTCCCTTTGCTTGATTCTCTTATTACAATTAGATCAGGCCCACCAATTGAATTACATTCTCATTATCTATGTGATTTCACATATTCATCTACGCGCACGTGTCCAATCTTTACGGTTGTGCAGTACGTTCCAAACCAACGTGTTTAATGGAAGTGCCAGTTGCGCAGAAATAGAAATAGTAAAGGATGAACATACCAGATGAGAAAGCGACAAAAGAATTTCTTGGCAAGTTCAAGCCCCTCATTCACGATGCAGGTGCGGAAGTCGGAGAGGCAGAGTTTAGGAAATGGATTGAAGAATATCCTCACAAAGACTTCTATGTAGAGCAAATTGTAAAAGCACTGTGGGAACCAGAACACGGTGAAACCAAACCACGATTTAGGGCTAGGCTATCCGTTTTTCTCCGGGCAGAGAAAGAACGCGAGACGATTGCCCCATTATCTACCGCCGACTTGTGGCGCAAGCTATCTCACGATAGCGAACCCTTAGACTTCTATAACGCCACCAGTAAACCCCTCCCTATCAAGATCCCTTTGGGTATCCATGATGACTTAGGTGTCGAAGTCTACGAAAAAGACATCATTGCGGTCGCAGGGGTTAGTTCTCACGGCAAGAGTGCCTTCATGCTTGCTTTTGCGGACCTGAATATGAGAGAGCATGACGTATGGTATTTTTCATCCGGCGATATGAGTGCTACACGGCTAAGAGCAAGGATGAAAAGCTCTGGCGTTCCTCTGGATACATGGCAAGAGTATCTAGGGGGCAAGACCATCGAAGTATATGAACCTTTCGATAGGTGCGTTAAGCCCGACGCCATTAACCTGTGTGATTTTATGCACGAAGGGGAAAAGCCTTGGCTAATAGCGGAAAAGATGAAAGCGGTCAAGGAAAATCTGACAACTGGAATCGCCGTTATTGCGCTACAGAAAAACAGGAACGCGGAATACGGATTAGGAGGCGAAAAAAGCGAGATTTTCAGCAATCTGTATATCACCATTGATAGCGGAGTAGCCAGGATTAAAAAAGCAAAGTCTTTCGATGAGACAATAGGCTCTCCTGTCGGGAAGCAATACCAATTCAAGCTGATTAGTGGATTTACATTTCTGCCCGATAAGGAAGGGATGGGGGGTTGGTACGATCCCAACGATTTACCACCTGAATTTAACTTTGGCAAATGACGTGTACTGCTGTGAGATGAGAAGAAAGAAAAATTAAAAAAGAGGAGTTGACACAATGAACGTTGATCTCGAATCGTTACTAGAGCGAAAGGTACAACTTACTATGAGGGGGGGGCAGCTAAAGGGCAATGCTGATGTTTATCGGTACGTCGGCAGGGTCATCAATGCTTATGATGATTGTATTATCGTTCGCGGAGAGGCCATTGGCACAAAAGAAAAAGGCCATAAAGGGGATGCGGTTATTTGGCGGAAGTATATCATGTCTATTGACATTCTTGATGAAACCGGATTCAAGGCCACAGAAGATACAAAGAGGTACAAGAACAAGTCACTAGGAGTACCGACAAGAATACGGCATTGGCTTTATTCTCACCCTAAAGCATTTTCTACTAAGGACTTGATTTTGAAATTAGGACTCAAAACAACCGGAGAGAAAAATGCCATGTATAGATGCCTATGTCGCATGACTAAAGCTAGAAAAATCAAACGGCTAGGATGGGGCTTCTATATGTGCAAATAACATCCATCAAAAAAAGGAAATAAACATCAAATGTCGGAAGTATCAATTACTGACATCCAAATAGCACCGACTCTCCCCAATGACGGTTTAGTGGCATTTGCTTCTTTTGTGATTAACGAGGCGGTCTATGTTGGCAACGTCGCCATATACACGGCACCCGCTAAACCCATGGGTTTTCGGTTAGTCTATCCCGCTAAAAAACTCGGCAATGGAAAGAAAATGAGTTCTGCTCATCCCATTACCAGATCAGTAGGCGATATCATCGAAAAAATTGTTATCAGCAAATACAGGGAGTTAATGTCTAACTGGAAATAACAAAACTTAGAGACCATTTAAAATTTGATATGCGTGTTTATAATGACTACACAAAAGAAAACTAACTCACACAGTAACGACCATTCTTTAATCTTAACGTATCCGCATCAAGTGCCTGTGCCGATGAACTATTTTCAAAATAAGTTTAGACCGGAAAAGTACACGTTGAAGCATGTTAGAGCTTCCCGCAATAGCGACGAGGCAAAGAAATCAATCGGGGAGTTTTACGACTCCGGCAAAAGAGGGCTTGATTTAACGTTTAAAGAAACCCATATCGTACACGGGTTTTTGTCTCTTTGGAGTATGCACAATCGAGAACGGAAATTCCGATGCACAATAAATCAATTGTATCGGGCTATGGGATTCAATGCGAAGCCGAATAAAAGAGAGAAGAAAAAAATCGAAAAAACCCTATGTGGTTTAACAAATAAGAAATTTCCGATTATATGGAAGAATCAAGCCGGGGGATACTCATGCGATTTTAATACGGTCATACAAATACATGATGTTTCCAAAGATGCTTCCAAACCAATAGAAGTAGATGACGTCAATTTTAATGATCTGCATATCTCCCTCCACTACGGTTTATTTCCGAGGGGGCAAAGATACTGTTATATCAATCCTAGAGTCTGTATGGAGATACGAGAACACAAAGACAACCCTTCTAAATTCGACGTTCGATTTTATGAATGGCTTGCCAACGAATGGACCTACCGCATTGCTAGGAATTATAAGGTGCTTGCAGAAACGGCTTTATTGCTACCCGTCAAAGAAATAAGCAAACGACAAAAACACTACCGGGATAGAATCATAAAAATATATGATCTGCACAAAGCAATGGGTTATCTAAACAGCTACGAGTTGGACAATAAGAATGGGACCCGTCCGGCTGATATTCTAAGAAAAAATCCAAACAAATTTTATCAACAACGACAATGAAGATGAAACGCACAGGGTATGCACTTTTGGGGAGGGGGTATGCACTTTTGGGAAAAACCGATGCACTTTTGGGAACTCCAACAGGGGAAATCGGGGGGTATCCAATTAATCCAATTAATCCAATGAAGAGATACATAATAATGTATGGATATTCAACAAGACTCATACCAAACCTAAACGGAAAAACTGCGCTCGGCTTTACCAAAAGCCTTCGCTTGTTTTCCCTAGTTGAAGAAGAAAAACCCGGAAGAATATTGTACCGCGCCCCGACAAAAACTATCGGAAACCTTTCTGAAACGCGCCTCAGAAACTTGTATCCCATAATCGAAAGGTATATGCGTTGGTGCCTACATGCCATAGAGGCGCACAAACATAATTGCAGCATATCTGCTCGGCCCTGGCGGGCCTCATATGCCCCCGTAATCGAGGAAATATATGGGGGAAAGATGTTGTCTTCGCCGCTTCGTTACAGGACAAGGTGCCACAACCTGCTACATAAATGCCACAGCCTGCTACGGGCTGCTACAGAAGTCACAATCTGTGTATGTCTGTGTGTGTCTGTGTATGTTTATGTGTATTTGTCGAATTCTTTGAACATGCAGATAAAGGGCCAGCGTGCCCTTTTTTCATAGGAGGTGAGTGTGAGAAATTTGAATGGAGAAGTGGTTAACGGTTAAGCAAGTAGCGGAGAGATTGAACTGTCACGTGCAGACAGTCTATCGAAGCCTGGACTTTCTATTTTCCAACATCCCCGGCGTAGGATTACGCTGTCGGGAATCAACCTTCAATCAATACCTGGAACAGCAATCATCACCTCTTATTGATAACCTAGAAAATAATCCTTTAAATCCCTTGCAAGAATCCTCTGATTTGCTGATGATGGTATCGGGAGGTGAGACAAGCGGGATGCCGAAAGGCAAAACCAAATCTCGTTACAATCTCGGATATGGTGCGATTTATCAAAAGAAAACTAAAAAGGGTAAGATCAGGTGGTATCTGGACTATAAGAACGCGGATGGAGTCAGGAAACAAAGGGTTGCTGCCCACGCCGTTACTGCGGCTGATGCGGCCAGGGAGCTGAAGAATGTCATTCTTGAGGAACACAATAAGAAGTGTGGCATTAGAAACACTAAGCGGAAAATCGGGTTTACGGCTTTTTCTGAGGTTTATTTGAGAGACTATGCGGCAGTAGAAAAAGCCAGGAGCTACAGAACGGACCTCGGAAACATGAAGGGCCTGAATGAGTTCTTCAAGGATGTCGAGCTAAGGGAAATCACCCCTATGATGATTCAAAACTTTAGAGCCTGGAGACTGAGTAAGGGCAATTCTAAAGCCACGGTCAATCGCTATATCGCTTTATTGAAGAGGATGCTAAACCTGGCTATTGAGGAAAACTATTTAGAGCAGAATCCAGCGCGGAGAATCAAATTCTATTCAGAAAAAGATAACATGAGAACCAGGACCATCACGAAAGATGAGGAAATCCGGTTACTCGATAATAGCGCGGAACACTTGCGATCCATTATCGTTGTCGCCCTGAACACGGGCATGAGGCTAAGTGAGATTTTGAATCTGCATTGGGACCGGGTTAATCTGAAAACCCGGCTGATTAAAGTGGATAGGACAAAGAGCGGAAAGGTAAGGTATATTCCCATTAATGACACTCTCTATTGTGAGCTGTGGGCTATAAAGAATCAAAACGGGCAAAGCTCTTACCTCTTTATAAGCCCAAGTTCAGGAAAGCAGCTTACTACCATCAAAACCGCTTTTAATGCCGCTTGTAGAAGGGCTGGCATTACCGGATTGAGGTTTCATGACCTTAGACACTCATTTGCCACTAGGTTAGTGGAAAAGGGCGTTGACTTAATTACAGTCAAGGAATTATTGGGTCATAGTTCTGTGAAAATTACAGAACGCTATACTCATTCATACGGCGAACAGAAGGAAAAAGCCGTTGAATTATTGAATGATATTGCTATTGGAGGGGCCAAAAAGGGGTCAAATTTGGGGTATATTTGTGATATGACAGATGGACTTCCGGCATCACCCCTGGAAAATTAGCCTAGAGCAGCAGACTCTTAATCTGCGGGTTCCAGGTTCGAGTCCTGGACGGGTCACACCCCTTTCCCCGAGAAATTCAAGTTTTCTTTTAAGCATCTTTCAACGAGATTAAGCGGGATTAAACA
>Ga0180438_10005890_pt1 | contig 16810 bp, 10 predicted proteins | sample SS_ome_12_FD_132455 | JGI IMG/M metagenome (GOLD analysis project Ga0180438, IMG submission 132455) | Hypersaline lake sediment archaeal communities from the Salton Sea, California, USA - SS_3_D_2 metaG | ecosystem: Environmental > Aquatic > Non-marine Saline and Alkaline > Hypersaline >...
AAGAAAATATCATAAAACAAATAGAGGAAAATGCGAGAAAACGAAAAAATATATTATTAGTCGCGCCTAATGGAACTGGAAAGACTATAATTGCCTTGAGTGCGCTCCTGCCTATTGCGTTCGAAAATAATTTGAAAATAATCTACATGTGTCGAACCCACTCTCAAAACGCAAGGGTAATTAAAGAATTAAAGAAGATTTCCTACTTCTTAAAGAAAAATAATATTGAAGTAAAAGTCAATGGATTATCCATTCGTGGAAGAAATGAGATGTGTTTAAATAAAACATTACTCTCGATGAAGCCAAATCCGAAAGACGCAATGTCCCTTTGCACGGATCTACGAAATAATAGAAGTTGTGTACATTTCTTAAATCTCATAAAAAAGAAGAATGAATTAGATAATCCAACGCTCATCTCTCCAGAATTGTTTAATAAACCAGTTGACGCTGAAGAACTTATTGACTTTTGCAAGGAAAAAAAAATTTGTCCCTATTTTTTGAGCAAGTTCTTGTTGGAAGAGATGAAAGTTATAATCTGTAATTACCAATGGATCTTTAATCCTGGAATACGGGAAACCTTCATGAAGTTTATAGGTCAAGAGTTACAGAAATGTATCTTAATTATAGATGAATGCCATAACATTATTGATGTTGCAACCGATGTCAACTCTGAAAGAATAACTCCTTATTCTTTAAAATTGTGCTTGAAAGATTTAGAAATGTATAAATCTCCTTATAAAATGCAAGAGTTCGTTGATCTTCTCTTAGATCATCTAAATAAACAGAAAATGACTCTTAAGATAGAAGAAAAGCCAATTCCGCCAGAGATATTTGTAGAGCGCCTCTATAAGAAGTTGGAATTTTCTGATCTTAACGAATTTAAGATTTTTATTGGTGAATTGCACGATTTTAGCAGTGCAATCCACGAGGAAAAAGTAGCCAATGGTGAGATTTCAAGAGATTATGTTGGTACCTTGGCAGAATTCTGGTTTAAATGGCTGAAAGTATACATGCTCGATAATTATTTCTTTTCTTATTCTATTAAAGAAGTTAAAGAGAAAAAGAATATTTCTCTGGAGATTGTTGCCTTAGATCCAAGAGAAATCGCCGTACCAATTTTAAAAACTTGCTATGGATGCTTAAATCTTTCAGGAACCGTAAATCCCTACGTTTTTAACAACCTCATGGGACTTAACGAAAGTGGAAAGAGCTATAAAGGTCTTATAGCTGATTCTCCCTTTCAAAAGAAGAACATAAAAGCATTGATAATCGAAGGCGTTGATACAAAGCGTGAAAGTAGGAAACCACAGATGTTTAAAAAAATGATAGAAAAGATAGGCGAAGTTCTGTATTCTACTCCTGCTAATGTTGGCGTCTTTTGCGCTTCTTATCAAATCTTAAAGGGGTTAATTTCAAATGGAATTGAAAAGATCATTAACCATAATAATAAAAAATTATTTATCGAAGAAAGAGGATTGTCTGCTTCTGAAAACACATCAATGATAGAAGATTTTAAATCTATGGCCTCAAATGGAGGCGCCGTTCTTTTGGGCGTGTGTGGGGGGCGCAATTCTGAAGGTGAAGACTATCCAGGAGATTATATGAACGCTGTTATTATCGCAGGATTTCCTTATCACTTGCCCACGCCTCGAGTTAACGCAAAAATTGAATATTACGATAAAGTCTTTGACAATCAAGGATGGGAATTTGCTTACTTGTATCCTGCAGTACAACGGGCAAATCAAGCTTCCGGGCGCCCTATTAGGAAGTTAAAGGATAAAGGAGCATTGGTTTTTATGGATTCGAGATTTAGATCTAAATCAAGTTGGATCTCAAATTGGGTAAGAGAAGAGCTCGAAATTATTCCAGACAAGAAGAATGCCATTACTCAGAATTTATATCCCTTTTGGAACTCAAAATAAGTTTTATATTTCATTTTACTTTAACTTCCTTAGTTTAATTTTCTAATAGATTTAGATTATAGATGTGAGAATAATTGAGCGAACTTGTGTTAATTGAAGAAAATGAAGAAGGGACTATTACAACCCTCAAACTAAATCGGATGGATAAAAAGAATGCCTTTAACATAGATCTATTTAATGCATTTAAAGAAGCCATTCAGAAAGTGGGTCAGACAAACACGCGAGTTGTAGTTATAACAGGTCAAGAGAATGTTTTTTCTGCAGGAATAGATTTACAGATGCTAGCTGGAGGCGATCTATCCTCGATAGGGATGGAAGATATTAGAAAGCCATCAAACTTTCGATTTTTTGTAAATACATACATACAACCTATTCTAGCTGCCATTGAAAAAATAGAAAAACCAGTTATTGCGCGTATTAACGGATTCTGCTTTGGTTTAGCATTAGAGCTAGCTTTAGCTTGTGATTTTAGGTTTACCTTAGATTCTGCGACAATTAGTATGATTGAATCAAAGATTGGAATGAACCCTGATGTGGGTGGTACGATTAGACTGACAAGAATCGTTGGAATTGCAAACGCAAAAGACATCGTCATGACGGGGAGGTCGTTTGATGGTAACGAAGCGTATAGACTAGGCGTGGTAAATGGCGTTGCAAGCAATTTAAACGAATTGGATGAAATAATCAAGAAATACGCAGATGAGTTAATAGATGCTGCTCCATTGGCGGTGGGATTGAGCAAAAAACTCATCGACGATTTATATGGAAAGGATCTCGCAATAGGCATGGAAATGGAAACTCTTGTGAGCTCGCAATTAGTACAAACAAAAGATTTCATGACAGGAGCAATAGCAAGGCTTAGTAAGAAGAAACCGAAATGGAAAGGAAAGTAAAAAAAACTTTTACCTCAATCTCTTTTTATTTTTATCTTATCGTATAATTCTATTAATTTTAAATATACGATACTCCATCGAAAATTATTTTTTACTCTTTCAAGGCAGTTTTCTCTAATCTTTAGATAATAATTCTTATCTATCAAGACTCGAGATTTTATGATTTCGTCTGGAATCTGGTTAATGATCTGCAAAGATTCAACCTCGCTGTAGGCGCCATCCTCGCAAATTTGGACTAACTTAAATAGCGAAATTAACGCTGAAGTGAATTGAGATGGGTTGTTCTTTTGAATTAAAATTCCCGTACCCATTTCAGGGTTAATTCTTATATCAATAACTGATTCTTGCAAGCCTCCTACCTTGGTTGCTATTACAGGTAATTTTGATGCCATTGCTTCCAAAGCAATTATCCCAAACGGTTCCCATCTTGATAAAGCGCAATACACATCTGCTACAATATGAGCTAGATGAAAGACTTCTGCAGACAACCCAAAAATGATTCTTAAATTATTAGGATATTTTTTCACATGCTCGGAATATTCTCTAATTTCTTGCAAGCTATACTCTGTTGGCAGTATGAGAAAGAGGAATTTAGCATTAGGAATGATCTTTATCACATCTGGAATAGCTTCAAGGATGGTTTCAAATCCTTTTTGATGTGAAATTCTTCCAGTTGTTATTACTAACGGTCCGGAATCAGTAAAAGCCATGTCTTTTCCATTATTAATAAACGGATTATCGTATGAGATTTCTCGTATTGTCTCAAGCACCCTTGTTGAATTAATTAATGGGCTTTGCTTCAGATGCCCTAATTTGTAGGTAAGTAAATATCTTCTCATTTCCTTATGGGATATCTTAGTATCACTCGATAAACTTAATACTTCACGCATTTCTGCCTCGAAGTTCTCCATTACTCGTTTGTAAATCTCGTCGTATTCCCAATCACATCCGTCCCAAACATAGTCAGCTTTAAAATCAATTAATTCAAAACCTAAACTTGGGATTATATCAGATTTTAAATAAGATTCACTTACCGTAGTAACTAAATCGCATACAAATGCGCCTATCTTTTCTACTGATGGAGGATAATAATCCTCGTCAATACTAAATCTCTTTTCACAAATTGCATAAATCTCATTAAATGTGAGGTTTTTTCGACCCTCTTTAGTAAGAACACTTATAGGTGTCTCGTCAATACCACTAGCAATGTAGAAATTAAACTCATATTTTGGCCATGTTAATAAATGAATCGTGATTATTGATGATACATCCAAATCATATTTAGCTAACTCTTGTTTAATACCAATAAAAGGAACGACAACGTGATAATCGTGTAAATGAACAACATCAGGTAAGTTATCTTTCCACTTGTCTATTAAAAATTCTATATAACATCGCATGCCGATGCTAAAAAGGCAAACTTTTCCTGCAAATGTATCTGGATTGTAAACGATATTGTCGTCTAAGAACTTTTGAGAAAAAGAATTATCTCCCGAGAGGACAATGATATCTACGTTATCTCTTCTGAATTTGTAAAATTAAATGGCGTAACTACTTTCATGGTCAGTAATTCCAAAAAAAGAAGGATTAATTTGTCCAACACATTTTAATGGCAATCGTTCACAAGCGGAGTCTTTTTTTAATCGTTCTAATTGACCGTGAGAGGGAATAAAAACGGTAATATCGTATTTATCTTTTAAACTCTTTGCTTGATTGGCGGGAACCTCGCCTAAACCTCCAACCTTTACAAAACCCGCGTATTCAAAAGTTAAAATCCAAACCTTATCTTTTTTTTCGGTCAATATATTTGAAAGAATTCAAATTTGTTTTTATATTCTTAATTAAGATTAATTATCCATGTTTTAAATAAAATATACTTATTAAAAGTTAATTAAATCTGGGCGATTTTTGAGGCAATTACGACAAAAATATTAACAAGAATGAAACTAATAATTTTTTCCTCTTGCGGGTATATCCCATCTAGCAAAAATTTCATCGTCTTTAATTACCGTAAAATGATCGTATAGATTTGCAGTCGTACAAATATGAGAGGGGATGAGCTCAATTTTCTGACCTATTTCAAATGTATCATTTGGACCTGCTCTAAAAATAGAGTGTTCTTCTGTCATTACTCTGATTCTACATTTTGGATAATTCTTGAAGACTGGATTTCCATTATCATTCGTGGCTGCTTTTAATCCTACATCCATTGTATATAATCTTTTGCCTGGGATGTTAGTAATTGTACCTAAAACAGTAGCCGCGATATTAAATTCTGGAACGATCCTAAAATGATGCTCGTCATTAAACACATATGTACCAGGTTGCAATTCTGTAATTCCCTTATATTTAGCAGAGAACATATAAGTGCCAGAATTACTAGCAGTTAAGTAATCAATATTAAACCCATTATCGTTTAATAAATCTCTGGTGTCAACTAAAAGTTTCATGCATTCTTCAGTTTGCTTTTTTCTCAAGTCATTATCGTGTACCGAAATAAGATGTCCTTCGTATCCTTGAAGTCCTACTATTTTCAACCCTTTTTGTTTTTTAAGGAAATCTGCAAATTTCAATGCAGGCTCTCCAGGTTTTACTCCGTTTCTTCCTAATCCAACATCAACCTCAATTACAACCTCTAATACTAATCCTTCCTCTAAAGCAGCTTTGTTTAAATCTAACGCATTCTTTTCCGAATCGACACATGCTCTCACTAAAGACTTCTTATTTAAATTAGCCAATCTTTTAATTTGATTCATCTCTACAACTTGATTCGCTATTAAGATATCATCAAATCCGTGTTTAGCAAAAATCTCCGCTTCGCCTACTCTCGCAACGCAGATACCACTGGCGCCAGCATCAAGCTGCATTTGGCCTATTATTGGAGATTTATGGGTTTTGACATGTGGTCTAAGTCTTACATTGTTTTCTTTTGCAAATTTTACCATTGTTCTGATGTTTTTTTGCATTTTATCATGATCTATAATAAGAGCAGGTGTTGAAACCTCATCCATCCATTTTTTCTCCATTATTTTTCACTTCCCTATAATTTATGATTGATGAATTACTTATAATTATTCAATTGATTTGAATTATATTAGTGTTGTGATTGAAATGGTCGAGTATAAAGACATTTTAGCTGCTTATGAACGTGTTAAAGGTACAGTAAATAAAACACCCATCATGACATCAAGAACTTTAAATGAATTAACAAATGCAAAGATATATTTAAAATGCGAGAATTTTCAGAGGATAGGAGCATTCAAGATGAGGGGAGCTTATAATACCCTCTCACAATTAACTGAGGAGCAGAGAAAGAAAGGAGTGATTGCTCATTCAAGCGGAAATCACGCTCAAGCAGTGGCGCTCTCAGCTAAACTTTTGAATATAAAGGCGACGATTGTCATGCCTAATACTTCACCTCAAGTAAAAGTTAACGCAACAAGAGATACATATGGCGCTGAAGTCGTGATGTGTGAAAATACCATTGAAGCTCGCCATTCAACGACGCAAGATTTAATTGATAAACATGGTTATTCATTAGTCCACCCTTACGATAACGATAATGTTATTGCAGGTGCTGGAACTGCTGCCCATGAATTATTGAATCAAGTAGAAGGTTTGGACATGGTGTTTGGTCCCGTTGGTGGTGGTGGTTTGATAAGCGGGACATCAATTGCGGTTAAAGGATTTAACCCGAATATTAAGGTATATGCTGTTGAACCTAAAAACGTTGATGATGCATATCGCTCAATTGAATCTGGACAAATAGAAAAGAATGAAACCATTAAATCCATTGCCGATGGATTATTGACTAATTTAAGTGAAAGAACTTTTATTATAATAAAGAAAAATGTTGATAAAATAATTACTGTTTCAGAACAAGAGATCCTCGATGCGATGCGATTTATTTGGGAACGGATGAAGATTGTTGTAGAACCATCGGGAGCATGCTCGCTTGCAGGAGTGTTATCTGATCAAATTCCAATTGAAAACAAGAAAATTGGAGTAATTATTAGCGGTGGAAACATCGACTTAAACGATTTTTTCAATTTAATTCAAAATAAGATAAAACGAGGTTGAATCATGAAAGTTGGTTATATTCAAAATTCCCCTATTTTTGGAGAAGTAGAAAAGAATTTCACACAGATTAAAGAATTGTCAAACGGAATTAGAGCAGATTTGTTAGTCCTTCCTGAGCTTTTTGCTACCGGCTATACATTTACATCTAAAGAAGAAGCTCAAGAAATGGCCGAAGGAGTTGGTGGGATAACTGCAAATTTTCTTAAAGAAATATCACAGAAGACTGGAGCAGTTATAGTCGCGGGATTCATTGAGAAAGAAGGTAAAAACATCTATAACGCTGCAATCATGATTAATGGCGATAATATAATCGGCACTTATCGAAAAATACATCTCTATTACAAAGAGAAAAGTGGTTTTCACCTGGAAATAAGCCATTTGAGATACATCAAGTAAATGGCATGAATATAGGAATGATGATATGTTTTGATTGGATATTTCCAGAATCAATAAGATCTCTTGCCTTATTAGGAGCAGATATTATTGCTCATTCTGCAAACCTCGTACTCCCATATTGCCAAAATGCCATGGTTAACCGTTGTCTCGAAAATAGAGTATTTGGTATTACAGCCAACCGGATTGGTACTGAAAAGAGAGGCCAAGACGAATTTAAATTTACTGGGGGGAGTCAATTAACGGCGATAGATGGCGAAGTATTATCTTCAGCTCCAATAAATGATCTTTCGGTCGATATCGTTGAGATCGATATATTTAAAGCTCGTAATAAATCACTTAACGAGTATAACAATTTATTTGAAGATCGCAAGCCAGATTTTTACACACTACGATGATTTGAAGTGTGATAGTCTGAGAACCTATTTTAATGGTATATTCATTACCATATATTACGATAGAATTATAAAGATTAAAAGCGAAATTAAAATATTTTAAGAAAATAAATTGAAGTGATTTCAAAAATGCCTAGAGTTATTGATATGGTTGTAGATATGATTGCTGAAATGGGGATAGACCATGTATTTGGCTTACCCGGTGGAGTAACTCCATTTCTATTAGAAGAATTTTATAAGCGTAAGGATAAATTTACTACAATAGTTGCTCGTCAAGAGGGCGCAGCAGCAATTATGGCTGATGTGTATGGTCGCATAACCCGTAAACCTGGAATATTAATTGGACAAGGTCCCTTTATAGCAACTAATGGAGGAGTAGGGATTATTGAAGCATATATGGCTGGATCTCCTATAGTTATTATAACAGATGCTTCTGATTGGAATGGTATTAATCAACATGCCCCATATCAATGTGGAACGGGTGAGTATGGATCTATAAATGTTCCTAATATCATGCGTTCAATGACAAAATATACAACTGTTGCAACTAATCCGCAAGAAGTAGTATATGGTGTCGAACTTGCTATTAAGCACGCCATATCCGGACGCCCTGGTCCTACATGTGTAATCGCTCGGTGGCAATCAATGATTGGAGTTATTAAAGATCCAATGGAACTTAGACCTCCTCTTCACGAGTTAACAGGTTTACTAAATGTAAGTCCTCCATGTATTTCACCTGATGATACGCAAAAAATTGCTCGTTATTTATTGGATGCCGAAAGCCCCGTTCTTTTATGTGGTCGAGGTATACACGCCTCAAATGCTTATGAAGAATTGCAAGAATTAGCTGAATTAATAGGGATGCCCGTAGCTACGAGTTATATGGGTAAAAGTAGTATTGTAGAAACACACGATCTTTCTTTAGGAGTTATGGGGGGTTTAGCGCAAAAATTAGCAAATGAAACCATTAGAGGCGCAGATGTTATTTTAGCAGTAGGAAATTGCTTAGCTCCTGAAAATACTGTTAACTGCTCAATTGAATTTATTGATCCAAGCCGTCAAAAGCTTATCCATGTGGATATTGACCCAAGAAACGCAGCGTGGACTTATCCTGTAACATTAGGAGTCACATCAGATGCAAAATTGGCGTTAAAAGCAATAATTAACGAAATCAAGAACTTATCTCCAAATATTAATGTGAACGAAAGGATAAATGCAATAAGAATTAAAAAGGAAGATATTGAAAACGAATATTACACGAGTAAGTTTTATAACTCTGATAATGTACCAATCGAACCCGAGAGACTAGTTAAGGAAATAAATGAAATTCTCAGTAGTGATGACATTATTGTTTTAGATGCTGGTAATAGTCGCATGTGGTTTACAAAACTCCTGCAAACTAAGAATACTGGGCAACTCATAGCTGGAGGAGGTGTGGCGGGTATGTGTTGGGGAACAAGTGCAGCAATAGCTACAAAATTGTTGTATAAAGATAGAAATGTTGTTGAAATATCCGGAGATGGCAGCATGTTGATGGGTTTATACAATTGGTCGACATTGAAAGAATTAAATCTTCCTTTGGCTTATATTGTTATGAACAATTCTGCCTTAGGGAATGTTAGAGATTACCTTTCTCGTAAAGGAAGACCAATGAGTGATGTACCTAAGACAAATTTTGCTAATATCGCAAAATCAATGGGAATTGAAGGTATTCGAGTTGAAGAATTAAGTGAGCTTAAACCAGCCCTTCAAAATGCTTTTACAACGGATAAACCTCTCGTGGTAGATGTAGTTGTAAGTCAAGGCACTAATTTAAGAATAAGACAATCAGTTTAAAACAAGTCAGAAGGTGGTTAAAATAATGGACTATGAAGAAATTCAGAATAGGCTTAAAGAAATCATAAAAATGACCCCAAAAGCCATTCCAGATTCAGAAATGGCAAAAATTCACAAAAAAATCGAAAATAATTGCCCGAAATCGAAACCATTTTTTGATGAAATGATTAAATGTATGCCGGGAGGAACTCAACATCAAATGGTTATCAAGCAACCATTTGCAGTAACAATGAAAAAAAGTCTTGGTGCTCGAATGTGGGACGTGGACGATAACGAGTATATCGATTATTTAATGAGTGCAGGTGCGTGTATCCTAGGACATTGTTACCCTCCTTTAAAAGAAGAAATAATTAAGATATATCACGATCAAGATCCAAATTTATATTGGAACTCAGAGTGGGAAATAAAAGCTATAAAAGAAATAAAAAAACATGTCCCATCGATTGAACGACTACAATATTTTCAATCAGGCACCGAAGCTGATATGGCTGCTATCCGTATTGCTCGTGTCTTTACGGGAAAGGATAAAATTATAAAATTTGGAGGAGCGTATCACGGTTGGTCAGATCAACTCACTTATGACATTCATATTCCTTTTTCTGGGAATATGGAATCAGATGGCATCCCAAGGGGGTGTTATAAGGATACGGTATCACTTCCTCCAAGCGATTTGAAAGCGCTAGAGGATAACCTAAAAAAATGGTCTGAAAAAAGAAGCGGGGTTGCCGCAGTAATAGTCGAACCGTTAGGTCCAGAATCAGGAGCCATTCCAAATCCTCCAGGATTTAACGAAGCCATACGAGAGTTATGCGATGAATTTGGCGTGTTATTAATATTTGACGAAGTTGTTACAGGTTTCAGGTTAGATCTCGGCGGAGCCCAAAAAGTCTTTGGTGTAAAACCTGATCTAACAGTATTCGGTAAAATCTTAACTCATGGATTTCCTTCTGCTGGTGCAGTAGGTGGTCGGGAAGACATAATAAACCTCATTACTGGAGACGTTGAAGCGGGGGGTAAACATGCGTTTGTTGGTGGAACTATTCGAGGTAATCCCCTATCTGTCGCGTCAACGTATTGGACTATTAAATTAATTGAAAGAACCAATGCGATTAATAAAGCAGCTAAAGCAACAGATAATTTAGTTAAAAAACTTAACGACTTGTTTGAGCGCGATGATCGTCCTTATTTTGCTCACAATCATAAGTCAATCTTACATTTCGAGACATATTCTCCGCTTTCAATGGATATAAGGATGCCCGAAAACATTGAAAAAGCAGTCTTTCGAAAAAAATGTGTCGATGAGATTGCTGTTGTGCTGCTATCTCAAGGAATTATCACGAAATATGGGAATCGTGGATTTTGTTGCTTGTCTCATTCTACTGAAGATAATGATAAATTCATAAAAGCGTTCGAAAATGTCTTAAAGATAATCCCAAAATAATGATAGAGGATAGAAAATGAATATATTAATAAAGAATGGAACTATTGTTGATGGTACTGGTGCAGACCGGTATGAATCTGACATTTTGATAAAAGATGATGTTATTGAGAAAATTGGAAAGGACCTTAATGCGGAAAATGTGGAAGTGATTGATGCAGCAGGAAAGATTGTTAGTCCAGGATTTATTGACATTCATAATCATGCTGATATGACCATTTTAGACCTTCCTCAAATTAAAGCTTATATCCTTCAAGGAGTGACGACATTTGTTGGGGGCATGTGTGGATTTGGTATTGCCCCTGCTAATGAAGAGGTGAAAGATTACTATGTTAACATAGCTAGTAGGCTTCTCTCAGTAAATCCAAAACTTTGTGCTGATCTAGATTCATTTGCAAAAAAGGTTAAAGATAAGGGAATCTCTATAAATATTGCATATTTTGTTCCTCAAGGAAATGTGCGTGCTCTTGAATTAGGAGTAAGCGAGAAACCTGCAGATGAAAAAGAACTCAAAAAAATGCAAGAAACGGTGAGGAAACACATGGAATCAGGAGCATTTGGAATGTCAACCGGATTAGTATATCCTCCTGGTTCAGTTACCAAGACGGAAGAAATCATAGAACTTGCAAAAGTCGTTGGTGAATATGATGGAGTATATATGTCTCATATGAGAAATGAAGGATCAGAAATAATAAAAGTAGGAATGAATGAATTAATTAGAATTGCGAGAGAAGGTAAGTGTAGAGCTCATATATCACATTGGAGCGTGATTAGCAGCACTACTGAAAAAATGACACCTAAGATAATTAAAGTAATGGAGGATGCACAAGCAGAAGGTTTGAATATCACGGCAGATATTACCGTTTATGAAGATGCCATCACGCCTTTAGCTTTTATAATGTTTAATACATGGGTATTTGAAAATTATGAAAAAAACCTTACAGATCCTAAAGCCAGAAAGAGGATTTTAGAAGAAATGTTCCAAAAATTATTTTCGATGTTTTTGGCTGACGCCCCTAGATCTATTAAACTGATTCCTAAATTCTTACTTAAAAAGTTAATAGTACCTGTATTAGCCAAAAAGGTAACCATTTTAAGTTGTCCAAATAATCCAGATATTCAAGGAAAATTAATTTATGATGCGTTACGAGAATATTATCCAAACAAAAACATCCGTGAAGCATTTTTAGACTTAATGAGGGACGAAGAAGGGGGTATCATCATTACTTTAAAAACCAAAAAAGAAGAGGTAGGTATGATTCCGTTATATAAGCGCCCATATGTGTGTTCGAGTTCCGATGGTATCTTAGTAGTAAATCCTAAACAGAATGAACATCCGAGGAATTACGGGACCTTCCCGAGAGTTATTCAAAGATGGGTCCGAGAGAAAGGTTATGTTTCCTTAGAATCTGCAATAAAAAAAATGACTTCTCTACCAGCTAAAATTTTAAAATTACAAGACCGGGGCATTCTTAAAGAAGGTTTAAAAGCCGATATCGTTGTTTTTGATTATAATAAGATAAAAGAGAAAGGAACTTTGGAAAATGGACGCCAATTTCCTGAAGGGATTGATCATGTCATCGTAAATGGAAAGATAACTGCTTCTCATGGCAAGCACTTGGGAGTCCTAAATGGTCAAGTGCTAAGAAAGAAGAGGTAAATTACATGTCAGGAAATGATGAAATACTGAAAGAAGAAAAACTAACGCTTAAGGAAAAGACATATTTCAGTGCAGGCTATTTAGGAACAAATGCGACCAGCGGTTTATTCATGTCTTCGCTTATTATATTTTACAGGGAACAGTTGCTTCTTCCAGAAATTTATATTTTTTGGGCTTATATGTTATTCATCGTATGGAATGCCGTTAATGATCCATTATTCGGTTGGTTATCTGATAGAACATCAACGAAATGGGGGAGGAGAATACCTTATTTAATGATCTGCGCTCCAATCCTAGCATTATCATTCTTCCTTATGTGGGCAAGTCCGCATACAGATGTTATTGGAGATGTGCCAGTTTTTATTTGGATGACTTTATCAATGCTATTGTTTGACACGGCATATACTGCAGCCAATATAGCTTTAAATTCGTTGAGCCAAGAAATTACAATGGTTCATAAAGAACGTGTAAGCCTCCAAGTAATCGTGATGGCTTTTGGTTTAATAGGAATGCTAATGGCATTGCTTTTACCAATGGTATTTTTGGACATGCCCGGAACTTCTGGGTTCCTTTTCATGGCATTAATTATATCGATCGCACAATTAATATCAATGTGGATTGTAGCGTTTAAAGTAAAGGAAAACCTTGAATTCTCCCACGTGGACGACCCATTAAGCTTTATCGATTCAATGAAACATACTTTTAAGAGCAAGGCTTTTCTCATTACTGTCTCCATGAATTTCTGTGTCATCTTCGTTAACAATTCGCTGTTAGAAAACCTGTTTTTCTTCATATATTATGCATTTGAAGGATTGGACGAGACAGTGGTATTAATAATGATAGTCCTTTCACTTTTTATAGGAATCTTCTCAGGGATATATTATTTCATAAAAATAAACAAGAAGATGGGTTTAAAAGTAACTATGACAAGGTCGTTACTCTCTATGGGATTTGGATTGGTATTAATAGGGATTTTACCGGGATTCTTTTGCATAATTGGGTTCTTTTTAACGGGATTTGGCTTTTTTGGGACACTCTCTTTAATTACCACCATTTTCGGGCATATAGCTGACGAAGACGAAGTGAAGACGGGAATCCGACGCGAAGCTGCCATATTTGGTGCAAATGCTTTTGTAACAAAACCCGCTCAATCTGTTGCTGGAGGATTTACGGCGTTAATGTTACTAACCTTTCATTATCAAGAACCAATTGGCGGCGTACGACAACTACAATCCGTTTTTACGGTTTTTGGCTTGAGATTAACGATTGGAATAATCCCTGGAATAATCATACTATTAGGAGCTTTAATCTTTAGTTTTTTTCCTATTTATGGGAATTATTATGAGGATATAAAATCAAGAATGAGTACAATCCAAAAAGCACGGAAGGATAAATATATTCAAAAAGTAAAGAAAGCATGAAAAAAATGACTCTCAAGCATTTTTTTTCCTAGAATTGGCTTTTAATTATAGGGATTTTAGGGTGGTGCTATTTTTCAATCTTTGTTTTTACTTTTTTCCCCTACATTAATTATTTAGCCTTAGCAGGGCTTACGGTAACGTTACCATCATTACTTTTCGTTTCTTTTACCTACGTAAACATTGTTGAAAAGTATTAATATTTGCCTTTATTTTCTAAATAAATTAGTTGTTCAAATATAAATTATAGGATAATTAACTATGACTGAAATTTCAAAGAACTCTACCTCGTCAAACGGTATTCGCTCGAAAAGATACATGATGTTTCTTGTTATTTACATGATCTTGTATGAAAGTTTTGATACCTATACTTGTAGTTATTATTATAATATTGGTTCCTATGTACAAACAGATTTTGGGATAAATAATTCAATTTGGCTTTTCATGCTTTCAATTGGATCAATTGGCTACTTTTTTTCAATTGTAATGCATTTTTTAGCTGATAAAGTTGGAAGAAAACCTATGATGATTGTCGTGTTTTTAGGAATGGGAATATCTAGTTTTTTCCTTGGATTCGCTCGTGAACCAATATCCTTTACAATTTTTCTATTTTTTATGTACATATTTTTCACATCTGATATTTGGGGTATAATCATGTCGGAAGAAGCCCCAAAAGATAAAAGAGCCAGATATTCTTCAGTAATTTTAGTAGCAGGTATGTTCTTCTCAATTTCAATCCTTCTTATACGAATGTTTTTGATTTATCCCGATCCGACCAATCCTGCAAGAAAAACCTGGGAAAATATGGCCTTTTTTGGAGGTATTGCAATTCCTCTAGCCCTTCTTGGATTTTTTATGAAAGAAACACCCGCGTTTAAAAAAATACAGCAAAATGATGTGGATTCAACTAAAATTTCAAATGATAATATAATTAATACTTTAAAAAAACCATTTGAAGGCAATAATCGAATGATTGTCATCTCTTTTATATTAATTGGATTTATTCTTGGTTTATTTTTTGCTAACGCGCATTCTCTAGAGGCTTTACTTTCTCTTCAATTTGGAGAAGAATCATATAATATTGCGATGATGATAGGAGGCCTTGGAAGCATTGGAGCTTTCGGATTATCTGGCCTCATTTCTGATAAAATAGGTAGGAAAAAAACAATTTATCTTTATTGCATTATATTATTTACAGCAACAACAATTGCGTCGGTTTTTATCGAGATTTCTTTTTTCTGGGGAATCGCAATCCTTTCGTTTTTTACAAATGGATTTTTCTGGGGACTTGGAGCCATAACTAGATTATTCGCGTTAGAGAGTTTTGACACGGACATTAGAGCTTATGCTTCTGGATGGCGTTCTTTCTCCTATGCTTTAGGTTTAACCATTGGGCTTGCTCTTTCTGGGTTATTAGCGCTTTTCATTCCTCTTCATGTAATTTATGTATTAATGGCATTAGGATTAATTTTTATTATACCTATACTTGTAAAACGCTATTTACCAGAAACCATAGGAAGAGATTTAATGATCGAACATTAATATTTAATTTTTTTTTACTCAATCATAACTAGAAGTTATATACTGAGAGGTTTAATATTATTATATAAAATTTAAAAATTAACTGATTAGAAAAATGTGTGATACTTATGTTGCGTTAGGAAAGGCAACGAAAAATGGTAATGTGATATTTGGAAAAAATAGCGATAGAGATATAAAAGAAGTGCAATTAATAACATATTCTCCGAGAAAAAAATACTCTTCCGGAGAATTATTAAGATGCACAGATATTAAAATTCCGCAAGTTACTGAAACTGCTGCTGTTATTTTAAGCAAACCATACTGGATATGGGGTGCAGAAATGGGAGCAAATGAATATAATGTTGTAGTTGGGAACGAAGCTATAGCCACGAAAGAGCCATTAAAGGAATCTGGATTAATAGGAATGGATTTAATAAGACTAGGATTAGAGAGAGGGAAAACAGCTAAGGATACTTTAGAAATTATGACTGATTTGTTAGAAAAGTATGGACAAGGAGGTAAGCATAAATTAGGCGGAGGTATTTATCACAATTCTTTTATTATTGCAGATCCAAATGAAGCCTATGTATTGGAAACTGCGGGAGATTTGTGGATCGTGGAGAAGGTAAAAGATTTTCGCTCCATCTCAAATGATATCTCTATTCGAGGTAAGGGCGATTTGAGACATAAAGGAATTATTGATCATGCTGTGAACAAAGGTTACTGTAAGGACGATAATGATTTCGATTTTGCACTGACTTTTTCTTTGCCAGAGAGTTATCCAAGTTATATGGAATGTTCTATGGGTCAATTGAGGGCAAACAAAGGAGAAATCACTCCTGCTTTAATGATGAATTTTTTAAGAGAACACGATGGAAATATTTGTAGACACAAGCGTAAGGATTTCACTGCATCTGCTCAAGTATCACTACTAGGAAAAAATAAAGAAAGATCGGTTCATTGGTTTACTGGAAGTTCTATTACGTGCTTAAGTATTTTTAAACCATATATTTTCCCTATCGGAAAACAGCGAGTTCTAGAAGCAAAAATTTATAATGAAATCGATGAAAAATGGTATTGGAAAGAGCATGTAAATTTTATTAAATCATATATTGCAAAACCTACAAAAGAGAAGCCAGAAAGATCGGAATATCAAAATAAACTAAGAAAAATTGAACAAGAATTAACAAACGAGGTAAATAACTTATTACTTGAAAACAACGATTTATCTGACGAAGAATTTCTTAAAAAAAT
>Ga0180438_10005891_pt1 | contig 16808 bp, 19 predicted proteins | sample SS_ome_12_FD_132455 | JGI IMG/M metagenome (GOLD analysis project Ga0180438, IMG submission 132455) | Hypersaline lake sediment archaeal communities from the Salton Sea, California, USA - SS_3_D_2 metaG | ecosystem: Environmental > Aquatic > Non-marine Saline and Alkaline > Hypersaline >...
ATGGTTCCTTATCGCTATGACGTTTCCTCCTCCTCACCTTCTTCCCAGCCAATGATCCATACGCACAGCCCGGCCAGGATAATGGTGGTTACGATAAGAGCTGCCCATTGGTGCGGTAGCAGCCCCACATCTTTAGCCGCCCAGATGAGTATCAAAACCATACCCACGGCCAGGGCAAACCAGGCTGTCAACTGCGGATGCTCGCTGATGAACCGCCGGACGAAGGCCATGAAATTCACCTCCTCTCACCTGTCAAAATCAGCCGTCGCAAGGCTAAATCGGCTGCATGATGCGTTCTTCCCTCAGCTTTCTGAGCATCAGGAACCTGTCTTCGGTCACGAACTCTGAAGCCACCTCACGCCAAACTTTGATCAGGTCTTCCAGTTCCTGACGCTCGTAGCCGCGGCTGGCAAAGAATTCGACGGCCTCTTGCGGATGATACTTGTCTACAAAGATGATGGAAACCTCGCACGAGAGTTTGTAGGCTTCGGCCTCAATGGTCTCCAGCAAAGGGCTACCAATCTCCTCCCAGTAGCCAAGTGGGTAGACGTAGAACTCGTCAATGCAGGCCACCAGATTCTCGGCCTGCCACCCGGCCAAGCCTCCAGCCTTCTCCCCCACAGCGACCCAATACGCTCTCTCAAAGATCTTTTGCATGACATCGTCTTCGGTAAGCGTTCCCTTACCCAGCAGGCCGTTCATAATGGCGACGATGGCCGGAATGTCCCTGCGCTTGGCCCGCCGCACGATCACTTTTCCCTTTGCCTTGACCGCCTCCTTTTCCTCAGCCTCTTCCTCCTCAACCTCCAGGAACATCTCCATGAAGACGTCGTCGTCGTATTCCCCGTCAATCTTGACCTGCTTCTCCAACATGCCTTTAGGCACAAAGCCCAGCCTCTGATAAAATCTCTGGGCAACCTCGTTGCTGGCCCGCACGTAAATGATCACTTTTTCGTAACCCTTCTCCTGTGCGAATTTGAAGGAAGCCTCGGCCAGTTGACTGCCAATGCCTTGCCCCCGAAAGTCAGCGTGGACGAAAGTGCCTATGAGGCCTACATGATCCATAGCGGAAGTGTAGGTAGCAAAGGGCTCGATGCTCTGGAAGCCAACGATGCGTCCCTCGAGTTCAGCCACAAAGAGACCACTCCTCTCCCCCAGCGAGGCGATGAAGTGGCGTTCTTCCTCCAAAGTCAACAGCCTATCGAAGGAACTGTACTCTCGCTCCTGCACTACCGAGTTGAGCACCTCAAGGACTCCCTCAGCGTCATCGAGAGTAGCCGGTCTTGTTTTGATATCCATGGCAAGCCTCCTTCTCTTCGGTCGGAAACCGGGCGAGTGTAGAGAAACTAATAGACGCAGCGGAAACCAATGTCAACGCCTCTGTTGGAAGGATCAAACCTGATGCGGAAGGTACAGCGCGCCCAATTGCCATAGCCGTTCCAGGAACCCCCACGCAGCACCTTGTATCTCTCACCAGAGGCCTTTTCCAGGTAATCACTGCCCGGGTAAGCCTTCAGCCAGTCAGCCATCCACTCCCAGACGTTGCCCCCCATGTCCAGGCAACCGTAAGGGCTGGTCCCGGTGGGATAGCTGCCCACCGGGGTGACGGTACGCGGTCCTGCTTCGACGGTGTTGGCCCTCTTCTCGTCCCATTCGTTGCCCCAGGGCCACAGCCACCCTTGCGTACCCCGCCCGGCCTTCTCCCACTCGGCCTCCGTTGGCAGGCGTTTGCCCGCCCAATCCGCATAGGCTGCCGCATCGTTCCAACTGACCATAACCACAGGGTGGTCCATTCGATCCTCGATGGTACTCCTGGGACCATTAGGATGTTGCCAGTCAGCCCCCTCGACTTTTTTGAGACCCCGTCTCAAGACCCAGCCCCATCCCTCCATCTCTGCATCGGTCACATAGTCTGTAGCGTCCACAAACCGCTCGTACTCGGTATTGGTCACCAGGTACTTGTCAATGTAAAAGTCCTCCACGTAGACCCGGCGCTGGGGCGTCTCGCGACGCATCCACTCGTGGTTCCAACCATAGCGGCGCTTCAGTTCGGCCAGTTGCTCCTGGCTGGTGCCCATCGGGAACTCCCCTGCCGGCACCAGCACCATCTCCTTGCTGTCCCTTTCCCAGATAATGGACTCGGGCAACCGCGCGAATCTGGTTAAATCACTGGGAGAAGCGACGGTTGGAAGAGGGAGGACGGGCCTTTTGCTCTCCAGGAGCTCCCTGACCATCATGCTCAGATCTTGCCTCAGTTTCGGGATGCTGGCCGTCCCATCGTCATTCCCGTAGTGGATATAGATCGTGGCTCGCAGGTCAAAAGGCACATCTTCGGGCCGTTGGGTGATGAGGACGACCGGCTTGCCCAGAGCGTGGGCGATGCCCAGTTTGTAAAAGACGTTGGGGTTCTTGCCCGTCACGTCGGCCACGATGAACCGCGCCCGCTGGATGTTCTGGCAGATGGCCACGCACATGACCTCGCGAGTGTGGAATATCTCGTCCGAGCGCAGGCAACGCAGACCCGCCCCCTGCCAGACGCCTTTGATGGCCTGATACACATCCCCAAACTCTTCAGCGAAGGGCATCAGCACAAAGACCAGATCGGACTCCTCATGGACTTGATACCGGCATTCGTCACCGGTTTTGAAGCAATGTGGTTTGAACATCGGCTCTCCCCTCAAAGAGGGACACTTGGAGACCGCTCCAATCCCTCAACTCCCAACCTCTCCCACGCCCTCTCCACCTGTTCCCCCGTCTCCTTTAGACTCCCCGAGTTATCAATCACCACGTCAGCCAGGGCAACCTTATCCTCCTGCGGGGGCTGAGCCTCGATGCGCAACAGGGCCTCCTGGCGGCTCAGCTTTCGCATGCGCATCAGCCGCTCCAGTTGCTGCTCTCTGGGACAGATCACCACCCACAGAGCATCGTAGGTACGGTGCCAGCCGGCTTCGATGAGCTTGATGGCTTCTACCACGACCACCAGTTCCGTCGCCTGGCGGATCAGTTCGTCCACACGGGCGGTGACCGCCGGGTGAACGATGGCCTCCAACTTTTTGAGGGCCTCTGTGTCGGCAAAGACGATGGCCCCCAGTTTCCCACGGTCTATTTCACCATCGGGTCCGAGAATACCCTCCCCAAACTCGTCCAGGATGGCCTGCCAGACAGGCGTCCCCTTGGCCATCAAATGGTGAACCAGAGTGTCGGCATCAATGACCTTGGCCCCTAACCGTCTGAGCATGTTGAGCACGGCGCTCTTGCCCGTGGCGATGTTGCCTGTCAGGCCGATCAGGTATTTCTTAACTGACATCGTTGAAATCCCATCTCATTATACCATATACTCTGCCTCTTCACCAACTTTCGCCAGCCACGAAAAAAAGTCCCACTGACCTGCTGAAAGCGGACGGAATTTCGAGGCGAGAGAGTAAACAAAAAGCCGCCCGGAAAAAGCCCAGACGGCCTGTGCTCTGTAGTTTTTATCATCATATCTCATCCAACAGGGCTGATGGAGCCCCTCAAACTCCTCTATCCACTCCCACGATAATCCTATATATCGCCTCCAACTCTTCCTCGGAGTAGAACTGGATCACCAGCTTGCCCCCCTTCTTGCTGCGGAAGAGCCTTACCTTGGTGCCCAGAGCATTCCTGAACTCGTTCTCCAGAGCCTCGGTCTCTGGCGAGGGAGGTTCATCCCCACGCCTGGGCTGCGTCCCGGCTGCCATGCGCCTGACCATTTCTTCCGTCTGGCGCACACTGAGGTCCTTCGTGACGATGGCTTCCAGGACCTTGAACTGATCGGCTCGTTTGTTGAGGGCCAGCAGGGCCCGGGCGTGGCCCTCACTGATCTGACCATCGGCCAGAGCCTGCTTGATTTCGTCGGGCAGGCGCAGGAGTCGCACCGAGTTGGCCACCGTCACCCGACTCTTGCCCACCTTCTCTGCCACCTGTTCCTGGGTCAGGCCGAAATCGTCCATCAACTGGCGGTAGGCGGCAGCCTCTTCCAGAGGGTTCAGATCGGCCCGCTGGATGTTCTCTACCAACGCCAATTCCAGCATCTCCTGGGGGGTGGCCTCTTTCACGATGACCGGCACCCTGGTCAGGCCGGCCATCTTGGCCGCTTCCCATCGCCGCTCTCCGGCAATGATCTGGTATTGAGCATCGGAGGTTGGGTCCTGGACGCCGGTGACAATGAGGGGCTGAATGAGGCCGTGCTCGCGAATGGAATCAGCCAGCTCTTGGAGGGCCTCCATATCAAGGGCCTGACGGGGCTGCATGGGGTTGGGTGCAATGAGGTCAACGGCGACCTCGCTCAGGCCTGGGCCACTGACCGTGGTTGCAGGGATGAGGGCCCCCAGGCCCTTCCCCAGCCCCCGTTTCTGTTGAGCCACGATACCACCTCCAATGGCAAGGGAGAATTAGGACAGGAAAGACAATATCTCCCTTACACCCTATCCCCCATCCTTCGTTCTCTACTCCCTGTCTTTGTTCAGAAACTCTTCCGCCAGAGCCTGATAAGCCAAGGCTCCGGCCGATTTGGGGGCATAGCTCAGGATGGTCTCACCATAGCTCGGAGCCTCGCTCAGGCGGATGCTGCGCGGGATCACAGTGGTGAACACCTTGCTTCCGAAATGTTTCCGTACCTCGTCAACCATCTGCTGCGAGAGATTGGTACGGACATCGTACATGGTCATCAGGATGCCAGCCACGGCCAGCCTGGGATTCAGGTTCTCTCGCACCAGGTTGATGGTATGGATCAATTGGGTCAGGCCCTCCAAAGCCAGATACTCGCATTGGATGGGAATAATGACACCATCGGCGGCTGCGGTCAGGGCGTTGACCGTCAGGAGGCCCAGGCTGGGTGGCGAGTCTATCAACACATAGTCATAACGGTCGAGGACAGGGATGAGTGACCTTCTCAAAAGATGCTCGCGGCCTGGCAGGCGGACGATCTCTACCTGGGCCCCGGCTAGAGAAGGCGAAGAAGGTGCAATGTCCAGGCGAAGCCTGTTGGTGAGCGTGATGATCTCGGCCAGGGGCACACTGTTGATCAGGACATCGTAGATGGAAAGGGGCAGTTTGTTCTTGTCAATACCCAAACTGCTGGTGGCGTTGGCCTGAGAGTCCGCATCAACTAACAAGACTCGCTTGCCACTGGCTGCCAGATAGGCCCCCAGATTCACGGCGGTGGTTGTTTTGCCCACCCCACCCTTTTGGTTGGCCAGAGCATAGACTTTCGTCATGGCGATATCGGGCTGTCCGTTTTCGTCTTAGAGTGTGCCTGAAAATCAGGATTTAGCGTCCGTAGCAACGACCTCCGGGATTTAGCGTCCGTAGTAACGACTTCAGTCGTTTAAGCCCGACGATGCCCGCAATGGACGACTAAAGTCGTTACTACAAACGATAGGAGGTCAGCAGACACGCTTCGACCTGCTTTCTGGTGGGGATACCAGCGACACCTGGCTTCTCGACAGAGAAAGAGGCCACACAATTGGCGAAATGGGCCGCTTCCCAGGGATCACCGGTTTCCTCCAGCCTGACCAGATAGGCCGCCGCGTAGACATCGCCAGCTCCTGTCGGGTCCACTTCGATCACCTCGCGGGCCGGGAAGTACCGTCTTTGGCCTCGATGATATACCGTTGATCCCTTCCAACCCGCTGTCACCACGACGATTTCGGTCAGATCAACGTACTTCTGGATCAAGGCCATGTCCCCGCTCACATCTTCCTCACTCAAGATCAAGACCCTGGCAAAAGGGAGCACCTTATCTGGTGCAGCCCAGACCATCGGCGAGACCCGCCCCTCATCATCCCATTGCCTCATCCATCCCTGCGGGGTAACCCCGATAAGTGAGCTTTTGAAGAGATGGACAATCTCTTCGTCAAGTTCCGGGGTCAAAGGTCCCAGTTGGACGATAGGGCTGTAGTGCCACGAGGAAGGTATTGCCTCGGCGGTGATCCTCTCAGCCACGGCCTTGATAAACTGCTGACGTATGCCATTACGGTAAATATTCTGAAAGGCGGTCGTCACGGACGATGGCACGCTAACCACCTCGATACCCGGCAGGACCTCTTTGAGATCGAGGTCAGGGGAGGCGCTGGTGACCACACCAACCCTACGCCCCAGGTTTCTGGCCGTCAGACCCGAATAGGTGACTGTGCCGCCGACAGTGAAGCCACTGTCCAGCAAATCTTGGGTGATGTGACCGATGACAAGGTAATCTGGGCAATTCATCTTGGCAAAAGAAGCCCACCTGGAGAGGTGGAGTCAGAAACGATGAACGGTCTGTAAACTTGTGCTAGGTCTTGGGGATAATGGTCACCTTGCGTTGGTCACCCTCCCCCACGCTCCTGGTGGTCACGGCGGGATGGTCACGCAAGGCCAGATGGACGATGCGGCGTTCATAGGCTGACATGGCTTCCAGGGATACTTGTTTCCGGCTGAAAGAGACCCGCTCGGCCATCCGTTGAGCCAATCGTCTGAGAGACCTCTCCCGCCGGACTTTGTACTGCTCCACATCAACAACGAGGGGATGCCAGCGGCGCGTCTTACGGCTGACCATCAGGCGAGTCATGTATTGCAACGCTGCCAGGGTTTCGCCCTGTCGCCCAATGAGGATACCCAGGTCATCTCCCACGATATCCAGGACAAAAGTTGCTAGTTCCCCTTCCTCCACGTCAACCTTCTGGTGAACGACCACCTGGGCCCTGATTCCCATCCTCGACAGTAGTTCCTCCAGGGTTCCTTTGGCTATCTGCTGAAAGTCCTTCCCTAGAGGAGGGGCCGCTGGCTCTTTGACTTTTTTCTCTACGAGTTCCTCCACGACCAGGGGTTTAGTGAAACTGATCCGCACCCTGGCCTCCTCAGCGCCCAACCCAAACAGACCACGGCTCCCCTCACTAAGAACCTCTATCTCCACCTCGTCTCTGGTTTTTCCCAACTCGGCCAGGCCCTGGGAAATGGCTTCCTCGACATCTTTACCGCTGGCTTCAACGTTTCTTTTTGCTTCTCTTTCTTTTTCCATCCTCTTTCCCTTTCTGACCTGTTGACTCTTTTACGCCGCTGACCTCGGCTTGCTTTTTCACCCTGGGTCTTTCATCTTTTTGGGGCAAGAGGCTCCCCCACCCAGTGATGAAATACTGCTGGATCATGCTAAAAACGTTCGAGGTGACCCAGTACAAAGTAAGACCCGAGGGCACCTGAAGGGTAATGAAGCCGAACATGAAGGGCATGAGGAGCATGGTTTGCTGCATGGCCGCTTGCTGCGGGTCCTGGCTGGCGGTGGATGAAGTCGTCATCCTCTGCATGGCAATCTGGGTAACGACAGTCAAGACCGGCAATATCACGTAAAGTGCTGCGGCTGCCCAGCCGATGAATTCAGGCGATGGAGGCCACACCCACTTCATTCCTATCTCGCGAGTAGGGAAAGCCAGGTCGGGAATCCAGAGAAAGCGCTGGCCTACAATCTCCCCTGTAGAGGCCAACCTGTAAAGGGCCTGATACAGCCCAAACAGGATGGGAAGCTGAATCAACATCGGCAAACAGCCTCCCAGAGGGTTCACCCCATGTTCCCGGTAAAGCTCCATCTGAGCCTGAGCCAACTTCTCCTTGTCTTTGGCATACTTTTTCTGCAACTCCTGAAGTCGGGGCTGGAGTTCCTGGGTAGCCTTCATTGAGCGGGCTTGTTGCAAGTTCAGCGGCAGCGTCACGATTTTCACAATCAGGGTGAAAAGGATGATGGCAAGCCCCCAACTATAGGGAATGCCCATCCCTTGGATCAAGTCATTCAAGAAGATCAACCCCTGAGTCAGGGGTGTAACCACGAAAGAATCCCACATTAAATAAACGACCTCCTAACTGGCGTATGGCCAAGCGATACGCGATATATTATGGTACAGGATCGTGTCCCCCCACGTTGAAAGGATGGCAGCGGCTGATGCGTTTGATGCCCAGCCATCCTCCTTTGAGGAGACCGTATTTCTCGATAGCCTCGTAGGTATAACGGGAACAGGAGGGGACGAAGCGGCAACTGGGGGGTAGCAAAGGCGAGAGGAACCTCTGATACAATTTGATAACGCCCAAGACAACCGTCTTCATCAAATGAGCCTAACCTTCTGGCAGCGCAACGGGGAGACCATCCCCTGTTATCTCCTCAGCCGTCTTCAGCAGACGGGCGCGTCTCAAAAGTTGTCCAACGGCTCGATCTACCTGGTAAAAGTTTGCTTCTCGTATGGGCTGGCGGGCGATGATGACCACATCCCAACCGTCTGCTATCATCACCTGACGGAGCCTGGTAGCTTCCCGCATGAGACGCTTGGCGCGATTACGAACTACCGCCCCCCCCACCCGTTTGCTGACTGAAAAACCAAAGCGACTGTAACCCAAATCATTGCGCAGAGCACAGAGGACCACAAGCGGATGAGTCCAGCTACGGCCCTCTGTGCGCACTCTATGAAAATCCGAGTTCTTTCTGAGGCGGAATCTCCTTTTCATGGCAGGGAGGTCTGAACCCTTGCAACTAAACCGCCAGCCTTTTGCGGCCCTTGAGGCGACGGGCCTTGAGCACCCTTCGCCCGCCTTTAGTACGCATACGAGCCCGAAAGCCATGCACCCTGCTGCGGCGCCTCTTCTTGGGCTGATAAGTTCGTTTCGGCACGATGCCCTCTCCTCGCTAAGAATGAGTGTGACGAACTATTATACCCCGTTTTGCCATTAACTGTCAAATCACCGTGCAGGCAACTCTTGTGAGCCGCTCTCTTTACAGCAGATCGACTTTCTCTTCGTGCTGATGTCTCTTATCCGCCTGGGCGATGATCTCCTTCACTTCCTTCAGTACATTGTCAGGCAGGGGCTCCGGTTCATAGTTCTCCACGAGGTCTATCACTTTTTCCCTCACCCGCTGGCCCATGGTTTTGGAGCCCACCTGTTGCCAGTCGTCCCAACGTAAGCGATCTATGAGCCGAGGGAGCCAGAACTCGTTCCTGAAATGCTTGTAAGTGTGTTCATCAGCCAGATAGTGACCACCGGGTCCGACGCGGTGGATGGCGTCCACAGCCAGGTGTTCCTCGTCCACCAGGATGCCTCTCATGATGCGCTTGACCATGCTGATCACTTCGTCGGACATGACCATCATATCGTAGCAACCGATGAGCCCCGATTCCAGGTAGCCCACATCGTGGATCAGGTTGGCCCCGGATAGGGCGGCCACGGTGATAGAGACGGCCGATTCGATGGCCGCCTGCTGGTCCAGGACTTTGGCATCGCTACAACCGGCCGTGGAAAAGACGGGTATCCTCAGCCACTTGGTGATGTCGGCATAGGCGGCGCTGAGCAGGTGCAACTCTGGCGCACCGTAGCAGAGGATGGTGGAGGACATGTCCAGGATAGAAGCCACCCCGCCGATGATGATAGGGGTACCCTTCTTCTTGAGTTGGGCGATGACGACACCCACCAGACATTCAGCCAGACCCTGCACCAACACCCCGGCCAGGGTGGCTGGCGCTGTGGCGCCGCTGATGACGCAAGGAGTGTAGATGGCCGGGATGCCCTTTTCGGCGGCATACAGCACTTTTTGCACCGCGGCTTCTGAATTGCTGAGAGGTGAGCTGGGCTCGATATAGACCACAAAGAGGGGGTTTTTCCGCCATTCGTCCTCTCCCCCCAGGACGGCACAGGCTATCCGGTACTGATCGGCCAGCCCTTCGCGGTCTACGGCGGTGATGACCAGGGGTTTGGTCGTGCCGCTGACCATGGCCAGGAACTGATGACGGTCGTAGGTGCCGATGGGCACATCGGAGGTCAGGCCCACGGACATGTGGAAGTCAATGTTGGGCAGGGCGTCGGTGACCTTGGCCGCGTTGTAAACATCCTGGTAGGTAAACCGCCGCCGCTCATCGGTGTAGGGATCGGCTACGAAAGGACAGTCGGAGCCGGTGCCAAAGTAGATGTGGTCCTTTTCCAAAAGGACTTTTTTCTTGCCATTGCGTCCGGTCAGGGTGATTCGTTCTGGCGTGGCATCCAGAGCGGCCTTGACCATGAAAGAAGGGATGCGGACCAGATTGGTGTCACTGACGACAGCCCCGCCCTCCCGCAGCAGTTCCAGAGCCTCTTCCTCGTAAACCCTGGTCCCGGTGCGGGCCAGCACCTCCAGTGTGGCGAGGTAGATTTCCTCGATTTGATCGTCAGAAAGGACGCGAAACAAGGGAGTGGCGTTGACCTGGTAATTGACTCTCATCTCTGTGCTCCTTTATCATTTATCATTCTACCTCCATTGGGAGGAGGCGCTACCAGACCTATACCTATTATAACATGGCCCGAGAGAGATTTCAAACTAGTCAGAGAGTCCCATCGCGTCCAGGAGGATTTGTCGCTGCTCGGGGGGGAGCGCGGTCAAAAGCGCCGCCAGTTCAGAAGGGACCTCGTCCCCTTCTCCCCCTCTCTCGGCAAAAGCGGCTTCTACCCCCACTTGGCGGCAGCGGGCCAGCAGTTGGCGGTGCTCAGTAAAAGCGCCCTTGGCCTGGGCGTCATCCTGCTGGCGGGCAAGGGCTGCCAGGTGACCCAGCAATTGGTCAGCCTCCTCGCTCAGCAGTTCAGGGTGAGCCTCGACGATGCGCTGCGAGGCGGCCCAGGTGTCAGCCTGGATAAAGGCCTGGATGACATCGAACAGTTGAACGGAATCCAGAGGGTTCATGGCAGAGTCCTTTCAATCTCTCTCCACTTGAATGGCGTGCTCTTTCACCAAGGGGTAATAAGTGAAAGAGCAATCGAAAGCTGCTTTCTCCTCCGGCCTGACACGCCGGGGCTCAGTATAGGCAAAGCCAGCGTTGACGATTTTGCCCCACTTGTCGTAAAGGGTGATAATGACCTGTATGCGGTCGGCAGTTCTTTGGCCAGTGTTCTCTACTTCACCCGTCACGTGGTAAAAGCCCGCTTCATCCTCATCAGCGTGACTTTGGACCACCTCCAGGCCCGCCAGCGGTTGCTCCAGAGTGGGCCGGGCCGTGATGCGCAGGCTGTATTCCCACAAGTCAACCGGTCTGGGCAGAATGAGGGCAAAGGGCGAGCGCTGGCCAGGCAGAAGGATGTCCAGCATGGTGGAAGTGGAAACCTCTTCAATCACGTCCCCGCTGGCGCTGTAGAAGGTGGCCGTTACCAAAACCTTGCCCACATTCATCTGTAGGTCGTTGCGTACCTCGCCCACAATGGTGATGAAACCCAGGTCATCTTCGTAGTCGTGGCTGCTCATGAGACCCAGGAGCACGGTGTCGGGCGGCAGGGGAGTAGGGGTGGCCACGATCCGTCGCGGGGTGGGCGATGCCTGGGACGTCGGGGTGGATGCAGGTATCGTCGTGGGCCGCTGGATGGGCGACGGCGTAGGCGTCTGGCTGGGCATAGACGTGGGGCTCGCAGTGGATGTAGGTGTGGGTGAGGGACTTGCGGTGGGCGTAGGCGTGGCCGTCGGTCGCTGGCTGGTCGCTGGCTGAGGTGTTTGAGTAGGTTCCGACGTAGCCATCGCTATCAGCGTGGGCCGGACGCGGGTGGTGGCCAACACCTCGCAGACTGGCGACTCACGGCTGCCGTCGTAGGCCACGATCCGATAACGATAGGACGTGCCGGGACGCAAGTTCAGGTCGCTGTAGCGCGTTCCCTCTACACTGGTCTTGTAAGTGTACAAACGCAGACCCAAGCCCATGTCCCAATAGATGTGATAGGTTAGAGATTCCGAGCCCGGGGCTGGCTTCCAACTCAGGTCAATCCGATCGTCGCTGGCAGAGAGGACCTTGACCACAGCAACCGGGGCCACAGTGGGCCCAGGGGGCGGGGTGGCTGTAGACATAGCAGTCGGGCTGGCCAGGGGGGTATGGGTGCGAGTTGGAGTCAGAGTGTTGGTCGGGGTAGGGGTATCAGTGGGAACAGGTGTTAAAGTGTCCGTTGGGGTATGTATGGGAGTGAGAGTCGGTGTGCCTGTCGGAGCAACCGTTTCCATGGGCGTCAGGTTGTCCGCTGGAAGCAGAGTGGAGGCGGGGGTATCTGTCACCGTAGCCGTGTCGGTAGGCACAGGGGTAGATAGCGGGACAGGCGTTTTGGTTGGGGGGGGCTGCGCTACACCAGGGGTAGGGGTGAAGGTGGGTCTCAGAGTAGGCGCAGCCTGGGCCACCATGGTCGGGCTGGCGGGGAGTTCCACCTCCACCGACCCAGACAGCATAGATTCTAGGTCGGCAGCCATCAGCCAGAACAGGCCGCCGAAGACGATGAGATTCAAGATGACCAAGCCGGCGATGACGCCGATCCATTGCTGAGTTGTGAGTTTCACGTCCTCACCCCCCGAGATCACCGCCACCAGCTTGATCACATCGCCATCACGGGTGAGGGTCTCCTCGTTGATCAACTGGCCATCGCGCACGGCCAGGACGGCCTCCACGTCCAACCCGACCTTGAGGATGGCGTCACGGACGGTCATGCCGTCTTTCAGTTCCCACTTTTTGTCGCGATAAATGATCGTGAACATAAGGTTTTGAGGTCAATACCTTCCTCTGAACGCGCCTGTTCCAACACACGCCTGAGGGAGGCGGCAAATTCATGTTCCAACTCTGCCCCTTCCTCCTCCTGCAGACCCGTCAAGGTATCTATCAACTGGGTAAACCAGACATCAATGCGTCTGTCTATGGTATGTTCAACCAGCTCCTCGAATTCTTCTGTTGATAGTTCTGCTACAGTCCTTTCCATTGCTTAGCTCCCGTTCTTCGGATTGTCTTTAAAAGTCATCAAGCGGGGGAGAGGAGAGCTGTCAACGGATTTTGGGAACGGATTGAGCGGAAACCGCCCTGGTAGAACGTCCCATCCGTTCAATCCGCTCTTGGAATCCGTTGACAGCAACCCGCCCTGATCACCCAGCCCTCTGCTGCTGTTTCCCCCGCAGCCTCTCCACCAACTCCTGCGCTACCGCTAAATCCTTGTGCTGCAGCCGCTCGTAAATTGCCAGCGCCTCTTGCGCCAACGGCAGCGCCCGGTCGGATCGCCCTTCCGCTTCCCACACGCGCGCCAGACCTTGTTGTGCCTGCGCAACTAACTCGACACGTCCAACCTCCTTCGCCAATACAAGTTCCTGTCCAAACCACTGACGTGCTTCAGCCCATTGTTTCTGGTCAATGGCGAGTTCACCCTGCACGCCAATGCAAATCGCTTGTCCCTCTTTATCGTTGATCTTCCGCGCAAGTTCTAAAGCCTGGTGATAATATTGTCCGGCCGCGTCGTATTTCTTACGCTCGTGAGCAAGTTTGCCCAAATCACCGAGTACAGTAGCTACATCCTTATCCTGCCCCAAGTCGCGCCAAATAGTAAGTGCCTCCCGCAAATGCCCTTCGGCTTCGCTATAGTTATCCCGCTGCTGTGCAATCAAGCCGCGCATCCGCGTGACAATCGCTTGCTTATTCTCGTATAGCCGTTCAGGGCCTGCCGGTTTGATTACTTCTGCTCGACGTTTCATTCCTTCTTGGATAGCCCTCACTAACTGTGTCCAACCATCCTTTTCAAATAGGTTTACCCAATGGAATTCACGCAAGCTTTCCGGCACCTCGCATTTTTCTAGCCGTACTGGAATCAGATAGATATCGCTATCCAACATTGACTGCAAAAGATCTAAAGCATCTTTAATTTCCTTCTGAATCCACCCCCTTTTGTTGACTGAATTGGCCGACAGACACGCCAGGAAGAAATCAGAGCGCCGGATAGCTTTCAGAATACTAGATTCCCATCTTTCCCCAGGGAGGATATCTTTTGTGTCCATCCAGGGGTTGAACCCTGCCTCGAACAATTTTTGGTAGAGCTTCTCCACCTTTCCTCTATCCTCTCGCGCATAACTGAGGAAAATCTGAGCAGTCGCTTTCATTTGTCATTCTCCCGCTTGAGTGATTCAGTGGATCTTTCAGTTGCTCTCTGGGAAAGACGAAGGGCTGAACGCGTCTACTTGCTTCTTTCACGCTCCCACGCTTCACTGCACCTATCCATCCAAATTGCTGCGTCATCAGTGCGAGCGCAGTTGTAGTGAATCCGGGCCACATCGTATGCGCGCCAGCCCGCACTATTCCAGTCTCCAACCGCATGCGCTGTGTCGTAAGCCCACGCGTTCAACTGGACACAATCATCCCAACGGCCACTGAACCACAGATGTTGGTTCAACGCATTCGCCAAGTCATTCAGCACCTGTACCGCGTCTTTATCTCCCACTGTCTTGTCTTTCCCCTTTGCTGTCTCCCACAACCAATTCGCCGTTGCATCCAAATTCGCCCATTCCGCTTCGAGCCGGTCATACATCTTGTAACTTTCTTTGCCCTCGCCGCCGTATCGTGTGGCATAGTCCAACCAATGATGCGCAAAGCGCATTCCCATTGTACGCACCGCCGTTGCATCGGCCAGCAAATCGTCGCGGACGTAGGCGCGGGTGAGGGGATGCAGACTGTAGCGTTCCTCGCCCAGCTCTCTGTTTACCAGTGAAAGCGCGTCCAATCGCTCCAGCACTGTCTCTATTGTCATGCGTGACAAGCCCGCTACTGCCATTAGCGCCTCAAACGTCGCCGACGGGACAAAGAACGAGAGCGCGTTGAGCGCAGCCAAGTCGCTTACGCCCAACTCTTTGCACGCCTCCTGGTAGATGAACTCCTGCAGGGACGATTTGCGTACCGCACCCTGCCGCAACATGGCTAGCGCACCTTCAAAGTTCAGCGTGACCCGCACGCGCATCAAGCCCAGGGTGTGCACGAGCGCCAGCGGCGAGCCGCCCGTGGCGTCATACAATTCTTGCCAACGCCCTTGAACTTGCTGCAATTTCTCCTTCAATCGCGCATCGCGCTCGGCTTCGTGGGCGATAATCTGGCGCGCCGCCTCCCAATCCAGCTTGTCCAGGCGCAGCCAGAGGGCGCCCTCGCCGCCGCGCCGTCGGCTGGTCAGGATCGCCTTGCAACCCTGGGGCAGGAAGCGCAGCCAGTCCGCTAGTGCTTCTTGCTCCTCCTTGGTCAGCGTCTCAAGATTATCGTAGACGAGTAGCGTGCGAGTTTCACGCAAAGCATTGAGTAGGGCACGCCGTTTGCCTTCGCCTTCCAGTTTTGCAATACCTGGCTTGCCCAAGGCGCGGGCCGTTTCGTTGACGAATTCGTCCAGCGTGGTTGCCGCCCGCACTTCGGCTTTGATGCCGCCCGGTTCCAGGCGCTTTTGCTTGGCGCTGACAAAGATGAACGCATCGAACAGGCCGCGCTCCCCTTCGCGGCGCTCAGGGCGTGCTTTGCAGCGATAAGCTGCCTCCACCGCCAGCGCCGTCTTGCCGATACCGCCGATGCCGTCAATCACCGCACCCCAGCCGCGCTCTTCAGGACCAAGCGCGCCCAACACCCTGTCCATCTCCTCGTCCCGGCCGAAGAACGCCGCGCGGCGCGGCAGGGTGTCGGGCACGCGCGGCGCAAAGGCCTGCACTTCTTGCGATGAGACGATGCGGTGCTTGACTTGCTCCGAATAGTCGAGGAGAAATCGGGTCAGGTTCTGGCGCACGAGGCGTTCAAACGATTCAACGCTGTCAAAGGTCTGATAGAGACCGGGATGATCCGCGTCATGTGCAAAGCCCGCGAAGAACTCTTTGACACGCTTGTACTGATCGGGGTCGAGGTCATCGGGCGGGATGCTGCGCTTGCACCAGTAGAACATCACGCGCGGGCGCTTGTGCTGCTGCCACAAGCGATACGCCATGCGGAATTCTTCTTCTGTGCCAGACAGGTACTTCTTTTGCGTCTTTGGGTCCTTGCCCCCTGGCAGCGTCCCAAAGCGATGCCACAAAATGCCGATGAATAGGTCCCACGTGTCGGGTTTGAGCTGGTCGAGGATAACCTGCTCTGGCCGACCGAGGTCGGGCACGACCTGCCGCCAATCCACCAATTCCAACGTCACGCCGACGTATTCCGCCAGTTCTTTCAATTCCTCGACGACTTTGGCCAGCCGCGCGCGTTCGGTTGCCACATCGCTCGGCGACGCGGCAAAAATGCGCAGTTTCTTCAGGCTGTCTGTGTTCATCGCCAACCTCGCTTGTTGTGCCGGTCGGGCATGATTTCTCTCCGAAGGGTGTGATACCTTCGCGGACAGTCTGCGCCAACACACGGATTCTAATTGCTGTCTATCGGCAACGGGCGAATGCGAATACGGCTTTGCTCAAAGACAACCACGCTTCCTTTTTCCAGAGCATCCCGCAGGAATTTCATCCTGCCGTCACCAGCGGCAATGCTCGTTCCCGTACGGCCTCCGCTGCAAAGCGCAGGGCTTCACGAATATCCTCGCTTTCCAAATCGGGAAAGGCCCGCAAGATCTCTGCTTCGCTCATGCCCTCGGCCACCATACCCACAACGGTGGCCACCGGAATACGCAGACCGCGAATACAGGGTACTCCCCCCATCTGATGTGGGTTAACTGTAATCCGTGTAAAGTTCATACTACCCTCTTCCCATCAACTCTTTTGCCAACGCCACCGCCCCGACAGCATTCTCAGAATAGCCATCGGCGCCAATCTGCTCGGCCCACGATTGGCTCACCGGGGCCCCACCCACGATGATTTTGACCTTTTCGCGCAGCCCGGCCTCCTGAAAGCTCTCGATGACCTTGCCCTGATTGAGCATGGTGGTGGTCAGCAGGGCCGAAAGCCCTACGATGTCAGCCCCCACCTCCCTGGCTTTTTCCACAAAAGTGGCAATGGGCACGTCCACTCCCAGGTCAAAGACCTGGAAGCCGTTGGCCGACAGCATGGTGGCCACCAGGCTCTTGCCGATCTCGTGGATGTC
>Ga0180438_10005893_pt1 | contig 16806 bp, 14 predicted proteins | sample SS_ome_12_FD_132455 | JGI IMG/M metagenome (GOLD analysis project Ga0180438, IMG submission 132455) | Hypersaline lake sediment archaeal communities from the Salton Sea, California, USA - SS_3_D_2 metaG | ecosystem: Environmental > Aquatic > Non-marine Saline and Alkaline > Hypersaline >...
AGGGCGTTGGTGCCGATGGTCGTGCCCAGGACCATATGTTCGATCTCCTGCGGCAGGAGACCGGAGCGGTGGATCGACTCCTGGACGGCCAGCTCCGGATCGGCCGGAGTGGAGGGCTGCTTCTCCACCCGGATCTCGCCGCTTTGAGGATCCAGAGCGATCAGGTCCGTGAAAGTTCCTCCGGTATCGATGCCCACCCGCAACATGGCACTCAACCTCCTGCCTGTCCGGTTTCGGCCTCTGACCGCCCGTCTGCGCTGGCGCTCCCAACAGCACTACCGGTGCTGGAGCCAGCGATGCCGGTGCTCCCACCCGCATCGCCGCCGAACACGGAAGCTGCGTCAGTCCCGCCGTGGCGGGGGAGCCAGTATTGCCGGTAGATCTGTTCGCACCTCCGGCTGCAAAACGACCGCGGTTTTCCCGCCGCTTGCGCGACCCACACCCGTCTGGGAATGAACTGGCCGCAAAGAACGCAGCTTACTGTGCTTGTTTCGTACCAGGGGATGTTCAGCTCTTTCCACCGTCCCACCGGCGTTCCTCCATGGGCGCAGACTACAGGATTGATACTTCAAACGAGCCTGCCTGATTGAGCCCCTTCTATTCCGCGGCGGCCCGTTGCAGCTTTCCCTGCTATCTTAGGCCCTCGGAGCCGGCGGGTCAACATCTTATAAAAAAATTTCTTGACAAAAAGCCTATTTAAAGTTAAAATAAAAAAAATTTTTTCTTTTAACGTAAACTATGCCCTTGAGTACCACCCAGACTGTGCCGGTTCTAAACATCATCCGTCGGAAATCACCCAAAATGACGCCTTTGCAGCAGAACGTCGCCGAATACATCTTGCGTCAACCGGAGAAGGTCATAAAAATGTCTATCACCCGGCTGGCGGGGGAGACGGGGGTCCGGAGCGAATCCTCTATCGTCAAATTTTACCGCATCCTTGGGTTCTCGAGCTACCACGATTTCAAGGTGACTCTGGCCACAGAGCTGGCCGGAACGTCGTTCTATCACACCTATGAAGACATAACCTCCGACGACGGGATAGAAGATATCAAGCGCAAGATTTTCCTCGGTGCCATGCAGACCCTGCGGGAGAACCTGCTGGCCGTAACGGAGGAAACACTGCTGAAGGCGGTCGAGCTGATCGAGAATGCTACTCGAATCGTTTTTCTGGGGTATGCCTCTTCGGCGGCGATAGCCTACGATCTATATTTTATGTTCACCCGGCTGGGATTCAACTGCCATTTTTCCATGGATTCCCACATCAACGCCGTGACGCTGGCCGACCCCAGGCCGGGAGATGTGATCTTCTGTGTATCCTATTCCGGGGAGAGCAAGGACGTGGTGATTCCGGTGAAAGAGGCCAAGCCCACGGCCCGGGTGATCGCCCTGACAGGTTTCGCCGACAGCCCTCTGGGCAAGATTGCCGATGTGTGCATCACCACCGTCTCGGAGGAAATGAACTACAGGACCGACGCGATGGTGTCGCGGATCGTGCAGGTGGCCATCATAGAAACGCTTTTCATCGCCGTCGGACTGCGTAAAGGTCCGCCGATGTGGGACCGGCTCAAAAAAACGCGCCAGTCTCTGTCTTATTTGAAGTATTAAGGCCTGACCGTGGAAACGGGACGGGTGAAAACACAAGAGACGGGCACGAGACCGGGAAGATTCGACTTCCCGAGATAGTATTTTGATGTTTTAGATAAGGAGGTTTTTTGGATGCTTATCGAGCTGGGTTACGAGTTCGCCGAAGACATGCCGGTCTTCCCCGGTTCACCGAAAGAGGAAGTTCATCCTCACCAGAGAATCAGCTCCGGCGGCGAGTCGAACACCACCATCCTTCACCATTATCTGCACAACGGGACCCACGTGGATGCTCCGTACCACTTCTGGGACGAAGGCTTGAGCATCGACAAAATCCCCATCGAAGATTTTGTGTATCAACACCCTCTGCTGATCGAGAAGCGTCTGCAGAGGGGGGAGTTGCTGGGCAGGGCGGATCTGGAGAGCTGCGGCGGCAGCGTGAAGCGCTGTGACATTCTGCTCGTCTGTACGGGGTACTGGAAGCTGAGAGGGGAGGCGGAGAAGTACTGCGAGGATTTTCCGGCCCTTTCGGAAGAGGCAGCCCGCTTCATACGCCTGGAACTGCCACGGCTGAAAGCCGTGGCCATCGACACCCTGAGCATCGAGAACCCGATCCAGGGACCGAAAACCGATTTCAAGGTGCACAAAACGCTGCTGAGCAGCGAAGTGTACGAAACCAGAACGCTTCTGGTCTACGAGGATGTGAATACAGGGAAGCTGATCGGCAGGAAGGTCAAGCGGATCTACGCCTTCCCCCTGCGGCTTCGAGGTCTGGACGCCTGCCCCGTAAATATGGTTGCGGAGATATGAGGGTTGAGAACTCGAGCTTGGAGTCGAGACGGCAACTGCAACGAGGGAAAAATGAGCGATAGACAAGCTGTCGTATCCATAGTCAAATCCGACACGGCTGAGTACAGCAAGACAGATTTCCGGGATATGGTGCAGAGGTCCCTGAAAAACCTGGAGCAGGCTGGGATCCCTGTGCCTTCGGCCGGAACGGTCTTCGTAAAACCTAACCAGGTGATCGGTGCACCTGCGGCGGAGAGCATCACCACCGAGCCCCGCTTAGTTTCCGGACTGATCGGATTGCTGAAGGAGCGGGGAGTGCAGAAGGTCTATGTGGGGGACTCCTCGGCGGGTTTTATACGCATGCAGGACAGCTGGGTTCAGACGGGAATGGACAGTGCGGTGCGTGAGGCGGGCGCTTCGATCGTGAATATCGATGATGAGCGGGAACGGACCTCCATCGAGCTGTCTGAAGGTGATATCGTGCGTTCCCTGACCGTACCCCGAAAGGCTCTGGAAGCCGACTGTCTTGTCAATTTTGCCAAGCTCAAGACGCACCGGGTCGGTTCCATGACCTGCTGCGTGAAGAATTGGGTCGGATTTCTTTCCCAGAAGCTGAGGCTCGAGCACCACCAGACGCGGCTGCCCAAGCTGGTGGCGGAGCTGCACCGGGCCCTGCCCGAGCATCTGTGCTTCGCCGATGCTCTAATCGTGGGCGAGGGGGATGGGCCGGATCTTTCCCGTCCCCGCTTTCTCGGTGCCCTCATGGCCGGAAACGATCCGGTGGCCATGGACTCCGTGGGCGCGGACCTGCTCAACATTCACCGAGGGGATTTGACCTTTGCCTGGACCGCTCACCTGGAGGGAGTGGGCGAGATCGAGCGGAACAGGATCAGGGTGGTCGGTCCTTCCCCGGAAACTCTGGCCGTGGAAGTAGAGAAACCGGTGGAGGTGTTGTACAACCGGTTTCCCTGCAATGTCCAGCTCGGCGGCCTCTGCGAGGGGTGCTTCGCCTGGTTCATGGGGCCGGCTCTGTTCTGGGAGAGAGACGGGATATGGGAACGGATCAACAGTAATGTGGGCAGGCCGACCTTCATGCTGGGATTCAACGCCGTGGACCCCAATTACGAAAAGCATATCGAAGAGGGACCCTATTTCGTGGTGGGAGACTGCCCGCCGGCCCGATTCCGGGAAGATCCCCGGACGGTTTACATTCCCGGCTGTTGCCCGGGTCCGGCGATTCCGGAAATCGTGCTGCGGACCTGCAAGATAACCGAAGGAAAGGAGTGGAAATGAGCCGGGCAAAGATCGTCGACCTGTCGTACACGATATCGAGCGACATGGTCGTGTTCCCCGGTATGCAACGGCCCGTGTTCCGGTGGGTCTACAGGGTCAACTCGGAGGGAGCCAACCTGACCCAGATGACGATGATGGCCCACACAGGGACCCACGTGGATGCCCCCAAGCACTTTTTCGACGGGGTTCCCTGCATCGACGAGGTTTCCCTGCAGCGGCTGTACGGAAGGGCCAGGATGTTCCGCGTCTCTCAGGAGCCTGCCGGTCAGGAGATCGCCCTGGACGATCTGCTGTCCGCCGGTTTCGATCTGGAGGAGGGCTCGATCTTCGTTCTTTCCACCGGAGTCGAGCGCTACGCGGAGACCCCCGAGTACAACAGGAGGTTCCCCCTCCCGTCTCCCGATCTTCTCCGGTGGCTGGTCGAGAAAAAAATCGCTGCCTATATGACCGATGCTCCGGCGATCGATCCTGTTGATACGCCGGACAGTGCCAACCATCATCTGATTTTGGGAGCGGGAATTCCGATCGTCGAGAACCTGTGCAATCTGGCTATGGTGCCGGAGGACCGATATTTCCTGATATTCGCCCTGCCGCTGAAACTCGGAGGACGGGAGGGTGCTCCCTGCCGGGCGGTGGCGTTTCCCGAGGCGGAGAGCTTGTAGGGTGAACACCGGAGGGAAAAATTGGAGAGAATACGATGATGAGGAAGAATCAAATGTATGGGAAGAACTGTTTCCGTCGGAAACAGACAAATAAATCTACAAGGAGGAAGTCATGAAGAAGAGACTCCTAATCGGACTCGTGCTTCTCCTGTCGGCAGCCGCCCTGGTTGTGGCTGGAGGACAGGGAGCAGCAAAAGAGGGATATGTCATAGGCTTGAGCAACTTCAGCCTGGGCAATTCCTGGCGTGTACAGATGGTGGAGGAGGCCAAGTTTGCAGCGGAACAGAACTCCGACCTCGTGAGGGAGCTGATTGTCACCGAGGCTGAAGGTTCAGTGGAAAAACAGATTTCCGACATCGAAGACCTGATCGCCAAAAAGGTCGACGCCATCCTGATCACCGCCGCCAACCCGAAGGCTCTGGTACCGGTGGTGGACAAGGCAATGAACGCCGGTGTCGTGGTGGTGGACTTCGACAACCTGGTGTACACCGACAATGTCACGGCCCACGTGATAGTCGATCAAAAAGAGTTTGGCCGGGTTCAGGGTGAATGGCTGGTAAAAGTGCTGGACGGCGAGGGTGAGATCATTGCCTTTAACGGCATCAAAGGCACCGCAATCTCGGCCGAGCGTTTCGAAGGCGCCAAGAGCGTGTTCGATGAGTACCCGGACGTTACCATCGTTCAGGAAGTGTACGCGGATTGGGACTATGCCAAGGCCAAGAGAGCCATGGAGAACCTTCTGGCCGCCTACCCTAAGATCGACGGTGTATGGTCCCAGGGAGGAGCCATGTCCGAAGCAGTCGTAGAAGCGTATCTGGAGCGGGGAGAGTGCCCGCCGCCGGTGACCGGGGAGGATGGCAACGGTTTCCTCAAGATCTGGAAGGAAACCCAAGAAACATGCCCGGGGTGGGATTCCATCTCCACCAGCATGCCTACCTGGTGCAGCGCCAAGGCTATGGAAGTCGCTCTGGATGCCCTGGAGGGTAAAAAGGTCGACAAGGAGATCTTCATACCCATTCCCACGATTACATCCGCAACCCTCGACGAGTACGTCAAGCCCGATCTTCCAGACAGCTTCTGGTGCAATTCCAAGCTTCCCGAGGAGCGGGTCAAGAAAATGTTCGAACGCTAGTTTATGCGATAGTAAGGAACAGCGAAGAGAACATAATACGGGGGAGGAAATACTCCTCCCCCGTTTATCAGGAGGGCTCATGGAAGAGGCGGTAGTTGCTGATATACCTCTGCTTCAGGCAAAAGACATCGTCAAGTCCTTTCCCGGTACCCTGGCGGTGGACGAAGTGGATTTCATCTGCAATGGCGGGGAGATTCACGGGCTTGTGGGAGAGAATGGAGCCGGAAAGAGCACTTTGATCAAGGTGATCGCCGGCGTGCACCTTCCCGACCGGGGAACACTCCTATTCCGAGGAGAGCAAAAAACGTTCCGCAGCTACGCCGATGCCCGGAAAGCCGGGGTGGGTGTAGTCTACCAAGAGCTGTCCCTGATGCCGGAGTTGACGGTGGCGGAGAACATCTCCATGGGTACCTGGCCCAAAACGAAACGGGGGCTGATCGATTGGGACGATACCGACAGCCGCTGCGAGCGGATTCTCGGGGAGATCGGCGTGAAAATCCAGCCGAACGTGCTGATCAGCTCCCTCCCCATGGCCCAGAGACAGATGGTAGAGATCGCCAAGGTTCTCTCCGAAGACCCGGATGTCGTCATCTTCGATGAGCCCACAGCACCCCTATCCAAGGACGAGGTGGAGCTGCTGTTTTCGATTCTTCGGGATCTCAAGAACGGCGGCAAAGCTATCATTTTCATCTCCCACCGCCTCGACGAGGTTCTGGAGATTTCCGATCGGATCACCGTTATGAAAGACGGCAAACGGGTTGTCACCGAAAGAGTCTCCGACTTCAACGAAGACAAGCTGATCTCGTCGATGGTGGGAAGGTCGTTTTCCGAGATCTTTCCTCCCAAGCCCCCACTGAAGCCCGCCGAGGTGATTTTCTCCTATTCCGCGGTTTTGAAAAGCTCCGATAGAAAAGTCGCTCTTTCCGTCCAGCGGGGAGAGGTCCTGGGTGTAGGAGGCCTGCTGGGGCAGGGGCAGATGGAACTGCTTCAGTCCATCTTCGGTTTAGGGGAGTGCGAGGAGCTGGAGCTGGAAGTTCAGGGCAGGAAGATCAGCAGTCGAAATCCGGTTCAGGCGATGAAGGCCGGAATCGGTCTCATTCCGGAAAACAGGGGTGAGGAGGGGGTGTTCCTTATCCTGAGCGCCCTTGAAAACCTTGCCGCGCCTACGTTGAATCGCCGCGAGAGATTCGGCTGGATTCGCAAGCGGGAGGAGAGGCAGGAGGTGAGCGAGATCGTGGACAGACTGGCTATCAAAATTTCGTCCCTCAACCAGCCAGCCCAGTCTCTCAGCGGCGGCAACATGCAGAAGCTCGTTCTGGGGAAATGGCTGATCTTCGAACCGAGAGTGATGGTCATGCTCGAGCCCACCAAAGGCGTAGATGTCTCCACCAAGCAGCAGATCTACCGTTTGATCCGGGATCTGGCCGACCGCGGCGTGGCCGTGATCCTCAACACCAGCGACATGCTGGAGTTGATCGGGCTGTGCGACCGGGTTCTGGTCATGAACCACGGTTTCCTCACGGCGGAGATTCAAAGGGAGGAGATCACCGAGGAGAACATCATGAAAGCATCGGTGAGCGATGTGGATCTACTAGCGGAGGATGCGATATGACCGAACGCCAGCGAAATCTCGGAATGTACCTTCCGGTCTACGCGATTTTTTTTCTGATCTACGTGATCGCCTGCTTCATTGAGCCGAGCTTCTTCACCTGGAATAACAACGTCAACCTCTTTACACGCATCACTCCCCTGATCCTTGCCGGTATCGCCCAAACCCTGGTGATCCTCACGGGCGGAATCGATCTGTCCATCGGAGGCATCATCGGGCTCACCAACGTAATTGCCGCCAGCCTTCCCTGGGTGGACTCGGCACCCAACATCATTCTGTGGCTGCTCGTGCCCCCGATCGTAGGGCTCGCTCTGGGGCTGGGCAACGGTCTTATCATCGCAAAAGGAGGGTTTCCTCCCCTGATCGTCACACTGGCTACCGGCGCGATCTGGAAAGGGGTCAGCCTCTTCATCCTGCCGGAACCGGGAGGCGCGGTTTCCCTGGGGGTGGCGCGTGGGGTGACCGGAAGCATTTTCCGCTTGATTCCGGCACCGCTGATCATCTTTCTCGCTTTTGTCCTGGTCTTCCGCCTCATCCTGCGCCGGACGTATTTGGGACGCTCGATATACGCGGTGGGGGGGAATGAAGAGATCGCCTACGAATCCGGGATTTCGGGACAGCGGGTCAAGATCTGGGTCTATGGTTTCAGCGGACTGCTCGGCGCCTTCGCCGGGATGTTTCTCTCGGCTTGGATGTACTCCGGAGATCCCCTTGTCGGAGAACCCTACATCCTGAACTCGATCGCCGTATCGGTCATCGCGGGAACGAGCCTGGCCGGAGGAAGAGGGGGCGTAGTGGGAATCATCGGAGGGGCCTACATATTCCATCTGTTGAACAATATCCTGAACCTGCTGGCCATCTCCACCTTTTATCAATACGTGGCCAAGGGATTGGTATTGATCATCGCTCTGGCGATCACCTCCTCGAGGAGTGGGGTGAACCTGGGGGAGGTGCTTAAGAGGTATTTTCTTCCCAAACGCTATGCCGCTACGGGAGGGGGACGGTAGTCATGTCCGTACGAAGAAGCAATACCGGGATACTGGATCGGGTTAGCGCCGTTGTGGGGAACAAGATCATTCTCCTGCTGTTTGCTCTGATCGTTGGGCTGTTTGTCTTGGGAGAGATCGTCTCCAGCGGATTTCTCGCCTTCGATCATGTGGGCGCTGTACTGCGCACCGCCTCGTTTCTAGGGATTGTCGCTATCGGACAGACCATCGTGATCCTGACGGCGGGGATCGATCTGTCCGTCGGACCGCTGATCACCATGGGTAATGTATTCACCTGCATGTTCATGAACGGGCTGAATGAGAATACCCTCTGGTCCCTGCTGGCGATCGTCGCCCTCGGTGCACTATTCGGAACGCTGAGCGGATTGGGGGTTACACTGCTCAACATCTCGCCACTGGTCATGACCCTGGCCATAGGCTCACTGGTTACGGGGGTCACCCTTATCTTCAGCCACGGAGCTCCGAAGGGACTCGCTTCTCCGATCCTGCGCTACCTGGCCGTGGGAAGTGTGCTTGGAGGGATTCCGATCGTCGTCATCATTTGGATCGTGCTCGGAATTTTCATCATCATCTTCCTTCGTTTCAGCACATTCGGCCGAAAGCTCTACTACGTGGGAGCCAACGAGCGGGCGGCCTTCATGTCCGGGGTACGGGTGAAACGGGTCAAGACCATAGCTTATTCGATCAGCGGCGCCACCGCTTGTCTCACCGGGGCGCTCATGGCGGGCTACACCCATACCGCTTTTCTCGGGATCGGTAACGAGTACACTCTCTGGTCGATCACCGCCGTGGTAATCGGAGGTACCGCTTTGACAGGAGGAAAAGGGGGATATCTCGGCACCATGGCGGGGGCCGTCATTCTGGTTCTGTTGGAAAGTATCCTGACGGTCATGAAAATGCCGGAGGCCGGGCGCCGCATCGCCACGGGAGTGATCATCCTGATCATGATCAGCATCTACTTCAGCCGGCGAATGCAACGATCGTAAGCCCATACAAGTTTTTTGGAGGAATTATGTTCAAGTTATCGGGGGTTGTGCCACCCATGATCACGCCGTTCGACAGGGAGGGAAACCTGGATCTATCCGGCTTGGAAACGCTTCTCGAATACCTCAAAGAGCGGGTTCATGGATTGTACATCTGCGGTTCCTACGGAAGCGGACCACTGATGAGCGTAGAGGAACGCAAGAAGGTGGCGGAAGTCGCCGTCAAAGTGATAAACAGCAGAGTTCCGATTATCGTTCATACGGGTACGGCCAATACACGGGATACCGTGGTTCTAACCAGGCATGCACTGGAAATCGGCTGCGCCGGTGCGGCAGCGGTGGGTCCATACTACTACCACCACAAGGACGACGGCGTCCTGGCTTTCTACACCGCCATGCTCAAGGCTGTTCCCCGAGACTTCCCCGTGTATCTGTACCACAATCCGAAATTTTCCGGCTATTCGATATCCCTCGAGGTGATCGAGAAGCTCCGGGAGAAAGGGCTCCACGGGATCAAGGACGCTACCTTCGATATCCTGACGTTCGCCACCTATATGCGGGAGCTGGCAACGGCCGGCATGGACATCGTGCTGGGCACCGAGGCCATGTGGCTTTCGGCCCGCGCTCTCGGAGCAGAGGCGTACATCCCGGGACTGGGTAACGCGTTCCCGGAGATCTGCGGTCGAATGTGGGAGCAGGGCATGGCCGGCGATGTGGAAGGTTGCCGCCGGACCCAGTTCGAGGTGAACAAGCTTCGGGCCATCATGTACCTGGCACGATCGACCCAGCTGGCGGTGTATGCCATGCTCGAGATCAGAGGGGTTCTGACAGCCTATCCCCGCTCCCCCTTTGTTCCGGCGGGCGGGCAGGAGAAGCAGCGGATCGAGAATGCCCTGGCCGAGTTGGGGGTCCTCTGATGCATCTGGCCACAATCGACTGCGGAACCACCAACTCGCGAGTGTACGTGGTGAACGGGGAGGGAGAGGTCCGTGCCCGGGCTTCCCGGAAAGTGGGCGTGCGGGATACGGCGATCAGCGGCAGCAGGGACACGCTCAAAAAGGGACTGGAGGAGACCTTCTTCGAAGCCCTGGAGCAGGCGGGAGTGGGGCTGGATGAGGTGGCTTTTGCCATCTCTGCGGGCATGATCACTTCGGAGATCGGCCTGCTGGAGATACCCCACCTGTGGGCCCCGGCAGGGCTGGACGATCTTGCGCATAACCTGAAGCTCGTCCGGGATGCCTCCGTTTTCTCTGTGGACATACCTTTTTACTTCATTCGCGGGATCAAGAACCGCTACGAGCCGGGTTCCGCCCGCATACGGGACGTGGGTGTCCTGGATTTCATGCGCGGCGAGGAAGCCCAGATCGCCGGGCTGCTGGTGATACATAAACCGAAGCTTCCGGTGACCTTGGTGGTGCTTTCCTCTCATACCAAGTTTGTCGCAGTCGACGAGGGCGGCATGATTTTAGGAAGCATCACCACCTTGTCGGGCCAGGTCTACGAAGCCATCGTCAAAGAAACCTCCATCGGCAAGTCGATCCGGGGGGACGATGGGTTCGACGACACCGACTATTTCCGGACCGAAGTCGTGGACGCCGCCTATCATTGGGTAACAGAGAGCGGCTTTCTTCGCTCGATGCTGATGCCGCGCTTTTTGGACACGCTGCTGAACACGCGCTGGTACGAGCGAAAGCTCTTCGTAGAGGCGGCGATTGCCTCCGAGGATCTGCGGGCAATCACCCAGTTTGAGGAGCTGGGCTTTCCCACGGAAACGAGTTTTGTTCTGATCGGAAACCCCCGCAGATGCGCCATCTATGAATATCTGTTCAGGGAGAAGAGGGGCATGGGGGGGCAGATCATCAAGATTACGGGCGCGGAGGAGATCGACAGTTTGAGCATCATGGGCTGCATTCATCTGGCGCGCCGGGCCGGATTGAGTTTTTAGAGTAGCGCCAGGCCGACGCATCGCGGCCGCAGCAGTCAGGATTGAAGGAGGATCTCATGCCGAAATGCAAGGTCGTATTTACCGATTATTACTATCCCGACAACGATACGGAACGCAAGATTCTCGAGCAGCTCGACGGGGTGCAGCTGGTGGACTGCACGAAGATCAAGGAAGGAGGAGTCAAGGATGAGCAAGGGGTCCTGGAGTACGGTGCCGATGCCGATGCCCTGATCGTGCAGTTTGCCAGAATCTCCGCAAAGGCGATCGAGGGGCTGAACAGGTGCCGGATCATCAGCCGGTATGCCATTGGAGTGGACAACATCGATGTGACCGCGGCCAAGGAGAAGGGAATCGTGGTGGCGAACGTGCCCGACTACTGCATCGAAGAAGTATCGGACACCGCGATTGCTCATATGCAGAACTGCCTGCGTAAAGTATCCCTATCAAACGATATGCTGCATCGGGGTCAGTGGGCATACGAACGGATCCGGCCGCTGCATCGTTTCGCCACGTTGACAGTGGGTCTGATCGCCTTCGGTCACATCGCCCGGCGGGTGGCGGAGAAGCTGAAGCCCTACGGCAACCGCATCGTGACCTTCGATCCCTATTTCCAAGACCGGCAGCACTACGGCTGGGTCGAATTCCTGCCGCTGGAAGATGTATTGGAGCAGGCGGATATCCTGTCGGTGCACGCACCCCTGAACAAGGAAACCCGTCATCTCATCGACAGGGATCAGTTCGGGATGATGAAAAAGGGCGTGATCCTCGTCAATACCTCCCGGGGCGAACTCATCAGCGAAGAGGCGCTGATCGATGCTTTAGAGAATGGTACAGTGGCTCTGGCCGGGCTGGATGTATTGGAGAGCCCCGACACCGAGTACGGTCAATCCGCTCTGCTTCGCTTTCCGGATCGGGTTTTCATCACACCCCATATTGGTTGGTATTCGGAAGAATCGGTGCGGGATCTGCAGAGAAAGACAGCGCTGAATGTCTATGAGATGCTCACAAAGGGCGAGCCCCTGTATTCCGTGTAAGTGAGGTGAGTTATGAACCTACTCGAGGGAAAATGTGCCGTGGTGACCGGTTCCACCCGGGGAATCGGCAGGGCGATCGCTGTAGAGTTTGCCAGGTTCGGAGCCCGGGTCTTGCTCAACCACAGGCCGGGGACCGGTCGGTCTGAGGCCCAGGCACGGGTCAGCGAGACGGTGGAGGAGATCAGGAAACTGCAGGGCCGGGAGCCGCAGATCTTCGAGGCTGACATGACCCGGGAAGAGGAGGTGTCGGCTCTGGCCAGGGCGGCTGTGGAGACGCTCGGCCGCCTGGACATCTGGGTCAACAACGTCGGTCTGCATCTGGTCACCCCTGCTCTCCAGTTGAACGCAGAGCAGTGGGAGGAACTGTTTCGCATAAATGTGACCAGCGCATTTCTCGGCTGCCGAGAAGCGGCCGCGATCATGAAGGAACAGGGCAGCGGAAGCATCATCAACATCACCTCCAAGATGGGGATCGTGGGCTGCGCCGAGAACAGCTGTTACTGCGCGGCCAAGGCGGCTGTGAAGATGATGAGCGAATGCCTGGCCGCGGAGTGGGCGGCCAGCGGGATTCGGGTCAATGCGGTTGCGCCGGGAGTGACCCTGACCGAGCCGACCTTCAATGTCATCCGCGGCAAACCGGAGCTGGAAGCTGCTCTTTGCTACCGAACCCCGATGGGACGAATGGCGAATCCGGAGGAGATCGCCCGAGCAGTGGTGTTCCTAGCTTCCGATCTGGCCACCTATGTGACCGGCACCGCGTTGTCCTGCGACGGTGGATGGGTCGGGGACAGTGATTTTGCCGGGATTCCCCCCGAAAAGCTGGAAGGCTGGACCCGGGAGTTTCCCAAGAATGCGTAGGGCATGATTCTTACCCTTCTACCACCCGCCTGTTCTCTCAAGGTCGATTTGAAAGAGGCATTCTTGTAAATAATATTCTTTCCCCTGAAATCTGCAATCCTATGTGTATAAGGGCGGGGTTATGCGATAGACAGTGGGCGTTTGCCCCAAAGTTGCCGAACTTTGTTCGGTAGTAAAAACGATGCGGCAGTGAAAGATGTTAAAGTATCAAGGATATACAGGATACGTCGTGAAGTCCTGGATGCCAGAGATGTCATTACCTTCCAGGGTAGAACTGTTGAAGTGGTGAAAAAGGCATTTTGGGATTCGATTGATGATTGTCTTGAGTTTTGCACCGAAAGGAACGAGAAACCTCAAAAAACCGTTCTCAGGCAGATTTGTAGTCAGGTTTCCGTCACAATTCTACCGCGGTGAGATCTTGCGAAAACACAATCCTTGGGTTGATTGATTTCGACTAGGATCTTCTTTTCCGAGTACTCGAGCGCCTCTCCCTTGCCCATCGGACGCAGAATGAAGCCAAGCGGCTACTGTCCGTTCATCCCGCCGGCCAGGTTTCCCGAAGGAATGGTGCCGAAGAAGCTGGTCAGCAGGGAGCTCAAACCGCGTTTGAGGGAGCTGTATGAGAAGTACTTCTTTCCCAGCTCGAAGTTGCGCTCCACCATGGCCTTGCGGCGATCGGGATTCTTGAGCACCTCTTCCACCTGCCGCACCGCGAGGTCACTGAGAAATCCGTCGATCGCGATCACGTCGAAGCCCTTGGGCTCGATATCAACGATGTACACCGAGTAGCGATTCACCAGCAGCGGCTTCTTGAACAGGATCGCTTCCAGGAAGGCGTTGCCGAATCCTTCGTAGAGGCTCGGGTAGGTGATCAGGTCGGTGTGGGGGTAGACGTCCCACAGTGTGTAGACCTTGCGGCCGTCCGCCGTCTTGGTGCGTGCTTCATACAGGCGGTTGTAGATGAAGTGAATCGGGACCTTCTGACGTTGGGCGGTGTCCTTGATCCAGTTGAAGTACTCCTCCCCCTCGTCCCCCGGCGAATGGGAGATGAGGAGATTCAGGTTGGGCACCTGCAGGCGTTCCACCAGGTAGAGAGCCTGCTCGATGCCCTTGCGGGACACGACCCGGGTCGGCTGCAGAATCAGAACGTCCTGATCGCTGAAGCCCATGTCCGCTCTGAGGTTCTTGTTGTACTCGTCGATCCCTGTTTTGGCTCGCTCGAAGTCGATTACGTTGTAGATCAGATGGGATGAGATTCCGGTTTTGGCAGCCAGATCCTTCTGGGCCACGGTATTGATAACCACGTGCTTCATGGAGGGCAGGTCGGGGGGAAAGGCCATGTCCAGGATGTCGGGAATGGCGTTGAGCAGGAAGCGGGGCCTCTCCCAGTGGAAGTCGTGATGATGGCCGATCGCCGGAATGCCCGTCTCCGCGATAACCTCGGTCAGAGCCACCCCCAGGGGAATGTGCATCGGTATGGCCATTACGTTCTCGGCTACCAGCAGATCGATGTTGAACTTCTCGAGAAAGGAGTAGATCTTCTCCTTCAGGTACTCTTTCTCTTTGTAGATCCGGTCGGTCACGGTGCGAGCGCGGGTCTGCACCCCGAACAGCTCTCGGGACAGGGCGATGTTGTCGGGGTGCTGGAAAAAAGCCTCCGGCACCAGCATGCTCGCTTGAGGATCCTTGTCCAGTTCCCCGGCGAACCAGAAACACCTGTGGTGAAACCCCTCGAATATATCCGCCCACTTGCTCGACTCCAGGGACACCCCGTCCAGGCCTTTGAAACGGGTGGAGACGAAACCGATGTTGAGGGATTTGGCTCGTTTGTGCTTGCTTTTCATCACGCCCGTTGTACCTGCTGACAGTACATCAAGCTGCGAGGGACCGTCAAGATGGTAACCCTCGGCTTGAAAATCGATGAGGGCGCAGCGTATCATGATTGCACATGAAATCTGCCGCCTTGATTCCGGTTTTTTTCGCGTTTCTGGGGCTGACCGCGGTCTGGACAGAGGAGCAGCCCTACGAGCTCGCCTGGCGCTACGTTACGGGCGGAGGAGTGACGGCGAAACCGGCCGTCGACCACCGCGGAACGATCTATATCCTCTCCGGCGACAGAAACCTCTACGCTCTCTCTGCCCTGGGCCGCGAGCGCTGGCGCTACCCGGTAGGACGAAAGCTGTCAGCCGGGCCGGTGGTGACCTATGACGGCACGATCCTGATCGGTACCCAGAGCGGAATCCTCATGGCCACGGGGGCCAATGGGCGTTTGCGTTGGATGTTTTCTCCCAGAACGGGCAGTTGTCTGAACCCCGCTTTGAGGGAAGACGGATCGATCGTACTGGCCACGAGCAGCGGCATGATCTACTGCCTCAGCTACACCGGGAAGGAACGCTGGCGGTATCAGGTGCGGGCGGAGTTGGTCTCGAGTCCATCGATCGGAGAGGATGGGACGGTCTACATCGGAACCACGGACCGCCGCCTCCTGGCTCTGAACCGGGACGGCAGCAGCAAGTGGGAGATCGAGCTTCCCGCTGCTGTGGGTACCCCGGCAATCGATCAGGATGGTGCCCTGTACGTGGGCGCCGCGGGCATTCATCGGATTTCACCCCGAGGGATTTTGCAGTGGAGTTATGCGATTCCCGCCGATACCTCTGATCCGGTGCTCCGCTCCGACGGGGCGATCATTGCCGGGGCGGGCAATGGAAGACTCTACGCGATCGATCCGGAGGGGCGGCTGATCTGGAGCCGTTCCCTCCGCGTTCCCATTCCTTTCCCGGCGGTGCTCGGGGATGACGGCACCGCCTACCTCTCCACTGCTTCCAGGGAGCTCGCTGCTGTTTCTGAAGGCGGGTTGATCCTCTGGCGGTTCCGGGCAAAGCAGTCCGTCGGTATGCCCACGATCGGCAGGGACGGGATTGTGCTGGTTGGCGCGGAGGACTGGATCCTCTATGCGCTGGCTGCAGGCTCCACGAGCTTGTCTGAAAGCCCCTGGCCTCAGGCCTATCACGACGGTCAGCACACCGGCCGGGCCAAGGCGCTGACCGATCTGGACAGCCCGGCGGCGGTGCTGCTTCGGGAACTGGCCTACTCCGACTCGCCGGAACTGAAGCGGATGGCCCTCCGGGACATCGAAGCGCACCTGGAGGGAAGGCGCTATCTGGCCGTTCATCTGGTGGTGCTGGAAGAGGTGCTCGGTTATCTTGCCGGGGAGGGCGTGATTTACCGCAGCTCGGCAGGTGCTGCAGACGGGGCGGGCGATCCGCAGATCAGATTGGAGGCTTGCTCGCTGCTCGGGGAGCTGGGTTCTGAAGGAGCAAGAGCAGTGTTGTTACAGGTGATGGCCGCCGATGAGGATAGTGAGATCAAAGTAACGGCTGTGAATTCGCTGGCAACCGTAGGTTTTGATCCGGACGGCGAGCTGGCCCGTGCTATACTGTATAGAGTGAGGGAGACCGGACAGGAACGTTTTCATCTGGCTTGTGCCCGGGCTCTCTATCGGATCGTCATGAGTTCGGAGGCTGCCGCGCATCCGGACAACTATCGCGCCCTGGCTGAGCTGGCGCACAGGGATGCATCGGCGAGGGTGCGGCAACGCGCCTCCGGATATTTGCGCGATCTTTCCAGGCGGTGGAGACGGTGAGAGGAGTAACGGTATGAAAAAAGCGATTTTGTCGATCCTGGTATTCCTGTCGGTATTGGGGTTGTACGCCCAGGACGTGGCCGAGGAGGAGTTGCGGAGCGTAGATCGGGAGATCGTCTTTGTGAATTACGAAGGGCCCTACGACCGCATCGACACCGCGGATGAGATCAAAGGACTGGGCTGGTATCTGGCCAATGTTATAAGCCAGAACAAGGAACGGGCCTCCTTCCTGTTCAAGTACTCGGTAATCCGAGCCATAGATCCTGCGGA
>Ga0180438_10005895_pt1 | contig 16803 bp, 12 predicted proteins | sample SS_ome_12_FD_132455 | JGI IMG/M metagenome (GOLD analysis project Ga0180438, IMG submission 132455) | Hypersaline lake sediment archaeal communities from the Salton Sea, California, USA - SS_3_D_2 metaG | ecosystem: Environmental > Aquatic > Non-marine Saline and Alkaline > Hypersaline >...
GCATCATGGGCGTACCCAAAGAATATCTCTGGCGATTTATTTCCAGGCGCATGCCTTAGGCTGCCTTCTCCATCCGGAAATCCGACTCATGTCCCAGTGATCCAAGGAATCGCAAGGCAGCCGCCGCCCATGAGACACTTGCGGGAAAGAATATGAATCCGATCGCGGCTGATGGGGAAATCGGATCGTGCGGAAGCGGCGCTAAAGGCTGGTTTTGCCGTCCCGCCGGCCTCTTGTCTTTTGAACCCGGGCTGGGGCTCCCAAAGCCACCGACATTTCCGGGAGGGAACGGGTCACCACGGAGCCGGCTCCGATGACGCAGCCCTGGCCTATCTTGACTCCATCCAGCACGATACAGCCGGCCGCCAGCCAGACATCCTCTGAGATTTTGATCCCCCCTTTGGAGTAGGACGGCTGGAACATGATGGGTATCGTCGGATCGTCGAAGCTATGATTACCTCCCGCCACCAAGTAGCAATTGCCGGCCAGGAAACAATATTTTCCCAGATGGATCTCCGTCTCGGAAAGCAGAGAGCAGTTGGCGGACAGGTTGCAGTAATCATCCAGGACAATCGAGCCTTCTTTGCAGCTGAGGATGGTGTTGCGGCCCACATACACATTCTGGCCGATCTGAATACCAAGATTGTCTTTTCCTTTGGCATCCAGCACGACCATATCATCGATGGTGGTATTGTCGCCGATGCTGATTTTATGGGGATGCCGAAGCGTGATGCCTCGCCCGAACACCACTCCTTTGCCCACACTCTTCAAAAGGCGGGGGAAAAAAATTTTTCGCAGCGCATATCCCAAGGCTCCGGGGAGGCGGGAAACGCATAGGGTGATCAGCTCATGCTTCACCAGCGCGCCGAGTCCCTTCTTTCCCACCACCAGATCCGAATATTTCCGGGAAAAAGAGCTGCGCCGGTCGATCATCTTTTTTTGGAGACTCGAGTCGAACTTTTCTTTCATTTCCTCTCCATCTCCCCCGCGGGGAAGCGCGCGGGCTTCACACCCGGAACGCGCCCCGGTCGGCTCCATTATAGCTCGGATTATGCGCATGTCAACACGGCCAGCGGAAGCCCCCCGATAGGTTGGTGCCTCCGCTTGAGGCAGATGCGTCTATATCGGTTCCCGTCTGCTCTGATTGACTTATTTTGGGAGATAGGATAAAAGAGGAAGTCACCTAAAAACCATGAACTGGAGATATCTGTTTCCCCTGATGCTATTGCTGGCGGCCCCGGATCCCTTTGCGCAGGTACCGGGGAATAGGATCATCGTCAACACCACTCTGGTGGGAGAACAGACGGCTCCGGTCTCATCCGCGGATGAGGAGGGAACCCAGGTCCTGGTCTGGGTCAGCACTCCTCAGGATAACGGCCTGCCCGGCCTCTTCGCACGGCGGCTTAACATTCAAGGGATGCCTCGAGAAGACGAATTCCAGGTTAACAGCTATTGGGCGCCCCACGATCATCCGGCCGTCGCCATGGGGCGGCTGGGCAATTTTGTCGTGGTGTCGGAGAACTATTGGATCGAAGGTCCGGTATCCAGCGCGGTTACCGCCCGGGTATTCGACCTTATGGGGCTCCCTCTGGGACCGGAATTCGTCGTCAACCAGTATACCGCGGAATTCCAAGGGGCGCCGGGAGTCGGCATGGATACGCAGAGCCGATTCGTTGTGGTCTGGCAGAGCTGGGGCCAGGACGGCGACGGTTTCGGCATCTTCGCCCGACAATTCAGCGCCCAAGGGGATCCATTGGGCCCGGAATTTCAGGTCAATTCCTATGCCCAAGGCGACCAGACCCTCCCCGCGGTAGCCATGGCCGAAGAAGGGGATTTTATCGTCGTCTGGACCAGTCAGGGCCAAGACGGCGACCAGACCGGCGTGTTCGCGCAACGCTTCGGCCGCACCGGCGCATTTCTGGGTCAAGAGTTCCGAGTCAACTTTGAAACCCGAGGACGGCAGGAAAATCCCGATATCACCATGGACGGCCTCGGCAATATCATTATCTGTTGGCAGAGATATGATTTGGACGGGGAAGGCTATGCCGTCTATGCCCGCACGTTCGACCGGACCACTCAGCTCAAAGGTGAGGAATTCATGGTTCACCCGGCCTCTCCGGATTCGCAGCTCTTTCCGGCGGTAGACAGCGATGCGGAGGGCAATTTTCTGGTCGCATGGCAGGACCGTTCTGTCGAGGAAAGCCGATTCGACATCATGGCGCGCCTGTTCAACAGCTACGGGCAGCCGCTTGGGGAATCCTTTCGCGTGGACGGCGCAGTCGAGGGCCGGGAATACGCGCCCGATGTCGTGATGCTGACCCGGACAAATTTCAGCATCTGCTGGCAGAGCCGAGATAAAGGGAAGCCGGACTGGAACATCGCCTACCGGATGTACAGGAGTGCGGCAGTCCGGTCGCTGGCACCGCGTAGAGAGTCCCACAACCGACATGAGCACCAAAATATCAAGCATAGTCCTGGCGGCCCTGCTGCTGGCAGCCCCCGGACCGGCAACTGAACAGCCTCTCAAGGTCAAAGGGGCGCAGGGAGTTCCCTACATCGACAAGTCGGGGAGGATCGACCTCGTGTTTCAAGATCCAAGGGGCATCCTTTTCCTCTCCAGCCGCTCAAGCACCGAGGCGTTCGGCCCGGGACGGATCAGCGCAGCCCTCCGTGACGGACGCGGAAACCTATGGTTGGTCTGGGAGACCGAAGTCTCTTCTCATGGAGGCGTACACCTGGGAAAAAGTGCCCACGGCCGCCTTCTTCATTCTACGAAACTCTCGCAGGGACTGCCGGGTATCCATCATTCTCCCGATTTGGCCCTGGATCTTCAGGATCGGCCTTGGGCGGCCTGGGTCAACAACCGGCAGGAAGGATGCTTCCTATACATATTCGACGGCTGCTCCGCAAGGCTCGATGAGCTGAATCTCTCGCAGTCCGGTAACGTGTTCTCGCCTCAGATCACGATCGATATATGGGGAAGGCCGTGGATTTTTTGGGTGGCGAGAGCCTCTAAACAGGATGCGGTATATTTCACCTGCCGCGAGGCGGGCACCTGGCGGGAACCGGCTCCCCTTACGCACCGAAAGGATATCCCTCACATCCATCCCAGTGTCGCCTTGAACGAGTTGGGATTCCCCTCGGTCGCATGGTCCGCGTTCGACGGCGAGGATTACGAGATCTTTCTGAGATCCTGGGACGGAAGCGGCTGGGAAAAACGACAGCAGGTCACCCGTAACCGGGTATCCTCGGATGCCCAACCCACACTCGCGTTTCACCTCCAGAGCATTCCCGTTCTCACCTGGACCCGCGCCGATCCGGAAGGGAATGCCATTGTCATGAGCTTCCGAGAAAACGGCCGCTGGCATAGCCCAATTCCCTTGACTGCACCCTGGACTCGGAGCCGATCGCCCCGCCTGATATCACAGGAAGGGCGCTTAGCCTTGAGCTGGCATGACCGCGGCGAGATTCAGGTCTTGGCCTTGTCTCTGCATTCCCCGCCCCCCGTTTTCCTGCCGGTGGAGCGAAGCGGGATGCGGATCCATTCGCAGCCCCTGGAGGACAGCACTTTCATCGCGTTCGGAGACAGCATCACGTTCGGATCCATGAACGGTCCCTATCAAGGGATCGGGTACGTTCCGCGCCTCCATGAGCTGCTCCTATCCCTTTTTCCCGATCCAATGGTGCTCAACCGCGGGATGCCCGGTGATTCTACCTGGGAGGCGGTAAGCCGCATCCGGAATGTGCTGCCCACGGATCTCGGTCTCTATCTCCTGATGATGGAAGGCACCAACGACGTCACGAGCCTATCCTACTCCGTGGACACCACCGCCTTCAATCTTCGAAACATCCTCGAATACAGCCTGGATTTTGGGGCGTTTCCCCTGATATCCACCATAATCCCGCGTGCCCGCAGCCGCTGGACGGCCATATACCAACAGCGCACCAGCCGGCTGAATTTCCTGATCGCAACCCTGGCGGAAGACCTCGGAGTCATGCGGGTCAACAACTATTCGGCCTTCATCAACTTTCCCCAGGAATCAGGAGGGCACGAAGTCTTGATCTCCGCCGACAATCTCCATCCCAGCGACCTCGGATACCAAGTGATGGCGGAGACGTGGTTCAACAAGATAAAAGTGATCCCCTATCCTCCCTACCGGATCCAGGCCGCCAAGAGCGTCCGGGAAGCGTCTATCCGCCTTACCTGGGAACCGGATCCCAAGATCATTCCCGCCTCCCAGGTGGCGCAACACCGCATCTACCGGAAGACCCAGGGGGCTTCCGACCTCGGCCCCATCGCCCTGGTCCCCGGCACCGAATCCACTTTCCTGGATAAGAACATCTCGATCGACCAAGACTATCTCTATCTGATCTCCGCCATCAACGACAACGGCATTGAGGGCCCCCTTTCCGTCGCCGCCGCACCGATCCGGGACGAACCGTTCCCGCCCCTCGACATCCAAAAGGAAACCGTGGTCAACTCGACCTGGCTCTATCGCGAATATATCAACCACCTCACCTGGCGGGCGAATCCGGATAACCAGGGAGCCTACGAAGTCACCGCATACCGGATCTACCGCAAGCGCCGTAGCCAGGCCGACGACGGCTTCACGCTGATCATGGAAGTCCCCTCCGGCCAGCTCGAGCTTCTGGACCGAAGCCTGGCCGGGCGTCAAGAGGCGGAGAACCTCGTATACGCCGTATCCGCTGTCGACAGCGACGGCAAGGAGAGTCCCAAGGGAGTCGAACCGGAACATGAATAATCCACCAACCGGCCCCTTTCCAAAGGCAGACGATGTCTGCATCATCATCCCCACCAAGAACGAGCAGGAAACCATCGCGTCGATATTGGAGGGGATCAAATTTTTTACCGATCATATTCTTGTTGTGGACGGCCGTTCGGATGACTTGACCTTGGAGGAAGTCAAAAATAGAAATGTCCGCTATGTTTCCGATAACGGCCTCGGCAAAGGGGATGCCCTGCGCATCGGCGTGGCGAACACACGGCAGGACATCATCGTCTTCCTCGATGCGGATGGATCGCACGAGATCTCCGACATCCCCAAGCTGGTGGATCCGATCCGCAGGGGAGAGGCGGATTTGGTGGTGGGATCCCGCATCCTGGGGGGGAGTGATGAGCTGCACGGCACCTTCAACAAATTCATCCGTAATACCGGCACCAATTTTCTGGCCGTCCTCGTCAACAAGAAATGGAAGACCGCTCTCTCCGATATCGAAAACGGCTTTCGGGCCATCAGCCGCCGGGCCTTCAACGCCATTCAACTGACATCGCAGGGATTCACGGTGGAACAGGAGATGGTGCTCCGATGCCTCAAGCATGGCTTCCGCGTCCAAGAGGTCGCCAGTCATGAATACGAACGGCGTCACGGCTATTCTAAACTGAAAACCATCCAAGGATTCAAATTCCTGCTCCATTTCCTCAAGGAATATCTATTCTGACCCTCGCGTCATCAGATCGATCCGGCGATCCCCTCCCTCTCGTCGCTTTCCCCATCGGGGAGTTCAGGATTCCGGGCCCGGTGACTTTTGCATTCAGATGAGATGGATTGGGCCGCCGGATGACTCACGGGCACCTCAAAGGCAGAGGTGTCTTCGTTTGGATCAAGGGATTTTCACCCGGATCGAGCGTCAGGTTTGAGGCGAGTTGATGCGGGGAATTTTTACCTCGCCTTCGGTTTCGGATTGAGAGATAAGACAGGACCGGTCTTGGTTCGAAGGCTCGGACCCCTCTGGACCTGAACGGCGCATCCAACGGATCACCGTACGGGCCGACAGGAAAAAGCCCGCGTAAAACACCAGAAGGATAAGGGGCTCCACCGGCTGGCGGTAGCGCAGGTTGTTGATGCCGGCGTTGGTGGAGAGCACGGATACAAAAGCCGTGTAATGGACGACCGCCTCCACGATCAGCCACCCGTGGAACGCCTCACGGTCCCTGAAAGACAGGGCCAGGACCAGAAGGGGAGAGGCAACGAGCATCCAGAGCAACCAAGGGACGGAAAGAAACAGACGCTGATAGAACTGGAAGAATCTTAGGAACAGGACCGACAGCCCGTCGGACGGCCCGAGGAATTTGCGGGTGTTGCCGGCGGTCCAGTAGGATTTGTACTGACGGTAATAGCTGGCCAGCGAAGAGGGAATTTGGCGCAAATATTCCCGGGGATAATCCCTGATCAATCGGAGCTGAACCTTCATAAAGGCCGAAGCGATCTGTGCATCGGACAGGCCCAGCTCCCGGTTCAAACGGACATGGAAATTATAAACCGTCACCGAAGAATGCCCGGTCTCTTGGAATTCCTGCGCATAGACCTCGGCGACTCGATCCAGCAGCATATCCCCGCTGGGACGGTACTTGGCGAACAGAGCATTGGTGTAGTACCGAAGCTGATAGGGCATCAGGCTTGAGATTCCCAAATAATCGAATTTGATCTTGTTGCGTACCGCCCAGGCCCCGATCCCAAGGACACAGACCAGAAGAAACACGACCGCCGCGGGCCAATAGGCAGCGAGGAAGCGCCGCCTCTTGGCGGCCGGAAAGAACGCGACCCACGTGATCAGCGGCAGAAAGATCCAGAACAAGAGATAGGTGGCTCGGGTGTATATCAGCAGCACCATGATGAGGCCGGCCAGGCAGGCGATCGACTTCTTCCCCCGAAAGAGCCTTAAATAGAGCGCCAGAAACGCAAACAAAAGGGTCACGGTCAGGGTTTCGGTCATCAACTGGATCTCGAATCCGAGGACAAAGAAATTCAGATTGTAGAGGACTCCCATCACCCAGGCGAAACCACGGCTTCGGGTCAGGCTGCGGGTGATATCATACAGGAGAAAGACATTGAGCATGCCCAGGATGAAGAGCTGCCCGAACACGATCGCTCGCAGGTGATCAACACTCAGGCCCAGCAGGTCATTGAGGCTGAGCACCAGCTCGATGAACAACGGATAGCCGGGAGTCCGGACCATGTCCAATTCCGACAGAAAGAGGAACGTGATTGAATCGGTGTGCACCACAGGGTGCATGGTGAGAAAAACGGCCACCCGCACACCCAAGGCGATTCCCAAAAGCAAGAGGGAAGGCCCCACTCGCGCCAGGCGTTTGACAGCCTCATTCATTCCCGACACTCATCCCAAGATCCGCCAATCGCCGTCTCGATAGAATATGACGCCTCGCTTTTTAGGAGTGCCGGGAATCCGAAACTCAAGAATGAGAAAGCGCGGGATTCGCTCCCGGGCTCCAGGCATACTGTATTCTTTGAACCGCCCGCCGGAAAATATAATCCGCAAGCCAGCCGGATCGGACACCACTCCGCGGTGATAGGCGGAGGCGGTGTGGGGATGCCAACGCCCCGAATCCCGGTCGAAATATTCCATCACACAGCGGTTGTTCCAGAAAACCATCCGGTAATCCACGCGCGTGGTGCGGGAAAGAGTCTCCATCTGTACCAGACGCAGGGCCACGTTCCGCACGGTCCGGTTCAAGCGGTATTCCTTGATTCTTAAAATCCCCAAGATCGAGAGGCCGAGGCATACGATCACCCATACTAACGAGGTCCTCAGCTTGAACTTTGCCTTCATTGCCTGTAATATTACCACTTCGACCATGAGCTTTCAACGAACGGACTCCATTGTCCTCCGAGCATCGGCATGAAGATCCTATTGATCGAACCGCCCTTTGCCCGTTTCATGGGATTCTACCGCTTCTTCTTCCCCTTTGCCCTGTCGTCGTTGTCCGCTTATCTTCAAGAGCAGGGCCACGAGGTCCTCATCTACGACGCAGACCACGCCGGCCATCCCGTTGACATGAATTCCACCGACCTTTTGAATGCCTTCCCCCGTTACCTGGAGGGAATCCGCAACCCCGACCACCTCATCTGGGAGGAATCGGCACAGGTCATGCGGCAGTTCAATCCCGATGTCATCGGCATCACCTATCTCTCCACTAAACAGGGAGCGGTGGAATTTCTAACCCGTCAAGCCAAGCGGATCTTACCCGAAGTGCCAATCGTGCTGGGCGGCTCACATCCCTCTTTTCTTCCCGAGTCATCTCTGCGTCAGACCGGAGCGGACTTCGTGGTGATGGGAGAGGGCGAAGAGACCTGTGCGGAACTGCTCCGATATCTCGAGCGCAAAGATCAGTCCTATGGGCAAATCCGAGGCCTGTCATTCTGCGGTCCCCGAGGTAGGATCTCGGTGACCGAGCCCAGGCCCTTGATCGCCGACCTCGACACCCTACCCTTCCCGGACCGGGAATCTCTTTATCGTCTGGAAAGCTACCGTCCCGATGACATGGGCATGATCATGACCAGCCGGGGCTGCCCTTTTTCATGCACCTTCTGTTCCAGCCTTTGGGAGCGCCGGGTCCGTTACCGATCCATCAACAGCATCATCGCCGAGATCGAATACTTGACGGAGCGCTTCGAAGTGAAGACCGTCTACTTCAAAGACGACACCTTCACGGTCGACCGGAAATGGGTACGCGCCTTCTGCGACGCGCTGGATCACAAGAAGCTCACGATCCGGTGGGAATGTCTCACGAGGATGGAGCTGGTGGATGAGGACCTGGTCCTGCGCATGCGGGATTCGGGCATGTTCAATCTGAAGATCGGGATCGAGACCGGGAGCCCGCGCCTGCTCCAGGCCACCCATAAGAACATCTCTCTGGATCAGATCCGGAAGGGGGCGGCCGTCCTTAACCGGCTGGGCCAGAATTGGACGGCCTTTTTCATGTTAGGCTATCCGGACGAGACCGAGGAAGAGATCCTCATGTCCCGGGCGCTGATCGAAGAGATCCAGCCTACCTATGTCTCCATGAGCGTCCTGGTCCCGTATCCGGGGTGTGCCACCTACTTCGAACTGGCAGAGGCCGGGGTGCTGGACGAGAACACCGACTGGAACCTCTACGATCCCTTCAGCCTGTCTGCCAATGCCAGCCTGGTTTTTGCTAAGGAGCGCTTTCAGGAACTGGTCCGCGAGACGATGGACTATGTGGATCGCTACAATTTGCATTCCAGCTCGGATTCCCCTACAATCACAAAATCCGAGGGCACATGAGAGATCGATGACAGTCAAACATAACGGCAAGAGGGTGCTGGTCACCGGCGGCGCCGGCTACATCGGCAGCATACTGGTCGATCGCCTGCTCCAGGACGGGTACAAGGTCATCATCCTGGATAAACTGATGTTCGGGGTGGAACCCCTCAAGCACTTCTTGAAAAATCCCAATCCCAACCTGGCCGTCATCGTCGGTGACATCCAGAATGAGGACGATGTCCAGCGCGCTCTCGACAACTCCGACGCCGTTATCCATCTTGCGGCCATCGTCGGGGATCCGGCCTGCGCCGCCGACTCCGAGCTGGCCGTCAACGTCAACTTCAATGCCACGGTGCGCCTGGCCGATCTCTGCAAAAAAAGCAAGATCCGGCGCTTTGTCTTCGCTTCCACCTGCAGCGTCTACGGCATGGGCAGGACCGAGGTCCTGACCGAGGACGCCGAAGTCAATCCCGTCTCCCTCTACGCCGAAACCCGGCTTTATGGTGAACGGGGAATCCTCTCGCTCGCCGACCGCCACTTCAGTCCGGTGCTGCTGCGGTTGGGGACGCTTTTCGGGCTGTCTCCGCGCATGCGCTTCGATATCATCGTCAACTATCTGACCCAGAAAGCGGTGAGGGAAAAAAAGATATCCATATTCGGTGGGGAACAGTGGCGGCCGCTGCTGCACGTACAAGATGCAGCCCGCGCCTTTCAACTGGCCATGGAAAGTCCGCTCGAAAAGGTGGCGAATCAGATCTTCAATGTCGGCCTGGCCAACCTGAAGATCAAGGAGATCGGCCGCGTTATCCAAAAAAACATCCCCGAGGCCGAGGTTGATCAGATGGAGAAGTTCGAGGATAAGCGCAGCTATAACGTCTCCTTCGAAAAGATCAAAAGTATTCTGGGCTTCCAGGCGGAATCCGGCATTGACGGGGGCATCCGGCAGATCGTCGCCGCCCTGAAAGACGGGACCATCCCCGATCCCACCGACAGGATCTACTACAACCACTATGCCTGCTGACACGCGCAAGACTTACCTTCCGTTCTCGGCTCCCCACATCACCAATGCCGAGATACGCGAGGTGGCCAATACCCTCAAGAGCGGTTGGCTCACTACCGGAAAACGCGCCCGGCTGTTCGAAGAGCGCTTCGCCGAGTATGTGGGCAGCCGGCATGCCGTATCCGTAGCCTCGGGAACGGCCGCTCTCTTCCTCTCGCTGCTGGTGGAGGGCGTGGGTCCGGGAGACGAGGTGATCACATCGCCCTTCACGTTCATCTCCACCGCCAACGTGGTGCACCACCTGGGGGCCAAGCCGGTCTTCGCGGATATCGACCCCGAAACCTTCAATATCGATCCAGCGCGGGCGGCGAGCGCCGTCACTCCCCGAACCAAAGTCCTGATGCCGGTGCATTATTCCGGGCAACCCTGCGAAATGCCGACGATCATGACCCTGGCCCGCCGGCACCGGCTAAGGGTCGTGGAGGATGCCGCTCACGCCTTGGGGGCCGAGATCAACGGCAAAAGGGTGGGAAGTTCGGGTAATCTGACCTGTTTCAGCCTATTCCCCACCAAGAACATAACGGCCGGAGAAGGGGGAGTCATCACCCTCAATGACGGCCGCAAAGCAAAACGCCTTATGCGACTCCGGCTGCACGGGATGAGCAAAGACGGCTGGAAGCGGTACGCCAAGGAGGGTTCCTGGTATTATGAGGTCCACGAAGCCGGCTATAAATACAACCTGGCTGATCTCAATGCCGCTCTGGGGCTGGCACAGCTGAAGAAACTGGATGCCATGAACCGCAAACGCGAGCGGCTGGCCCGGCGCTACACCCGAAGGTTGGCCCCCATACCCGGCATCCGCACGGTCGAGGTGCGTCCCAGGCTAAGAAGCTCCTGGCATCTGTTCCCCATCCACGTGGATGGGGAGGTCTTGGGGATCGACCGTAACCGGCTGGTCAAGGCCCTATGGAAGCGCAACATCGGCACCAGCGTGCATTTCATCCCGCTTCATCTTCAGCCCTTTTACCAGCGACAATTCGGCTACCGTCCGGGCGACTTTCCGGTGACGGAGAAGGTCTATGCCGGGATCCTCTCTTTGCCGCTCTTTCCCCGGATGACAAACCGGGACGTGGACGATGTCGTCGCGGCGATCCAGGAGGCGGCCTCCTGATCTCACCCCCTTTTTCACCCAAGGCGGTGATTGACATCCCCCCCGAATCCCGCTTTAATATTTGGCGAGGTGGCTTGATTATGAATGTATTTAAGTATTGCGCCTTGATCTTCGGCATCGTCGTCTTCCTGATCCCTACCCCGGCCAGCGCCCAAGGGCAGCTCAATCTCTCCAAGTCCAGGGAGATGTCGGAACTGCCCTTCATCATCATCCGGCCCAACGGCCAGATTGTGGCTGCCTGGACCGAAGGCGGGCACTTCAACGGCGGCGGCGCGGTCTATTACGCGACCTGGACCCAGAGCGGGGGATGGACCCCCATGAAGCAGGTGGCCGATGCCACATCCGCATTCCCTCAGCTGGACATCGACGCCGAGGGAGATGTGCACATGGCCTACTGGGAGGGAGCCGGATCCTTCGCCCGCGACATCTACTACCGTAAATTCACCAATGCCGGCTGGTCCAATAAAGAACTGGTCTATAACTCCTGGGGATACAACTCATCCTGGGAGCGCATCGACGTAGAGGGCAACCGGATCTACGTTCTGTGGTGCCACAACTACGCCAAGCCGACTCCGCAGGATGTGGTCCTGATCGAGAAAACGGACGGGGCAACCTGGCCGGCCAACTACTTCAACGTCTCGCGACACAACAAATCCACCTCGATACACCCCTTCCTCAAGGTCAAGAACGGGAACGTCTACGCCGCCTGGATGGACGACAATCACGCCACCGCCAACTGGAATATCTATTACGCCCATCGCATCAATGGATACTGGAGCAATCCAGTACGGGTCAATCCCGGGGGAAACCAATACTGTCCGGCCCTCGAGGTGGACAACAGCGGCAACGTGCACCTGATCTACTCGGGACGGGGGGGGCCCATCTTCTACCAGAAAAAAACCGGCAGCAGCTGGAGCTCACCCGCGATCATATCCGGAAAAACGGATATCACCACCTTCAACTTCATGAAGCTGGCTTACGGCATGCTACATGCGGTTTGGCGCCAGAGAGAAGGTGAGGGCAACTACATCTTCTACTGCAGCGGCAACCTGAGCGGCCAATGGGGAACCCCGATCAAGATCTCCCACGGGGGAGACGGCCAGTACCCCGTCCTGGATTTGGACAAAGACGGCCGCGTCCACGTCGTATACAGCGATTTGGGCGTGGGCGGTGAACGTGATGTCTTTTACGTGCGGGTCGACCAGGTCACCAGCTATCCGGTGGCGGCATTCAACGCGGTCCCCAGTCAGGGGCAACCCCCCCTCAACGTCGCGTTCGATGCCTCCGCCTCCTATGATCCGGATGGAAAGATCGTCGAATATGCCTGGAATTTTGGAGACGGAACCTACGGCACGGGAGTGAAGGTCAACCACACCTACAATAAACGCGGCATGCTTACAGCAAAGCTCACGGTGACCAACGATGAAGACCAAAGCTCGGAAATGACCATGACCATCATGGTGGGCCAGCCTCCGATCGCCAAGATTACGGCCACTCCCGATTCCGGCAGTTCCCCTCTGACCGTGCTCTTCGACGGCACCGAATCCTTCGATCCGGATGGAGCCATTTCATCTTATCGCTGGGATTTCGGAGACGGGCACGGCGCCAGCGGCCCGATTGTCGAGCACACCTACAACAGCCTGGGAACGCGCATGGCCCAGCTGACGGTCAAGGACAATGACGGCCTGGAGGGCACTGAATCCGTCGAGATCGAAGTCTCGACCGGCCCCGTCGCCCGCTTCACCTGCTCACCCAAACAAGGCACGGCGCCGCTTACAGTGACTTTCAATGCCTCCAACTCCAAGCCCTCGAACAAACAAAGCGGACGCGTGGTCAAATATGAATGGGATTTCGGGGACGGAAGCAGGGCAGAGGGAGCGAAATTGACCCATACCTACCGGAAGACCGGCGATTTCATCGCCATCCTCAAGGTCACCGACGATCGCGGCGAAGTGGACTCCACCACCAAAGACATCACGGTGTTCGCCAAGCCGGTAGCCCGCTTCACCTGTTCCCCGATGACGGGCATCGCCCCCGTAGTGGTCAGTTTCAATGCCGGCGCCTCAAGCGACGCCGACGGCCGCATCGTCGCCTACAAATGGACCTTCGGCGACGGAACCACCGGGGCCGGCAAGACCATCAAGCACACCTACACCAAGGGCGGGAATCTCACCATATGGCTGACGGTGACCGACAATGACGGATGGCAGCATTCGACCTCCAAGTCCATCGTGGTCATCGAGAAGCCGTACCCCCCCAAGAATTTCGCGGTCACCAACGTCACTCACGAGGGGCTTTTCTTCTCCAATTATATCAATGTCCTGGAATGGCAGCACCACCCCAAAAACACAGGCAAGATCGCGGTGGTCAAATATCTGATTTTCAAGATGAAAAGGGGCACCGGCCAATTCATCTATCAGGACACATTAAACCCGGACGTAACCACCTGGGAGGATACAACCCTGACCAGCGAAGAAGACATGAAGAGCTACATCTATGGGATACGGGCGGTGGATGCCATGGGCCGGGAGAGCGACCTGAGAAGGGATGACGCCGGCGATTAACGCTCCGAGTGGGATCAGGACCTGCCGGCTGAAAACAGGCCCCGGACAAGCGCCAGCCCATTGAGCACCAGCAGCTTCCACTGATAAAGAGAGCGCGCCTGCGTCGCCAGACGCCAGAGATAGCGGGGACGGAAGTAGAACGCCCGAATCGCCCGCTTGCGCCATTTCCAGGCCTGCTCTTTGGAAAACCAAGGCGTCTCCAGCACCGGGTAGGCATCGGAGGAATCAAAGACCAAGCCTTCGTCTTCCAGATAGCCTCGGCGCAGAGCCGCCTCCCTGAGTGGGGTGCCGAGCACGGGGACCGCGATGTTGAAGGAGGCGATATCACAGTCCAGCTCCTTGGCGAACGCGATGGTTTTTTTTGCCGTTTCCTCGGTCTCGCCGGGAAGGCCGATGATAAAATGCCCCAACGTACGGATCCCCAGGGTGCGGCACAACGAAAACGCCCGGCGCATCTGTTCCTTGGTTACTCCTTTAGAGTAATCCTCCAACAGTTTTTCGTCCCCGCTCTCCACACCCAGCAACAGCGTGTGGCACCCCGCTCGCTTCATCCAGGTCAGCAGCTCTTCGTCCAGGGTTCCGGCCCGGCTGGAGCAGACCCAACTCAGGTCGAGCCGCTCCTTAACCATTCGCTGACAGAGTGCTAGGGCGTTCCGTCTCCGGGCTTCAAAGGTGAAATCCATGAAAAAAACTTCCTTGATGCCTAGGGAACGGATATGCCGCAATTCCTCCAACACATTGTCCACGGAGCGGTATTTATAGCCCAGGGTAGAGGCGACGCAAAACGAGCATTGGAAGGGACAGCCGAAGGAGGCTTGAACCGTGGTGAAGGGAAATCTCTTGCCCTGCACCAGGAGATATTTTGCCAGGGGAAATTTCTCATGATGAGGGACGGGGAAGGAAAACTCCCCCCCCTTGGGAGGTGTCCGGCGTACCTCGATCCGGCCGTCCCGGCGGCAGGCCATGGCCTCGAGCTCCGCGTAACGGCCTTCCAGAAACTTCACCACATCGTCCGTGGTATAGTCCAGAAGCACGGCATCCAGAAACGCGTATTTCTGGAGGAATTCCTCGGCCTGGTAAAGCAGGATATCGCCGTTGCCGATGAGCAAGGGTCCGGTGCCGCACTCCTTGATCCGGGCCAGGAAGGCGAAGTCCTGCTGCCACGAGGCCGTACCGGTCAGAAAAAGTACGGCTTTATAATTTCCCTGCTTGATTCTGGTCCGACACGCCTCGGGTTTCACCTTTTCAACGATGGCATCTAGAATATCGATCCGGTATTTCCGGCCGAGTATTCCGCTCTGAATCAAGAGATCGATGGACGGCCAATAGTAGTTGGCCTTGGAAACGTTGCTGCAGTAGAGGTCCCGCTGGTAGAGCTTGTCGCCGGGAGGATTGAGCAGCAGGATCTTTTCCATCCGGCTCCTCACCTGCGGTAGAAGAACTTATATCGCAACAGGGCGGCCAGACAGGAAAAAAAATCCTTCCAGTGGACCTTTTTACCGGTGTCTTTCCTCCGGGGTATGTACTCCACCGGGACTTCGAAAATCCGGTAGCCGTGTTTGAGGAATTTAGCCGTGATTTCAATGGTGGAGCCCCATCGGTCTGACTGGATATCCAGTTCGCGGAAGATCTCCGTCTTGGTCACCTGGAACATGGTGAGGACATCTGTCAGCGGGGCCCGGAAAAACCAGTCGGTGAGCTGGGTCAGGATGACGTTACCGATGTAGGCCATGAATCCCATGCCCTGGATGAATCCCTTGCCCAGGAAGCGCGAGCCGAAAACGACCTCTTCCTCCTTGTCCAGGATAGGCTGGACCAACCGGGGAAAATTAGAGGGATCCAGCTCCAGGTCCGCGTCCTGGAAGATGGTGATGAATCCTGTGGCATGGGAGAGTCCGGTCTTGAGCGCCGCTCCCCGCCCCAAATTCTGCTGATGGGTGATGATGCGAATTTCCGGATCCTCCTCCAGCGTCTCCAAGAGTTCGGGTGTTCTGTCGTTCGAGGCGTCATTCACGATGATCACCTCTTTCTCGATGTCTACGGCCCGGACCTTATTGACGATCTTCAGGATGGAATCCTCTTCGTTGTAGACGGGGATGATGACGGTGAGGGTCTTCATGTCAACCTGTTATCATGCGGACGGCGATCCTGGCCTTCCGCAGCAATTCTTTCCAGGATCCGACCTGTCGTAGCTGGCTCCATATATAGGAAGGACGATAATAGTAGCTCAAGTGGACCTTTTTCTGCCACTTTTCCAGCTCCTCATGGGTAAAATTCTCGGTCCACCACTGCGCGACAAAATCATCACGCGGATGGAGGGAAAACTCCCTCCAATAGTCCCCCTGGAGGATGCCCTTCCGGATCCCTTCTTCATAATCATGGGTGGCGGGAAAGGGCGTGAAGATCAGGAATTGCGCAAAATCCGGGCGAAGCTCCTTGGCCAGCTCCAGGCTTTTTCGGATCTCCTTTTCCGTTTCTCCCGGCATGCCCAGCATGAAATAGGCGAAGGTCACCATATCGGCCTTTTTAGCCAAGGAGTAGGCCTTTCGCACCTGTTCCAGGGTGATGCCCTTCTTGATGTTCCGCAGAATTCCCGGGTCGCCGCTCTCTACGCCGAAACGGACACGGTTGCATCCCGCCTCGGCCAGCCGATCGATGACCTCTTGGTCGACCGTATCCACGCGCGCCCTCAAGTCCATGGTGATGGTCATGCGGCTCTGGATGATGAGGTCGGCGATGGCCAAGGCCCGCTTCTTGTTGATGGTAAAGGTGTCGTCGATGATATCGAAGTCGGTTATGCCTTTGGCGTAGCATTCTTCGATCTCCCGGACCACGTTTTCAGGAGAGCGCATCCGGCACACCTTTCCGTCCTTGTTGGTGCAAAACGTGCATTGGAACGGACAGCCGCGGGAGGTCAAAAGGCTGGTCATGACGACCTTGCTGTTCCCGAGCACGTTATAGTATTTCTCGGTGGGCAGAATATCGTTGACAGAGAAAGGAAGACGGTCGAGATCTTGGATGAA
>Ga0180438_10005897_pt1 | contig 16795 bp, 16 predicted proteins | sample SS_ome_12_FD_132455 | JGI IMG/M metagenome (GOLD analysis project Ga0180438, IMG submission 132455) | Hypersaline lake sediment archaeal communities from the Salton Sea, California, USA - SS_3_D_2 metaG | ecosystem: Environmental > Aquatic > Non-marine Saline and Alkaline > Hypersaline >...
CACTGCACGCGGCCTGGACATCGTCGTCAACAATCTCCGTGCGCAGGCACGCCTGTTTGAGAATCAGCTCTGCGAAGGCAGCAGCCTTCAGGTCGACCTGTTCTGGCCCGGCAGCGGGAACAGCCGCGGGCTGGGCGCCACGCTGGCGCTTCACACCGGTGAGGGAACCGCCTATCGCCAGGTCAAGGCTGCCAGCGGGTACCTCTCGGGAGATGCGGCCCGCGTTCACTTTGGGCTGGGGGAGGGCAGCGAGCCGGACTGGCTCGAGGTCCATTGGCTGGACGGCGAGATCTCTGTGGCGGAAGACCTGGCAGCCGGGACGCTGCTGAGCATCACGCGCGAATGAGCGCCGGGCAACGGGGACTGGATGCTGGCGCTAGGGAGGCGAAAAGGCAATGGAAGGGAACCGCATACCTGAATCCGCGATGATCATCGTCGCACACCCCGACGATGCCGAGTTTACGATGGCCGGCACAGTGGCAGCCTGGACAGAGGCCGGATGCGTGGTGACCTATGTTGTGTGCACCGACGGCAATGCGGGCTCGCACGAGCCGGGCATGACCCGGGAAAAGCTGGCCGAAATCCGCCGCGCCGAACAGCGCGCGGCGTGTGCCATCTTGGGCGTGAGCGATGTGGTGTTCCTGGGCTACGACGACGGGGAACTGCAGCCTACGATGGAGCTGCGGCGGGACCTGGTGCGCGTGATCCGCCAGTACAAGCCCGAGGTGGTGCTCACTGGCGATCCGACAGCCCTATTCGCAGGGGATTACTATATCAACCATCCTGACCATCGCGCGGCGGCCCTGGCGGCGATCGATGCCGTGGCCCCGGCGAGCGAGATGCCCTTGTTGTGGCCTGAACTCGGCCCGCCGCACCGCGTGCGTCGAGTGTACGTGTCCGGCAACGACCAGGCCAATGTCTGGATCGATCTGACGGATACCATCGAGATCAAGATCGAGGCGCTCAAGCAACATGCCAGCCAGATGGGAGATTGGGATCCCACCGAGATGATCAAGCGTTGGAGCGCGGAGACTGGCCAGGAAAAGGGACTCGCCTACGCGGAAAAGTACCGCGTCATCGTGCTGGAGCGGCCGCAACCAGACGAGCCTGAGTAACCCGGGTGAACGCAAGGTCAATGGATGGAGGTGTGCTGCCCGGAGATTGAGCCGTTGAAACTGTGTGGAGGCCTCTGAATCAGTCCAGCAAGCCCAGCTCCCTGGCGCGCTCCACAGCCTCCATCCGGCGGTGGACGTCCAACTTGTTATAGATGCTCTTGACGTGGGATCGGACGGTATTCGCCGACACTATGAGCGCTTCTGCGATCTCGGTGTGCGTGAGATGGGTGGTGAGCAACTGCAGGACCTCGAGTTCGCGAGGGCTCAGGGGCTCCACCAGGGGGGACCGGTCTCCCTCGGAGACGGCCGGGGGTGTTGCACCTGCCGTGGCTTCGCGCTCGAGTGCTGCCAGTAGCTTGTCCGCATACTCCGCGGCAAGCCCCCGGCGCGCAGCGCGTCGCAGCAGGCGGCCCATGGCGGCGCCTCCATCGATGAAGGTGCGCACATAGCCCTCTGGCTCGCCGATGGCCAGCGCCTGCGCTAGCGATGCCAGGGCATGGTCTGCCTCCCCCTGTGCTTCCAGCGCCATGCTTTGCAGCACCAGGATTTCGATAGCGTGGCCCCAGGCACCGGCCCGCTCGACCACAGACAGCAATCGCGCCAGCAACCCCAGGCCCTCCTCCAGCTCACCCTGCTCGATCAGCACCTGCGCCAGCATGCGGTACATGAGTTCGTACTGAAAACTGAGTTCGTCCTCAACACGCAATCCGCTCTTCTCGGCCCACTGCGCGATCAGCGCCGTGCGATCTGTATCCATGGGTTGCTCTGCCAGCCCCATGCGTAGCGCCTGGGCCTGTGCGTAGGTAACGAACCAGGGCGACGTATCCCGCGCCACCTGCATGGCCCCCTGCAGGGCCTGGCGCGCACTGTCCGCCTCCCCCGCTGCCCGAAGCGCCCTGGCCAGGTGAAGGTACGCCTCCAGCAGGGCATCTGCCTGTTGCCATTGCTTGCACAATTCGAGGCCATCCCGTGCATGCTGGATTGCCGCCTCCAGCTCATTCCATTCTCGCAGCACAGCGCTCAGCCGTACCAGTAGGTATCCTGTGGCTGGCAGCCGCCGTCCGCTCCGCCGGGCATAGTCGTCTGCCAGTGCCAACGCCTCCCGGTAGGTGGCAGCTGCCTCGCGAAGCCGGCCTTGCTGCAAGCGGAGCACACCCAATTCGGCCAGAGCAAGCGTGGCTAGGACACCATCGCAGAGCGCCTGGCCGGTAGCGGCGGCCTCGTCAAGGGTCTGCCCAGCCGCTCCGAGATCGCCCTTCATGCGCAGCATGAAGCCCAGATGGTACGCCGCCCAGCCTCGGGGCAGCGGGTCTGCCGCCGGCAAACTCTCCAGGGCCTCGCGCGTGAGTTCCACTGCTGTGGATAGGTCTCCCCGACCACCCACGACGTAGGCACGGATGGCGGCCTGGTGACCGGCGATGCGCCGTCGCTCTTCACTATCTCCACCAGCACGGTCGGCCAGGGCCAGTGTGCTGGCCTGGAGCAGCCTCTCGACGGCATCCCCTTGACCCGTATAGGCCAGGGGCCAGGCCTGGGCGATACAGAGCCACGGATCGGAGCGCACCGTCTCCTCCGGCAGTGCATCGAGCCACCGCGCCACCGTCCTCAGCTCGCCGGCATCCATCATGGCCAGGGCGCTCTGCTTGGCCATGCGTGCCACCCTTTCGACATCACTTGCCGCCAGCGAGTGCCCCACTGCCTCAGAGATCAGTCCCTGCGCTTCGTACCAGGCGCTGGCCCGGCGGTGGAGGCGGGGTACGCGCTCGCCGTAGCTCTGCTCCAACCGGCCTCGCAACAGATCGGCAAAGAGGGGATGGTAGCGGTACCAACGCCGCTCATCATCCAGAGGAACGACAAAGAGGTTAGCCTGCTCCAGATATTCCAGGATGGCCTGGCTATCGTCTCGGCCGGTGACGGTAGTTCCTTCGGACCTGGCCGTTCCCCTGGCTTGGGTGTGCGATGCGGCCGTGCCATATCGCACGGCAGTTTCGGATAAACTGCTTGGCGATGCGGTTGTGCCGCATCGCACGGCGTCACACAGGGAAGCCGTGAGGCGGCCGAGAATAGAGGTCTGCAGCAAGAACTGTTGGATGGGGGCAGATTGTCGATCCAGCACCTCTTCCATCAAATAGTCCAGGATGAAGCGATGGCTGCCGCCAAAGGCTTGGACGAAGGCGCTCGCATCGCGACCTCGCATCGACAGCGCGGCGAGTTGTAACCCTGCGATCCAGCCCTCCGTGCGGGCGTCGAGTGTGGCGACGTCGTGTGGGGATAGATCCAGTCCCATGGCGTCGTTGAGGAAAGCAGCCGTTTCCGCTGCATCGAAACGCAGGTCATCCGTGCGCAATTCGACGATCTGGCCACGTGCCCGCCACCGGGCCAGGGGCCACGGCGGGTCGGCCCGGCTGGAGACAATCAGGTGCATCTGCGGGGGCTGATTCTCCAGAGTGAAGATGAGTGTTTCGTGGAGCAACGGATTGGTGATGGCGTGCAAATCGTCGACAATGAGAATCACGGGCTCGGGGATCTCGGCGACCCCGTTTAGCAGTTGGGCCAGCAATGCCTCGCTGGGGAGGGCTTGGGGCAGATGAAGCGCCTCCAGCACCGCCTTTCCTACACCGTGGTGCACGGTCTGCAAGGCGCTGATGACATAGATCCAGAACCTGGCAGGGTCGTTGTCCCCATCGTCCAGCGAGAGCCAGGACACGGGTAGCCTGCATTGGGTGGCGCATTCGCCAAGGAGCGTGGTCTTGCCGAAACCGGCCGGGGCAGAGACCAGCGTCAGCTTGCGATCAAACCCGGCCTTCAGGCGCTCGACCAGGCGCGGGCGCGGCACCAGTTCCGCCCGCGCGGGTGGGACATACAGTTTGGTCTTGAGCAAGGTTATCGCCATCCAGTGTCTCCTGATGGCATTTCACAACTATCCCGCCTGACAATCGGCCGCCGAGACATGCTCATCATACCACATCCCGTGCTTTCTCGCAATTGGGTCTGAGATTCCATCTGCACTTTGCCTCCCCGCCAGGATGTGGTACAATTGCCCTGCTGAGAGCAGCCCACGTTGCAGCGCGTCGGCAGGTTTTGGCAGGATGCCTGCAATACCCTGGATCTTGTCCCGGATTCTATGGTCTGTGCCATGGACCGTGCACAGCGGAGTGCCATGTCAGAGGAGGACCCAATGCGGACAGAAGAGAGGGCCGAGTTGGCGCGGTCCCTGTGCCGGCAGGCGGCCCAGCTCTACGAGCAGACAGACTATGGCGCCGCCCGGATGCTGTATGAGCAGGCCCTCGGTATCCAGGAAGAGGCGTTGGGTCAGGGGCATCCTGACACCGCCCGGAGCCTGCACGGCCTGGCGCGGGTGCGGATGCAACAAGGTGAGGACGACCTCGCCCGGCCGCTGCTGGAGCAGGCGCTGGCCATCCAGGAGGAGGCGCTCGGCCTGGAGCATCCGGACACCGCCGCCACCTTGCACACGCTGGGCGAGCTCACGGCCAACCAGGGGGACCTGGAGGGCGCTCTGGATCTGATGGCCCGGGCCTCCACCCTCCGGCAGCTCGCGCTGGGCCCTGAGCATCCAGACACCCTGGAGACCATGACCCTCCTGGCGCTGATGTCGGCCATGCGAGGCGATACGGCCAGGGCAGAGCAATCGCTGGCCCGGACCCTGTCGATCTGCGAGCGAGCCCTGGGCGAGGACCATCGCGCCACGGCCCGGGCGCTCAACGGGCTGGGCCGTCTCTACGCGGCCAACGCGGCAACCTACCCCCGGGCGCACTCCCTGTACGAACGGGCGCTTGGCATCTACCAGCGGCTGCTGGGACCGGACCATCCGCAGACGGCCCTGCTGCTCAGCAACCTGGCAAGCGTGCTGGCCGACATGGAGGACTATGACGCTGCGCTCCCGCTGCTGGAGCGATCCCTGGCCGTGCATGAGAAGGTGTTCGGTGTGGGGAGTTGGCGCACCTCCCTCGTGCTGGTGAACCTGGCCGATGTCCACAGCAGTCGGGGCGAGCATGCTGCGGCTCGTCCCTTGCTCGAGCGGGCGCTCATCATCCGCGAGCGTGCCTGGGGGGCGCGACACCCGGAAACGCTGAGATGCCTGCGCAAGTTGGTGGCAACGCTAGGAGACCTCCACGCACAGGGCGACGAGGGAGCGATGCTGGCCGGTGTGGCCTACCATAGCTGCCTCACCTCCCTGGAGGTGGCGGCCGGGGTACTCGAACCGGCTGGTGCGATGATGCCCGGCGCGCGCCTGGATCCGGAGCAAGCTGCCCGGCAATTGCATCGCCTGGTGGCAAGGCTGGAAGCCGAGCTGGCCCAGCCGCCGCTCTCCGCTGCCGAGGAGGCCGAACTCGAGGCCGCCAGCGAGTTGGCACGGCAAGCGGACGAACACTATCGTCGGGGCGACTATGCCGCGGCTGCACTCCGGCTGGAAGAGGCGTTGCGGCTCCAGGAGGATGTCCTGGGCGAGTACCACCTGGACCACGTCGCACTGCTCAGAAAACTGGCTGATGCGCGGGAGGGAGAGGGGCAGTACAGCGCAGTCCTTCCCCTCGTGCAGCGGGTGGCCGACATCCATGTCCAGGTGCTGGGGCCGGAGCATCCGGCCACACTGCTGGCCCGCTCGGAGCTCATGTTCCGCCAGGATTATGAGTATGGCCGCACCGCGAGCCGGCCGCTACAGGAAAACATCATGCAGTCGATGGAGGATGCCCTGGGGTCCGATGACCCTATCCTAGGACTGGCTCGCCAGTCGTACGACCGGCTGGGGGCAGCCCTGGACGAGGGGGCCCGCGGGCAAGAACCCCCGGGCGTGTCGCTCTCGGAGAGGCGGGAGGAGGCGTTGCGAGCGCTCTCGACCAGGGAGGGTGGGCCCCTGGCCGGCCTGGAGGAGATCGACTGGCACAGCCTGCAACATGCCTACGGTCCCGCAGACGACGTGCCCCACCTCCTTCGCCTACTGCTGTCGAGCGATGGGGAGGTTCGGGATAGTGCCTGGCAGGAGCTGTACGGCAACATCTGGCACCAGGGTGATGTGTACCAGGCGACCAGCTACGCCGTCCCCTTCCTCATCCGCATGTTGGACGCCGAAGAGGCCCTCGATAAGGACAGCATCCTGGCATTCCTCCAGGCCGTGGCCACCGGGGGGCCCTGGCTTCCCGAGGATCACACCTGGATGGAACCGGTGCTGGCTGAGCAGGGACGCGACTTTCAGGCGGAAATCGAGCGCGCCCGGCGATACGCCAGCCGGGCGCACGAGGCCGTGGGTGTGGGGCTGGACAGCTACCTTGCCCACCTGAGCCACCCAACGCCCCAGGTGCGGGAGGCTGCCTGTGCACTTGTGTGCGCTTTCCCGGAGGCTGCCGGGCTTGTCCTCCCGGCTCTCGCTGCCCGGATCGAGACCGAACACGAGGTTGGCGTCAAGGTCCGCCTGATTCAAGACCTGGGCCTCTACCTCCTGGAGGCGGTGCCGGCTGACGAGCGAGCTCCCTATGCCAGGTCCTTGGGAGATCTGCTACAGCCGCAAGAGAACCGCAGGGTGCGCTTTGCTGCGGCGGCCGGGCTGGTGCGGATCGCTGGCGACAGCGCCGCGCCCCAAGCCATCGAGGTGCTGGAGGAGGCGGTGGCCCGCCCGGAGGACCTCTATCCTGGCCAAGCGGAGGAGAAGGGCGGCTTCTCCCTCTTCCCGGACATCATCGTTGAGGAGGTGTGCGACGCCTTGTCTCACCTCGGCGCCGAATCTCGCATTCCGATCCTGACCCGCATGCTGGATGGGGTCACCAGGCCGGCCCAAGCCCACCAGTTGGCCATTTTGCTCCTGGACTCGGCGCTCTTGGGCAAAGCCCGGGCGGTGAGCTACACTGGCGATCCGGAAGCCACGGAGGATGCGGTCTATTACGGCACGGTATATCCCGTCGCCGCCGATGGCGTGGAGGAGCGGATCTACCCCCAGGCGGACAGGGAGGTCGAGGTCAGCACCCTGACGCCGACGCAACGGCAGGCGCTCCAGGCCGTACTGGATTGCCCAGCGGTCTGGCGCATCCGCAGCAACCTGCTGCGACTGTATGGCCTGCGGTATACTCAACATTCCAAAACGAAAGGGAGGAAACGATGAAAGGAAAGGGTATCTTGGTCAGCGTTTGTGTCGCAGGACTGTTGTTGGCTCTGACCCTGGGGTCGGGGCTGGCGCAAGGGCCGGAGGAGCGGGCGGAGCCGCAAGGGACACCGGTCATTGAAGCGGTGGTGAGCAGCAAGTTCACCTACCAGGGCATGCTCCGCGAGGATGGCGCCCCCGTCACCGGCGCGCGCGACATGGTCTTTGCTCTCTTTTCTGACGATGCCTGTACTGCCATGGTGGGCGGCGAGATCTCGATGCCGGGCGTGGAGGTTGACCAGGGCATCTTTAGCGTCGAGCTGACCGTCTCGCAGTCGAGCTTTAATGGGCAAGGGCTGTGGCTGGGGATCCAGGTGGAGGGTACGTCCGTCGGCTGCCAGGAGATCCTGCCCGTGCCCTACGCCCTGAGCCTGCGGCCTGGGGCGAGAATCGAGGGGGTTCAGGAAAACTGGGATGCGGTTCACGCCGTGAACACGGCCGGCGCAGGCGCGTCGTATGGCGTCTATGCCCGGAGCTATGCGCCGCAGGGCAGGGGGCTGTACGGCTACGCCAGTGCAACCAGCGGTGTGAACTACGGCGTCTATGGCCGGAGCGATTCCTCGACCGGCGCCGGGGTGTACGCCCGGGGCTACGACGCAGGCGCAGACCTGATCCTGGCCGGGAATGCTGATACTATGTTGGGCGACGATGGGCGGATCTTTTCCGACCCCAACTATGCCAGCAGCGACATCCATGTGATCGTCAACGACGGCATTCGCATCGACCTGGATCAAGACGGCAATGGAGAGGACGCCGACTTTGAGATCCGCAACGCAGACGATACGCTCATCTTTAACGTGGATGAGAGCGGCGTTGTGACTTTTGGCGGTGCGGGCATCGCTGCCTTCCCCCGGCCGGCCTATGACACTGGCTGGGTGGGCCTTGGGCAGGGGGACAGTGTGAACCGCACCCACAATCTGGGCGGGAATACGGACAGGTATGTGGTCGATCTCACCTGCCAGCGGTCTGGGGGCGCAGGCGTTAGCAACTGGGGCGTGGGTGGCGACGCAAACGGGTCGGAGTACTATGGCGCCTGGTGGAGCAACCTGACGACCTCAGCCATCACCCTCCATCGCTGGGACGACGACTCGGATTGCCCCAACGTCCGTGTTCGCATCTGGGTCTACCCCTAGCAGGCCAAAGGAGGCGCGATGAAGACGAAAAGACAGGTGGCTATCATGTTTGCCCTGCTAAGCGGCCTGCTCCTGGCCAGCATCGTCCTGGCCGCCCCAAATGCTACCAGCCTGGACCGCTATGTCCTCGGCGGCGGGGGCGGGCATGCGGTGGGCGGTATCTACACACTGGAGGGCACTATCGGCCAGCCGGTGGTGGGGGGCATCAGCAGCGCGCCCTACGAGCTGGGCGCGGGCTTTTGGGGCGGGTTGGGGACGGCTGGCGGCGCCGTATACGGCGTCTACCTGCCGGTGATGGTGCGTAGCTACTCGCCATAGCCAGCTAATCGGCGCAACCGGGCCGGCGAGGCATGCCCTCGCCGGCCCGGCACCTGCTGCTTCGATCCTGTTCAAGGGGGGCGGGTGGCCCGGGGACCCGACCGACCCGCCGGAGGCCCTATTTCTTGACCACCAGCGGCAGATAGACAAATCTCGTGTCGGCCTCCCCGATGGTCATGGCACACACTGCGTTGCCATACGCAGTCACGCCGTTGACTCCCCAGATCCATCTATGCACTTTGCCCATTGTTGCCTTCCTCCTTTGATGCGTCAATTGAGATGGATTCCCGCAATTTCATCGCTGCTTTCCCCCCAGGACACACATATCTGGTACCACAAACCGGGCATATCAACAGCAGAAAGGCCAGGGTATAGACTACCACGATGCCCAGATAGGCCAGCATGTAGAGGATGCTCAGCTTGTAGATGAAATACAGTGGAAAGGCTATGATCCCCAAGAGACTCAGGAAAGCAAACATGGCCACAATGTTATAGGTCGTTTCTGACTTTTTCACGTTTCGAAACAGTCTGGCGATCTGGCTTGAAGGAAGGCAGAATCCTCCTGCGCAAGGCGCGAATCTTCCAACGTAAGGACACTGCCAATAGGCACAGATGTAGCCCTGCAGCACCGCAACCAGTACAAAACAGGCGCCATAGATGACAACAAAGGCGATATTGACCGTCCACAGGTACGCCGCAATCGCAAGGTACAATACGATCATGGGCACGGTCAGCACCAAATACAGTGCTTTTCTCTGGTACGGAACACAGTGTTCGCTCATCGTTCACTCCTATGGCGTGTGAGCCGGTGGGTACTGGCACAACGGTTCATAGATTGCATACCCCCAGGTCTCGCCGCCCGCGATCTCGCATAGCTGGTAATGGGCATCCACGTAGGCCCACACCGGCGCCAGATCCTCGTACGCCTGCCGCCCGGCGTCCAATTCCCAGAACCAGCCGCGGCCGTATGTCACCCCCTGCGGGATGGCGATGACGCGCGGGGCACTGCGCTCCAGGCGCTGGACGATGTCCAGGGCATCCTTCGGCGACGATTCCATACCCGGCAGCAGGGTATCCTGGCGGAGGGGGTTCGTGCGTCCGGTCCAAAAGTAAAAGCCAGGCTCTTGCCCCATGACGGCAATGGGATCGCCGGGTTGTGTGTGGGTGAGGATGTACTGGAGCAGCTCTGGCCAGGCGCGCCTGCGCTCGTGGTTGGGACTGTAGCGTGCTGCACCCCGGGGGGTGACCCAGTCCGCGGTCTGCCGGGAGTAATAGTCGGCATCCCACACCAGGCCAGCGATGCCGTACACCACCATGGCCACCGCCAACAAGACCTGTACCTGGGAACCTTGCACAGGGGTCTGCCAGCGCCGCTCGACAGCCCCGGGCAAGACGACGGCTGCCAGAAACACCAGTACCGGGAAGAAGGTATCCAGGTACAGGAAGTGGAAGGTGCCGGCAGGGTGGAGGAAGGAGCGCACGGCGGCCAGGGCGCTGTATAGGGCCAGCGCCCCCAGGGTGACCGCCTCGCGGCCCAGGGGCTGCTGCCGGACGTGTGCCCTGATCCACAGAATGCCCAGCGTGATGATTACCACGACCAGCAGTACAGTCGCCGGGGCCCAGAAGGTGCGGATGCCCTGCTCGACGGTGGCTGGCAGGGAAGCGCGCATGGCGGCGATCAGGCCCGGGTTGAGGCGGGCCAGGCTGCGCCAGGGCAACACGCCCAGCAGCAGGCCCAGCCCCAGCAACGGGGCCACGAGCCAGGGACGCGCTCTGGCCGCCCGTGGCGCCACAAGAAGGGTCAGGATGGCGCCAGCGAACAGAAGGAACCCGAATCCACTGAGGATGTACAGCCAGGACTCGGGCGTTCCCCACGGTGGCCACACCTGCAGCAGGATTGCGTCCTGGTCGTAGCCAGTGATGCCCACCCAGACGTTGCGCCACCCTGCCCCGTGGGCAAGACTCCCGTAGCTGATCCCGGCCACGGCCGATACGGTGAGGGCATACACGCCCAGGGCGCGTAGCCTTTGACCGCCCTTGATGGGCCAGGCGCCCGGAAAGAGCGCGAGGCCCACGAGGTACACCAGGCCGGTACCGGCGCAGGCCACGGCGAACTCGGGCTTGATGAGCAGGGAGGCGCCGGTGAATAGCCCGGCCCCCACCAGCCAGGGAAGCCCCCCGCTGTGCAGGTAGGAGAGAAAGCAGACGAGAAACAGGAGGCCCACCACGGCGCCGAGGGGAACGGCACCGGTGTAGGCCTGGGTGTAGCCTACGAACCCGCCCCACCATCCGCCCAGGAAGAGGGCGATGGTGCCCAACAGAGCCAGCGGTGGGGCCAGCAGGAAGCGCGCGACCCGGTAGGTCAACAGGCAGCCGAGCAGGACCAGCGCATGGTAGAGCAACAAGAGTGTGTCCACGTGCCCACCGAACCAGTGGAAGAGCAGGGAAAGGAGGTAGACCGGGAGGGGGCCATACATCCAGATCATGTCCCGGTACAGGACGTCGCCTGCGGTGAGGCGTGAAGCCACCTGCAGGTACCAACCCTGGTCCACGATGGGATCATAGAGCCGGCCCCAGGTGAGCCCGGTCCAGAGAAGGGAGATGCTTATGAGGATCAGGCCGGCTGCCCAGTCGGCCCTGGACACGCCCTGCAGCCGGTTGCGGAATGCCCGCAAGCGTGACATGGATCCCACCTCACCCCATCGTTGCGGTCGTCGGAAAGGAGGGCAGCACCTGCTCGCCGCCCGTGTCATTGGCTGATTATAACCGACAGGGGGATTGTCGTCAAAATGGGGGTACCCGCCCACGCGAGGAACCATGGGCTGGCCGTCTCGTTTGACCTCAAGCCAAGTGACTGCTATGACCTCTGCCGGAACTGCAGAGCTGGAGGCATTTCATCCATCGCCGCAAGCAAAAAGGCCCGCGCCACCTTGCTGGTCTGCGGACGTATCCCGACTATGTTTCCTACCCGGGCGATACGGCCGCGCAGGTCACTGTTTCGATCCTCGATGGGGATTACCACAGCCTTCGGATGGGATACGCTTCGAATGTTGGATCAGCACTCACGATCGGCATATGCTCAACCATTGCTTGGGCAACCAGCAAGCGGTCGAACGGGTCGCGGTGGTGGAAGGGCAAGGTGGTCACAGGGGTGATGTGCTCTACCTCAATGCTCAGAAGCTGGATGTCATTCAGTTTCAACTGCTGCGGAATGAGTTCCTCAAACGGCAGACCAAGTTGCAGCCGGCCCAGGCTGAGTTTGATGGCCATCTCCCAGAGGCTGGCGGCGCTCGGGAACGGTTGATTGGAGGCATCCTCAATTAGGTCGCGTGCGGCTGCACTGAGCCTGTCGTTTCCGGCAATGAACCATAGGAATGCATGTGTATCAAGCAGCAGATTCACGACGTATACTCACTGAAGTCTGCCAGAGGGGCATCAAAATCGTCGGATAGCTCTACCAACCCTTTTGCACTACCGAACTGCGCATGGCGTGTCACGGGCTCGACCGGGACCAGTTGGACCACTTTTGAATCTTCTTTAATAATGAAGACTTTTTTCCCCTGTATGGCATCCTCAACGAGAGCTTCCAGACGATTCTGCGCATCCTGGATCTTGAACTGTTGCATGGTTCTTCACTCTCCTCTCAAGCGAAGGATCTGTACCGACCTGCGTTCGCTTCCAACGACACTATAACACAGGCAGTGCAGGAAAACGAGACCGGTCACCAACGCACACAGTTCTTATGCATGCGAGGCACTGTTGCCTGGCGAGACAAGCTGCGCTGGCGCCGCTGAAGGACGCATCAGATACACGAACTAGGGAGGCTTGGAGCCCGGAGGGGATCCTTTTTCACGAGCTTGGCACGCCACACGACGTCTGCTTCGGTGGTCTTCTGGTTATCGGCCACCTGCTGTACAAACTGCTCGTGCTTGCTCGCACGGTACCGCCGCCACCTGCCCCAGAGCGACGCACCTCCAACAAACAAGGCTACCAGGATCAGGTCGGTCGGGTCAAAATGCTCCCGAACCTGTAGCGAAGCAGCGGTCGGATCTCGGACAAAGTCATTGACGCGGCGGGCGACGCTTTCCTTTACGACACTGCCGGACGAATAGTGGGGAGTCAGGGGGACAATCCCGCCACCAGTCCTGAGTTCGACGCGATAGGTGCAGCCATCTTGGTCGCAGTTTTCGGCGACTTGCGCTCCCTGGACACCGCGCACCGACCGTTCGCGGAGCGGCAGCAGCCCCAGCCAATTGGACTGGATCCTGCAATCGACCCGATCCCTCTCTGCGCGATGGCGGGTCAGCGTGGTCACCTGCCCCATGAAGTACAGGAGCGCGCCAATAATCACAACCGCGATCAGGCCAAAGAGATACCCCTTGCGCTTTTGTATCGTGGGTCGGCCCTCAGGGGCGGTCTCGTGCGCCTCCTCCAGACCCTTTTGGGCCTCGGCCAGGAAAGCTTGAGCATCGATCTGGTCCCTCTCGGACATCCTCCCACCTCCCCAAGTACAGCAGGGGTTGCCTCTAGCCCAGCATCCCTTGGGTCGAGCCCAGAGCAATTCGACCTGCAGCGAAAGCCAGGTACCCCTGGAAGCAGCAGATCTTCCGTCCGGGCAACGAACTCGGGAGCGACGTTGGCTGTCGGGGCATCGTCCCTCTCGATCGACACCACTCGTCTCTTCATCTCTCCCTCCCCACGACGACTCTGCGGCGGTTCTTCACACCGGTCGGTGCGTTGCGGTCGTCCATTGGAGCAGCATCGCTCCCCAGCGAGCCAAGAGGTGCGCGATGGGGTTGCGGGTCCCAGATCACAAAACGCCCACCACACCTTGTCGGTGGACGGGCGTCTTCCCACGATGATTGCTCCCAAGGCGCATCTGCTACCTTGGTCACCGCTTCGGTTTTCGATGAAGCTGCCGAGAACTCTGCGGCGTTGTTCAGGGCTGATTTGATCATTACAGAATTACGCGCAAGCGTCAATACTTTTGCAAAAGGTGTCCGTGCAAACCCCACCTTTGCCTGCATCTCCCACAACCGCAGAGTGGGCAGGCAGAAGACTTTCGATTTTTACAGCAAAAATCGGAAGTCTGAGTCAAGAGGCCCCCGAAGCGGGGGCTCGGCGCGATGTTGTAGGACGGCTCTCCAAATGCCTGGCTCCGGGGTGAGCGCATATGGCAACCAGAATTCGGTCTTTCCAACCAGGACGTGTAGGGTTTCAGGGGTGCAGATTGACAAGAGGGGGTAGGTGGTGATATAGTGGGCCCAGGGATTACTGACATAGGTCTGTATGCAAACATGCAGGGTCAAGGAGGACATAGTTACCATGGTCGAGTACACAGGACCGGTTTGTGCCATCTGTAGCGGGGAAGCCTGCAGCGCGGAGCCGGGCACCAAGCAGCCGCCCGCGTTCTGTCCCATGCTGGCGGAGGCAGAACTGCTCCAGGAGGTGGAGCGGGCTTACCTGGAACAGGAAGCGTTGCGGAGGCTGGCGCAGGAGTCAGCGCGCACGGAATCGGCCGGCTATTGCCGCACGACACGCATCGAGGACATCATGGATTTTGGGCGGCGCATCGGGGCGGAGAAGCTGGGCATCGCCCACTGCGTGGGTCTGATGCGCGAGGCCAGGCTGGCGCGCGAGATCTTTGTCGCCGGTGGGTTTGAGACCTACACCGTCTGCTGCAAGGTGGGCTCGATCGATAAGGGGGCCATCGGGCTACAGGATGGGGAAAAGATCCGCCCCGGCCAGTACGAGGCCCTGTGCAGCCCGGTGGGCCAGGCAGCGCTGTTGGCCAAGGCCGGCACGCAGCTCAACGTGGTGATTGGCCTGTGCGTGGGCCACGACAGCCTGTTTTTCATGCACTCCAAGGCGCCGGCCACGGTGCTGATCGCCAAGGACCGGGTGTTGGGCCACAACCCCGTAGCCTGCCTGTACACCAGCCATAGCTACTACCGGCGCTTGACGTAACTTATGGCGCCAGAGGCTGGCTCTCCACTGCCGAGCTAGGTTGTGGTCATTCCAGCGGCGCCTCGTCTTCCTGTGAGCCGGCCGGCGAGGCCATGTCGGCTGCTGGCGGGCCCTCTTCCTCCCGGGCCTTTCTGGGGGCGAAGGCGCGCACCAGTATGGCTGCGCCTACCAGGAGCAGCACAAAGCCGCCGATGTACTCGAGGGCAGCCTCGGCGATCAGGAAGAACAGGCCAATGACGGCCATGATGCCACCGGGGATGAGCGCCCACCACTGCCGGCGATCCCGCGCAAAGACCACAAAGAAAGGGAGGGCGATGGCCAGTAGGACGAAGGCGGGGACTAGCATGTCGTCGAGCACGCCCAAGCCTATCAACCCGATCATCACGGCGACGACCACCATGACATAGGCCGGGATCAGGGCCCACCACTGCCTCCGGTCCCGCAGGTAGACGGCCAGGAAGGGGAGGGCAATGACCAGCAGCACGTAGGTGGCAATGGCTTCGTCTTGCAGAATCTCCGGCACGACGAGTGCTATCAACAGGGCGATCGCCCATAGCACGTAGGCTGCCAGGAGCATCCACCAATCGGAACGATCAACAACGTACAGGCCAAAGGCGCCCAGTCCGGCTGCGGCCAGCGCCAGGACCCACACCCAAGCGCTGAGCTCGACGTACTGGTCCAGCAACAGCATCACGCCGACTAGGATCAGGATGCCACCCCAGACGATGGTTTGCTTAGCAGTTTTCGACAGCATGTGTTCCGCACTCCTTTCTCTCTACCCCGGTTTCTTGGATCTCGCTCCTCTTCCAGCCGTGCACGCCAGGCGGCCATCTGTCCTGCACCAGACCACAGGTATATTATACCACATTTTCTCTCGATCGGGTCACTGAATTGCCCTCTGCCTTGTCTGCTATTTGCGGGTGCACCTGCCGGCGTGTCTGCACACCGGAGGTGCTGCAGCATGCGTTCGGTGTAGGTTGGGGTGTTCGCGTCGAAATGCCCCCTGGCCACGGCGAGATAGGGTCTGGTCACACCAGTTCGATGGCGATGCGCAGGGTCCCGGCGACGATGGCCCGGTACAGTCGCGAGCGGCGAAGCCAGCCGGGCAGCAGCACCTGCGTCGCCTCGTAGAGCAGGCCACCCAGGCCGGCCGCGGCGGCGCGTAGGGTGCGCTCGGGCAGAGACAGGGCGTAGCCCAGGTTTCTGCGTGCTGGTCCGGGAGGGTGGGTCATGGACCGCTACTTCGGACTAGTGGGTGGCGATGACCCAGATGGCGTGGACCAGCCCGGGTACATAGCCGAGCAGGGTCAGGAGGATGTTCAACCAGAAGTGCAGGCCAAAGCCTACCTGGAGGAACACCCCCACCGGGGGGATGATCACCGAGAGTACGATTCGTAAGCAATCCATTGGGCTCTCCTTTCGTGGGGAAACACACTGAACGTCATCGTCCGCTGGGGTATAGCCCCAACAGTGCAAGTCCTGCGGGCCCAGGCGGTGCCGATGGGACCTTGGGCGATCTACGATTGCGCCAGGATCTGCTCCGCCCAGTCCGCCGCGCGTTCCAATTCGCGCTCCAGCAGCGGGCCTTCGGTATCACCCACATAGAAGCCTTCCGGCGGAACGGCCAGCGCTCCGCCTTTTTTCTCCAGTCTTTTGGCGATAGGCTCGGCGGCGTAGCCAAACATTCTTACAAAGAAGGCCAGGATGCGGACCTTTTCGATCTCACTCTCTGCGAAGCGGGTGTCAAAGGCAGCCACCTTGACCCCTACCAGGCCCTTCTCCGGAATGCTTTTCAGGAAGCGGGTTGTCGCTGATGTCGGGCTGAATTTTTGGGTGGGTGAGCCGACGATCAACAACGTCAGTCCCGCCAGTTGCTCCGACTTTACGTCACCGGCCCGGGCCAGCACGACATCCTCCTGGGAGCCAAGGGCACTGGCGACCGCCTGGGCGACTTTTTCCGTGTTGCCATAGGCTGAATCGTATACGACCATCGCTCTCATTGGGAAAACCCTCCTTTGGTCCTTGCTACTCTGATCCCGCTCCCTACGCGGCGGGCGCTTCCCGTAGCTCGTTGGCGATCGCTGTGGCCCAGGCCGCGATGGCCTCCC
>Ga0180438_10005898_pt1 | contig 16793 bp, 17 predicted proteins | sample SS_ome_12_FD_132455 | JGI IMG/M metagenome (GOLD analysis project Ga0180438, IMG submission 132455) | Hypersaline lake sediment archaeal communities from the Salton Sea, California, USA - SS_3_D_2 metaG | ecosystem: Environmental > Aquatic > Non-marine Saline and Alkaline > Hypersaline >...
GCAAAGCCCAGGTCGTTGTCTATGATTTCCACCTCAATGCCCAGATTCTCAATTATATTAATCATGATGCAGAATTTATCTACGCCGGGAAACGTGGGGGACATCATACCATGACACAGGATCAGATCAACCACGTTCTCGTGGAAAAGGCAAAAGAAGGAAAAAATATTTGCAGACTTAAAGGCGGTGATCCATTTGTGTTTGGAAGGGGGGGAGAGGAAGCAGAAGTGCTTTCGAGAGAAAAGATTGAATTTGAAGTAGTGCCTGGTGTGAGTTCTGCTATTGCAGCACCTGCCTATTCGGGCATACCGTTGACCCATAGACTCTACTCCTCGTCATTTGCGGTTGTGCCCGGCTATGAAGATATCACAAAGAAGGAAAGTACCATAGACTGGACAAAACTTGCCACGGGTGTCGGGACGCTGGTTTTTCTTATGGCCGTAAAAAACATCGAAGCAATTTCGAAGAAATTAATTGAAAACGGACGTGCGCCTGATACTCCTGTTGCTGTCATACGATGGGGAACACGACCAGATCAGACAACCATTACCAGCACATTGAAAGACATCCCGCACATCCTCAGAGAAAACGATATCAAACCACCTGCTGTCATGGTAGTCGGCGAAGTTGTCCGTCTGAGGGAGAAGCTGAAATGGTATGAAAAAAAGCCGTTGTTCGGACACAGAATTCTGGTTACACGGGAGCGGGTTGAGGGATTTTACTGCCTGGAAGATCTGGGGGCTGAAATCATCGAATTCCCAACGCTTGAAATAGTTCCTCCAGATACATACCATGAGATGGACAAAATGCTGGCAAAGGTTGAGAGATATAACTGGCTGATCTTTACGAGCAGGAATGGAGTAAAGTATTTCTTCAAGCGTTATTTTGAGCAAAACAGGGATATACGGGATCTGAAAGGAGTAAAGATCTGCGCTATAGGAAAGAAGACAGAAGAGGAAGTTAAGAAATTCGGACTGAAAGTCGACATCGTTCCATCCGAATATCGTGCAGAGGGACTTATTGATATATTTACTTCGAACCAGCAGGCACGCGATGGTGGCAAACCTCTCGCCGGAGTAAGATTCCTGCTTCCACGGGCTGAGGTTGCACGAGAGATATTCCCTGAAAAAATACGGGAACTCGGAGGAACGATCGATGTCCCGGTTGTTTACAGGACCATCAAACCAGAGTCAGGGGGAAAAAGGCTCCGAAGATTCCTGAAGGAAGGCAAGATAACGATTGCAACGTTTACGAGCGCATCAACCTTTGAGAATTTCATGGCAATCATGGGGAAGGAAGCTGATCTCCTGCTCAAAGGAGTTGTTATCGCAGTCATCGGACCCATAACGGCACATGCTGTTGAAAAAGCGGGACTTCATATTGATATCATGCCAAAAGAAGCAACAATTGATGCAATGGTGGCAGAAATCATTCAGTGGGTTGAGAAGCATGCACGGTAATAAAGCAGAATGCGTCTGTCACTGAATGAGCCTTTCTGAAATAGATAGCTACATCTTCTTTCACATCAATATCTCTTTCAGCAACGATCTGTTTGATGTGCTCATGCCGTTCATTACAAATAAGGCATATCTCATATTCCTGCCCTTTTTTATCTGGATGCTCTGTAAAGAAAGAAAAAAAGCCCTTGTCATCCTCGGCATTGCATTGACCTCTCTTCTGATTGCTGACTGGTTTGCAAATGAACTTAAACTCTATTTTGAGCGTCTACGTCCTTGCAGCGAACTCGATAATGTCAGACTTCTGGTGGGATGCGGGAGGTCGTTTTCATTCCCGTCAAACCATGCTGTTAACGCATTTGCATTTGCAACGCCGTTCTATCTTATGACAAGGAGCCGGGTTCGCGCAGCTTTTTTCATCATCGCGCTTCTGGTGGGGTTTTCACGTGTATATGTTGGTGTCCACTATCCGTCTGATGTCATTGCCGGTGCGCTCTTCGGAATGCTGATGGCATTTGTTATGATGCAGTGCTATACACGGGCATCGATCAGATTCAGGGACAGGCCTCATACAACGCTTCTTATCGTTTTCCTCTCTGCATTCAGTCTGTTCCGGCTTTACTACGTCCTGCACGGTTCCCTGGATCTCAGCCCAGATGAAGCCCATTACTGGGAATGGTCGCGGAGACTGGATATGAGTTACTACTCGAAAGGTCCGATGATAGCGTATCTCATCTCGCTGGGGACTTCAATATTCGGAGATACTCTGCTGGGTATCAGGATCATGGCGGTGATCTTCCTGGGTGCGAGCAGTATTACGATCTTCCATCTGGGAAAGAGACTCTATGGTGAGACAGCGGGCCTTGCATCAGCTTTTATGCTGAATATCATCCCTCTCTTTGCAGCGTTTGGTATTATTTTCACGATAGATTCTCCTTTTATATTCTTCTGGATTCTGTCCCTTTTTCTCTTCTGGAAAGCCGTCGGGTTCCATACGAATGAAACTGACAAGGCTGAATATGGAAAGAAAAAAGATCATGCTTCAGTGTTGTCCTCCAGAGAAGACATAACAAAGCAATCCCTTTTGATTTATTGGGTGCTTCTCGGATTTTCCGTTGGTATAGGCCTTCTTACGAAATATACGATGGCCCTTTTCTATCCCTGTGCGTTGATCTATCTGCTTCTGTCGAAAGAATCCAGAAAAACTCTTCTTACGAAAGGGCCGCTTCTCATGCTGTTTATCAGTGTTCTTGTATTCAGTCCGGTCATTGTGTGGAATGCACAGCACGATTGGGTTACCTTCAGACATACGCTCGGGCAGACACATCTGTCCGAGGGATTGAACCTGTCACCAGTACGTTTCATCGAGTTTGTCGGATCGCAGGTTGGGGTTATTACTCCATTCCTCATTGTTCTGATCGGGGTATCCACCTGGAAACTCAGAAAAGACAGACGGGGAGCTTTCCTCTTCTCGTTTGCAGTCCCGATCCTCGGGTTTTTCCTCCTGAAGAGTATGCAGGGGAAAGTTCAGGCAAACTGGGCAATGATGGGATACGTCACAGGCATTATTGCTTTTGCAGCCTGGTATATCCGGGGATTTGACAAGATGCAGCGGTACAGAAGAATGCTCGTAATCGGTGCCGTTATTCATGCATGTGTTGTTACAGCTCTTGCGCATTATCCATCTGTTCTCAACCTTCCTGTCCATATGGACCCGACAGCACGGCTCAGGGGCTGGGAGTCCCTCGGGAAAGAAGTGTCCCGTTACCATGAACAGATGCAGCGGACAAATTCAGTCTTCATATTTTCGGATAAATATCAGATATCAAGCGAACTCGCCTTTTATGTACAGGGCAACCCGGTAACGTATTGTATGAATCTCGGACGAAGAATGAATCAATACGATCTCTGGCCGGGGTTTCATGATCGTTTGCACAGCGATGCCATATTCGTAAGAAAAGGTGACAGCAGGGTTCCTGACAAGATTGCAAATGCCTTCTCGCAAGTTGAGAAAAGAGTATACAAGGCTTATACTAAAGGGCACGTGACAGGAAAGGAGTATTCGATTTTCTTATGTCATGATTTCAAAGGCCTGGATGAGAAGAGACCGGTGAAATATTAATGACACTTTCGATCGTCATTCCCGTATATAACGAAGAAGAAAATGTACGGATATTGCACAAAAAGATTCACGAAGCCCTTGACCATCTGAAAGGGGCATATGAGATAATTTTCGTTGATGACGGAAGTACCGATAGTACGCTTTCCATTCTGGAAGAGATTCAGGAAAAAGATAGCCAGGTCGTTGTGCTGAGCCTGAGACGCAACTTCGGACAGACGGCTGCGTTTGCTGCAGGATTTGACTTTGCACAGGGAGACATCATTGTGACGATGGACGGTGATTTGCAGAACGATCCTGCTGATATTGAGAAATTACTTGAGCGTATCAAGGAAAACGATCTTGTAAGCGGCTGGAGGAAGAACCGCAAAGATCCTTTCTTTACCCGAAGAGTACCGTCCATGATCGCAAATTGGCTGATCAGCAGGGTGACCGGCATAAAACTGCATGATTACGGATGTTCCCTTAAGGCTTATCGAAGGGATGTAATAAAGAATCTCAAGCTGTATGGAGAAATGCACAGATTTATTCCCGCGGTTGCAAGCTGGTACGGAGTTAGAGTTGCAGAGGTCGAAACTGTTCATCACCCGCGATTGAGAGGGAAATCAAAGTATGGGATATCCCGCACGATCAAAGTCGTTCTGGATCTGATCACCGTAAAATTTCTCCAGAGTTTCTCGACCAAACCGATTCAATTTTTTGGCCCGCTTGGAGTTGTCTGCGGGTGCATAGGGTTTCTGATCTCGGTGTATCTTACAATCGATAAGCTTTTTTTCGGGCATGACGTTGGAGGAAGACCGCTCCTTCTGCTGGGAGCGCTCCTCATTATTGTCGGTATTCAGCTGATCGGTATGGGGCTTCTCGGAGAGATGCTTGTGCGGGTGTACCATGAAAGCCAGAGAAAACCAATCTATGTAATTAAAAAAATCCTTGGCCCTGAAACGAAATAAGATCCTCTTCTTTGTTTTCAAGCTTGCTGTCAGTTCCATTTTGCTCATGTATATTCTTTCCAAAGCAGGCCTGAAGAATGTTTTGTCAACTCTCAGCACAATAAATCCGTTCGCTTTCCTGGGAGCGGTTTTTTTGTATATTTTTGCGCAGTTTATTTCGACGCTCCGCTGGAAACTCCTCCTTCCCTCCGGCTTCCGCACCGGAAAACTTTTTTCCCTCTATATGATCGGAGCTTTTTTTAATACCATTCTGCCCGGCATTATCGGTGGAGATGCAGTAAAAGCATTGTATCTATATCAGACAACTGGCCGGGGGACGCTCGCATTCGCTTCGATTTTCATGGACAGATACCTGGGGTTTATTGTTCTTCTCCTCATCGGGGCTCTTGCCTATCCGTTTGGATCCCGGTATCTTCAGGGTTCGGGGTTTGAGTTGCTGTTGCCGTTCATTATCGGTGTGTCAATCGTTATCAGCATGCTTGTATTCGGTCTTCGTCTGGGGAAAAAATTCAGGTTGATTTCGGATTTTTATGAATATTTTCACATGTACCGGAATCAGAGACAGGTTATCATAAAAGCTCTCGGTTTCTCTTTGCTGGTGCAGTGCACTGGTATGCTGGCCGTTTATATAATCGGTCTCGGCCTCGGAGTGCATATCCCCTTTATAACGTATCTTGTCTTTATGCCACTTATCATCCTGTTCTCTACTGTTCCTATATCAATTTCAGGCCTTGGCATCCGTGAAGGTTCTTTTGTCCTGTTCTTCGGCTTCATCGGGGTAGAAGCTGACGTTGCAACAGCAATATCCTTCCTGTGGTTTTTGACCATGATGATTGGCGGGCTCTATGGCCTGATTGAATACATTAGGTATAAACACGAAAAACCGGCTGTATTTCTCTAAAAAAGGAGGTGCCGTATGTTTCTTTATCTTGTTCAGCATGCGGAAGCAAAAAAGGAAGAAGAAGATCCTACCCGTTCACTCTCTGAAGACGGGCTGCATACTATTCAGAAAACGTCCCGGTTTTTTGCCAAACAGGGGTTGAAGGTGCACAAAATCTTTCACAGCAATAAGTTGCGGGCCAGGCAGACGGCAGAGGTGTTGGCAGAATATCTGAAACCTGAACAAGGGGTATCTGAAATCGACGGACTCGCTCCTCTGGATGATCCGAAGATCTGGCATGAGAGGCTGAAAGGAGTGCCTGAAGACGTTATCCTGGTAGGACATCTTCCGCATCTCGCCAGACTTGCGTCTCTGCTGGTATGTGAACGTGAAAAGAGTGATATCATATCTTTCCAAATGGCAGGTATTGTATGCCTGAAACGGGATGATAGCGGAGCATATGCTTTGCAGTGGATGGTAACTCCTGAGATTACCTCATGATTATAAGACTGAAGCGTGTTTTTTGATAGTGGTCTGATCCGGTTTATTCATAAAAAACGTTTCCTATGAAAGGACGGAGACAAGGAATGATTATAAAGTTTCTGGGAGCAGCACAGGAAGTTACCGGCTCATGTTTCTATCTCGAATGCGGTGACCAGAAGATGCTCATAGACTGCGGAATGTTCCAGGGTGAGGACTCTCAGAAGTTAAACAGGGCTGAATTCAGTCTTAACCCTGCAGAAATTGACTGTATCTTTATTACGCATGCACATCTGGATCATTCTGGCATGTTGCCGAAACTTGTGCGTGAAGGGTTTCAGGGAAGAATTATTACGACTTCTGCAACGCGGGACCTTCTTGAACTGATGCTGTCTGATTCAGCACATATCCAGGAATCTGATGCTGAATGGCAGACGAGAAAGGCCTTTCGGGAAGGGAAAGAAGCCATTTATCCACTGTATACCAAAGAAGATGTCAGGTCGTCGCTTCCGCTGATCCATACGAAAAAATACAACTCAGTCTATCGGATTGGGAAAGGCATCAGGTACCGGTTTCTTGATGCAGGACATATTCTTGGTTCAGGGACACTCGAACTGTGGTTTCGGGACAACCATGCAGAGAAAAAGATCGTCTTCTCCGGTGATATCGGCAAGCAGGGCAGCCCGATCGTAAGGGACCCCTCACGTCCTGTGAATGCAGACTATATTGTTATGGAATCAACGTATGGAAACAGGCTGCATAAATCCCTTCAGGAAAGTATCAACGAGCTTGCTGAAGCAATTTTGCTGACATTCAAACGGGGGGGGAATGTGTTTATCCCTTCATTTGCAGTCGGGAGAACCCAGGATCTGCTCTATCTGCTCAACAGCCTTGTAAGGGAAGGAAAATTGCCCCGGGTTCACGTATACCTTGACAGCCCTCTTGCCGAAGAAGCGACAAAAGTCTATCTTGCACACCCGGAATGTTTTGATGAAGAGGCCCGGGAGCTTTTTTCTCTGAACGATCTTGATGATGCGATCATCCTGCATTTTGTGCAGAGCGTGAAGGAATCGATGGCGATCAACAAGAAAAAATCCGGCATTATCGTGATAGCAGGAAGCGGAATGTGTGACGGAGGAAGAATCAGACATCACCTGAAGCACAATCTCTGGAGAAAAGAATGTGCTGTAGTATTTGTCGGATTCCAGGGCAAAGGAACATTAGGACGTGAGATAGTTGATAAAGCACGATATGTAAACGTCCTCGGTGAAAAAATAGCCGTGAAAGCCTCTGTATATACAATAAACGGATTTTCAGCGCATGCTGACCGTGACGGACTGCTTGATTGGCTTTCCGCGTTCAGAGGGTCTCCTGAAATTTTTATTGTTCATGGTGAAGAGGCGGCCGCGCTCTCATTGAGCGAACAGATCAGAAAACAGTTCGGTTTCAGAACTCATATTCCGGAAAAGCATGAAGTGTTTGGGCTGTAACAAGTATTGCGTTTTATCACATTTGCTGTGATAAAACAGTTTAAAATACCACTATGAAAGCAAAGAAGAATCTTATTGTCGTCGGCGACCGTGTCCTGATAGATCCGGATGAGGGAACGAATAAAACGAGTTCCGGGCTTTATCTGCCTGCAACGGTTAAAGAAAAGGAAAAGGTAACAGGTGGATACGTTGTCAAGACAGGTCCGGGCTATGCTATCCACGATCCCGGCGTTTCAGAAGAACCATGGGCGGAAGGAAAAACAAGGGAGGTGAAATATATCCCCCTGCAGGCCTCAGAAGGCGATTATGCGATTTTTCTGAAGGAATCAGCCGTAGAAATCGAATTCGAAGGCAAGAAGTACCAGATCGTTCCCCATTCCGCACTGCTCGCACTCGTTCGTATTGAATTAACTGACGCTGAACCAGAGACATGATGCGTTCGATACCCTCCTCACAGATATTTTAAATATTTCACACCTGACAGATATGTTCTTGACAAGATGCAGCCAATATGATTCAATGGAATCAATTGAAGATAAAATAGACAAGCATGCAAAAGTATTATCTCCATAAACTACTCAAGGAAGAGTTGAGAAACGGTTCTTCTGATCTCGTCACAAGAACTTCCGGGCAGGTTATCCGAACAAGAATTGAAAGAGACATGGGGCGGGAACAGGAAGGTGAAATTATTGCTCTTGATTTCACACAGATTGGGATTATCGATTATTCATGTGCCGATGAAATTATTGGAAAACTCATCTCACGTCTTTTAAGTGGTGAATATGGTGACAAATATCTTATACTGACAGGATTGAATGAGAATCAGAAAGAGAATATCGAGGTTGCGCTCGAGAAAAAAGATCTTGCAGTGATTGCAGAGATGAATAACGGAACAAAACAGTTCATAGGCAGCCTGAATAACTACCTCAAGGAAACACTCCTGCTTATTTTGGGAAGGGGATCAATTACAGCTAGGGAACTTTCTTCATCCATGCGCCTCGAAATGAATACGAGCGGGACAAGGCTCCTGAATCTTCATAAGAAACGACTGGTCAAAAGAGTCGAGGAAATAAAAAATGGCGGAAGGATGCTGGTCTATGAGAGCATCTGAATCCGGGATACTATACGTATGGAAATAGTGCTTGCATTGATGGCTGGTGCTGTCATAGGCTTTGCGACCGCATGGTTTTTTGTTGCCATGCATTTCCGCCAGATCAGAGCTCAACAGGTTGCTGAACTGCAAGCCTCTCACGCAGACCAAATCAGTGAACTTCAGAAGAGATCGAGCAGTGCTGAAGCAAGGACAGAGGAACTGAGACAACAGATTCAGCAAAGGGAATCTGACCTGTCTGCAGTGAGGGATGAGCTTGACAGAGAACGGCAATCTAAAGTCGAAGCAGTAACAAAACTCGAGAGTGCCCGGAAGAGTTTTGAGGAACAGAAAGCACTTATCGAGGTGATGAAAAAGGAGATGAGCGATACCTTTCTTGCGCTTTCCTCTGCTGCCCTGAAAAGCAGCAGTGAAGACTTTCTCAGGCTCGCTTCCGAACATCTCGGGAAGGTCGCTTCTGATACCAAGGGCCGGCTTGGTGAACACCAGGCTGCTCTTGACGGAATGATAAAACCCTTGCAGGAGATGCTGAAACGATATGAGGAGCAGATTCATTCGATCGAGGAAAACAGGCATAAAGCCTACGGGAGTCTCACGGAACAGATGAGGACATTAGCCATGACACATGAAAGCCTGCAAAAGGAGACGAGCAACCTCGTATCCGCATTGAGAAAGCCACAGGTTCGCGGGAGATGGGGAGAAATGCAGTTGAAAAGAGTCGCTGAGCTTTCAGGAATGTCCATGCACTGTGACTTTACCGAGCAGCAGTCCCTGGAGACCGAAAAGGGGAGAATCCGTCCTGACATGGTTGTTCATCTGCCGATGGGCAGAGAGATCGTCGTGGATTCCAAGGTCTCACTCGAAGCATATCTTGACGCGACTGCTGCAAAAACAGAGGATGAACGGAGAGTAAGCATGGATAAACATGCCCAGCAGGTCAGGATGCATATGCATAAACTCTCCTCAAAAGAATACTGGAGTCAATTCAGACAATCTCCTGAATTTGTCGTACTCTTTATCCCGGGGGAGTCTTTTTTGAGTGCAGCGCTCGATGTCGATAATACGATCATTGAAGACGGCATGCAGAAGAGGGTTATCATCGCAACTCCCACAACATTTGTTGCGCTCCTGAGGGCAATCGCGTATGGGTGGAGACAGGAACAGATTGCCAAGAATGCACAAACCATCAGTGATCTTGGCAAGCAGCTCTATGAAAGAATGAATACACTGATCCAGCATTTTGAGAATATCGGGTCGAGTCTCAACAAGGCAATCGGTGCATATAACAAGGCGGCTGCTTCTCTTGAATCAAGAGTGTTACCGTCGGTCAGGAGGTTCAGAGAACTCGGGGTTCATGGTGCAGACGAGACTCCTCATGTTGAACAGATTGATCAGACGCCGAGGGGGATGAATATATTTGAAAACGATTCAGTGAGGGATTGAGTGAAGGGTTGTTGTTCCACAGATAGTAAAACAAAACGAAGGAGGTAATCATGCCGGACAAGTTAAGTCACGAGGAATTCGTGAAGAAAGCGATCATGACTCTGAGGAAGGAAGGGTACAAGGGAATTCATTCAGTCTACTCGGGATTCAATAATGCATTCAAGAAATATTTCGACGGCGAAAACCCGGTGAATGTCACAAACAAGCTCGCCCAGGAAGGCAAGGTCATTGTACGTCCTGTTAAAGGGGGGGTAATGCTCTATCTTCCAGAAGAGGCTCCGGGCACAAAGGATTCAGCGACCGAGGCCCTGAAGAAGATGGGGCTTGAATAATTATCTGTGTGCAGTATAAAGAGATATCTTTATAAAAGGGTACTCTTAAGATACGATAAACGAAACAGGCTTTGCATCCTGCACATACAGGATACATATTGTGCTGTTCTGTGCTAAGAGGCTGGTTTGATCCCATAGGAATGCAGCCAGGTATCGATTTCCGTATGAGAGGCCTTTGCATTATATCCGTGCCAGCGTTTTCTCTCTTTGGGGTATCCCATCAAGATATCTTTGAAACGACGGAACGCTCCCCTTCCATTCAATGCATTGATGAGTTCTTTCTGCAGGGCTGGGTTCTGAACTGTTTGGGCAAATTCTTTCATGACAGTGAAAGCAGTATCAGAATTCCTTTCCGGAATCCGAAGATACCGTGAAGCGCTGTCCAGAAGGATCTCGAGGGCAAGGTCAGCTTCATCAAACATCCAGTCAGGAACTTCGGGTTCCTGGTCGAATTCAATATATTCGATTTCATCTGCCATCTTTTCATAATCCTCATCGTAGAGCAAATTTTTCAGCTCATTGAGGATTTCTTCTGAAAATGTGATCACTTCACCTGTCTGCGTATCGAGAAAGTAATCAAACGTATCCCTCGTTATATCTTCCATTGCTTTCTGGATCTCGTCATAATTCACTTTCAGTGCTTTCATCCGGGAGTATTGAAGAAGTTTTTTTTAATATCAGTCACAGTGCAGGCCGTTTCCCATGAGCATGATGTACAGTACTTTACTGCCCAGTCTTCTAAGATGCCCGGAATTTTCTCCTTTATATGAGTCCAGCGGATCTCTTTGTCATTATCTGTCTGAAGCAACTCGAGGGCGGTTCTGTCCATATCCTGAATCTCGGCTTCGGCAGTATCAATGAAGGAGCATTTCCTGTTGCGCAAGTGAGGGCATTGTTTGCAGACGTCATCCGGCCCGGCCTGAACTCTGATCAGAGCTCCGTCTTCTGCTTTCTTCAGAAGACGTGTGAGATTCGCAATAAATTTCGGATCGTATCCTTTCCCATGGAAAAAATGGAGGCAGATGAGATGATGTCCCCGTAACCGTATGCTTTCTCTCCTGCCTGTCATTTCATGAACGGATCCTGCAGTCCGGCTTCTGCGAAGCCCTTTGCCCGGTACATACAGCTGTCACAGATCCCGCAGGGCAGAAAAGGAGATTCCTCCTTTGTCGGAAGGGTTGCATTGACTTTCTGCGGATCATAGCAACTCCATGTCAGCGCATAATCTAGCCCGAGTTCTGTCCCTTTCCGGATGATATCTGATTTTTTAAGATACAACAACGGTGCCTGAATCGAAAAATGCATTTTCTGCTCTACAGAAGCTTTTGTTGCGAGGTTGGCCATATGTTCGAATGCAGTCAAATATTCGGGCCTGCAGTCAGGATACCCACTGTAGTCAATAGCATTGGCGCCGATATATATGTTCTCTGCTTCAAGGACTTCTGCCCAGGAGAGGGCAAAAGACAGAAAGATTGTATTGCGTGCGGGAACATAGGTAACAGGGATCGAATGGGGATGCCTGGCATTATTGTCCTTTTGTGTGTCTGTTTGTATGCGGGCGCTTGTTTTAGGAACATCCAGCCCCGATGTCAGGGCAGATCCCCCGATCTCTCTCAGATCAAATGCCATGAGGAGATGTTTTTTCACAGACAGGGCTTCAGCAATCATGCACGCGGATTGAAGTTCCCGTGTATGCTTCTGGTTATAGTCAAAAGTGATTGCATAAAGCTCATGCCCTTCGGATTTTGCAACAGCAAGCGTGGTGGAGGAATCGATGCCGCCGCTCAGGAGGACAACTGCTCGTTTCCTGGTAGTCATGAATTATTGTAACGTTATTGCAAGATACGAGTCGAGGCATTCACATGATACGGCTGGAGATTAAACTAAAAAAAGTGAACATCTGGATTAATAGACGTCGTCTGAAGTCCCTTGTATTTGATCAGCCCCGGCACTCAGTATCAGGAATGTGTCATTTTGCTGTATATAGATGTACTTGTTTCCCCACGGATCTGGTCGCGTTGCAATAGCATCGAGTGAATGCGGATAGGCTCCGTTTTTAATCTTATGCGCTTGAACTGCAAATCGTAACTCTGTGACTGTTTTGCCGGCTTTATATTGTCTCAGGAGATCATAATTGTTCGAGAAAACAGGCAATAATGAGACAATGCATGCGAGGATCAGTGCGAAAACCGGCAGGAAACGATAGGGAAATCCTTTCTGCCCCGTTTCGACAGGAGGGGCCTCGATAATGACAGGCTGAGCTTCTTTGAGAACAACCGCCCCTTTTTCGAGGAGTGAGATGAGGGTCTTCGATACGGTAAAGTCATCCTTGCCGGATATATCGATAATGGTACTCACATCGTTTTCTCCGTCAACCAGAGAAGCAATGCCTTTTTCATTATCATCAAGTTCACCCTGAAAGTCTGATGATGGAATGAAAATGGTGTCAAGCGTTAATTTCCCCTCGATGAGTGTCCACTCATCAACGATACGCAATCCCTCCATGAGGAGGTGCTGTGTATCTATTAAAATCGGGAGGTCCTTGTCAACAGGAACTGCCTGGGGAGAGAAAGCATACGAGCCGTCTTTCCAGTTGAAAAGCTGAATAACAGTCTCCTTTATCTGGTTTGTCAGTATCTCCTGGACATCTTCGCGATTGACAAGCTGTTTTTTAACAAGAATATTACCGAGTTTTGTATGCGAACCCTTCTGTTCGTCAAGCAAAGCCTGAAGCGTTACTTCCTCCAGCAATCCGCTTTTGACGAGAACTTTCCCGAGACGGTTTGCCTCGATTCTTCGCTTTGATTCTGCCCCTGTTATTCTTCCCTCGAAGAAAAGGAGCCGTATCTTGTCCATTCTTCCCTCAATGGTCAGAATGCCTGTCTTGCGCTGAAAGAAAATCAGCTGGAGGATATCAGCAAGCCCGAAATCTCTGAGCGAACCTTCTAAAGCCATCCTTTTGCAAGCCTCCTTCTTGTCATAATGTTTGAAACAAAATAAAGGATGAACAGCAGGAAGAGGGAGAGAATATTGATCCAGAGATGAGAAAAACCAGGACCCGTCATGCTGAGGAAAAGGTTCATGACGGGAAGGATCAGGAGAAAGAGAAAAGGCCAGAGCAAAAGAAACCCGTACAGAACATCCCCGGCGTATATTTGTGCGGAACCCGGGAGCACATACGAGAGAATTTTAAGAATATCTCTTCTTTTTTTCCGGTATTCATATACGGTGAGAATTCTTGAGATTCTTTCCCGTGAATCCAGTTCGTCAAGTTTTACCAGTGACCTGTAACAGGGGAGGCACATATTACCCCAGATGAGGCGTTTTTCACATTTGCTGCAGAGGACTGCCCCGCAGCGGCTGCAGCGGTACGCATTATACCGGTAAAACCTGTTCGCCAGATACAGCAGAACCCCCATCACAAGAGCAATGACTGACCAGGATACAGACGGCAGCATGCTGTACGTAATGGGAAAGACGCCATCAGTAGTTCTGAAAAAGTATTTCCACAGGATATTAATCGATAACCCTGCATCAATGACGAAACGATTTGGGTGAGTGCTGTATATCTCTCTGTACTCCCAGACTCCGTCACGGTCCAGTTTCTGTGCTGCGAGAAAATACTCTTCGCCTTTAACAAATTCAAGCGTTGCACGATAAACCTGGCTGAGGTTATAGAGCGAGGCTGGCATTGGCTTTATATTGATTGATTTTTTGTACAGGTCTTTTGCTTTTTCAAGATCCTTTACCGCAACATAACAATTTGCAAGGTTATTATAAACCCTGGAATCAGGCCTGATAGAGAGAAGGCGTTCATAGATATGTATTGCCTCGCTGTATCTGCCCGCCCGCTTCAGCGCGAGTGCATACGAGAAACGCTCTATTGTGTCGGTTGAGTCTGACAGCACGGACAGGGCGTATTCATTCCCTCTTGATTCATTTACCTGAACGACAGCTTTCAGGTTGTTTGAAGACGGAGCATTGAGACTCTTGGCAAACAGATGAAAAATCCAGGGGGTCAGCATGAGAAAAGCGATAAAGAGATAGACAACTATTCTATCCCATTTTTTCATATATACACTGAATATGATCAGAATTCCCGCCATGAGGTAGAGAGGTCCAAAGACTGAAAAGCCCAGAATAAAAAGGAGAAACAGCCGGGATTTACTTTCAAGAATATCATGTGACAGGAAAGATACTTCCTGAGGAATACGGATGAGGATTATCAGCATAAAAGCGATGACAAACGAAAGTACAATACTCATAAAAAGTGATGTTGCCAGCATAAATGACCACCAGAAATTTTTCTGATAGGCCAGGATTCCCTGCCGCATGTAATCAATGGTCTCGAACATGCCGATGGGTTTCAATGAAAGATTTGCCCTGGACAACTCAAAGTATGTGGCAGGGAGGTCGGGAGAATAGCTCTTTGCCTTTTCCAGCAGGCGAATTCTGTTGCTTCGGTCCTCGTGAGCCTGTTGTATTAAAAGATATGAGTAGACATCTGAATTCCTGATGCCTTTATTCAGTTGATTTTCATAAAAATCCTGTGAACCGTGGGAGAGAACGGGACGGAAGCAGAGAAACATGCACAAGAGAAAAAAGAGTTTTTTCATTCCCTCTGACCGATCCTCCGTTCATTCCCGGAAAGCAGTCTCCTGATATTGTCCCAATGCCGGAAGAAAATGAGCAACGTTATAAACAATGCTGCCGGGAGTTTTTCCCTGTTGTCGAGGAATGCGACTGCAAAGGGAAGAACGCTGAATGATATGAGAGCTCCGAGCGAAGAATATCGGAATGCAATAACCGAAGCAATCCAGACAATACCTGTTATCAATGCTGCAGTCGGAACAAAAAGCGCGATGACGCCGATACTTGTCGCAACACCTTTGCCTCCCCTGAACCCAAGGAAAAGAGAAAAGTTATGTCCAAGGATTGCAGAGATTCCCATGAGGCCTTCTAAGAACGGCCCGGCGCCGAAATGCCTGCCTAACGCAACTGCCATCGTACCTTTCAGTATATCACCAAGAAGAGTCAGAACAGCAGGGATGGTTCCGAGCGACCTCAATACATTTGTGGCACCTATGTTCCCGCTGCCGACCTTCTTGAGATCGACCCTCCTGGCTTTAGCTACAATTATACCAAAGGGGATCGATCCGAGAACAAATCCGGCTGCGAGCAGCGGTAAATATTTCACCATGTCCATTCTTCAGATTTTTTCCCAAAATGTGATCGTATACCGTATGCCGGAAACGATTGACAGGACGAGAGCTATGGATATGAGTATGATCCCCAAATCATAAAGATCGATGAATGTGATGTTCCTCATGAGAATCAGACAGAGAATTGCTGATATCTGCAGGGTCGTTTTCAGCTTGCCGCCCAGCTCGGCAGGAATAATAATGTCTTTTGACAGGGCAACAACCCTTAGCCCGGTTACAAGGAAATCCCTCACGATCAGCGTTATCGCGATCCATGCAGGCAGCCGTTCCATATCGACGAGTACGACCAGGGCAGAGATGATGAGAAACTTGTCAGCGATTGGATCAAGAATAATCCCGAACTTTGTAACCTCCCCGGAACGCCTTGCGAAATAGCCATCGAGAGAATCGGTCAGAGATGCTATGGCAAAAACCAGCGTTCCCAGCAGCGGGTTGGGATATACCGTGAAGACAAAAACGGGAATAAGGACAATTCTGCTGAGGGTCAGAATGGTCGGGAGGTTCAGTTTAAGCGTACCCATCCAGAATGCCTTTCCAGAGGCCTTTTGCTTTGAGAAGGAAATCACATACTTCCCTGACCGCTCCCTTTCCTCCCGCTCTTTGAGTGATTATTATGGATGCGCTCTTGACCTCGTGATCAGCCTCAGCAACGGTTATGGGCAGTCCGCACATCCTGAGTACCGGAATATCGACGACATCATCACCGGCGTACGCGATCTCGCTATGATCCAGCGCATATTTTTTTGCGAGTTTGCCGTATGGTATTTTTTTGTCGTAACATTTCTGGAACAGGTCGGTGATCCCGAGCTCACTCGCTCTCCGCGAGACTACCTCAGATTTTCTTCCGGTGATGAGGGCAACCCGGATGCCGGACTGGATGAGCATTTTAATGCCATGTCCGTCGCGGACATGAAACGATTTGAATTCATTACCATTGTTGTCAAGAATGATGCTTCCGTCGGTGAGGACTCCGTCGACATCAAGAATGAGGAGTTTAATTTTTTTCCCGATTCTCAGTAATTCTTTCTTTGAAACGGTCTTCATTAATCCTTATATATGTAATAAAGACATCATTTCGATGTCAAACGCATAAGCAGTTTTCACTAGAAAAGTATATCAGAGTATCAGTGAAAATAGTAGCGAAAGATGTGATTATCATCACATGCGCATATGTCTTACATGAAATCGGGTGCTTTCAATAAACGTGCTATACTATGCTCAAATAACAGATCAATCGCTGGAGAAATCATTGTGTGTGCAGGATGTTATGAAATACAGGGCGCATTGCTTTTTTGCAGGGAATGGGGAA
>Ga0180438_10005899_pt1 | contig 16792 bp, 9 predicted proteins | sample SS_ome_12_FD_132455 | JGI IMG/M metagenome (GOLD analysis project Ga0180438, IMG submission 132455) | Hypersaline lake sediment archaeal communities from the Salton Sea, California, USA - SS_3_D_2 metaG | ecosystem: Environmental > Aquatic > Non-marine Saline and Alkaline > Hypersaline >...
GCCACCCGTTCGGCTAGCCGAGCGCAGTTCCGACATTTCCCGTGTCGCACCCGCATGATGCGACAATTTACCCGACAACCCGAAAATCAACCTATAGCACTTCATGAACCCGTGAACGGCCACAGATTGAGCGATTGCGAAAGATGCATGATGTCCTACTCTGGGAACACGAGAAACTCATGCGGAGACGCAATCTACTCAAGAGGAAGCTTGCAGGCTTCGTCGTCGAGTAACTGGGCACTTTGCCGCGCCGAAGCTCATTTTCCAACAAAGGGACATCTGAGGGCCACAGCACTAACACACAAGAACCGACCAGCACTGGGGGGAGTCGCCTGCAAGGACGACGTACGTCGCCGGCCCACCTCCATAGCCCGCCTACTTCGCAGAGCGGCCGTAGTCGTACCCGCACTCCTCGCAGAGTCGTCTTGGGATGGCGTACTGCGCCGGAATCCTGCACTGGCTGCAAACCCACCGGCCGTGCACCTGCACCGCATCCATGATCTGTCGCTTGCAGTGACGACATCGCTTCGGAACCCGTACCGGCCTCTTCCTTGCCGGAAGCCGGTTCGACGACTCGGTTGCCAGCGTGTCAGCCGCGGCGAGGTCGTTGTATTTATTCTCTGCGAGCTCAAGCCGCATGCTGGCGAGCACACGCTTCGCTGGGCCGAACTCGGGATAGAGGGTCACCGCCTTTTCGACGAGCGTGACCGCCTCTTCGAGTGTCCCGAGCTTCTGCGTTTCGGAGGCGAGGTGACGTAGGGCAACGCTCAAATCCAGAAGGACCTCAGGGTGATTTTCCCACAGTCTGAGTGCGAGACGCAAGGGGGTGCAGGCCTCCGCAAAGCTTCCCGCGTTCAACAGATCGCGCCCTTGAGCGAGAAGCATGTTGGCTTTGTTGAGTGGTTCGACGTCGGACAGAGTACCCATGACAGTGAGTCGCGACCCACATTTGCGGCAGGGCAATTCTCGTAGAATGCACCTCGTAGACATGAAGAGCTCTTCGCAACTCCGGCATTCAAAGCAGATCAAGGCGCTTCCCTCCTGGCCAACACAAGAGACGCCGTCGATGCGCTGCAACGCTTCAACCAATGCCAGGCCCACGGACGATTGCATGCATTCGAGGATCCTCCTCCATGTGAGCGTGGCTTTCGCATTCTCCAAGCATAACCAGTTGAAAAGCGCTGCAAGCGAGTCCTTACTCAACGCTCGGTGGGCCAGGTTCTCCTCACAAAGGAATTTGACGTGGGCGTCGCGGATGTTCTGAAGCCCGGCGGGTGTCCACGCCTGGCGCTTGCCTTCGGCATTCATGAAGTGAAGCATACGCTCAGCCTGACTCATCGCCCGACGGCCAATGTTCTCCTCGGAGGCGGGGGCGCGCGCCGCAGTGAATTCTCGGAACAAGTCGTCCAGAGACGGCTCATCGGCTGGACCGTAGTATCGTTCGTGACTCGCTGGAATGGCCGCCTGCGTGGCCATCACCAACTCGACTTCTCGGTGAAGAACGAAACCGAGTCGGTCAATCGTTCTGCGGGCCAATGGGTCGGACGCGACAAACGTCATGACCGTGCCGTCGACCGACAAAGGCAAGATGCCGCGGTCCCGTGCCACACAGCCGACCATAGAATCGACCGCCTCCCGCGGGATTTGTACCTGGTCCAAGTCGACGTACTGATACCCAAGCTCTTGGCACATCGCAGCGAACTGTCGGTCAAGACCTTTGGCCGGCTTCTCCGTGTCGGCTCGGGGCCCCGCCTCTTCCGCTCGGGTTCCTTCAGAATTTCCTTTCCCCACCTCTAACAGCGTCCGGACGTGTGGCGAGTCTTCAGGTGTCCAGACGGCGATCAGAGCCATGTCCTTTCCTGTGTTCTGGTCTAACCAGAGGATGTCATCCGTAACCTGACCGGGATGCTTCTTTCGGACCTCTGTGACGACCTCAACGAACTCCGTTCTGGGAGCCGCCGGGCGATGCCGCAGCTCTGACCTTACGCCGACGGCCGCGTCTGGGTCCAGGACGCCTTTTCGCTTTTCCGTCCACGCGAGGATGATGCGCATGGCCTCCCCCTCCGACGGAGTGAAGCCGTTCCCGAAGATCAGGAAGCAGGCAGGCTTGTTGTCTCTCGTCGCGCTTGCCCCGGGCACGTGGCCCGGCGTGCTCTTGTCTCGCCACCATCTCTTTGCGGCCTCTCTTGCCGCGCTCTTGTCGGACGGACTAAGCTTCAAAACGCGCAGGCATTCCTCGCAGATGAGCCAAGGACTGGAGCCCTGGATCGACTCCGTCTCCAGTCGGTACTGCTCGCGAGTGTAGCCTATGTTCTTCATCATGGGCATGTCCCGGTCGAGGAGCTTCTCCTGAATGATCGACCTCTGAATGAATCCGGCTCCAAACAGGTAGCCTTCTCCCGGCGACATCTCTTTGTCAGATTGGAACACGGCTCCGTGAGCATCGCATCCTGATTTGAATACCCGTTCCTTAGAGACTAAAATCGACAAATCGTCATTTCCTGGAGGCTTTCCCGTCCCAGCAAACGGTTGTTCGGGGATCACATCTGGCCGTCTCAGCCCGCCGCTGGACCATTGGCAACTGGCAGCTTGCAGAAACACCTTCTTCAGTCCGGCGAGTATGTCGCTTCTGCGAAGCTTGAGCGTCTGGTGCGATGGGCCATGGAGAAATACCTCGAGCCGATAGCATTGCTCGGCGCTTCCCGAGAGAACACAGCCTTTGACTCGCGGATACTCAAACGACCAAGCTTGGTGGTTGGTAAGATGATAGCAGGCCCGATCAGACAGCAAGATAGCCTCGGATTCAGGGTGCGTTCCTTCCACGGCAAGCAGGTACTCTCGGTCGTTTCTGAAGAGTTCCTCGAATCGGGCGACAGCACGCTCCAACTCGTCGGCTCCGTAAACCTGGCGAAACAGGTTTGTCGGGAAGGTGGTCCGGATCAGGTTGGCAAGGCTCCCTTTCTGTGCGAACGCAGGCTCAGTTGACGAAGCCTCGTTCTTCGAATCGGACCGAGAGTGAGAAGCTCTGTCCTCGTACACGGGACCGTTTGATGAACACCACGGATACTCCTGGACTGTCTTGCACTTATCACAAACCCAACGACGGTATTCGCCCCGCTCTCTGGCACTAACTACTTCCGGGCTCCCAGGGTCACACAGGATGGGCGGGGGCTCGCCTGATGGCCATGTTTCCTGCCCCGCCTCCAGCGCAATCGTGTCCGGAACGCCGCTCGAAGGGCGCCCGAGATCACTCCCGTCTCCCCGCCGAGTCAAGTCGCGGAGGACGTCATCCGCAGTGACAACGACGGCGTTCACGCCCAATACATAGCGATTGCCGCATCCCTTGCACACGCACACAATGGAGAGCTGGTTAACCATCGGAATCATCTCTTCGGTTTCGATTACGATATGGCGGTCGTCAGGGGAGAGGAACACGCAAGTCCCCCCCCTTCAGGTACAAGACCACCGCCACAAGACCAGCCAGGGCACCCAGCAGGAGGATTCGAGCGGTACAACCAAGGGCCGCGAGGCGCCGTCCCGGCACATGACCCGGCGTATTCTTGTCTCGCCACCATTTCCTTGCCGCCTCTCTAGCCGCGTTCTCGTCGGACCGAGTCAGCTTCAGAACGCGCAGGCATTCCTCGCAGATGAGCCAAGGACTGGAGCCCTGGATCGACTCCGTCTCCAGTCGGTACTGCTCGCGAGTGTAGCCCATGTTCTTCATCATGGGCATGTCCCGGTCGAGTAACTTCTCCTGAATGACCGACCTCTGAATGAAGCGGGCTTCAAACAAATAGCCTTCCCCCGGCGACATCTTGTTGTCGCATTCGAAAACGGCTTCGTGAGCATCGCATCCGACCATTGCTATTTCCCCTACTTGCTGCGATCGTTTCCGGCCGTCGGTAACGCACCGGTCCGTTCCCGGCGTGCCACCCACCCGACTAGCGGATTTCCTCACCTGTCTCCGTATTCCAGAGATGAACTTCAGTCCAGGCTCCGCGCCCAGATATGCTTAGCACCCGCTTGCCATCGGGCCAGACTACGAGACGGTCTAGCGAGCCCCGGAACTTCACTCGCCCGATCTCTTCGCCCGCAGCGACATCCCACACTTGCACCACGTCCGGACTTTCGTGGGGATTGGCGGTCGCCGCAGTGGCGACGACTTGCCCATTCGCAGAAAAGCGTGCCCAGACGAGCTCGCCCCTCTGGTATTCGAATTCCTCGATTACTTTACCGGAAACAGTGTCGCATACCACGAACGCGCTGAAACCCCGCGCAAGCAGCACCGATTCACCGTTTGGCGAGAAGGCATATACCGTGCCGGAGCGATCCCCAGGCAGACGAGTCTTCGTACCGGATGCCAAGTCCCACGCGAAACCGCGTTCGTAGCACCTCTCGGGCAGCAACATCCGGCCATCGGGCGAGAAGCCTACTCTCTTCGATGCGTGCAGGTCACGCGCATCCCCTGGAAAGGACCAGATTACCTTCCCCTGAGCGGTGCCCCAGATGCCCGCCGGCTGCGTCACGTCTCTTGGCTCACTGACTGTTTGGCTCCCCACTACCCGGCCCTCCCCCTGGCGCATCGTACCGCGCGGGATGAATAGCATTCTCCCGTCGGGCGAGAGCGCCGGGAGTATGGGGGAGAGGGCACCCGGAATCCAGGGAAAACGCCGAATCTCGGTGCCGCTCGCCACGTCCCAGAGCCGGATCGTGCGATCCTCGCTTGATGTCAGCGCTTTGTGCCCATCCGACGAAAACGCCACAGAACAAATCGCTCCGGTATGTCCGCTGAAATGGCGAATCTCGTTTCCCGAAACGGCATCAAGAAGACGCACGGTTGTGCCCTTGGCCGCGAGGAAGTACCGAGCGTCGGGCGAAAGGGCGAGGAGGTACCGAGCGTCGAGTGGAAGGTCCGCGTGTTCCGTGCATTCACGTTCCAATGCCCGTACCAAACGCCGCTCGGCATTTCGTGCGCCGACCGCCTTGACGATCCAGGACACGGGCAATAGCAGGAGTGCCAGGGCAGCCACCACGAGCAGGGCCGTGGCCAGATGTCGGAATGCCCATGTTGGCGCCGCGTCCCGTCGGTGTTCCGAACACCACGCATACTCCTGGGTTGTCTTGCACTTGTCGCAGGTCCACTTACGGGAGTCGCCTCGCTCTCGCGCGTGGACTACCTCCGGGCTAACAGGACCGGATGCGGGCGGAGGGGCCATCCCCGCAGGCCATGATTGCTGGCCTGCTTCCAGGGCAATCGTGTCGGGTTCGGCGCTCGGGGGATGCCCAACATCGTACCCACCTCCGCCGCGCCGGCCCAACTCGCGGAAGACATCGCCCATCGTGACAACGACGGCATTCACCCCAAGAACGTAGCGAATGCCGCATCCCTTGCAGACGCAGACGATCGGACTGTTGGCGGCCATCGGACTTGCGACTCCGATCTCGGTTGACCGGTTAATACCTAGCGTCGGGCCGGTCTGGACGACAACGCCCTCCTGACAGCCGATATCACATCCTGATTCCCGACCTCGTTCGCCAAATCCAGCAGCTTATGTGTTCCATCAGCGCCACCTCTGGCATGCGGATTTGCGCCGCCGTGCAAGAGAAGTTGAACCATGGAAAGGTCGCTCGCCGCCACTGCGGCGAACAGTGGTCTGAAGCCTTTACGTCCGTCAGGATTTGCACCGGCCTTCAGCAGTGTGCGGGCAACTTCAGTGTTGCCGCTCAAGACCGCGAACGCCAGAGGGGTAAAGACGGATCGCTTGGGTCCCGGATTTGGATCCGCACCGGCGGCGAGAAGCATGTCAACAATAGCGGCCGCGCCCTGCGCGGCCGCGTGGTATATTGCGGTCCCGACGGGTGTTTGCACATTCGGGTCGGCGCCGGCCCGAAGTAACACCTCGACCAATTCCAGCTTGGCCTCTTGAGTCAGCGTGTTGACTCGAGAGACTACACGAGAGGCAAACTCACTGGCAGGACCTCCCTGTATGCGGGCAGATAGCATATCGCTAAAGAAATCGTGATCTTCGCCGGCAGTGGCGGCCACCAAGGGCGTTATGCCCTTGGCCGACTTGGCGTTCGGATCCGCGCCGGCCTTAAGAAGGGCCGTCACACGATCTGTCCGGTATTTCCAGCATGCGCTGACCAAGCGCTCTTGTTTCGCTCCCAGGAGTGGCGAGAGCAACCGATCAAGGAGACGTGCCATCCAAGAGCCTCTGCCACTCGCATCATACGCAGCTTCGACGCGCGGCGGTGCGCGACGTTCGCGCTCTCCGTGGGCATCGTTCCTCGGTTCTGAGCTACCATCCTCCATTTGTGTGGCTGCCCCGCTCGGCTGGCCTCGTGCGGCGAATCTCTGACCACACTTCTTGCAGGTTACCGCTTTGCCCAGAATGGCATCGGGAACTTGATATGTCTGGTCGCAGCTCGGACACGCAATGACTGCCCCTTTGTTACGAGTTGCGGCCGGGTCCACATGACGTACGCCGGGTGCCTTTGTTGGAGGTGCCCCGCGGCTTGCCGCTGGTTCCTCGCTGGGACCGGGGGGTCGCGCTGCCGACGCCGCTCTCGCCGCTCGCGTACCTTCCGAATCCTTCTTTTCTTCCTTTAGAAGCCTCCCCACGTACGCCGAGGCTTCGGGTGTCCAGACGGCGATCAGAGCCATGTCTCTTCCCGTCTTCTGATCCAACCAGAGGATGTCATCCGTGACCTGGCCGGGATGGTTCTCTCGGACCTCTGCCACGACCTCAACGAACTCCGTTCGGGGAGCCGCCGGGTGATGACGCAGTTCCGACCTGACACCCACGGCCGCGTCCTCACCCAAAACGCCTTTTCGCTTTTCCGTCCACGCGAGGATGATGCGCATCGCCTGCCCTTCCGACGGAGTGAAACCGTTCCCGAAGATCAGGAAGCAGGCAGGCTTGTTGTCCTGCGTCCTGCTCGCCCGTGGCACGTGGCCCCCTTTGGGTCTACTCCGCGCTAGGCCCTTCGCATCGCCCTCCTGCGACTTGGCGCTGTCCCCGCTTCTCTTCGGAATAGATCCGGGGGAGGGTTTTGCGGGCGAGGAGGCCGTGCTAGTCTCCGGCGTTTCGGCTTGTTGGCTCGACTTCGCTGTGATGTGCCGGATCTTCTTCGGATCGTCCACGGTACAATCGGTATGGCAGCTCGTGCAGTTCGCCGCCCCCCGCGGCAACGACGCTTTGCATACTGGGCACGTCACGACAGACCCGACGGATGGAGCCTCTTCTCGTTCGCAACGAGGGCATGTCTGCGAGTTCCAAGTCAGGGGATAACCGCACCATGGGCAGAAGCGCCGGGGGCGCTTCGGCAAGGCGTTATCAGTGTTGCAGCGTCGGCAGAAGACCGTGCGCTCCGGCAGCAACTCACCGCATTTCCTGCAGGTCAGTTGCCAATCAGCCTGGCAGTGGTCGCAGTAGCGTTGGTATTCCGCAAGGCTCTGCTTACAGAACGGACAAAAACGCGCGGCGTCACCTGGGGAGACATCGCGCGAACTCTTCACTTGCGGATTCTCGTCAGAGGGCTTTGAATAAGGGCCGGGCCCGGCTTCTCCCGGAAACGCGAGGCTGGCGAGGGGCCCGGGATCGTCGTCCCACACGACATACCAGACGCGCTGACAATGAGGGCACGTCATCGTTAGGTTGTATCTGCCCGGCTCAGCTTGGTAGTAGAATGGCTGGAGATCTCCTAGAGCGCGCCATTCTGCGGCCGGGTTAGACTGCCCGCAGTGCAGGCACTTCAGTTCGTGGGCAAACTGAGACTGAGACAGCATTTGACCGACTCCCTTGGAACACGAGTCGCGTTTGGACTCGCGCCGATGGATAATCGCATCGTCTTCCCCCAATTCCATCCAACACCGTCCGAGATTCGCTAAGCGGATACAGCGCCACTCGGAGGTTGGAACTAGAACGACAACTCTTGGAGCAGCCCCGCTTGCGAGGCTTGCGCCCTCAAAGGCTCTAGCTTAGATGCCCGATATTTTCCGTGCCAGATCCCGTACCGCCCGCTCAAAAGGCGCCTTGCATTTGCGGCATACCCAACGCACGTTATCCCAACTAAACTCGACGAGTACCGGGAAGACAATACCTTGCTTGCAAAAAGCGCACTGAGCAGCAGGCTCCGCCAAATAGCGTTCTACCTCCCACAGTTTCTTCAATCGGGATTCGAAAAAGCAGTGTGAGCCCTCGCCTTCGCCAATATCCGCACCGGCTTCCAGTAGGAGGTGGGCAGTTGCCCGTCGATCTGCCGGCTCTCCACCGCTGCCTTCCAGCGCTCTCATTATCGCGGTGTACTCCTTCTTATCGCGAGCATTGACGTCAGCACCCGCCTTTAGGAGCTGACCCACCATGGCGTCGTTGCCTTTGTTGGCGGCCGAAATCAACGGTGTGCTCCCTTCCAGGTCACTAGCATTCACATCGGCGCCCGCTCCCAAAAGATACTGCGCCAATGCCTCCCTATCTTGCTTGGTGGCTGAATCCGGTGGAGTAGCTCCCCTTTGCTTCATGCGTCGATAGACTGCCCACGGCGCGCCCTGGGCCACCGCGATCAGTGGCGTACGGCCTTCCGCATCACGGGCATTGATATCAGCACCCAGCTCCACGAACATCCGGGCCATCACGCTGCTGCCCTGCTCGGCGGCTGCGATCAATGGCGTGCGGCCTCCCGTGTCATGGGCATTGACGTCGGCACCCGCGCCCAACAGCAGTCTCGCCAATGCATCGTTGCCCTGCTCGGCGGTTGCGATGAGCGGGGTGAGGCCCTCCGCGTCCCTAGTATCCGGCTTGGCACCCTCTGCGAGGAGCCGTCTTGCGCGTTCAGTTGATCCCTTGGCGGTCGCCTTAATCAGTCGGTGTTCCTTGCTCCCCATGAAACACGAGACAATGTGCGACCATGGCGTCTTCGTGCCCTTAGACCGTTGTAGTGTTGTCTCTATTTGGAAGGGCGTTTCCGCGGCGCTCTCCTGAGCAGGGACAGACCGGTTGCTGTCAGTGACCCCGGTGACCTTCGCCGATTCGGGTGGCGAACCGATGCGGAAAGCCTTGCTGCAAGTGGGACACTTGAACATCTTGCCCGCATGCTCGAACGCGACAGATACCTTCTTCTGGCAGTGCGGGCATTTTCCAGAAAACGTGCCCTTTTTCTCGTCAGACATGTTAGTCACTCTCGATGCGTTACGAGCACATTCGAAGGACATTCGTTCGATTGGCTCGGAAAGGGGATACTCTTCAGGGACAGAATTTGCGATCTCCTCTGCATCCAAGTCAGCCGTGCGACCGCATGTTGGACATGCTTTACCCTTTGCAATGAAGACCCGGCTGCCGCAACTCGGGCACTTGCAGTGTCCCTCATGAGGCCCTTGATCGGCTTTGACGGCCGTTGCCTTGCCTTCTGCTGACTCGCTGCCTGAAGCTCGTGGATGATCCGACTCACTGGCCTCACGCCATCGGTGTGACTTCTCGTGCTGGCCGGTACCGAAACAGAAGCGTTTGCCACACACTGGGCATTTGACTGTCTTCCCTATGGCCTCCTGCCGTGCGGAGAATCTTCTCTGGCAGTGCGGGCAACAAGCCGAGACTCGACCAGGCTGTTTCGGGTCTGTTTCTTGTCCGAGGCTATCGGTTTTGTCCTCGGGGGCGCCCTCTACTGCGGCCGGTTGTCCCTCTGTGCGGTCCGCTGGCGAAGTCTGTAAAGACTCTTGCGGGAAAACACGACGAGAAGGACGGCTATCCAAAGCATGGTCCCTATTGCACCTACGGCAGATTACTCTGCCAATGGCCAACTGCTCGCCACAACCGGCGCATTTGGGGAAATGCCAGAACGGCTTGTCGGGACCCCCTGTGGAACAGACAGAACAAGTGCTCTCTTTTGCCAGGAGGGCTTGCCCGCAATACGGGCAGAATCGCTTCTTTCCAGACCCCGGGGCCATTCTGTTCTCTTCCCGGCTTTTCTGCGTCGCCGGTCCGGCAGTGTCGGCAATTGCCGGCGTGAACCATTGGTACTCCTGGGCCTCGCTGCACTTGCTGCAACGCCACATTCGAGTCTCTTGTCGGTCTCGAGATTCCTTGATGGCGGCGGCAATCGGCCTCCCTTCCGTCAACGGAAGTGGCGTGCCCTCTGGCCAGGACTTTTCCCCAAACACCAACGCCACAAGGTCCGGCTCCCGGAACGACGGCGTCCCGATGGAAAAGCCGCTCCCAATGATCTGCAATTCCCTCCAAGCATCCTCCATCGTGGTGACTACCGCGTTGTGGCCGAGGACGTATCGCGTCTCACAATTCCTGCACACACAGAGAACCGGTCTATCCTCGGCTGCAACGGAATAACCTGATTCCTCCTCAAAGCGACCTTCAACCACGGAATCTCGCTTCTTGTCTGAGCTTCGATCGAGGACGTTCGTCTCTTCTTGCTCAAGGGCATCCAGCGGCGCTTGGGACCTCTCCGTGAATTCCGAGTCGCTCGCGGGCTTCGGCTCGGCAAGAGCATAGATGTCACCATCGGCCGGAGGGCCATTCTTCCCATCCGAGTTAGCCTTATTGACACCCTGTTCTGTCGGCGCAGGTTCAGAAGCCAAAGTCGAGCCAGCCAAGAGTTCCCCAGTCGAGCGGTTGTACCCGCAGTTTATGCAGAGGATGGCCTCTGCGTTCATGATAGTCCTGCAGTTCGGGCAGAAGAGTTGTTCCAGCGTCTCCGCCTCGAAGTCGTCTTGCCCGAATTGTGGGACATCACTCGAACAAGACGATTCTGCGGTTCCGGTGGGGTCGGTGTTGTCTTGGGCAGACCCGCTCCCCTCCGGAACATCGGCAGCGGGCCCGGTTTCGCCCGGAAACACCGGGCTGGCGAGCGGCCCGGGATCGTCGTCCCACGCAACATACCAGACGCGTTGACAGTGGGGACAGGTCATCGTCAGGTTATACCTGCCCGGCTCAGCTTGGCAGTAGAACGGCTGGAGGTCCCCTAAAGCCCGCCATTGCGTGGCCGGGTTGGGCTGCCCGCAATACAGACACTTGAGTTCTCTGGCGAACTGGGAAAACATGTGCGTAGTTCCCTGTCACGGCTGGCGGGGCGCTGGCGTGTGCGGAGGCTCGGCGCAAGGGCTCCTGTCGGGAATCATGACCGTGTCGGCCTCCTGCTCTGCAGACTGAGCTGTGTTTCAACTTGCCGAAGCAGGGTGGCCGACAGTGCCTGGCTCGGATCGATCGCAATGGCGCGCCGGAGACAGTCGGCCGCATCCTTCAGGCTCTCGGGCGAAACGTCCGTTTGCGAGAGGACTGTCCCTCGCATCACCCAAGCGGCCGCGTTGGTCCTGTTCAGCTCCAAACAGCGACCTACGGCGTCCAGACACTCGGCATGTCGGCCCTGTTGCCCAAGGATGATGGCGATGTTGAACCAGCTTTTCTCGGCAGTGGGATTGACGGCAACGCTCTTCCTGAAAAACGACAGGGCGTCGTCGTCTTCTCCCAATTCCATCAGACACCGCCCGAGATTCGCTAACGCCCTCCAGTTGTGGGGGTTGGCGTCAATTGCCCGGCGGAAGTAATGAAGTGCGGCGCGAAGGCCTCGAAGTTCGCACTGGCACAAGGCGGACGCGTCCCACCCCTCGCTGCAGTTGGCATCAAGGCTGAGCGCTCGCTGAGCGGCCTGCCAAGCTTCTGCCGGTCGCCGCAACGAAAGAAGCACGTACGCGAGGTTGAACCAGCATTGCACGTCATCGGGGCCAAGCTCGGCAGCTCTGGCGTAGCATCGATGCGCCTCATCGAACCGGCCCAACTCCGCCAGAGCCTTGCCTCTGTTCAACCAATGACCGTGGTAGTTTGGATCTGCGTCAATGGCCTGCTGCGCCAGCTTCTCGGCCTCGTCGTACTGGCCCAGCGAGTCCAGTGAATAGACTTCCCGGTGCCAGTCTTGCCGGCTTTTTGCAGGCGCCGTATTCCCAGCAGGCTGCGGCCGTTTCATCTTCCATCGCTTGGACAGACCCGTATCGAGAATGTCCTTGGCAACATGTTTGAATGACCGATAGCGGGCCTCGCGATCATAAGCGACACAGCGCGCCACGACCGCCGAAAGAGACTCTGGCACAGATCGGTTGACTTCGTGGGCTTTCGGAAGTCTCAAACGGCGGATCGAGGCGTTGAACGGGTCGACCTCGTCGAACAGCCGCCTGCAGGTCAGCATTTCGAACAGCATCGCGCCGAAAGAAAATACGTCGCTTCCCGTGTCCGCATCGTGCAGGCTGACAAACTGCTCGGGCGCCATGTAAGCCCGAGTCCCGCCGCCCGGGCGACTCAGGTCGTCCTGCCCTTGGCTGCCCTCGCCTGGGTTGGCTGTCTCGTCATCCGCGAACGCGCGAGCGAGGCCCAAGTCGGTGATCTTGACTTGGCTGCCCTGATGAACCAGCACATTCGATGGTTTGATGTCACGATGAATCAGCCCCGCCGCCTTCTTGGCAAAAGCCATGCCCCTGCAAAACTGCAACGCGAAATCAACAGCCACCGGTACGGTCAGTCGTCCGGAACGGATCCAGTCGGCTAAGTCCCCCGAATCGGCATAGTCAAGAAACAAGTACGGGCGGCCGGCCACCTCGTTGACGTTCCATGCCCTTACAATATTCGGATGCTCGCTGAGACGAACCCAATTCATGGCTTCACGGCGAAATCGCAGGAGAAGCGCCGTGTAGCGGGCGGTGAGGGAGGATTCTGCATCGTTGCGGTGTCGGCGCGCAGCCCGCCATTGACGGAAGGGAATGACCGTCTTCATGACCCCCTTCGGAACATCGTCGCGATTCCCAATTCCCGTGACGAAGTAGACTCGCCCCATACCGCCCTGTTTGACGTCAAGTATGCGGAACTGTCCCGCCAGTACATCTCCGGACTTGATGTCGTCGTCGCTCCACGGGCTCGCCCGCGCTGGTGTCGGGCAGAAGCTCTCCGTAGCAGGCAACTGACGAGACTTCGTGCTGGACAGCGGATCGACCCATTGCATCACCTGGTCGTGATCGTCGAAATAGGCTTCCAGTTCGACGGCAAGGTCCGGGTGGCGCCGGAGCCATTCGTTGCGATCCTGGGGACCGTCTCGCTCCACCGCGGCAATGTATTCCGCGATGATCGAGTCTAGCTCGTCGGGGTTGTCGCGTGCAATCTCGTTCTCGCTCATGCCCGGCCCCTAAGGGTCAGCGGCGGCCTGGCGAAGTGTCTTCGTCGCGCGCCGCAGGAGCCCCGCGACCTGCGCAATGGTTTGCTTCCCCATCGCGTCTGCCGTCTCCTGCAAAGTAAGACCTTGGAGATGCTTCAGCTCAAACGCCTCCCGCTGTTCGGGCGGTAATGAAACGACTGCGTCTGCCAACAGCAATAGCATCTCGGACTTGATTGCCTGGTCGCTTGGAGATGCCGTGCCTGCTGCCAGCCAGTCCGTAAGCCTCGCCGACGATTCGTCAATCACGTCGTCAAGCGAGCGCTCCAACGCGACGTTTCGTTTCTCCCCGAAGAACCGTCGCCGCTGATCAAAGAGTTCATTCCTCAGGCACCGATTCAGGTATGGTAGCCTCTCCGCGTCGGACAGTTGCCAAAAAACCTCTCCAGAGGCTGCGATGCGGAGCAGGGTGTTTTGAACCAAATCCGACGAATCTAGCTTTCTTCTTAACTGGCGGTCGACACACCGGCGAGCGAGGAGTGCCAGGTACCCCCGATAACGTGGCAAGTCTCCGGACGCCATTTCTCGCACTCGTGAACTGGCGATTTCGCTGGTTGATCATAGGACACGCATCTCCCATTGTAGTAGTCGCTGCTCGCCTCTACTACTCCTAACGTAAAATGGCCGCAAGTTGACCGCGACAAAGGGCCAGTTAGCTCGTCAGTCCGGTTATCCATGAGAGCAGCGGGAGACAAAGCGTCCGCCCCGGTGGGATTCATCTTGGGAGAGCCGTTTTCCAGAGCCGTCCCTGTGGCGCCGCGTGACCCTGTGGTTGCCCCGATTACTCGCTGCAGTATGGTGTCGGTCCCAGTGGCACGCAACGCTCCGAGACTACGTGAGAATGGTGCGCGAACACGGCATTTCTCGGAAAGATGCCACCCACCTGGAGGGCTCCGCGTCTTCCGAGTCGGGCGACCGTTGAGCGCGTCGGTGCCGCCCACCGCCGCGCCTTAGACTAAGCCCCCCCAAATGTGTTGAATCTGCCGGCAGCCCCCCCGGACAGGGGGCTATTACCAGTTGGGAATAGTGTGCCGCGCAGGCTGGGCGCCCCCTCGCAGGTGGTGCAACTCGCCCCTTGCCTCTACATGGTTTGCCGCCCGTACCGCCAGAAGTTCCATGCCGCCCCGACGTTGAGCGTCATTTTCCACAGTCGAATTCCGCCTCCGCCTCTGCTATCCTCCCGCCGTGCTCCTCTCTCTCGTCTCCACGCCGGACAATTCCCGTTCCCCAGCCTACATGGAGCAGGTCGTCGCCGCCTTGCACGAGGCGACGCTCCCCGTGACGTTCGAGTACGCATCGCTCCACCGTCAGGTGGGGCTCTTTCTTCGAGTATCCCGAGCCGTGGTCTCTGCGGTACGCTCCGCAATCCTCGCCCGGTACCCACACTGCCGGCTCGAAACCGTCCCCTCGGCCGCCCTCGATCCCCCTGGCGGCTTCCGCTTGCGAGTTGCCGACCTTTCGCTCTCGCCCGCTGTGTTCCCTCTGAGAACTCACCGCCAGTTTGACGACTTCCTTGAACGTAACACCGCCGACCCCCTGGCCGGCCTTCTGGCCGCCCTGTCACCACTCGGCAGGGACGGCCTGTGGTGCAAGGTCCAGCTCCAGGTGGTCCCGGCGCGCCCCGGCCGATGTCGCCGCGCCCGGCGAATCGTCCGGCGGCTTTCGCGACCCGCTTTCCGAAGGCATCCTATGCTCGCCACGGCGTATCTCTCCGCCGCACGGTCCATCTGGAGGCGGCCGATCGCCTGGCTTCTCTCCTGCCTCACACTCGCGCCGGACCTTTCTGGGCGCCTCCAGCCCCACGAGCGCGAGGAGCAGCTCCGAGCCGCCGTTGCCAAGCTCGATCGCCACCTCTTTTCCGCCCGGCTGCGCATCACCGTTGCGGCCAACGGTGAGGCTTCCGGCCGCGCCCGCAGGAAGATCCACGAAATTGCCGGCGCTTTCGGCCAATTCACTGCCCCGGGGCTCTCCACATTCCGTCTGGGGCCGGTCCGGCGATTCTCACCGCTTCTACACCCCCCTCGGGAAAGGGGGTTCCTGCTCAGCGACGAGGAATTTGCCACCCTCTGGCATCCGGCGACGCAGACTGTCCGGGCCGAGACGATGGCGATGAACGTGAGCCGGGAGCTGGAGCCCCCGGCCAACCTCCCCTCGAAGGATGAGGAGGCGGTGGCCGTGCTGGGGCGGACGGCGTTCCGGGAGCGGCGGGACATCTTCGGCATCCGTCCCGACGATCGCAGACGCCACGTGGCGATCATCGGCAAGACCGGCATGGGCAAGAGCACGCTGCTCCATCGGCTCATCCTCTCGGATATCGAGGCTGGCCGCGGGGTTGCGTTCATCGATCCGCACGGGGATCTCGCAGACTCCCTCCTCGACGTGATTCCCAGGCACCGCACCAACGATGTGGTGCTGTTCGACGCTGGTGACCGCGAGCATCCGGTGGCCTACAACCCGCTCGCGTGCAGCGATCCCGCGAAGCGGCCGCTCGTTGCATCAGGCGTGGTGTCGGCGTTCAAGAAGCTCTACGGCGAATCGTGGGGACCGCGCTTGGAGCACATCCTGCGAAATGCCCTTCTGACGCTTCTGGAAGCGCCGGGCTCTACGCTGCTCTCGATTCGACCTCTACTCACAGAAACCGGTTTCCGACGTTCCGTCCTGGCCCATGTGCAGGACGCCGTGGTCCGAGCTTTCTGGGAACACGAGTTCGCCAAGTGGAAACCCAACTTCCAGGCCGAAGCCGTCGCCCCCATCCTCAACAAAGTGGGCCAGTTCATGAGCCATCCCATCCTGCGAGGAATATTGGACGCACCCGGGAAGTCCCTCGATCTTCGCCGGGTGATGGATGACGGTCGAGTCCTGATCGTGAATCTCAGCAAGGGCAGGATGGGCGAGGATGCCTCGATGCTGCTCGGCTCCTTCATCGAAAATGTAGAACACGCGCCCGTCGCTGCTCGTCATCGCGCTCATGCTCGCCAGCGCGTCGTGGTCGCGAGTATGCCTTGGGCCCGCAAACCATTGCAGATGGCGCGGTTTGCCGACCCGCTCGTCCCGGCTGACCGCATTGTTCGAAGAATCGTACAGGAAGTGCGTCCATTCATCGATGTCGGCCGGCCAGGGCTTGCGGTACCTGTCCCAACCTTCGACCGTACCAGCCTTCGTCAAGCTTGAAGAACCCAAGAGCGTCGATCCGGAATTGACGAGGACTACGCCATTGGGTACCAATGCCCGCTCGATCTCCGCGGCGCTTACTTGCGCCGCATCCTCGGCGATGACCAGATTGACGATGTTGTCACCGAACGGCAGGTTCTTCCCGTCATACGTCTCCGCGGAGACCTGGCCGTAAACGTCTCTCGAAGCAATATGCTCTCTCGCCTTCTCCACGGCATCGGCGTTTATGTCCAAGCCATAGATCAAGAACTTCCTGTCAGAAAGGAGTTCGGCCGTAGATTGCCCGTCGCCGCACCCTATTGAGCCTTGCGTAGTAAATGATCGTATTCACAGTGGTAGTTTTGCGTAAGCGAAGAAGGAACGCAGGAGAGCTTGGTCTTCCTGTTGTTCCGTCATCGATCCGCAGACGGCGCTTTCC
>Ga0180438_10005900_pt1 | contig 16790 bp, 9 predicted proteins | sample SS_ome_12_FD_132455 | JGI IMG/M metagenome (GOLD analysis project Ga0180438, IMG submission 132455) | Hypersaline lake sediment archaeal communities from the Salton Sea, California, USA - SS_3_D_2 metaG | ecosystem: Environmental > Aquatic > Non-marine Saline and Alkaline > Hypersaline >...
CGAGATCGAGCTGCCTGCAGACCTTCCCGAGCGGGTGGTTCTTTATCACGTCCTTCTTCCCGAACCCCTTTGTAACGGACGAGTCCGGTACAGGGGCGTCCGCCACCGTTATCTTCGAGGACTCCGGAAGATTTTTCAGGACGTATCTCAAAACGTCCGGATGGGTCGTGGTGGGGGAAAGTTCGCTGGAAACTATGTTCGGCTTCACGAATATCTTCTTCTTTTTCCTGATATCCTTCATGAATTTAAGGATCATCTGCTCGGTGAACCTCATCCGGTTCTCCGTGATCTGCCAGAAAATATCGGAAACCATATTTAATTTTAATTCCTTATTTTATAACTATGAATCCCGTAGTTTCCCGTGTTCTCGAGAGGTCCGGAATACCCGGGCTGAACCCGGTCCAGGAGAAAGCTATAAAGGCAGGCATCCTGGAGGGGGAGAGCCTCGTTCTCGCCGCCCCGACTGCTAGCGGGAAGACCTTGGTGGCGGAATTCGCGGCCCTGAACGCCATAGACCAGGGAAAGAAGGTCGTGTACATCGTTCCCCTGCGCGCTCTTGCCAGCGAGAAGTACCACGAGTTCAAGGAGAAGTACGAATCCCTGGGGATAAGGATCGCCCTCAGCATCGGCGACCTCGACGCTTCCGATTCCTGGCTCGCGAAGTTCGACCTCATAATCGTAACTTCCGAGAAGTTCGACTCGCTCCTTCGCCATGGAATACCCTGGATAGACCAGATCGGCCTTGTAGTGGTGGACGAGGTGCATTTGCTTAACGATCCCGGGAGGGGCCCTACCCTGGAGGTGACGATGACGAAGCTCAAATCCCTGGTAGATCCCCAGATACTCGCACTTTCCGCGACCATCAGAAACTACGAGGAGATCGCTGAATGGCTGGAGGCGAAAGCCGTATATTCAGACTACCGGCCGGTAAAGCTATACAAGGGCATTTGCTTTGACAGGGAGATACATTACGTCCCCAAAAAATGGGTGAAAAAAATAGGCCAGGAATACCCGCCTGATTTCGAGATAACCAGGGATACGGTTAAAAAAGGGAAACAGGCCCTCATATTCGTTTCCACCAGGAGGAACACGGAATCCCTTGCGGGGAACCTGGGCAAGATGGTTAGTAATGACCTGGGCCAGGCAGAAAGGGCAAAGCTAAAAAAAATATCGAAAAACATCCTGAAATCGGTGGAGAAACCCACGCTCCAGTGCGAGAAACTCTCGAACCACGTTCTTCACGGGGTCGCCTTCCACCACGCGGGATTGACGAACAGCCAGAGGAAAAACATAGAGGACGGCTTCAAGGAAGGGACCATCAAGGCCGTCGCCGCCACCCCCACCCTCGCCTGGGGAGTCAACCTCCCCGCGTACAGGGTCGTGATCAGGGACCTGAAAAGATTTTCAGCCAGATACGGAAGCGATTACATCCCCGTCCTAGAGATACAGCAGATGATGGGGAGGGCAGGGAGACCGAGGTACGACAGGGAGGGGGAGGCGATCCTCATAGCAAGGAACAAGGGGGAGGCGGAATACGTTTACGATACGTACATAAATGGCGAGCCCGAGAACATCCAATCTAAACTCGGGGTCGAGCCCGTCCTACGCATGCATTCGCTCGCGCTCGTGGCATCACAGATCTCTCTTTCAATGGAAAGCCTTTTCGAGTTCTTCTCCAAGACCTTTTACGCCCACCAGTACGAGGACCTTTCCCTCCTCAGGAAAAAGCTAGAATCCGTGATCGGTATGCTGAAGGAGTTCGGATTCGTGAAGGGCGAAGAGATCGAAAGCCCCGGCAACCCCTTCCGCAAGGCAAGCGAACTGGTCAGGGACCAAAAACTGGAGGCCACCCCTATAGGCAGGAGGGTTTCCGAGCTCTACATAGATCCGGTGACGGCGGACTACATGATAAAGAACCTGGAGAAGGCGGAGGATTTCATTGACCCGTTCGCCCTTCTGCACATGATATCAAGGACGCTCGAGATGCGGCCCGGGGTTGCGGTCAGGAAGAAAGATTTCGAGAAGATAAACGAGCTGCTCGCGGGGAACGAAAAAACCCTTCTGGAGAAGCCCCCCAACCCCTGGGAGATCGAATACGATGACTACGTCCGGTCTATAAAAACTGCCTGGTTCTTTTCCGAGTGGATGGAGGAGATGGGGGAGGATTCAATACTCGAGAACTTCGGGGTGACCCCCGGGGAGCTCCACGTCCGCATGAACAACGCGGACTGGTTGATTTACGCCGCCCAGGAGCTCGCCCTGCTGATGGGGATGAAACCCCTGCTAAGCCACATCAGGAAAACCCGCCTCCGGGTCAAGTACGGGATCAGGGAGGAGCTCCTCCCGCTCGTCCGGCTGAAAGGAATCGGGAGGGTCCGAGCGCGTTTGCTCTACAACTCAAACATCCGTAGGCTATCGGACCTCAGGAAGGTCCCGGTTGAAACCCTGTCAAGGCTTCTCGGGCCGGCGCTGGCGGAAAGCGTGAAGGAACAGCTGAACGAGCTGAAAAACGAACAGAAAACGTTCCCCTAGTATTATATTTATTGATATGAAGAAGTTCTCTTGTATGTTTTTCAAGTAATTTATTTATTGGAAGAATTTCACCATAAGGAAATCATCAAAATATTGACCTTCCCTCTCAGTGTGCTTTTTCAGTACAGCTTCTATCTCAAAGCCGTGTTTCCTGAAAAATTTAATCGCTCTTTCGTTATCCGAATTCACCACGAGTTCAAGTCTCTTGAACCTGCTTTGATATTTCAATTTTTTGAGAAGAAATGTCATCAATTCGCATCCTATACCTTCTCCTTTGCTTCCTGGTTCTACCACGACAGGACTTATGTGCGCTATGTGTTTTTCCTGTCCTATTTTTCTTATGCATGATATGAAACCTACAACTTTACCTTTCTTTTCGAAAACGAAACTGTATTTCCTCTTGAGCATCTTCTTCCAGCTGTTATTGAAATCTTCTTTGTCGCAGGGGTCATAGTAAAGAAAACGGTTTGCGCTTTTACTGAAATACATTTCAGATACTTTTTCGAAATCTCTTCCCTCAGCTTTCCTAATCAAAGCAATTACCGCCAATGAAAATTTTGATTATATTAATGGTTCTAATTAATCATTTATATAATTAATCCAGTATCGTCGTGGTTGTTAACTTTATCCGTGTTTGTCCCCATTAAATTTATCCAAAAATCAATCTCGGAAAAGGTTTTCTACAAACCCATTAAAAAATGTAGTTAAAAACCAATCAATATAAAGCCTATTTACTAAAAATTAATTGAAACCAGTCATTAATTTCGGGAGTTCCTTTTATTAATATCAATATAATATGATTTCTTATGAAAACGAAGGACCCCCGTCCGGACTGGGACGAGTATTTCATGGGCATAGCAAGGGAGGTCGCCAAGAGGGCGACCTGCGACAGGGGGAGGGCAGGCGCGGTCATAGTCAAGGACAAGCGGATTCTCACGACAGGTTACGTGGGAGCGCCTTCAGGACTGCCACACTGCGACGAGGCAGGGCATTACATGAAGAGCGTTTACGACAAGGACGGGAACGAGAGCAAGCACTGCATACGGACGACCCATGCGGAACAGAACGCGATCGTCCAGGCGGCGAAGCACGGGGTTCCCATAGTGGGAGGCACGCTCTATTGCAAGATGGTCCCCTGCGATACGTGCGCCAAGATGATCATAACCGCGGGAATAAAGAGGGTCGTCTGCGAGAAGAGATATCACGATGACGAATTTTCGATAAAGATGTTCAGGCAGGCTGGCGTGGATCTGGTTATCCTAAAAAACGAAGTGGAGAAGTACGAGGGCCAGTGAAAGGGTGTTCAATTCCATGCAGATCAAAAACCTCACCAGGAAGAAAGTCCTGGTCAGGAAAACAGAAACCGCTTCTTCCATTTGGGGAAAGGCCAGAGGATTGATGTTCCGCAAGGATATACCGAAAGATTCCGGTCTGCTTATGGTTTTCGAATCCGAGAGGAAGCACGAGATATGGATGTTCTGCATGCGCTTCCCTATAGACATAATCTTCATAGACTCCGGAAAAAGGATAGTCGGCATCAGCCACTCCGCGAAACCAATGGGGAAGAATCCCAGAACCTGGAGGATATACAGGCCTTCTGAAACTTGCAAATACGTGCTGGAAGTCAATGCCGGCCTAGCGGGCAGAACCGGGACAGAAAAAGGAGACCTGCTGGAGTTTTAACCACCGGAAAGTATAAGCACAGTTATTTAAGCAGGTAAAATGATAATATAAACATTACAAAAACCGGAATGCGTTTAAACATTTGCGTTTAAACATTTATTATAATTTAAAATCTGGGTGGGGGTATTGAAAAGGGAAGCACGCTTGATTCTGGTCACGTTATCCGTTCTAATACTGCTCCCCCATTCGGGCTACTCCCTCCTGGCTTTCATGGACATGGACGTATACGGGGTGAACGATACAGCTGTAATAAAGATCAACAGGACGCAGGACGTGAACATAACGGGAGTGGTCGCCTACCTGTCAAATTCGACGCAGGCTGACAACTTCACCATAGCGAGCGACGGGACGACCGGGATGGTTGAATACGCGTATCCGCAGACCCTCCAGCCCGATGAATACACGCTCACCCTCACGCAGGGATCCGACAGCGTGGGGATCAATTTCAGGATTGCCAGCGAGATACTCAGGCCCGTGGTAAGGCTAATGGGATCGGCCGAGCCCGTCTTCATAAACACCAGCACGGAGATAAACAGCGATTCAGGCGGGATAGGGGGCAACTTCAGCAGGCTCCTGGAATTCAACAAGACCCCTACGATCTTTTACGGCTACGTCGGGAACCTCACGGGCGACGGCAGGTCCTATCATTTCGTTGCCGTGGACGAGAAGGCGCCCGGAGTATACGACAGGGTGTACATTGACGACGACAAGCACTTCCGCATGTTCAACGACACCGAGGACAACTCGAGCGTCCCGTTCCTCGAAACGCTCAGGGGACCCGGCGACATGCTCAAGGTGGATTCGACCCACAGCTACATAATCGCGGACATGGAATCCGCCACGGGCAAAATGGTCTACATGATAAGGCCGCCCGATTCACCCACTTTCTCCTCCTCCGACACGCTTTACATTCTCATTCTTCTGTTCGACCCGGACGGCAACGTGCAGAAGAACAGGGCAGTGAACCTCTCAATAGCTTCCGGGACCGGCCAGTTTAAATACTCGCAGCTGGCCCTCATAGGCCAGCAGGGATACGCGAACGTCTCAGTAAACCTTTCCGGATATTCCCCCGGCAAGTACACGGTCCTCGTGAACGAGACCCCTGCGGACATGTTCAGGGTGGAATCCTTCAAGCTGCACGGCAAGGTCACGGACCTTTCGGACAATCCCCTCTACACCTTCGCCCCGGGCTCCAAGGCGAAGGTCTGGGCCGTCTCCAGGGACTCGGACGGCAACCTCATGTCACTGGACGCAGTCCCCTCGGGCACGCTCATGCTGCCTGACGGCTCTACCACTACCCTCTCCTTCGCGGCTGTTTCCGGGGCCACCGGGGTCTACACGGCCGAGACGTCCGCCCTGGCTCTTGCGGGCAACTACAAGGTCGTCATCACGGGAACGAAAAGCCCGGACACGGAAAGGTTCGACATGGGCTTCAGGGCGGAAAGCCTGCAGATGATGGCCATGGCCATAAACCCGAAATACATAGACGAGGGCGCGGGACCGGGAACCATGGTGAGCGCTTTCCCCCCCGGATCAAACGTAACGTTCGCGGTGTTAATGATAAACACGACCAAGGGATCCAGCCTTGGCTCGGGCGGCCCTCCCTGCGGCTTTGACGGGCAGGCATGCGTCCCGGTGAGCTGTTCGACTTCACAGTTCGAGCTGACAGTCAGGGACGATCTGGGCAGGAAATACAAGCTCACATCCGGCAACTTCACCTCCATGACCATAAAGGACGCCGCCTCCCTGATGGGCCTGGAAGGCCCGGAGGAGCCCGGGATGGACGAGCAATGCATGATCATAGTTCTTGGCGACAAAAACCCCTGGCTGGCCAACAAGGGCAATTACAAGGCCGAGATCAAGTTCAGCAACAAGTCCGTGGGGAACCTGGCGGGAGGGGAGACCTTCAGCGTGGAAAGGCTGCTAGCCACGGGCTCCACCGTGGACTTCAAGGGGGATTCCTTCTCATTCTTCGCCCCTAACTCGACCGTTAGGGTGAAGCTAGAAATACGCGACATGCTCACGGACGAACTGCTCGCCGCAGACAAGATACTGAACGCCAGGTTCACAGAGATGTGGAAGGAGTGGCCGGAACGGAAGAACGCCCTGACCGAGATGGCGGGCTTTGACAAATCCAAGCTGAACGAGAGCACGGACGGGGACAAGATAGTTTTCATCTCCCCCCCGGAGGAGGGCTTCTACATGGCCGAATTCAGATTCTCGGCCAACGTCAGCGGGACGATAATGGAGGGAACAGGCAACATATTTTTCGAGCTAAAGAAGTACATGATCTGGGCGCAGCTCCAGAGCGTCGGCGAGGACAGCTGGTTTGTCAAGCCGGGTCAGAACATAACGCTCGTGGTTAACATAATGGACATCGACATGGGCTCGCAGTTCGGCAAGGGGAGCACGCCCACCTGCACGGGCTGCACGGGCCTGATCGCAAACATAAGCTCCCTGAGGAACGAGCAGTTCTTCAAGGAGATGAAGGAAGGCGTGGACTACACGATCACGGCCGGGGTCGTGGTCAATTCCACATCAGGCTCCACCATTATCATACATCCCGCAAACCTCCCGACCGGATGGTACGGGGCGGACGTGGTTCTCCAGAGGCCGGGAACCGACGAGCAGTACTACGGGTGGGGATGGTTCGAGATAAGGAATTTCTGGGTTGATGTTTTCGAGGTCGAGGAAGATTCCGGTAATTACACCAGAAAGGAAGGGAACAAGGGACAGGGAGGAGCGACGGTTCCCGTCGGGGGAGAAACGCTCCTCGGCGTTGCCGCCTTCTCGCCTCCCAGTTCCATGTCGCCGCCTACTCCTCTCAAGGTCTCATCCGTCTCGCTGGAAGGCCTGCAGGACGACATGACCTGGCCGCCGATTCCGGTACCTGCTTCCCATTATTCCGTAACGGGCCTGGGGGAGGAGAACCTCACGGAATGCTTCGACGGACAGTGCGACAAGATGCCCTTCTACCTCGTGAACTTCTCCACGACGGGAAGCATAAAGGAGAGCATGTACATGCTCAACCTCAGGGTGAACGCCCAAGGAGCCGGCTCCGACATAGGGACCGCGGACATAACCGTTTCCTCCTACGTGCTGGATTACGTTACCGTCCCCATGACGAAGATGTTCGAGTGGCCGCCCGTTTACTCGAATGCCGAGAACCTCACCATGATATTCACGGCCTCTGATTTCGAGGAGAACCCGCACAACATAACGAACGTTACCGTAGATGAGTTCTTTTCCGAGAAGGAGGGCAGGCCCATAAAGTTCAGGTACGGCCTCAACTACACTAACAACTGCACGGGCTCAACCCCCTACTGCGGGATAGACGTGTTCCTTTCGGATCTCTACCCCGGCGAGTACTTTGTGGAATTCAAGGTGGTTGACGACAGCATGAGCGTTCAGTACGAGCAGTACGAGCTGCAGATAAAGAACATCATATTCTCCGTCCCGAGGATTTACGAGGGATGGACCATGGACCAGAGCACTCCCGAGAAGACCATAGAGGCCTGGAACAACGAGGACAGGTGCGGCACGGAGACGCACGGGAGCTACGTCTTTAACCCGGACATCTGGGGGGAGCCTTACAACACGACCGCCAACATAAACAAGGTTTACATAGGTTCGGGAGGCGACAACCCGCCGCCTGCTGTCAACATAACCATACCTGAAAACAGGACGCCTTCGCAGAGCTACCAGTCGTGGATATTCTGCGTGAACCTGCAAGAGGGCTCCTGGTTCCAGCTCTGGAACCCGAACGATCCCTGCTGGGAACCGGGCGACGCGAGGGTCTACGTGGTGGGCAACAATTCTGGCATGGCCTGGATAAACTCCACCGACGGCTCCGAGGTCGGCCCCGGAAGCTATGCCGTTGACCTGAGCGCAAGCCAAAAGGTTCAGGAAGGCTCCGCCTTCGGGCTCAAGGACGCCCCCGGATTCATCTGGAAGCTGGCCGGCGTGGGCGGGCCTAGCCCGAACTACCTGCGCGTAACTCATGATAACGGGATCATATGTTCCAGGAACGAGCTGGGCGGGGATGTCGTGAAGGTCGTCACGCCGCCCGAGCATGCGAACTATTCAGAGTTCTATCACGGGCCGAGTTACATAGTGGGCGACATGTGGCAGCAGGGGCCGCCCAACGAATACTCCCTGCAGTTCATGATGGAGATAAGCGACAGGCCCGCCTATGTTTATCACAACACCACCCACCTCTGGCTTTACCCGAACTCCACTTACGCCAACTTCACGGACTCATCCCTCTCGAAAGGACCCGTCGCCGTGGGAAGCGTGATAGAGGACGGCTACGGGGGTAAGTGGAAGATCGTGTCCATAAGCAAGAGCAGGGTCAAGCTCAAGGGGCAGAACACGCTTGACAACGGGATAATGGTCAACACCTCGCTCTCCACCAGCGGCAAGGTATGGGTAGGTGAGCTCAGGGAAAGCGATATGGGCTTCGAGAACAAGATGTTCGAGGAGAACCAGGGTCTCGACCTTGACGGTGACGGGGAGACCAACGGGACGGTCTTCTTCCTCATACTCGATTCCGGCAACGGGTACGACAAGCTGGCCTTCGCATCGGACTACAGCCAGAAGTGGAACTTCACCAACTCCTCCGCGATAATCGACGTGAACGACAACGACAGGCTTAACAGGCAGGTCGGCGCCGGCAGCGACACGCTGACGTTACTGAGCATAGACCCACGCGCGAGCAGGGTGATGTTCTACGACCCCTCCGCTAGAGGGGACTGGCCCGAGCTCGGGGATTCCAGGATAGGCGACAACGTGACCATACCCGTCATAGTCAAATCCCCGGACGGGAGCCCGATAGCGGCGAACGTGAGCCTGCCCAACATGAAGGTGAAGACAGAAGCGGGGACGAGCATAGTCCCGACAGGACTCAGCCCGATGGAAATAAACGGCATAGGGGAGATAAGGGTCAACGTGAGCTCGCTTGGATACGAGTCGGGCAGGTACGAGTTCGAGATACTTGCCAACAGCACCGCCTACGGGGTAGAGAAGATGAACGAATGGATGTGGCCCAGGACAACGGTCAGGAACTTCCTGGTGGACACCCGGTCCGGTTACGGCGGGATAATAACGAGCTTCGCTCCCGTGGACTTGGATTCATACGGCGGATGGTGGACCAACGTAAAGGTGAGGGATCTCATCACCATAAACGAGACGAGCCAGCCCGCCATAACGGGCGTGATTGACGCGATAAACCACGATTTGGCATGGCCTCCCTCGTGCCCTGACTTCACGCCGCCGGATGACGTGGGGCAGGACAGCCAGAACAGGACCTATGTCCTCGACCGCCTGGACAACCAGTATTATGCTTACATGACACCCGCGAACCAGAGCATGGTATGGGTAAAGAAGGGCGACTGCAACTTCACCGGAGAGAGCCCATACTCGGAGGGCGATCCAATAAACATAACGATAGGAAGCGAGTTTTACATACTACAGGTACTCAACACCAACATGTCCGCGGGCACGGCCTCCGTAGGCATCTACGGGCTGCCGTCACTTGTGAAGCCCATCAGGATGGGCGAATGGGGAGGGAACTCCGCCCCCATGTGGGCGATACTTTCCGTCAACAGGTCGGGCACCATTTACAACGTCGTGTTCGCTAACGAGAGCATGCCGTACCCGCAGGCCAACACGTGGGGCATTAAAGATGTCTCCAAAGCAGTATGGATGGATACCGACGGCAACTTCACGGACTCTAACAAGTACATCATAGGGGATAACTTCACGGCCGGCGAGTACATCGCGAAGGTGGGGCCGGGCCCCTGGGAGGGCGTGATAATCGCTGATTCCAGCAACCTTGCCGGACTACTGGGAGCCGGCGTGAGGCCGGGAATGGACATAAGGGCCATGGACTACACGCCCGCTTACTTCGGCAGGATAAACGAGTCCCAGTCCGGTTTGGAGGTCGACCTGAACATGGACGGGGACATGCAGGACCTGTTTTACGTGGTGGCCTACGACGATTTCGAGGACTCCAACCAGGAGATCACGAGGTTCTACGTGGACGACGACCTCAACATCTCAGAGCCCTGGTGGGCCAACTCGAGCAACATCCAGCAGGGCCAGACCTATACATATTACGACTTCTACGGAGGCGAGGGTGGCCAGATACCCGAACAGGAGGGATCCCCCCCGAGAGGGATGTGGGGAGGTAACCTAAGGTTCGCCCCTTGGAACGACAGCCAGTCCTGGGAGGAATCGGCCGAATGGAACATCAAGACCTACAACGGAACCAAGATGATACTGGAGAAGGACGTCTGGCAGCTGGACGGCAACAGGACGATTTCCGTCACGGTCAAGGCCTTCGACTTCTCGCAGTCCCCGATTCCGGGCGCCCAGGTGAGCCTGGTGAAGATCATGCGTTTCGGAGGCGGGCTTCCCTTCAAGGAGCTTAACGAGTCCGCGGGGGATTTCACGCTGGTAAACACCCAGAGCGTGACCGATTCCAAGGGGTACGCCATGCTCAAGCTCGTGCCGCCCGGGGCGGGATGGACCGACCAGGCCGAATACATCGCCGTGCTCAAGGTGGACAGCGGAGGGATCATAGAGACCGTTGACCAGTGGTTCAGGGTAGGGCAGAAGGAGGTGGAGCCATGAATACCAGGGCTCTTGTGATACTGACATTTTTTATTGCATGCCTGATTTTGACCGGCCGGGCGGCCGCCCTGGAGACCACGGTCATACAGTCTGGCGCGGACAACGACGAGATAATGAAAGGGAGGACCTTCACAGTCCAGTCAACCGGATGGACCGGGAGCTGCACCACTGCGACACTTAGCTTCACGGGATGCAGCAGCTGTAGCCTGTCTGGGGAAAACGCGCAGAAGACGGTCGGAGGAGGAAGCTCGACCGTGAGCTGGACCACTGCAAGCGCGAGCCAACTGGCCAGCGCGCAGAGCGTCACTGTAAGCCTGAGCGGGGGCTGCACCTCCCAGCAGGACGACAGCGATCCATTCGACATAGTTCTCCCGCCCTCACTTTCCATCGCGGCCTCCACTGAAACGTCCTCTGTGAGCGAGGGGGGCACCTTCAGCTCGAACATAAACATAGTGAACAGCGGGGAGACGACGGCAAGGAACGTTGACGTGGACGTTACGGGAACGGGAATAAGCCTTCAGTCCGGGTGTTCGGTTTACGAGATAGAGGAGGGCTCCAACGTTGGCGACACCTGCGTAGTCAAAGCCTCGACTTACGGAACCCAGACCGTTACATTCACGGTCTCTGCCTCGAACGCGGATTCCGCTTCTGATTCTTTCTCCATGTCCGTTACCGATGGCGGGGATGGCGGAAACGGGGACGGGCAATCACCGCCCGGAGGAGGGCCCGCCTTCGGACCGGGACCCTCGGCGAAGAACGCCACGAGGAGACCGGAACTGGTCCCTGGTGTTGGCCTGAGGAATAACCTCAAGCTACAGACAACCCTGCAGAACATGCTCGCCAGGGGGAAGCTTGACGAGAACGCCATAGAGAACATGATAAGGCTCTCGAACTCGATAAGCTCCCAGATACGCATGACGAGGGATTTCAGGGCCGAGGGCGGCAGGTCGGAGTTCACCATCAGGATGAGATACACGGGCGATAGGAGCCTTAACAATTTCATTGTCCATGACAAGGTCCCTAAAACTTTCGCCCAGGATGCGGACAACCTTACCGTGAACGCCCCGGGGGCTAAGGTCGAGATCGCTGAGAAGGATCCCGAGTACGTATTCCTTTACGAGACCATGTCCCCAGAGCAGGAGATAATGATAACCTATTCCGTCGTAAAGGAAGTGAGCACTTCCGTTATAGACGAGGCCGAGAGCTTCGTGTACGCAGAGGGTTACGAGGGGCTCCCGCCGGGCGAGGTATGCACGGCCGGGGAGAGGAGGTGCGAAGGAAACGATCTTCAGGAATGCCTTCAGGACGGAACCGGATGGAGGACACTCCAGACATGTGGACAGGGCTGCGACGCGGAGAGGATGGCCTGCAAGGAAGCGCCCGGAGGACAGCCGGACGCTATGGCAATACTGATGGAAAACCTGCTCTGGGTGATACTTGCAGTAGTTGTCGTGATAATTGTCATAGCAGGTGTATTTCTGTTTAAAATAACGAAGAAAAAGAAGCACAAATTCCCGAACCCGATGCCTCAGATGAGGCCCTCGTCCTTGGAAAACCGCTAATTCTCCGGGAGCTTTATCCCCATAACCTTCGACTCCCCGTCCTCCATGGAGATCCCGTAAACTATGTCCGCAGCCTTCACCATCTCGCTGTTGTGTGAAATGATTATGAACTGCACGTCCTTGGACTGGCTCTTTATCATGTCAACTACCTTCATCGTGTTCGGCCTGTCCAGGGCGGCATCCACCTCGTCAAGGACGTAGAAAGGAGAGGGCTTGTATCTCTGTATCGTGAACAGGAAGGCAAGCGCGGTGAGAACCTTCTCCCCACCGGACATCGCGTCTATGTAAAGCAGCTTCTTGTTGGGCGGCTGCGCGGATATCATAAGGCCGGAATTTATATCCACGGGATCCTCCAGTCCCAGTTCGGCCTCCCCCTTCGTGAGGTCATTGTATATCTTCCTGAAAAGCTTCCCCATGTCCTCCATGGTATGCGTGAACACCTCTCGTTTCCGGTTCTCTATCTCCGTTATGCTCCTTATTACGCTTTCCTTCTCCTTCATGATCTTCTCGACCCTCTCCCTGAACTCCTCGAACTCCTCGTATAGGATTTCGAATTCGTCTATCGCCTTCAGATTCACGGGCCCCATCGAGGAGATGCGTTCAAGTATTTCCCTCTCCCTCTCCCTGAGAGAGGGCACGCTCTTCTTCTGGTAGAATTCCTTGTTCTCAAGGGAGTCCCAGGCCTTCCTGTGCTCCTCCCACTGGATCTTGAGGTTGTCGAAGTTCGCCTCGTACCTAGCCCGGTTTATCCTGAGCCTGTTCAGCTCTTCCTGGAGGTTTGCCCTCCTGTCGTAAATACCGCTTCTCTTCTCCCTGAGCCTTTCCATCTCTTCCTTTATCCTTGCCATTTTCCTTTCAAAATCAAACGTTCCTTTCTCTTTCACGTTCTTCCTGAGATCCTTCAGCCTTTCCCTGAGCTCCTCGATCTCCATCCCGAGTACGTGGTTCTCCTCGTCCAGCCTGTCCCTCTCCTTCAGGTATTTCCTTGTCTCCGGTTTAGCCTGCTTTACGTAATGCCCTCCAAAGACGGCCCCGGACGTCTCGAATACGTCCCCGTCAAGCGTTACCATCCTTATTCGATTCTTCTCAGCTATCTTTTTCGCCTTGTCCGTGTCGTTGACGCAGGCAGTCCTCCCGAAAACGTATTCCACCGCAGGGGAATATTCCCTGTCGTGGTGTACGAGTTCGGAAAGCCAACCGAGCGTTCCTTCAGGCAGCTGCGGTTTTGGGGAGGAGCGTATCTTGTCCAGGGGAAGGAATCTCGCCCTCCCTATCCTCTCCTCCTTCAGGTATTTCACGCAGTGGATCGCGGTCTGGAGGTCGTCCACGATTATGTCGTTCATGTGCGACCCTCCGGCCACCTCGGCCGAAATCCTGTACCTGTCCGGAACTATTATGAGGTCCTTCACGAAGCCGCGGACGCCTTTCAGTTCGAGGACGGGCCTAAGGTGGTCCGGACCTCCCTTCATCGTGCTCAGGTTCTTCACCATCTCGTTCAGCCGCTCGATCTCCCTTCCATTGGAATGCATGAGATTTTCCTTGGTTTCTATGGAAGACTCGATCTTGGAAATCTTCTTGGTTATCTCCACCTGGTCCTCCTTTATTACCTCCTTCATGAGGTTCTCCATCTCCCTGTCCTTCTCCTCCATCTCCCTGTCTATCTTGCCGATCTCCTTCTCCAGCTTTTCCACGCCCGCCTCCTTCTCTTCCAGGCCCTTTTCTATGTTCCCTATGTTCTTCTCCGAGGAGGTGAAATCCTTCCAAACTATGGTCGACTTCACGAGCTCGAGCTCGTTCGTGAGTTTCTTGTACTCCAGGGCGGAATCCCTGTCCTTCCTGAGCTTTTCGATTATTTCCTCCTTCTGCTCCAGTATTATTTCCGCCTCTCTCACCTTCTCCTCCACCTTCTCGAACTGTTTAAGCGCCTGCTCCCTCTTCTCGTCGTATTCCCTTATCCCGGAAATCTCGTCTATTATTTGCCTTCTCTCCACGGGGTTCATCTCTATGACCTTCGTGACGTCCCCCTGCCTTATCATGTTGTGACCTCCGGGGTTCATCCTTGCCTGGACGAATATGTCAAGAATCCTCTGTCGCGTCGAGATCTTCCCGTTCAGCTTGTAGGAGGAGATGCCTCCCTTGTTGAGCCTCCTGCTGACGCTGATCTGCTCGTCGTCGAAAGGTAGGATCTTGCCGTCGTTCGAGAACATGAGGTTGACCTTGGCGTAATCTGAAGGCTTTTTCCTGCTGCCTCCGTGGAATATGAGGTCCTGAGCCTTTTTCGCCCTCAGATTCTTCGGGGACGTCTTGCCCAGAACAAAGGCTATGGAATCCCCGACGTTCGACTTCCCGCAGCCGTTAGGTCCCGTAACCACCGCGAAATTATGGGGAAAGGCCATGCTGGTCGGGCGCTTGAAGGACTTGAAACCCTGCACGACGATTTTTTCCAGCCTCACCATTCACATCAACCCGCAACACTTGCTGTGACACAGAACTTTAGTAAAATGCATACTCGGTATGCATCGGTTTGCTTCTCTGCATCATTCGAAATTTCAACCCCTTTACAATATAATACTATGTTGGAGAACGTATTTATTTCTGCTCAACAAGAACTCGGTATGAAAGCTCTTCTGGACACCAACTTCCTAATGATACCCGGGGAATTCGGGGTAGACGTGCTCTCCGAGCTTCTCGGCCTGGGGTACACTGAAGTCTTCACCATAGACCTCGTCATCCGCGAACTCGAGAGTCTCGCGGTTTCCAAGGGCAAGGAAGGGAGGAACGCCCGGATAGGCCTGGAGTTCATAAGGAAGGGGGAAGTGGTTGTCCTTAAGGCGGGAGGCGAAAGAACGGATGACGAGATCCTCAGGCTCGCGAAGACCAGGGCATACGTGGCGTGCACCCAGGACAAGGACCTAATAAAAAGGATACAGCGCGAAGGCCTCCCCTTCATAACGCTCCGCCAGGGCAAGTATCTGGTGGAATCCAAGAAGTGAGAATATGATAAAGCTCGTTGTGTTCGACGTTGACGGGACGCTGATAGACAACATAGAGTTCGTATGGGTAACCCTCCACGAGTTCTTCGGCCTGCAGGAAAACCCGGAAAGGATAAGGGCGAAAGAGGACTTCCTCTCCAAGAGGATAACCTACCAGGAGTGGGCAGACAGGGATATCGAGATTCTCAAAAAACACGGGGCCAACAGGGAAACCCTTTCCGAGGCCGTCGGGAAGGCGAGGGTTATGAGGGGGTCGATCGAGACCCTGAGGGAACTTAAGGAGATGGGGATCAGGACAGCTGTGATATCAGGAAGCATCGATTTCCTCCTGGAGAAGCTGATCCCGGATTACGAGGAATTTTTTGATCACGTTTTCATGAACAGGATTTCCTTCGACAAGGAAGGGGAAATCAAGGGAATGAAGGCAACCGAATTCTATCTCGAGCACAAGAAAACGGGGCTGCTGAAGATCTGCGAGAGTGAAGGGATAGACCCGGAAGAAACGGTCTTTATCGGTGACCACGAAAACGACCTTGAAATTGCAAAGCTTGCCGGCTTAGCGATCGCCTTCAACTCCAAATCCAGGGAACTGGACGAGATAGCTGATGTCGTGATAAGGAAGAAGGACATGAGGGAAGTCCTGAAATATTTAAATCAGCCATTACAAAATAAGTAATAAAAACCGACGTAGTCTCTGACTAGGTCACGGCAAGTCGTGTTTACAGGTGTTACAAAGTAGATAAAACGTGATAACATGTTCGAATACCTTCCATGGATCGCAGGGCTTCTTGCAATACTCTTCGCCGCGGTAATAGCTTTCTCGATCAGGAAAAAACCCGTTGGAACCGACCGGATGAAGGAGATATGCAGTTTGATCCATAAAGGGGCGCTCACCTACCTGAACAAGCAGTACAGATACCTCATTGTTTTCGTGATCGTTGTCTCAGCGATATTGTTCTTCCTTATAAGGCAGGAGACAGCTTACGCCTTCGTGCTGGGCGCGTTCTTCTCCGCGCTCACGGGGAACATAGGGATGCGCGTCGCTACGTCCGCGAACGCCCGTACTTCCGAGGCCGCTAAGCGGTCCCTGAACTCAGGACTCAGGATAGCATTCTCCTCCGGGACGGTCATGGGCATGTGCGTCGTCGGCCTGGGATTGCTCGGAGTCTCGATAATGTATCTCATTTTCCAGGATACCTCGATCCTTTTCGGCTTCGGTTTCGGCGCTTCCTCGATCGCCCTCTTCGCCCGTGTGGGAGGAGGGATTTATACCAAAGCAGCGGACGTGGGGGCGGACCTTGTAGGCAAGGTCGAGAAGGGGATCCCGGAGGACGACCCGAGGAATCCCGCCGTGATAGCCGACAACGTCGGGGACAACGTGGGCGAC
>Ga0180438_10005901_pt1 | contig 16790 bp, 11 predicted proteins | sample SS_ome_12_FD_132455 | JGI IMG/M metagenome (GOLD analysis project Ga0180438, IMG submission 132455) | Hypersaline lake sediment archaeal communities from the Salton Sea, California, USA - SS_3_D_2 metaG | ecosystem: Environmental > Aquatic > Non-marine Saline and Alkaline > Hypersaline >...
AATTATCCTGTTAGCCACGGGACTCCTCTGCGTTGTGTATTGACAAACACTATCTTACCGCAGTTGGGTCCCTTTTCAAATATCTCTCGCTACTTCACAGCCTAATGAACCACTCCAGATTTTGGCAAAACGGGTTGGCGGGTATCGGCGGTTGGTATGGGTACCTGGAACATCGGCAATCAGTGGGGAGAGCTGGACGATGTGACCGCATGGGCTACCGTGCGCAGCGCATTTGACAACGGTGTGACGCTATTCGACACCGCCGAATCTTACGGTATCCCCAACGGCTTTTCAGAGGAAAGATTGGGGGTAGCGTTGGCCGGTATCCGGCATCAGGTTTATCTGGTAAGCAAAATAGGCCATTGGGGCAAGCGTACCGGTCAAGGCGTGCCCAAGACCACCGTAGACATGATCCGGCTATGCGCTCACGCTTCTTTGCACCGGCTGCGCACCGATTGGCTCGACGTGGTGCTGTGCCACGAGGCCAACATTAAAGACCCCAGTATCTATCTCGAGGCTTTTGAGGTGTTGAAACAACGGGGACGTATCCGGGCTTATGGCATCTCAACCAATAGCCTGGAGGTGCTTGAACGGTTTAACGTCAATAATACGTGCAGTGTGGTGCAGCTTGACTACTCGCTGCTCAATCGCGCCCCCGAAGAGGATATACTGCCCTATTGCAGGGAACGTGGGATCGCCGTTATGGCTCGCGGGCCGCTGGCTAGGGGATTGTTATCGGGTAAGTATTCCGCTGACACAGTGTTCACCGATCCGGTTCGGATGAGATGGCATGAGGACAAAGAGGCGCAGGCCGCATTCGAGCAAAGAGCTGCGCAAGTTGAAAAACTCAAACAAGTGGCAAAGCCCGGTCCGGAGATGGTCACAACCGCACTGCGCTATGTTATCTCGAATCCTGTCGTATCAACCGTGATTCCGGGGGCTAAATCACCAGCTCAGGCAGCCACCAATGCCCAGGCAGGTACGGCGACACTATCTGCGGCAGAGATCGACGAACTTGTGGCGATCATCGACGGCTAGAAGGAATTAAGGAGAACAATCCTCTCATTTCCTATGTGTAGGAATACCGCCTTTCAAACCTATCCCTCGCCGACCTCGGGCCGGGGCAATGACTGGATTTTGATCCTGGAGGAGGAATAGGACGTGGACGATCGTACATCGAAGCCTGCGTCAGAGGCGTATGCGTGGTAATACCATTTGTGGTATTGTGAAATAGAGAAGTCTAGGAGGCGAAAGATGAAATACTTTACGTCGTTGGAGACCGGGCAAGGGCTGAACGCCCTTCCCTACAACCCATGTGACCTGTTGGGTTTCGATCTGTTGGCGCTGCCCGCTGGCGAGCAGTTCGCGTCCCAGACGGACACGCGCGAGGTGCTCGCCGTGATCCTGGGCGGCAAGGCTACCTTTGAAGTTGCGGGTAAGCGGTTCGAGAAGGTCGGCGGGCGGCCCAACGTCTTTGCCGGGAAGCCGCATTCCGTTTACTTGCCCGCCGGCGTCGAGTACACCATCACTGCCGAAGGGCCGGTCCAGATTGGGATGACCAGCGCGCCCAGCGACCTGGAGATGGAGCCTTACGTCATTGCCCCGGAGCAGGTGACGAACGGCGTATGGGGCGCGGCGAATTTCAAACGCTATTTCCATCAAGTCCTCACTCTGACCGCGCAGCCTGACTTGCCCGCGCGGCGGCTGATCGTGGGCGAGACCCTTACGCCCAGCGGCAACTGGTCCACTTACCCGCCGCACAAGCACGAGGTGGATGACCTGCCCCGAGAGGCGCACCACGAGGAAATGTACTTTTTCAAGGTCAACCCGGCCGACGGTTTTGGTATCTGCCACTATTACAACGATCAGGGAGAAGAGGAAAACTTCACCATTCGTGACAACACGATTATGATGGCTCCCATCGGCTACCATTCGGTCGTCAGCGCGCCGGGATACACTACCTACTACCTGTGGTTCCTGGCCGGCGAGCATCGGGTTCAGGCAACGGCGGACGATCCCACCGTGGGATGGGTTGGCCGCACCGTTCCGATGTTGCGAGAATTGGGGTACTGAGATGAACGTACCAGACTCTTTTCGGTTGGACGGAAAAGTCGCTCTGGTCACCGGTGCGGGCCGGGGCTTGGGACAGGCTATGGCTGTCGGACTAGCCGGGGCTGGCGCGGAGATCGCCGGGCTGGACATCATCTCCCGCGAGGAGACACAAGCCCAGGTGGAGGCGCTAGGGAGGCGTTTTCTTTCGGTCGAGTGTAACCTGCGAGAGACCGGCGTTGCTCAGCTCAACGAGGTGGTGGACCAGGTGGTTCGCGAGATGGGCGGGCTGGATATCCTGGTCAACAACGCCGGGATTATCCGCCGGTCGCCCGCGCTGGAATTCAGCGAGCAGGACTGGGATGACGTGCTCCAGATCAATCTGAAAGCGCTCTTCTTCCTCTCCCAGGCCGCAGCCCGCGTGATGGCGGAGCAGGGGAGCGGAAAGATCATCAACATCGCCTCGATGCTCTCGTTCCAGGGGGGCATCCTGGTTCCCTCGTACACGGCGGCCAAGAGCGGCGTGGCCGGGATCACCCGCGCGTTGGCCAACGAACTGGCCGCACAGGGTATCAACGTCAACGCCATCGCGCCGGGCTACATGGCCACCGACAACACCGCTCCCCTGCGTGCCGACCCAGTGCGCAGTGAGGCCATCCTGGGCCGCATTCCGGTCGGGCGGTGGGGAGAGCCTGAAGACCTGCAGGGTGTGGCCGTGTTCCTGGCTTCGCCCGCCTCGGACTATGTGCACGGCGCCATCATTCCGGTGGACGGCGGCTGGCTGACCCGGTAGGGCTTTTGAAGGGGAGGCTACTCCATGGCTAAGAAAGTGGTGACTTTTGGAGAGATCATGCTGCGGCTTTCGCCGCCGGGATTCCATCGCTTTATCCAGGCGCGCAGCTTTGACGTCGTCTATGGGGGGGGCGAGGCCAACGTGGCGGCGTCTCTGGCGAGCTTTGGGATGCCCGTGGACTATGTCACACGCCTGCCGGCGAGCGACGTCGGCGACGCTTGCCTCAACTATCTACGACAATATGGTATCGGTACCGGCCACGTCGTGCGCGGCGGGGACCGGTTGGGCATCTATTTCCTGGAGGCTGGATCGGCTCAACGCGGCAGCAAGGTCATTTACGACCGGGCCGGCTCGGCCCTGGCTACGATCCAGCCTGGTATGATCGCCTGGGAAGAGGTATTTGGCGATGCGGATTGGTTTCACTGGACCGGCATCACCCCGGCCATTTCCGAGGGCGCGGCCCAGGTCTGCCTGGAAGCGATCCAGACCGCCAGGCAGATGGGGCTGACCATCTCCTGCGACCTGAACTATCGCAAGAAGCTGTGGAAGTGGGGCAAGACGGCCGGGGAAGTGATGCCGGATCTGGTGAGCCTGTGCGACGTGGCCGTGGGCAACGAGGAAGATGCGGACAAGGTCTTTGGCATCAAAGCCCCGGGCGCCGACGTGACTGGCGGCAAGGTCGAGGCGGACGCCTACACGTACGTTTGCAGCGCGCTGGCGGAGCGGTTCCCCAACCTCAATACGATCGCCATCACCCTGCGCGGGTCGCTCTCGGCCAGCCACAACACCTGGAGCGCGATCCTGTGGACTTGTCCTGAGCAAAGTCGAAGGAGCGAAGGCCAGACCTACACCGCGCCGCGGTACGACATTATCCCTATCGTGGATCGGGTCGGCGGCGGCGACAGCTTTTGTGGTGGCCTGATCTATGGCCTGCGCACCTACGACGACGTACAGCAGGCCCTGGACTTTGCCGTGGCCGCATCGTGCCTCAAGCACACCATCGCGGGCGATTTTAACCTGGTCACCGTGGCCGAGGTGGAAAAGCTGATGGGGGGCGACGTATCGGGGCGCGTGTCACGTTAGATGTCAAAGACAGAAAAGTGACCAAAAGGGATGAACAGATGGGTGGACGATGGCACATTACGATAGATTACAAGTTCTGAACACGATGATTGAACTGGGCCTGGTGCCGGTCTTCTACAACCCGGACGTGGAGGTAGCCAGGCAAATCGTCGCTGCCTGCCGGGCCGGGGGCGCTCGGGTGGTCGAGTTCACCAACCGGGGAGATTTTGCGTTCCAGGTCTATACCGCGCTAGCCCAACACGTGGCCGAGGCGGAGCCTGACGTCATTCTGGGCGTCGGCTCCGTCATAGACGCGCCTACTGCCGCGCTGTACATCTCGGCTGGGGCGAATTTTGTGGTCGGGCCGGTACTCAACCCCGAGGTAGCTCGCATCTGCAACCGGCGCAAGGTCGCGTACAGCCCGGGCTGTGGCAGCGTGAGCGAGATCTCGGAGGCCGAGGAACTGGGCGTCGAGATCGTCAAGGTCTTTCCTGGCACGCAGGTTGGCGGTCCGGCCTTCGTCAAGGCTGTGCGTGGCCCGATGCCGTGGACGCGCATTATGCCCACCGGCGGGGTGGATGCCACCGAGGGGAGCATCCGGGCCTGGTTCGAGTCCGGGGCAGCCTGCGTGGGGATGGGATCGAAGCTGATCACGAAAGAGCTGGTGGCGGCAGGCGACTGGGGCGCGATCTCGGAGAAGGTCGCCCATGTGTTGGCGTGGATCAAGGAGGTTCGCGCGGCGTGAAAATCGGCACGAGATCGCACGACGGGGCAGAGGATCGGTTGCAGTTCGCCTGACAGATCGGCGCGGATGGGGCCAGCATCTGGGCTGCGGCGTGCCCAGGATACACAGAGCGGTGCTATCTCACTTGCAAGAACGGCTTCGAGCACCCGTGGCCATGAACGCCTCCCACTCGGCGGCAGTTCTTGCCGGGGCATTCGAGACCTACCCGGGGTGGGAACTGTGGCCTTCCTTGTTTCGCTGTTGAGCGATCGGTTGCGCATGATGACAAGACCGGACTTCGAGGCGATGCACTGCGGAGGATCGAGAGGCTAGGACGAGAGGCGAAGGGCGAAAGACGAAGGCAAAAGCGTGCACCGATGACCAAGGGTCCGCGACGGATTGCGGCGGCTTGTCGCGGACCCCTGGTGGGTTATGCGATAGACGTGACCGAGATGGGATCTCGACCCACGGTCCTACCGCTCACCCTCACGGAAGTGTCGGCCGGTAGAGTGGTCGGCGCAGGCGCGGCAGCGCCACGGCCGAGACCGGCCCGTGGAGCGTCGCCACACCGCCCGTGTCCACGTCCTCCAGCTTGTAGAAGTAGATGCCGGGCGCGAGCCCTTCGTCGGTGAAGGCGTAGCTGGCGCCGGAGGTCGGGTCCCCCTGGGCGGCGATGAACGCGCCGTTGACTTTGGCGTACGGCCCGTCCGCGGCGGTCGCCCGGTAGAGGTTGAACCCGGCGTTGTCGATCTCGGCACCGGTCTCCCAGGCCAGGTGCACGCTGCCCACTCCCAGCCTCGCGGTGAAGGAGGCCAGGCAGACGGCGGTGGGGCCACAGGGTGGCGTCGACTTGGCCCAGGGGTCGTAGTCCACGTTGTCGCTGACCGTATCACCCTCGCCGTCGGGATTGTACAGACCGCCCGTCGCTGTGTCGTCGGAGTCGTCCAGCGGACCGCTGGCGTCACCCCACCAGTTGTTCTCGGCGTTGACGGTTTCGCCCACGTTGTCGACGTTGACCTTGACGCCGAAGTTGGCGTTGCCACTGATGATGTTGCAGGAGATATCGACCCGCTCGGTGTCGATCACGTGGCGGTCGATGTTGATCCCGGTATCCTCGTTGTCCGTGATCTCGTTGCCACTGATGGTGATGTCCTGCCCCTTGATGTTGATGCCGTGGCGCTTGGACTGGGCCAGAACGTTCTCGGTGACGTCGATGAAGGTGGAGTCTCCCCAGATGGAGATGGCGTCCTTGTTCTCGGTGAAGGCGTTGCCGGAGATGGTCAAGTGGCCCAGATTACTGCCGGCAAACCCCCGCCCGTTGGTGAACAGTGCGGCGGTGTTGCCGGTGACGCTGCATTCGTCGCAGGCGGTCATGTAGATCGCCATCGCATCAGATGCCGGGCTCGTGCCGATCTCCAACACGTTGTCGGAGACCACGACGCCCGTGGCCGGGTTAGGTTGCACGGTCACGCCGGCCTTGTTGACAATCAAACGATTTCGGTGCACCGCGAGCGAGTCGGCGCCCTTGAACAGGACACCGTACCGGCCGTCGATGACATTGTTGCTGACCGAGATGTCGTCGTCCCAGATTCTCAGGACCGATGTGTCGGCGGTGGCGTTGGTCGGATCGCCAACCAGTGTGAAACCGTCGATCGAGACGCCGGTGACGCCGCTGGGGACCTCGATCAGGACGTCGGGGTTGGGTGTCGACAGTCCGGCTTCGGTGATGGTGGACTCGTTCGCCGGGTCCGTGCGCGCACCGTCGGCGGTCGGGTCCACGCCGTACTGGGCGCCACGCAGATCGACGGATTTGTTGATCGTCACCCGCTCGTTGTAGGTCCCGGGCGCCACGTAGACCGTGCTGCCGGAGACCATGTCGATGCCCTCCTGGACGCGGCCGGTCGTGCCAACCTGCGGGCTGTCGTCGTCGACGTGCAGCGTGGAGAATTCGCCCTGGAAGCCGGGATCGGCGGAGGTGTCGGCCCCACCGTCGAGCCAGGGGGTGTAGTCCACGTTGGCGCTGACTTCGGCGGCCACGCCGTCCGGGGTGGCGATGCCCCACCAGTTGCCGGAGGCGTCGACGGTCGTCGGGTATGCGCCCCAGACCTGGAGGGCGTATTCGACGCTTCCCTCGAAGCTGTTGCCGCGGATCAGGTCGGCCGGATACACGATGTTGCTGTCCATCTGGTACCCGACGGCCACCTCGTTGTCCTCGAAGAAGTTATGCTCGATGGTGCTGGGCAGGAAGGTCATGCCTGTGCCAGACCCGTAGTAGGCGAAGAGGATGGCGGGCCATGGGCCATCTGGATAGACGTTGGCCGCGTTCTTGAACGTGTTGTTGTAGATGTGGTGATCGCCGACCGTCGTGTTCTCGGGGCAGCCATAGCCGATGTATAGCGCGTCGCTGCTGCCGTCGAACGTATTGTTGTAGATGTCGAACGCCCGGGTGTTGGACATAGCGATGCCGCCGGACGTCTCGTCCAGGTTGTTGTAGATCTTGACGGGCGCCTCCGCGCCGCGGGCAGCGAAGCGGTTGTGGCACAGCAGCATCGAATTGGCGGTCTCTCCAGCGACCGTGGTTGTCTCGATGAACCGGTTGTCGTGGATTGACAAGTACAGCGAACCCTGGCTGGCCCTGTTGATCGCTATCGCGATGCCGCTGCTACTGATCTCGTTGTCCTCGACGCTGAACGTAAACCCTGAGACGTCGAGCGTGGTCGCGCCCGTATAACCTTGCAGTGAACTGTAGATGCAGGACATTCGGGAGGGATCGTCCGCCGGGGCGATCCAGGTGGTGACGTCTTCACCCGCGCCCAGGATCTTCATATCTGCGCCTGGCGGCACGGTCACCGTTTCGACGTACGTGCCCGCCGCGACGAGGATCTTGCCGCCCGCCGCCACCCGAGTGATGGCCGGGGTGATGCTCTGGTACGGTCTCGTGACCGTCCCGTCACCCCCAGCCGGCGCGTCGTCGTCGACGTGTACGATGGACAGGACAGCCGGGCTCGGCCGCTGGTCCTCGATGACCGCGTCGTTGTTCACTTCGCTGATCGCTACGATGTCCGGGTAGTAGCTGGCGTCCGTGCTGGACAGGATGGCGATGTCCATGTAGTTGGCCAGAGCGCCGGTGCCCCACGTGTTATCCGTGAAGGCCATATTGGCGCCGTCGATGACCCAGCCCTTGGTCCCGTACACGGTGTTGGCCTCGATCGTCCCGGTGGTGGGTGAGGCCGTGCTGCCGTTGATGTAGGCCGGCTGGCGCAGCGAGAAGATCTCGTTGTGCGCGAAGTAGAGCCCACTCAACCCGTACGTGACCTCCATCGCCCGGCTGACATCGGGGTCTCCCAGGACGTACTGGCCGTGGATCTGGTTGTGCTCGATCGTCGTGTCATCGGCCCCGACGTAGATCAGGTTCTGTGGGCCTGCCTTGTCTGTTTTCTCGATGTCGAGGTGTCGCAGGGTGACCCCGGTGGCGGTGATGGAGAACGCATATCCAACCGAATTGTCCGCCTGAACTTGCGTGGGGTTGGATTCGTCTCCCGCCAGCGTGAGGTCAGTCTTGTTCAGGTTGATGGTGCCGGACAGGGAATAGGGTCCACCCGACACGTTGATCGTGTCGCCTGCGGCGCCGTCATCGATCGCGTCCTGGATGTCACAGTAGACTGCGGCGTACGGATCGGGTTGTCCGGATCCTGTCACGCAGCCTGCATCCGTGTTGTCCACCGTGATCGTGCCTGCGTATACTGGTCCTCCAAGCAACGCCAGCCCGGCGATGAGCGCCAGGATGGTGAGGGCTATTCTGCGCGTCTTCATGATCTTGCTCCTTTCTTGCTTATGATCTTACTTGTGGTTGAAAACACTGCGCGAAAGGTGTGCATCTGCGGTGCGGCCCTCGTCTTGTCGTCTGTGGTCGATCACCTCCTTCGAAAGGACACAGGGGGCGGCGAAGGATCCTGCTTCGTGCGTTCGCCTGCCCCCTGCATACTCATCCTTTATCTGGTGATGTGGTGTGATATGGTCCTTTGAGATCTCCTGTTACTACGGCATCGTCGGACGGAACAGCGGCCGGCGCAGGCGCGGCAGTGCCACGGCCGAGACCGGCCCGTGGAGCGTCGCCACGCCGCCCGTGTCCACGTCCTCCAGCTTGTAGAAGTAGAGACCAGGCGCGAGCCCTTCGTCGGTGTAGGCGTAGCTGGCGCCGGAGGTGGGGTCGCCCTGGGCGGCGATGAGCGCGCCGTTGACCTGGACGTACGGCCCGTCCGCGGTGGTCGCCCGGTAGAGGTTGAACCCGGCGTTGTCGATCTCGGCACCGGTCTCCCAGGCCAGGTGCACGCTGCCCACGCCCAGCCTCGCGGTGAACGAGGCCAGCGTGACCGCGGTGGGTTTCTGGCTGTTGATGAAGGTGCAGACCACTTCCTCGCGGGCGTGCAGTTTGAACGTGACCGTGCCGTTCCCAACGTCGGCAAGCCCGGCGCCGTTCGGCGGATCGAAGGTGCATTGAATGTCGTCGAGCTGCCAGCCATCGGGAACCAACTCAGCGACCGTGTACTCGCCGGGCACCACATTCTCGAAGACCATCGTGTCGCCCACGCAGTCACTGTCGTCCGGGTCCGCGTCGTCCAGTGTGAAGGTGCCCAACGCGTTGGCTGTGAACTCGAAGTCGGTCCCGTCGGCGGGCTCCGCCTCCTTGGTGATCGTGACCGTGCCGACGCAGGGGTTCTGCCCCTGGGGCACGGCCGGCGCTGCCAGCCAGGGGTCGAAGTCCACGTTGGTCGACACGGCGTCGCCGGTGCCCGGACCGTTGCCGCTGGGTCCATCCGCTGCACCCCACCAGTTGTTCTCGGCGTCGAGCTGCGCGGTCGCCTTGTTGGTCACTCCGTTGACCGAGTTGTTGGTGATGTTGTTGTTGTTCACGGTGACGGTGCCGGCGTTGACGGCCGTTCCGATCATGATGCCGCCGGGATCTCCCCACTTCCCGGGGTCCAGCGCGTTGTCGTGCACGCTGTTGTCCACGATCGTGACGTTGGAGATTTCGTGGGCCAGGTAGATCGCGCCGTTCTCGCTGGCGCTGTGGTGCACGTCGTTGCCATCCACCAGCGTGTCACTGGTGTAGACGGCGATGCCGTCCTGGGCCGTGTTGTGCACCACGTTGTAGCGCACGCTGCCGCCTGCCAGGGACGCATCGTCGCCACCCTTGTCACCCAGCTTGATGCCGTCGTTATCGTGGACGTCGTAGACCAGGTTGCACTGGATGGCCATATCGGTGGCGTCATAGATGTAGATCGCGGCGTTCTCCGAGTAGTTGTCGTGCACTTCGTTGAACTCGACGATGCCGCCGGTCGATCCACAGCACATGTTGATCCCGTCCTGCGCGATGTCGAACACGTGGTTGTGCTCGACCACGCAGTCCGTGCAGTCACGCAACTGGATGGCCTCGTCCCCGAGTGCATCCCGGATGATGTTGTACCGCAGCATCACGTTGGAGATGCCGGCGCCGCTGGGCGAGTCGATCATGTCCCCGGTGGCGTTCCTCACCTCCAGGCCGTCGAGAACGACGTCGTCTGCCGTGATCCTGAAAATCCTGGACAACGCGCCGCCGCCGTCCACGACTGCCTCGGACGTGCTGCCCGGGACGCGCGCGGTGCCCGCGCTGGGACGTGGATCTACGCCGGCCTGTGGCCCCAGCAGCGTCACGCCCTTGTCGAGCGCGATAGTCGCCGCGGGTGCGTACGTCCCCGGTCCCACGAAGACCGTGCCGCCACCGGCCACGGCGTCCACGCCGTCCTGGATCACGTCGAAGCAGTCGGTCTGCCAGGTGTGCCCGTCGGCGGTGCAAGCCGTCTCGTCATAGTCGTCGTCCACGTAGACCGTATCCGGCGGCGGGGTGGGGGGCGTCAGCGTCGCGTACCCCAGGGCCTTGCCGCCGTCCGCCGAGCCAAAGTCCGCGTCGTACACGATGACCCAGCCGGCGTCCGGGTCCGCGTTCGGGACCACCCAGCACTCCCGCAGGTCGTGCTCGCTCGTCGCGGACAGGATCGGATTCGCGGCCGGGCCCACCGTCCCGTCGTGCCAGGTCCAGTTGGCCGGGTTGATGAAGGCCGCCTCCAGGTCCGCCGGAGGCAGGCTGGGCTTGGCCGCGGTGTTGACCGCCAGGTAGAAGTCGCTGTCCCGCGGGTCGACGTAGACCTTGCCGATTCCTCGGTCGTGGCCCAGGTCCACGAAGCTCCCCGAGGGGGTCCAGCCGGCAGACACGCCGGACGGCAGCTCCAGCGGGCCCCAACCCGGGCGGCCGCCGATGCTGGCGAAGGCCTCCCACACGTCGTCGCCGTTGGTGCTGCGTACGAGCATCGTCTGGCTCTGGTTCGACTCCGCGAAGGCGTAGTAGGTGCCGTTCAGCTCGATCACGTCGTGGAAGCCGTAGTAGACCCACCCGTGGGCGTCGGTGAAGCCGGCCGCGTTCGGGATCGTGAACGTGGACACCAGGGTCCAACTGGTCAGGTCGTTGGAGACGTAGAAGCGGTGGTCCATGTTGTTGCCGACTGCTCCCCAGGCGCGGTAGAGGTAGGTGGTCCCACCGACGTCGATCGGCCAGTCCTTGATGAGAAAGTGGGTGTCGGCGATGTTGGTTCCTGTTACACTGGCCGGGAACCCGGTGGGTCCGGTTGTGGTTGTAACGTGGGAGATGGCGTTGGCCGCGTCGCGGTCTTCGAAGAAGACCGTGAACGAGTCCCCACTTCCGAAACCGCTGATGTATCGCGGCTGGAAGGAACTTGGAGCCGGGTTGGCCAGTGGCCCGGTCGGTGTCTGGTCCGTGACTGTGACTGGGCCGAAGGTGCCTGCCAGCGCCGCCGTTGCCAGTGAGGCAAGCAGCGCCAGGGCCGTGATCAGCACCAGCGCAGTGCGGGCGATCTTGATGGTGTGCATGGTTTTTCTCCTTTATTCTCTATCGAAGATGTAGGATATGGTAGACTATGGGAGTTCCTCCGTCGTCCCGTCGATCCGTAGGTTCCGGGCTGATCGTCAGGTACCGGCGGAGGTCAATGTGGCCCGGTCTTTTTTCGCTGCCTATCACCCCCTTCCACTGCGGCGGGTTCGCAAGATGCGCTCGCTCAGACATTTCCGTGTCCCCGCAAATCCCGCCCGATGATGTGCCTTTCACGAAATCGCAGGTGCGGCACACCTGCCCTGCTCAGCGCCTGGCACCGGTGCGTCGCACCTGCGTCGATGTAGGGTAGGAAACCCTCACGCTCATTGTATCATAAAAGTGATTGAAATGGGTGAATTCTCAATCAAGATAGTACTAAATAAATATGAAAATACTGCAAGGACACCGGCAAATGCTTGAGGTCACACGCACGCAGCTCCCATCGGATCGTTCGATCCGATGGGAGCTGGGCAGCATAGGGGGGTATTTGTATCGGCGCGCGGTCAGATGATCAGGCCGGCCTCGAATACCCAGTAGTAGACCAGGTACGCGCCGGCGCCGACGACGAACATGGCACTCACGCGGTGCACGTAGGGTGTCACCAGCCGCATCCACCGCCCCATGGCCCGCCGGAATAGGGCCGCGCCCAGCGTCACGGCAACGATGATTGTGCCCATACCCAGCGCGTAGCCGATGAACTGCCCGAACGAGGAGAGCAATCCTCCGCCCGTCAGCGACGTGCCGACGACGACCAGGAAGATCGGCAGCGTGCAGCTCAACGAGCCCAGCGCGTAGGCGATGCCGAACGCGAAGGCGTTCCCCAGCGTCTGTCGCCGTTCGACGTTCACCCGCCCGCCGCCCAGGATGCTGAGCGTCTTCCCCGTCGTCAATATCCACACGCCCAGCGCCGCCATCCCGACGCCCAGGAGGATCCCGAAGTAGGGGAAGGACGTGACCAGCCACTGGCCGCCGGCTGTGATGACGATGCCCGCGGCGGCGAAGACCAAGATGAAGCCCGCGGTCACGACGGCGGCGATGAGCAGCGCTCGCAGCGCCCGGCGCGCCGTCGATTCATCCGCGCCATCGGTCCTCAGTTGGAACAGGACGTAGTTGGGCAGCATCAGGACGCCGCACGGGTTGACGCTGGCCACCATCCCGGCAGCGAATGCGTATCCCACCGGCAGGAGCAGCGCCAGGTTGCCCACCCCGGCCTCAATGCCGCCCCGAAAGCTGACCAGCACGAACAACAGTCCGATGACCAGCAAGGCTGGAATGCCGAACGTCGCCGCCAGCGTCAACCAGCTTTCCTTTTTTCTGGCGCCATCGATCTCCAATGGCGTTGCGCTTTTCGTAGAGACCAACTTCTTCATCTCACTCTGCCTCCAGCAAATCCTCGATAAAGCCCTCCAACTGGCGCTCTCCCAGCAAACCGTTCCATTGCTGGACCACCTCGCCGTCTGGCCGGAAGAAATAGGTCGCCGGCGTGCCCAGGACCTTGTAGTCCCGCATGATCGAACTGTCGGACGTGGCCCCGGCCGGGTACGTGATATCCAGTTGATCCAGTAGCGCCAGCGCGTCATCCCGATCGCCCAGTCTGACGAACGGCCCGATGTCCACGCCGATGAAGATCACCTGGTCGCCATACTTCTCGTAGGCGCTCTGGAGATGTGGCAGCTCCGCGCGGCAGGTCGGGCACGCCCCGGCCCACAAGTTGAGGACGACCGGCTTGCCCTGGGCGAATAGCTCAGAGAACCTCACCCGTTGCCCGCCCAGCGCCTCAGCGCCCTGGTAGACATCGATCTCGAAATCGCCCGCCAGATCGACGCCGGGGCTTTCGGCCTCGGCGTCCACGTCTGCATCGGCCTCCGTATCTGCACTGGGTTCATCATCGGCGCGATAGATGCGCGTCTCCGGCCGGAAGGCGGCCCACGAGAACCAGAAGTGGTTGATGCTGACGACGGGGGCCAGTTTCCTGCCCGCCGCCGGGCCGCTCACGGCCTGCCCCAGCACATCCCACGTGCTGCCCGTCTGTTCGTCGACAATGCTTTCCCCATCGAAAGCGAAGGTCAGCGTCTGCCCGTCGAACTCGCGGGAGAAGGTGGTGGCCGCGCCGACGTCATCGCCTCCGGCGACGGTGCCGGCGTCCAGCGCCGAGGCGGTGCCCGGCGCCCACAACACGACGATGGGCTTTCCACCGGCGGTGTCGTTCACCACGCGCACCGCTTCCAGCACCTCGTATGGGTAGGCGACCGTCTCTCCATTCAGCTCGACCGTCACCACCCGGGCCATCGGGGGCAATTCGTCGGGCGTCTCGGCCCCGCGATACAGGAACGGCGAGCGGCTGACGTCGTCGTAGCCCGTGTAGGCGTTGCGGCCGTAGTCGCGGCTGAAACCTGTCTCCCGCGACAGCACCGTCCCATCGGGGTGCGTTTCCCTGAAGTCCTCCCACGAAATGAGCGACGCGGGCACGAACGTCAGTCGCTGGCCGGTGTACTCGCCCGCGATGGCCTCCTCGGTCGCCTGCTGCCACCACGTCTCTGTCTGCCGGTCGTACATGACCAGGTTGCTGAAGCGCAGTCGCCCTGTCGTGCCGAAGTCCAGCACCTGCCCGTCGAACGTGCGCTCGAAAGCGATGCCGGTGTTGCACAATGGGCAGAAGGTCACGGACACGGGCACGCCGCCGATGGTGTCGTTCACGATTTCGTGCCACATCAGGATCTGGATCGGGTAGGCGCGCGCGTCGCCCGCGACCTCGACCAGGATCACCGGTTCCTGCGGCGCCAACCACCCATCGGCCTCCTCGACGCTGACGTGCTTCGGCGCGTCGATCGCCGGGATGCCGTCCTTGGGCGGTCCGCCGGACAGGATCTCGCTGTAGGGCACGCTGTGTTTGCTGAAATCGGTGGCAAACTCCCGCTCGGCTCCCACCGGTGGTGCCTCTTCCGGCAGCAAGTCCTCCGATGCCTCCGGGACGGGTGGGGCGGTCGGGGGCGGTTCGGGTGTCTCGATGGGCGGTGGGGTGGGCGTCGCGGGTGGTGAGTCCGGTGTCGCCGCTGTCACCGCGCACGCGCTCAGGATCAGGACTGTCGCCAGGGCCACAAGGCCAAATGGTAGAAATCTTCGCATCGTTGCCTCCATATGTCGGTTCTCTGGCTATTCTGAATCAGTTGGGGGCGGGCGGGGTGTACGGGCGGCCCCGCCGCCTGTGCATCCTACGTCTTCCCCTACTTATTGAAAAGATTCTCTTCTCACTCGATAGACGGGTTGAAGGGGTAGGGTCTTACGTATTTGCTTCCAGAGCCATAGTAAGGGCTTCAGCGCCCCAAGCGCGCACTGAAGCCCTTACTACGAACATTGCTCCGCAAAGTCTGAGGACTATTGCCTGTGCTCTGGACGACCCAGGAGACGGCGGAGATGGCGCCGCGTCATCTCCTTCAACCACCTCCAGTGGAACCCCACGTGCACCAGCACGGCGATCCCCAGCGCCAGCCCGCCCCACTTGTGGATGGCCACCCAGGCGGCCCGCGCGGCGTAGTACCCGCGGGGAAACACCACCCACAGGAGGAACGAGGAGACCGCCAGGACCAGCGCCAGGACTCCCATCACCACGTCCAGCCAGTAATTGCGCGTCGCTTTTCGCATCGATTTTCCTTGTCTACAGACAGCTTCGGAACCAGCAGTATCTGCCGCATGGGCCGCCCTCGAGACGAGGGCTGGAGCGGTTTTCGTCGCCGATCCCCTCTGACCTACAGGCAGATCCAGAACCAGAGCGCGTACTCGGGCGACACCGTGACCCGCACGTCCGATGGGATGTGGATGTGGCTCCCCGAGAAGCCGGAGAAGCGCCGGGGGCCCGTCTCGTAGACGAACCCGCAGCCGCCCGACGCCTGCGCCTCGTCCATCCGCTCCACCCAGAAGCTGTCCACGGGATCCGCGCCGGCGATGCGCTCGTACCACGTCAGCATGAGGTTGGACAGGCTCCCCGCCTCCGCCAGGCTGATCAGGGCGTCGAGCGCCGTCACGACGCCCGGCTGCAGCACGTCGCTGCGGACGTCGTGGGCGGTCACGGCCACGCGCCGGAACCTGTGGCTCGCGCCTGGGGCCTCGATCTCGAACTCGGGGATGATCACCTGTCCGTCGTGCTCGGCCAACCGCGCCATCTCCTCCTGGAACGTGCGGTAGATGCTCTCCACCCGCTCCTCCCGCTCCGGGTATACCCGAAACTGGGTGCCGTTCTTGTAGGGGTACATGTCCATGCGGAAGGCGTTCTGCTCGTACCAGCCCCGCGAATAGTGGGCCTGGTACCACCACCCGCGCTCGCCGTTGATGGCGTCGATGACGTGCGTGTCCATCTCCTCGTCGAAGTGTGCCTCCAGCGCGAGTTCGCCCCGCTGGTCCAGGTGAGCCAGCACGTCAAACAGGGAGTAGTGGCCGGGGCGGAAGATGTCCGGGCGCAACGTCTGCACCTGGCCGGCGTCAAAGGAGAACGTGCCCACGTTCCGTATTTCCACGCTGCCGGTCCCCGCCGGCAGGTCGCCCGTGTGGGGTGCTGGCGGCGCCCACCCTCCGTCCTCTGCGGGGGGCGCATGGGACGGCGTCGGCACCCCGGTTGCGGCCCCGGCGGATGCCTGGGGTCCCTCCTCCGGCGCGACCGAGGCACAGGCAGACATGAACGCGCCCACGCTGCTCAGTGCCAGGCCGCTGCATAGCGCCCGCTTCACGAACTGGCGTCGCGAGATCCGATTGCCCGTCCTGCTCACGCAGTCCGCACACTGCGGATCCGTACAATTTCTGCACTTCGATCTGGTTGACATGCTTCACCTCGTCCGATGTTCAGGGCGGACCGCGATCCGCGCCGCCCTAAGACTTCCGAAGTCTTCCGCCAACTGAAATGGAATACACCCATTTCAGTTGTGCTCAATACGCACTCATGGTTCGGACGATGTGAGCCTATCCAATCTTACGCGTGGGGGTCAGGAGGGGGCAACTGCAACTGGCTGAGGAGGTCTGGCATATGGGGGAGGCACGAACGATGAACATTAAGAATCTAATCAGGTAACCCTGCTTCCGCCCGCGCGGGGCTGGAGTCCCCGCGCTGAGGCCTGTCCTGCGGATAGGATACAAAGCCCCCTTCGGGGCTGAAATCCGTCCTGTTTCGAGCGACAACCAGCCCGTAGGGCTTGGCTCTTTCAGCCCGACGGCTTCAGCCTCGGGCCTCCACACTTCCCATTCAAGCG
>Ga0180438_10005902_pt1 | contig 16789 bp, 13 predicted proteins | sample SS_ome_12_FD_132455 | JGI IMG/M metagenome (GOLD analysis project Ga0180438, IMG submission 132455) | Hypersaline lake sediment archaeal communities from the Salton Sea, California, USA - SS_3_D_2 metaG | ecosystem: Environmental > Aquatic > Non-marine Saline and Alkaline > Hypersaline >...
AACAAGTTCGCCGGCGCCCAGGTGGGTGACAAGGATATGGTGGAGACGTACCTGGAAGAGGTGGCCAAGATCCTGGCGGTGGCGGAGTATGCGGGCGCGCGGAAGCAGGACGACTTCTGGATCTACCGGCAGTTCTACGATGACAACGGGAACCCGACCAGGAAGGAGTACACCTACTACATGTTCTACACGGTTCCCGAGGAGCAGATCGACGCGGCCATCCAGAGAGCCCTGGATGCCCAGAGCGACAGGGATCAACCGAGGACGGAAGAGGAGCAGACGGCTCGCGACAGGGTGAAGGAGCTGTTCTCCGACGGTCTGTAATGCGGCCGGGCTGCGCCAGCGACGAGAACGCGGCGGGGGGCCGCCAAGCGGCCTCCGAGCAGATAGCAGAGAAAGTATCGTCTCCCGGGCAGGGTGAGCCTCAGGGGTCCCCGCCCGGGACGACTTGTTCAAAGAGGAGAAGTTCATGAAAAGGGTGAGTGTAACCGCAATCGTGCTCATCGGAGCGCTCCTGATGCTGCTCTCCGGCTGCGCTTCCGGACCGGATACCGGGTCGGAGGCGGCGACCCCACCGCAGTGGGTGTTGAATCCACCGGAGAGCGACGATCAATACGTGTATTTCACCGGCTCAGGCACTTCCGGAAGCGGAAGTCTTGCGGAGGCGGAGCAGGCCGCCCGCGGCGCGGTGCTGGATGAGATCATGCGCTACCTGGGTGTTCGAATCACCTCCGAAAAGACCGCCACGGCCAGGGCGTCCCTGGAGGATTTCCAGACCGACGTGGTGCAGCAGCTCACCTCCCGGTCATCCGGGCGGGTGAGCGGCCTGGAGATCGCCGAGAGATGGCAGGTCGAGCAGGCCGGGGGCCTGACGCTGTACCTGTTGGCCCGCTACAACAAGACGGATCTCATGAAGGAAAAGCGACGGCTGGAGGAGGTATTCCAGGAGAAGATCGAGGCCGTATCCGGGACCGAACGGGAGGCCCAGGAGCTGGCCTCCAGGGGTCAACTGTATCAGGCCGCCCTCCGCTACCTAGATGCCGCCTCCGCGGCCTTCAAGTCGGATCTGGAGAACGCGGAGATCAAGTTCGAGCGCAACATCAACCAGGCGAGCGAGGTGGTGCGACGCATCGGTCTGGTGAAGCTGAACGACAACCTGAGCACCTTCCTGGGCCAGGAGTTCGACGAGCCCTTCCGGGCCAAGGTGGTCAGAGGCTCCATCGCAGATGATCCGGGGGTGGAAGGCGCCGCGGTGCGGGTGGTGTACAAAGTGATGAGAGGCAGCGGGCGGCCCGCGGTGCGGAGCGAGGTGGTCAAGGCGGATGCCGCGGGGGTGGTGTCGTTCCGGCCTCCGGCACCGAACTTCGTGGGCAAGGAGCAGATCATCATGTCCCTGGACGTGAGTGACGCCCTGGAATCCCTGCTCGACGTTCCCGATGAGCTGTACAGCCAGGTGGAGGGATTCGAGCAGCTCGCGCTGAACAAGAAGGTCACCTTCTCCCTGGAGTCCGCATCCATGGCTTCACGGATCAGCACGGGGGTGGCCGTGTTCGATCTCGATGCTTCGGGTAATCCCATCGCCCTGATCGAGACCGCCGCCGGGCTGCTGGAAAAGCTGGGGCAGGCGGGGTTCCGGGTCAACAATCTGCCGGTCGCCGTAACCAACGTGGCCGGGCGCCCCGGCGCTCAGGTGGCCCAGTTTCTGAACAGCAACTTCGGAGCGGAGGTGGAGCAGGCCATATTCGGCACCGCCAGGATCTCCGATCACTCCCAGGACAGGGACACGGTGATCATACAGGTCAGCGGCACCGTCACCGTAGTGGAGCTTGCCTCCGGAAGGATGCTGCTTACGGTCAACAAGAGCAAGCGCGCCCAGGGGACCAACGCCTCTGCGGCGCTCTCCACGGCCTTCAAGAAGCTGGGCGAGGACATCGGCGAGGCGATCATCAATCAGCTTCGGTAACTCGCGGAGCGGCGGCAGCGGTGCGCTCCGATCGCGGCCTTCTCCCCGTCACAACTGCGGGCGTGGGCGAGCTCAGATCGTTTGCTGGAGGAGGTCGACCGCCGCATCCACCAGCTGCTCACCGCTTCGGCCGGTGAGCAGAGAGGCCCCGCTCTCGTACCCCCCCTCGGCGTAGGCGCGGGTTGTAGCCGCGTAGCCGGGAAGCCCCGCGTTCGCCAGCTCGACGACGAAGGTCTTGACGAAGGGCGAGCGGTACTGGACCGTCAGCCCGAACTCGACGAAGATCTCTCCCGGAAGCCCCACGATCCTGGTATCGCCGATGCCTATGACCTGAACCTCCGCGGGCAGCTCGCTGAATCGGGAGCCGGAACCCGCCCCCTGGTCTCGCTGGACCACAAAGGCCAGGGTGTCCTCCGCGCCCAGAAACCTCAGCTCCGCGTTCCAGACCTCCGGTTCCGGAGCGCCGGAGGCCTTGATCCCCTCCCACTCCCGCCGGGCTTTCGCCAGGCTCGCCTCCGCCTCCCCCCGGGGCGGCAGCTCCCGCAGCTCCAGGTCCACGTCTGTCGATTGAACGGTCAGGGCGGCGTCCCGGTACAGCGTCATGCCGTCCAGAACGCGGTCGGCCTCCTTTGCGATCTCCGTGCCCACCCGTTCGGCCTCGGCGAACGTCTTGCCGCTTCGAAAGTAGCGGGGACTCTGGTTGCCGGAGGTTCCCTGGGCAAACAGGAAGATGACGCCCGGCTTGCTGCTCTGGAGCCTCCCGCGGATGTATCCGGGGTAGTCGGCGCTGACCAGCAGGTTGTCCGAATGGAGAAACGTGGGATGCAGGCAGTACTTGACCAGAACGGCTCGCCAGTTCCCGCAGCGATCCTTCACTCCGACCGTCCAGACTTCCGGATCGGCAAGCCCCCTGGGATCCCGGCGGTTTCCTCCCACTCCCTGTTCTCGCCCGCAGTAGCCCTTTTCGATGCCCACAGCGGCGGGGAAGGTGCCGCGATCGGCCTCCACGACCAGCTCCACGATCCGGCTCTGGAGAGACTCTACGTACGCCCGATCGGGCCGGAGGCCCCCAATCATGGCCGCCAGCTCCCGGCTGTCCGACGTCCACGGCCCGGAGTGGGTGTGGGAGCAGCAGATCATGACGTTCCTGCCGGGGATCCCGGTGCGGGCTTCGATCTCCCGGCGAGCCTTTCCGGCGTAGGATTTGGAGTACAGGAGCAGGTCCAGGGCCACGATTGCCAGCCGCGTTTCTCCATCCTGGAGCACCAGGCAGCTCGCGTACAACGGATCGTGGACGCCCCGGTTGGGCCGGGGATGATGGGGGTAACCGGCCAGGCCGATTCCCTTGGCCGGGGAGATTTCTACAGCGGCCGCACCGGCGAGGAGTCCTCCCTTCATGGAGCGCCCCTTTCACTTTCAGGTGAACCCAGGTTTCGTGCCTGGATCTCCAGATATTGCTGAAACAGCTCGTCATAGCGGGAGGCGGGCCCCGGGCGAGGCGCGTAGCGATCACCGATCTCGAGGCATCCGACGGCTTCCTCAAAATCCCGCAACACTCCGGCCCCGATGCCGGCCAGCATGGCTGCGCCCATGCCCCCCATCTCGGAAGTGGGAAACGTCAGCACCGGCCGCGCGGTCACGTCAGCCAGGATCTGGCACCACGCGGGACTTCTGGAACCGCCGCCGAAAACGCGCAGCTCCTTCACGGGCGCGGACAGGGTTTCCAGCAGCTCGATGTTCTCCCGCACCTGGTAGGATATGCCCTCGAACAGGCTCCTCACGATCTGCCCCGCGGACACAGAGAGATCCAATCCGTGGATGAAGCCGGTCAATTCCTCGCCCTGGTGCATGGTGTCCGGGCCGGCGAAAAACGGGAACATGAACACCCGGTTCGCGCGCTCTTCCTCCGCCAGGACCATGGCGTTCAAATCGTCGTAGCTCCTGGTGGGGAAGAGCGTCCTCTTCAGCCAGTCCAGCGCGCCGGTTGCGATTCCCGAAGCCTCCAGCACCCAGCGGTCGGGAAGCAGATCGGAAAAACAGGGAATGCGCATCAGGGGATCAATGACCGGGCGGGTGCACTTCTGGGTGATGGCCATGGCCGTTCCCAGTGAAATCGTGGTGCGATCGAGGTCGCTGCCGGCTGCCAGGGCAGCCACCTTCTGGTCTTGCCCTCCGACGACCACCAGGGTCATCGTGGAAAGCCCCAGCTCCCGAGCGGCCCGGGGAAGCAACGCTCCCACCTCCGTCCCGCTTTGCCGAAGCTGCGGGAGCTTGCCTTCCTCAATGCCGAAACGCCGCAGGATCGGTGCGCACCAGCTTCGCTGCTGGATGTCGTAGAACATGGTTCCGGAGGCCATGGTATGGTCGGTCACGAAGGTGCCGCACATCCTGGCAACCAGAAAGTCGAGGGCCATGAGGATGCGGTAAGCCTGCTCGTAGATTCCGGGTTCTTCCTGCATCAGCCACAGCAGCTTGGGGAGCACGTAGGCCAGCCCGGCGCGCTTGCCCGTCAGGCGGAACAGCTCGGGCTCGGGAAACTGCTCCAGGATCTGCCGGCGCTGTGACAGGGCCCGGGCGTCCAGCCAGGTGAGGGCGTTGCGGAGCGGGCGGCACTCGGAATCGACCGGGACGAAGGAAATGCCCTGGGCGCTGATGCTCAAGGCTCGCACGTCCTCCGGCCGCCTGCCGGAGCCGCCAAAAAGACCGCGAATGACCTCTGAAGCGACACTCCACCACTGACGGGCATCCTGTTCGCTTCGGCTCTCGGACAGGGTGATCAGCGGATACTCCTTCTCCGCCGCGCCCAGCAGGCTGAGCCGTTCGTTCACCAGCACGGCCTTGCAGAGCGTGGTTCCCAGATCCAGTCCGATCAGAGTTCTCGCCATGCTTCGCTCAGCTCCCGCAGTTCATCCCGGCCGTAGCTCAGAAGCCGTTACCATCTCATCCACCGGCCGGCTGGTTCACAGGAACCCCGCGCAATCCGTTGCTGCTGAAGTGCGTGGAGATCATGCGAACACTGTCCCCCCGGTAGAAGGTCACGAACACCGCCAGCGCCCTTCCGGTCAGGCCGTGGAAGATGTCCGTCACCTTGAGGATCGGGTAGCTGGAGCTCACCTCCAGGCGGTTCTTGATCTCCTGGGTGGCCTTGACCGCTTCTATGAAATTGCGCACGTGGGACATCTCCACGCCCTCGCTTTCCAGCCAGACGGGAAGAAAGTCGACCCGCACCAGCATGTCGGCGGTTATCTTCGAGCCGAGGTCTTCCGGAATGTAGGCCTTGTCGAAGGCGATGGGCTTGCCCTCGAAATGGTCGACCCGTTCGGCCAGCCAGCAGGGCTCCATCTTGAAGATTCCCAGGATCTCGCTGATGTCCTTGGGCGGCACGATCTTCTGCCAGTACACCAGGGTGCGGGCCATGGACGGCGCTGCTTCCCGGACCGACTCGCTGTAGTCGTTCACCAGGATGGGCAGTTTGCGGGGCTGGGTGGCCCGCACGATGGTGCCCCGGCCCTGATAGCGCTCCACGAAACCCTGCTCCTGCAGCAGTCTGAGCGCATGCCGGCAGGTGATGCGGGATACACCGTAGTCCTCGCCGATTCGCCGTTCGGTGGGCAGCTTCTGTCCCGGATTGTAGCAGCCGTTGAGGATCTGGCTCCTGAGGAGGTTGAACAGCCGCACGTAGGCTGGTTGTTTCATGCCGCCGCCTTCCCGCTATCGTGATGAACGAGGCAGGCGCCTGTCAAGCGGCCGGCGGCGGCGCCTGCAGCCGGCCGTCGTGAGGAAGCGGCGCCGTGTATGCGGCAAACAGACCTTGACAGAATCATTCGACCTGCTCTAAAATTGGATATAACAACATTACCATTATAGCGGCAGGGGTGGCGCGGGTCAAGCCAGGCCGCGGCCGCCGAGTGAAGCCACTCCGAAGCTTGATGCGTGAGCCCGGGAGCCGGAAGCGATGCAAACGACGCGGTATCTGTTTAAGCCCCTCAAGAAGAGCGATACCTGCTGGGATATCACCAAAGCATACGACGGCACGATCTACGTCGGGGCATGCTCCGAGCACACCTCCGGCGGAATCGGTGTGCTCGTGAAGTTCGAGCCTCCGTCGGAGGGCCTGGAATACGTCGCCGACATGGCTCAGGTCACCGGCGAAACCGTCGGCGACACCCACGCGCCCCAGGGCAAGATCCACCTGTCCCTTTCCCCGTCCCGGGAAGGATTAATCTACGGCTCCACCCACTGCACGACCCCTCCGGCGGGGGACAGCATGTGGGACCCCTGGGCAATGTACATGGACGCCCGGCGTTGCTTCCTCGGTGCCCACCTGTACCGATACGACCCGAAGGCCGGGGACATGGTCGATTTCGGCGTGGTCACTCCCCACGAAGGGGTGTCACTGATGATGCTCGACGAAAACGTGCAGCGCCTGTTCGCCGTGACCTACCCGAGGTCTCACCTGTTCAGCTGGAATCTCAAGGGCCGGGACGTGGTGGATTATGGACGGGTCTCCGAGCACTACGTGCTGGCCTTCGTGCAATACGACGAGGCCACCATATTCTTCAGCGATTACTACGGCCGGCTGATGAGTCTGAATCCGCTGGAAAACAAGGTCAGGTCCCACGACATACAGCTGACCCACCCCTCCTACAGCGGCGGGATGAGAAACTGGATGTCCCACGGGCTGCTCGGACCGGACGGATGGGTGTACGCGGGCATGTATTCGTATCCGAATCTCATCCGCTTCCGCCCCGAGAAGGGAAGGATTCTGATCGAAGACCTGGGTCCCGGCCTGGATGGAGAACCGCCGGAAGGGGAGGCCCTTTCCTATGCGTTTACCCGTGGAGCTCCGGTAGGGCTGATCTTCAAAGGGGAAACCCTGTACTATGCCCAGCTCGTGTACCTGGGACCCAAGGAGATTGTCGGCTCCTATGTCGCCTCCTACGACATCGGCTCCGGGAGCAAACGTCTGATCGGCACACTCGAGCAGAAGGGGTTCAGGCCTCTGGTGTGGAAAGGCGTCCCGGGAGACGACGGGCGGCTGTACTGGGCGGACTTCGACGCCTCACCGCCCAGTCTGTGGGCAGTGACAGTGTAGGAGAACGAGGAAGGTATGAGCGAGCAGAGTGAAGCCAGTTTTTTCGAAGAGCCCGTCGATTTCGGCAGGCCGATCATCACCAGGGGGCGGTTGTTCAGCTTTCCGCTGCGGTCGCTGATCCGGGAGTCCGGCATCAAGCCGGGCAACTGCCCGTCCATCGTCTGGGATGAGCGCAACGCCGCGTTCTACGGCCTGGTGGTCGGGGAAGAGTCCCACCTGTTCATGTTCGACAGCAATTCCACGGTGGAAGACATCGGAGCATTCCAGGGGGTCAGCTCCGTTTCCGGCTTTCTCGTGTTCGACGGGACCGAGCGGCTGCTGTGCTGCCTGGTCGATTCCGAAGGGCAGTCCCACCTCTTCCGCCATGCCCTCATCCAGGAGCGGCGAATGTACTCCCACATGTGGGGCCACTTTCTCTTCGGGCCCATCGAGCCCCTGGCGGCAGCGGTCAGGGAGGGCCCGGCCATCGCCGGGACAGCGAGCCCGGTCGATTCCGGGGTTTACCTGATCACGGCCCCCGGCGGGCTGTACCGGGTGGATCTGGAGACCGGCAAGGCCGAGCGGCTGGCCGCGGTTCCGGCCCAAAACCTGTCTCCCGTGCTGGTCTGCGATCCTTCTGCCGGGAGGCTGTTCGGGGTGTCGGGACGGGGCCGGTTGTGGTGCTGGGACGGATCCCGGGTGACGGTCCTGGAGGCCCGGGTGCCCACCATGAAAAACCGGGATTACGTGGCCTCCTGCAGCAGCCTGCGCTGGCACGAAGGTAAGATCTACGGCTCCACGCTGCAGGACGCCTACCTGTTCGAGTTCGACCCCGAGGGGGGCGTGATGAAGAACCTGGGAAGGCCCGACGAGAACACCGAGATTCGAGGCATCGACGTGGCTCCGGACGGGAGGGTCTTCGGGATCACGGCCACGCCGAGCCTCGGCATGGGTCACCTGTTCTGCTATTCCCCAAGGACGGGATTCTCCGATCTGGGCGTGATTCACGGCTGGCAGCCGATCAACGACTTCGCCTACGAGCCGCTGTGCATCCGCGCGGGGGCGAGCGGCGACTTCCTCATCGGCAACGGCGAGGGCAGGAGCAACGTGTTCCTGTACTGCTGCGCTCCGGAGAGCTGACAGGTGGCCAAGGCTGACCGACGGCGGCGGGCTGCAGGCGGCCCCTTCTTCCGCCTGATCCTGGAGCAGTACAGCATCCTGATCCTGGTGATCGCAGCCTCGGCCGCCTTCGCTTTGTTCAACCCTCGCTTTTTGACCCTGGAAAATCTCATCAATCTGTCCCGGCAGATCGTGCCGATGGGACTGCTCGCCCTCGGCGCCTCCTTCGTTCTGATCGGCGGCAACCTGGATCTCTCGGCCGGGGTCGGGGCCACTGTCTGCGGGGCCGCCCTGGGGGTGACCTTCGTGGTCACGAAGAACGTTGCTCTGGCCTTTCTGGTCGGCATCGTGACCGGGCTGGCGATCGGCACGGTCAACGCCCTGTTCATCGCAAAGGCCGGATTCGGTTCGGTGATCGTGACCCTGGCAGTCATGACCATCCTGCAGGGCGGCATACAGCTTCTGCTGGCCGGCAGGATCGTGTTCCTGAGCCACCCGCTGTTCGCCTTCATCAGCCGCGGCACGGTGGCGGGGATCCCGTTCACCTTCCTCGTCTTGGTGGCGTTCTTCCTGCTGGCCTGGTACCTGCTGAACCAGACGAAGTTCGGCGTCCATCTCTACGCGGCGGGCGGAAACCGGAGAATCGCCGAAGTGGTGGGAATTCGCATACAGCGGGTGCATTTCCTCACCTTCGTCATATCCGGTCTGCTCATGAGCGTGAGCGGGATCGTGCTGGTGAGCCGGCTCGCCCTGATCTCGCCGAACCTGAGCGGATTCCCGCTGCTGCTGAACGGTGTGTCCGCCGCGGTGATCGGCGGCATAAGCGTCACCGGCGGACGCGGGAACGCCGGAGGTGTGTTTCTGGGCATCATATTCATTGGGGTGGTCAGCAACGCGATCAACTTCCTGAACGTCACGCCCGAGGCTCAGGACCTGTTTCGGGGGCTTCTGGTGGTGTTCGCGTTGATCTTCCAGCAACTAACCATACGCCGCAGGCTGCCCGCCGGTTCCGCGTCAGGGGCCGGGACCGGTGGAGCGGCTGGTGTGAAGGAGGTGAAAGGAGAGCTGTAGAGTGAGTGCAACACGTTCGGTTTTCAGGGCAGATGCGGCCCGGCTGGGACCCGCGTCTGGAGTTTCGGCACATAGGGGATCAAAAGGAGAAGAAGTATGAAAGGTTTACGACTCGTGATTATGGTGGCGCTGATCGGCCTGGTGGCCCTGTCCTTGGGCTTCGCAAGGGGCAACAGGCCCGAGCGGGAGGGGACGGCCGCCCCGGAGAAGCCGGTGGTGGGCGCGGTGATGGTGGACATCACCAATCCCTTTTTCGTTCAGGTCATGCAAGGCGGCAACACCATGGGAGAGGCGCTGGATGTGGAAATCATCTGGAAAAGCTCGGAAGGGAGCCTGGAAAAGCAGCTCGCTCTGATCGAAAGTTTCATCGAGCAGGAGGTTGACTGCATCTGGGTGGACCCGCTGGACCCGGAGGCGGTGAAACCGCCGATTCGCAAGGCCCTGGCCGCGGGTATTCCGACGGTCACCGGTGCGAATCTGGTAGAGGTGCCGGGCAACGTGTCTACTCCCTTTCCGTCCTACGACGCCTTCTATCAGCTCACCGGTATGATAGCCGCCTACCTGGGCAACGAGGGTAGCGTGGTGTATATGTCGGGCATCCCGGGAAACTGGATCCTGGATCAGTACCAAGCGGGCTTCGAGGACGGCATGAAGAGATTCCCGGATATCGACATCCTGTCTATTCAGCCGGCCAAAATGGATCCGGCCCTGGCCGCTCAGATCATGGAGAGCTGGCTGACCACCTACCCGAAGGGGAGTCTGGACGCGGTGGTCTTCACCACCGATCCGGACATGTATGCGGCCATCGAGGCCATGAAGAACGCCGGCAGGGCCGGAGAGTTCGCGCTGTTCAGCCAGAACGGTGACCTTCCGGCGGTTGAGATGATCGAGAACGGCGAGAACGGGGTGAAGATCGACCTCCTCTCCCACGGGATCCGAATTGGGGCCTTCAACCTCATGGTGGCAGCTCGCCTGGCCAAGGGGGAGAAGTTTCCGGAAGTCCTGTGGTTTCAGTACGCGCCGGTCATGACCGAGGCGACGTGGGACAAGATCGTAGCCGCCGGCTACAGGAAGGACGTTCAGAAGGGCGATCCCTTCAGTGAGGATTACATCACCCCTGAGCGGGCCAAGGAGGTCATCGCGGATGCGGCTTCGGAGTTCAGCGACTGGCAACCGCCGAAGTAGCGGTTCAGCACCAACGAGTCGGGATCCGGTTCGCGCCGGACCCCGACTCTAGATCTACACCACCGGGAATGCCGTGAATCGCCTCAAACAGACCCTTCGCTATAGAATAAAGCTCTTCACTCTCCTCGGCATCGTCGTCGTGCTGATCGTCGTGTTTTCCCTGGCCAGCCCGTTCTTCCTGAGCGTAACCAACTTCGTCAACGTCGTCGTGCACAGCTCGATCCTGGCCATCCTGGCCATCGGGATGACCTGCGTGATCATCTCCGGCGGCCTCGACCTGTCGGTCGGCTCCATCATCGCCTTTGCCGGCGTGGTCGGTGTCCTGGCCTTCCGGCAGACCGGCAGCGTGATCCTGGGCCTGGCCGCATGTGTGACCTCGGGCGGTGCCATGGGGGTGCTGAACGGGCTGTTGATCGGCTACATGGGCATCAACGCCTTCATCGCCACCATCGCCACGCTGGCGGTCTTTCGGGGGGCAACCCTCATGATCACGGGGGGGCATACCATCTCCGTGACCGACCCGGCGTTCAATTTCCTGGGCCAGGGGCAGATCCTGAGGATACCGGTCATCATCCCGGCACTGGCCGCGCTGTATGTGCTGTTCTTTTTCGTGCTTCGGCGGTCGGTGCTCGGCCGGAGCCTGTACGCCATCGGGGGAAACGCCCGGGCGGCGCGGGTATCCGGCATACGGGTGCGTCTGGTCACATTGGGGGTATACGTGCTCTCCGGCACCCTGGCCGGAATCTGCTCGGTCTACGTGATCGGCCGGCTGAGCTCGCTGCAGCCGTGGGCCGGTTTGGGCGCGGAGTTCGAAACGATCGTGGCGATCGTTCTAGGCGGGATCAACATCGCCGGTGGTGAGGGTGATCTGCTGGAGTCGCTGGCCGGGGTCGCAATCATCGCGATCATCCTAAACGCCATCAACCTGGTCCCGACCATCGACCCGTTCTACCAGTCCGTGGTGAAGGGGGGGATCATCCTGGCCGCCATCGCCATCTACGAGCGATTCAAGATCGCCACCTCGAGGTAGGCAGGAACAGGAGCTCGAATCACCGGATATGGCCAATCACACGGAGTTGAGGGTAGAGCAAATCTCCAAAAGCTTCCCCGGCGTCCGCGCCCTGCAGGAGGTGAGCATCGGTTTTCGCTCCGGGCGGGTCCACGCGCTAGTGGGGGAAAACGGGGCGGGGAAGTCTACGCTGGTGAAGATCATCGCGGGGGTGTATCGCCGGGACGGCGGATCCATCCTGATCGACGGGCAGGAGGTGGAGATTCACGATCCTCGGATGGCCAACGCGACGGGCATCAGCGTCATTCATCAGGAGTTCAGCCTCTTCCCGGAGCTCAACGTCATCCAGAACCTGTTCATCGGGATGGAAAGCACCCACGCGATGGGCGCGGTTCTCGATAAACGGTCCATGGAACGTCGGGCCCGGGAGGTGCTGGGACGACTGGGACTGTCGGTGGCTGCCGGCCGTCCGGTCAAGTACTTCTCCGTGGCCGAGCAGCAGCTCATGGAAATCGCCAAGTGCCTGATACGCGACGCCTGGCTGATCATCATGGATGAACCGACCTCAGCTCTCTCTGACTCGGAGAAGAACACCCTCTTCAACATCATCCGGGCCATGAAGGAGCAGGGGCTGGCGATCCTCTACATCTCCCACCATCTGGAGGAGATCGCGGAAATCGCCGATGAGGTGTCGATCCTCCGGGACGGCAGGCTGGTGGGCACCTACGACGTGGGAGCGGTATCGCTCGCCAACATCACCAACCTCATGGTGGGCAAGGACATCGAGCTGGTATTCAACCGGACGCGCAAAGAACCGGGACGCCGCGTGCTGGAGGTGAAGGATCTGGCCAGGGAGGGGAGCTTCCGTGACATCAGCTTCACCCTCCACCGGGGAGAGGTCCTGGGTCTGTGCGGACTGCTCGGTTTCGGGCATGCGGAGGTGTGTGAAGCCCTCTTCGGGCTGCTCTCGCCCGAAGAGGGCACGATTCTGCTGGACGGCCGGACGGCCGGTTTCACGAGTCCGCTGGAGGCCATGAAGGCGGGAATCATGTACGTCCCGGAGGACCGCAAGCGGGAGGGACTGATCCAGACCATGAACGCGGAAGAGAACCTCTCGCTGATGTCCCTGCACTGGCTGAGCAAGCTCGGGTGGATCGACCTGAAGAACCAGGCCGCCGTCGCCCGGGCCCTGATCGACCGGTTGAGCATCAAGGTGACCACGCCCAAGCAGGGGGTGGACAGCCTCAGCGGCGGCAACCAGCAGAAGGTGGTCATCGGCAAGTGCCTGTCCAGAACCCCGAGACTGCTCATCCTGAACGATCCGACCCGTGGGATCGATGTAGGAGCCAAAGAGGAAATCTACCGGATCATCGACCGGCTGGCCGGCGAGGGGGTGGCCATCATCATGATCTCCTCCGAGCTCCCCGAATACGTCGGGCTGTGTGACCGGGTGCTGGTGTTTCGACATGGAAGAATCATCAAGGAGTTCGCCCACGAGGCGTTCGATCAGAACCGGATCCTGGCCTACATGCTGGGCACGGCCGAAGGCTAGAGCCGCGGAACCCCGGAAAGGAGACGCCGAGGTATGAACCTCACTCAGAGCTACGATATCGCCATTCCCACCAGGATCCTTTTCGGGGTGAACCGCTCCAGGGAGCTGGGAGCCCTGCTTTGCCAGCGGGGGTATCGCAGCGCCCTGATATGCACCGACCAGAACCTGGTTCAAGCCGGCATCCTGGAGGGGATCGAGGGCTCCCTGCGTGAAAGGGTCGTGGATTTCAGGCTGTACGATCGGGTCAAGGAGAACCCGGACCTGGAGACGGTTCTCGATGCCAGGGAGTTCGCCGGGAAGCAGCGCTTCGACTGCCTGATCGGTGTGGGCGGCGGGGGACCCATCGACGTGGCCAAGGCGCTGAGTGTCGCCCTGACCCATGACGGGGACATCCGGGACTACGTGGCCTACACCAGCGGGCAGCGGCGGCCGATAGAGGACAAGGTGCTTCCGGTTTTTGCGGTCCCGACCACGGCCGGTTCGGGAGCCGAGGTGTCGCCGGTAGCCGTGATCGTGGATCGGGAGATCCGGACCAAGATCGGGTTCTTCTCCGAAAGCCTCTTCCCCCGGGCGGCGGTGGTGGATCCGGCCCTGGCCAGGAGCCTTCCGCCGGGGCCCACCGCGGGATCGGGTCTGGACGTGCTGGCTCACGCCTTCGACGCCTTCGTGTCCAGGACGGCGACACCGTTCAGCGACGGGCTGGCCAAGGTGGCCATGCAGATCGTGTTCACGTACCTGCGGACCGCGGTCTGGCAGGGCGACGACCTGGAGGCGCGGGCCGCCATGTCAAGCGCCAGTATCATGGCCCTGCTGGCGATCTACTTCGCCAAGGGTGGCGCGGTTCACACCATCGGGGAGCCCCTGGGCACGATATGCGACCTGCCCCACGGCTACGCCTGCGGAATCGCCATACCGGCCATGATGGAGTTCCTGATTCCGGTATGCAGGTCCCGCTTCGCCGCGATGCTGGAGCTGAGCCGCGGCCGCGGGGAGCGCGCCCCGACAGAGGCCCCCGGCGCGTGGCAATGCATCCACGAGGTGAGGACCCTCATCCGGGATGTCAGGCTTGCGGAGATCACTACAGTGGTGGAGAAGCCGGATCTGCAGGAGCTGTCTGCGGCGTCCGCCGAACACCTGGCCGTGGACCGGGTACCGATGCCGGTCTCCCGGGATGAGTACCGCCGCCTGTACGAGAGGATCTTCAGCCAGGATTACCTGCTGTCATGAGGAGAACGAGATGAAGGAGTTCAGGTACAGCCCGTCGAATTGGGTCCCTTTTCGCGATCTCGACGTGCTGGAGCGGGTACGCGGGATCCGGCGGGAGGAGATCGACAAACACCCCAACCCCGAGTTCAGGATCCGGGTGGTACCGGATGACCAGGTGGAGTTCATCTTCGTCACCGACATGTTCTACCGGATCAAGACGGCAGCCGAAAAGGGGGTGAGCTGTACCCTCATCCTGCCGAATCCGAATCACGGCTACATCAAGCTGGCTCACATCCTCAACCGCTTCCGGGTGGACTGCAGCCACCTGCACGTATTCATCATGGACGAGTACGCCGACGAGCACGGAAACGTGGCTCCGGAGTCCTTTCCCCAGGGGTTCATGCGGGCCTTCAAGAACTACTTCTACCGGGAGCTGGAGCCGGGGCTCCGGCCCCCGGAGGAGCAGATTCACGGCCCTACCACGGAAAACATCGGCGAGTACGGGAAGATGATCGCCGACAGGGGCGGAGCCGACGCCTGCTACAGCGGCCCCGGCTGGACGGGGCACCTGGCCTTCATCGAGCCGGACGCGCCGGAGTTCCAGGCCGACCTGGAGGAGTGGAAGAAGATGGGCCCGCGCATCGTGACCCTGAGCCCTTTCACTGTCGCTCAGAACTCCCTGCACGGCAGCTTCGGGTTGAGCGGCGACCTGGCCCTGGTGCCGCCCAAGGCGGCCACCATCGGCCCGGCGGAGGTCATCGGCGCGAAGTACCGCATGCAGCAGCACGCCCTCTCCGTGGCCGGGACGGCCGTCTCCTGGCAGCGCTTCGTTACCCGCCTCATCCTGCACGGTCCGGTCACGCCGAGAGTGCCCGAGTCGCTGCTCCAGGTCCTGCCCACCGACGTGATCGTATCGGAAAACGCCGCCAGGGACATCGAGCCCCGGTGGGATTTCGCCTACTGAGGAAGAAGCTGCCATGATCATCCGAAACGCCACGGTGCTGCACGCCGACCGGTTGGAGAGCGGCGCGGACATACGGCTGGATCGGGGAGGAATCCAGCAGATCGGGAGGAGCCTGGAGGCCGCTTCGGGGGAGCGAGTGGTGGATGCGGAGGGGCTGCTGGCCGTCCCCGGGCTGATCGACATTCACACCCACGGCCTGAAATCGGTCTCCGTGCAGGACGGCCCGCTGGTGGAGTACTCGCGGCTGCAGCTGGAGCAGGGCGTCACGGGCTGCGTGCCGACCCTCTACGGTTCTCCGGAGACCAACCGGAAGCGCCTGCCGGAGGCCATGTCCGAGACCCGAAACCTCCAGGACACGCCGAATATCCTGGGGTTCCGCCCGGAGATCATGTACGTGACCAAGACGGGCGCCGGATCGGCGGCCTCTCTCAGCGGGATCGACCAGGGCACCACCCAGGCCCTGTACGACGCCGCCCAGGGCCGAATCCCGGTGTGGGACGTGTCCCCGGAGCTGGAAGGGGCTATCCCGTTCATACGCTGGGCCAGGGCCAAGGGCATCGTGGTCAGCCTGGCCCACACCGAGGCTACGATCGAGCAGACCCGCGCAGGAGTCGATGCGGGGCTCAACCTGGTGACCCACCTCTACGATACCTTCGACCTGGCCCGGCAGAGCGATCCCGGGGTTTATCCCGCCGGTGTAACCGATTACGTCCAGATCGAGGACCGCCTGAGCGTGGAGATCATCCCGGACGGGGTGCACGTGCACCCGTTTCTTGTCGAAAAGACCCTGCGCTGCAAGGGAGTGGAGCGGGTGGTGTTCGTGACCGACAGTCTCCGCGGCTCCGGAAATCCTCCGGGTGTGTACGAGGGGCTGGCAGAAGGAGAGCAGATCCGGGTCACGACCGACAGGGGCATGCGCCGGCTTTCGGACGACGCCCTGTCCGGCTCCTGCCTGACCCAGCTCCAGAGCTTCCGCAACGCCATCCGGCTGTTCGGCCGGTCGGTGCGGGAGGCCGTCGCTCTATGCTCGCGCAACCCGGCCCGGCTGCTCGGGCTCAACAAGGGCTGCCTGGCCGCCGGGATGGACGGTGACCTGATCCTGCTGGGCCAGGAGCTCGAGCTTGCAGCCACGGTGCTGGCCGGAGAGCTCGTGTTCCACACCGGCGCTCTGTCGATTCACTGAGACCGCCGCCACCCTTGCCCGCGCGTTCTATGAGGAAGCAGCTGTGTCTGATCAAGAAAGCCGCTGCACCTGGGCCAGGCTGATCGCTCAGGTGTATGAGGGCTGCGCGCCCCGGTGCTCCCTTGACCTGCACTCGATGCGGCTCGCCGATGCGGATCCTCGCCGTGATCACCGAGCCGGAAGAGGTCCGCAAGATCTTGCGGCATCTTGTGAAGGTCGGCCGATCTCCTCCCGGATTGGATCCAGACTTCGTGTAATCGCCAATCTGTCTCCCTGCCTGCTTGCGGGGGATGAGCATGTGCCCGCAGCGCCTACTGCGTCCTTCCAGAGGCGGGTTTCTTAATCACGCACAAGGACTCCGAGCGCAATCATAGCGGCGCCCGGCGGTGTCTCGTTCCTAAAGCAGAGGCCACGCGGTGCAAACGTCCCCAATCACTGCAAAAACTACAGATTCTAAACGATT
>Ga0180438_10005903_pt1 | contig 16788 bp, 13 predicted proteins | sample SS_ome_12_FD_132455 | JGI IMG/M metagenome (GOLD analysis project Ga0180438, IMG submission 132455) | Hypersaline lake sediment archaeal communities from the Salton Sea, California, USA - SS_3_D_2 metaG | ecosystem: Environmental > Aquatic > Non-marine Saline and Alkaline > Hypersaline >...
CCGTTGCCTGCAAGAACAGCAACGCCAGCAGCGAGAAGCGCCACTGCTACCAGCCCTACGATCCACTTCCTCAGGTCGTGTATTCGAATCACCTCCTCCCAATAGGGTCGGCACATCATGCCCGGCAGCGGTGAATGAGGTGTGGCACGATTGTGGCAGATGCGTGGGAGTCGAAAGCCCAAGGGGAGTGCAAGACCGGGGTCAAGTCCTGCAACCCAGCACTAGGTCCGGACGATTGCAGGCAGCTCCCGAAGGCGGTTCACTCCGACTCTCCGACCACCAGGCTCCGTCCGATGGAAGAACGCAAGACGCGAAAGCGCCGGAACCGGTTCGAATCCCCCAGGCTCCACCACCGAAGCACGGACGAGTGTCCAGCCGAATGCTCAGATCCCCCTCACTCGCCAGGTGACAGCTACTCCTCCGATGTTTCGTCCTCGATGGGGAAGATCCGTCTCATTCCCTGTCTTGCAGTGAGGGACTCCATTTCGGAGTCGGTTGGTCGCTTGCTGGTTCGATGGCGTGAAGCTGAATCCAACACTCTAGGCAGAAGCTCAACGTCCGCCACGGAGTTCAGGAAGATGCCCTCTCTTCCCAGGACCCAATGGACCGCCTGATCAATGTCTTCGCTCGCACTCAGAGGCTCGTACCATGTGGTGTGTCCGCTCTCCTTGCACTTCGGTCGCCTCGCGATCGACTTGATGGTCTGGACAGCCACGCCGCGTTGAGCACACATTTGGAGCAGCTTCTCGAGTGAGCTTGCGTAGTCCGGCAGCTGCATCATTGGGTAGTTATACGGAGCAAGAACTGAATCGAACGCGAAGTTCTCTAGGCTCTTCAGCAGCATGTTCGGCGCAACAACGTCGTGAGCTGTCACCCCGATGAACCGAGCCAATCCCTGGTCTCTCGCCCCGACCAATGCTTCCAGTGCACCTCTCGGCCCGAAGGCAGTCTCCCACTCGTCTGGATCGATGAGGCAGTGAAGCTGAACCAGGTCGACCTGCTCGACACGAAGACGATCGAGCGACCGCTTCAGACTCAACGATGCCCCTTCACCATCGCGAGCGGAGGTCTTGGTGGCAAGGAAGAACCGCTCACGGTGGGCTCCCATCCAGCGTCCGATCCACTTCTCCGATTCCCCGTAGTCGGCCGCCGTGTCGATGTGGTTGATGCCATACTGAAGCAGGAGATCTAGACAGCGGTCTGCCTTGTCCGGGCTTCCTTCGAACAGCGCTGCGCCACCGAAGATCACTCGTGTGCTCACGTGCCCGGTTCGTCCGAACTCTGCCCGTTCAATCATCTGGCCCTCATCGTCTCCCAGTGTAGTACGTCTCTAAGCGGATGCTTCGTCGGCGTTGGCGACTCGGCAGGTATGCCAATGGGGATCAGGCTGACTAGCGTACGTTCAGCCGGGATCGAAAGCCACTCGGAGAGTTCGTCCCTATGGAGTCGTGTGTACCCCTCCAGCCAGCAACTGCCAAGTCCAAGAGCCGTGCACGCAATCAGCATGTTCTCGATGGCCGCGGCCGCATCATGGACCGCCCACTCGGTTGTGGGATCGACAACAACGCCGATGATCGCCCCAGCATCCTTCACCCAATCCGAGACCACCCGCATGCGCTCGATCATCGCTCGATCGGTCACAACGATGAATTCGCAGGGCTGCCGGTTGTACCCGGACGGCGCGAGCCGACCGCAATCCACAATCGACTCAAGTGTCCTCTTGGGTATGACATCACCCGTGTAGGCTCGGATCGTCCGCCGAGCACGCATCGCCTCAAGGGCTTCCACGAGCCACTCCTTCCTCCTTGCTGCTTGGACTAGCTACGTCCGCCAGCCGGGAAGCCTAACGATCACACCGCCAATGCTCTGTGGCATGGCACTAGCCAGCAGTCCTGCCAATGGGCCTCCCCCTCGAGTCATACTCCTGCAGCAATACCTCATGCCCCGTGGGACGCATGATCCGGAGCACGAGCATCACTTCCCCTCGGAGCTCTCTGCTCCGAAGCGTTCCCTCCCATTCACAGCCTGGTTCTAGAACGGGGAGTGAAATCTCACCACGTTCAAGGATGTCGCCATCCGAAGCGGAGATGGACCAGAGTAGGCTATACCCACTCAGCGTGTAGGAAGGGATGTCGTCGAGTCCACGAGTCCGAAGGGCAACGACCAGTTCGCTTCCCCCTTCAGATCCTGCGGCCGCAGCCACGGACTGGACGAGTACCGGGGAGTACTCCTCTCGAAGAACCTCGTAGGCCCCGCGCGGAACCCGCTCTGCATCGACAACCCCCATCACGAATCCGGAGGGCGTTCGGTAGTCCTGGTAGGTCCAGAAGATCGCTCCCGCTATGTAGCGCTTGCTCCGGAACACCTCCATCTGATCTTGGATCACTTGCTGCCGTACGGCGTCTGCCTCGACGGAGTCACTGGCCAGATCATCGGAAAGGATGTAGTAGCTGTCAGGATCAAGGCTGCTTGTGGGCCGCCCAATCAGGTCGTTCCAGCGAGGCTCGAACCCGAACTCGGAGATGAAGACGGGCTTCTCCGGCCATGCATCATGGATTGCATCGAGAGCTGCGCTGAGACCTGTCTTGGGGCCAACCCACGTGCCGAAGTACTGGTTCATCAGAACGAAGTCGGCGTGCTTCGTGGCGTCCAGGATCGGGTGACGATCCAAGTGATTCGAGGCGAACCCAACCGGGCGCGTGAGGTCGAGCGACTTCACGTACTCAATCATGTCGCGCGTGAACGTGCTCCCTGAGAGCGTCTTGGACTCATATTCGTTTCCTACACTCCAGGCCCAGACAGAAGGATGGTTGAACGCCTCGTCGATCATCTCTCGAAGCTGCTGCTTCTCCAGGTCTCGCATGTTCCGATCCGCCATCTGGCTGCTGGTGAGTTGCCAAGCTGGAACCTCGGGGATCAGCAGGATTCCGTTGCGATCGCAGTAGTCCAAGATGAACTCATGCTGTGGGTAGTGCACGGGCCGCGAGAAGACCATGTTTAGACGCTTTAGATCGTCGTAGTCCCTTGCCATCACGGCGACCGTTTCCGCAAGACCGTGCTCCGGTGAGTCAGCGTGTCGAGTGAGGCCGACCAGCCTCATGGGCTCGCCGTTCAGGATGAACTGCGCATCCTTGAGTTCGATCTTGCGAATTCCAAACGTCGTCTCGTCGCGATCCAGCACCTGCCCCGACGAATCGACCAGGACCGACCGCCACCGGTAGAGGTACGGATGGTCGAAGTGCCATAGCACGGGCTGGTCAACCGTCGTGGCAAGCCGAATCTCACGGCTTTCCCCAGGCCCGAGAGTCACAGGCTCCTCGATGATCTGTCCAAGCGCTGCCTGATCTTCTGAGTCGCCCACAACATCGCACCTGAGTATGCCTTCGACCGCCTGGTCCGAGGTGTTGCGAAGGATGATGGAAGCCTCGAGTTCCGCCCTATCTGCCTGATGTGGAGCTGTCAGCGTCGGCGTGGCAACCACTCGGTGTCTCTCAACGTACGCTCGGCTCGTGACTTCAAGCGAGACGGAGCGGACGATGCCGCCCCAGTTCCACCAATCGAAAGACCATCCCGGTCGCAGAACAGCAGGGATCCGGTCGGCCGTTCGGAGATTGTCGACCCGCACGACGAGGACATTCTCTCCCTCGAAGTCGATGTGGCTGTCCACAGCAAACTCGAACGCGGTGTAGCCCCCTTCGTGGGAGCCGAGATGCACTCCGTTCAGCCAGACGTCTGCTTTGTAGGACACAGCGTCCAGTACGAGGCGGACGTGTGCGTCGCGAGCGATCTCCAGACCTGAGAACGTACGGCGATACCACGCGATACCGTCGTAGTCAGCATACTCGGGCATCACGCCCCACGTGTGTGGGACCACGACCGTCATCCAGCTGGAGTCATCAAACTCTCGGCCAGCCCAACCCATGTCCTCTCCCACGTTGCGCTCGTCGATCGAGAACACCCATTCGCCATTCAAGGAGACGACAGATGCGGGGATCGGGTGAATGGGGCCACTCGAGTTGGACGCAGAGCCGCTCAAGATTGCCACGGCGGTGAGAACCACGAAGACGACTGGCAGTGAGCGCAAGCTGGCCGCAATCCTAGGCCGCACATCGAAACCCTCTCCCATTGGCTCTCTGCCTCCTGCGATTCATCCGCCTAACCTCTCTTCCTCAGGATCCGGACATCAAGCGGAGGTACCTCGAGGCGCGGGTTGTCTCGGTGCGTGGCTCCGTCCATGAGATCTGCGTATTCACCTTCGAGTGTGATTCCCTGCCGCTCCCGAGTGTGATTCAGTACGAACACAAGGCACTCGTCTCCTGCAACCCGCACTGCGACCTCCACCCCCGACGGAGACTCGGCTGCCTTCTCGACTCGACCAAGCTCAATCAGCCAGGACGCCAGACCCTCAGGCACTTCACCTGATCCAATCGCACCCACATACACGGTCTGCCCTTTGCCGTAGTAGTTGATGCTGATTGCAGGCTTCCCTGCGTAGTAGTCGTCTTCGTACGCGCCTAGGGCAGTGGCAGTATCCAGCGCAACAACATCACACCAGCAGTCAATCGCCAGGGAGCCGTGCTCGGAGATGCGCCTGTCGAGGAGGCGGACAGCATTCGACATATCTGGTGCCAAGGAGTCGTACTCCTCGACATGGATGCCGCACAGCTCTCGCAAACGGCCCGGCAAGCGCAGATCGGTTGCTGCGTTCGTTTCATCCTTTACGCCACTTCTAGCGGTCAGAACCAGGGTCCCACCTGCCTTTACGAACTCCTCAAGCCGCTTGGCGTCATCGTCAGTCACGACATGAAACGCAGGCGCAATCACGAGTCTGTAACGATCCAGTCCAGCCGCAAGCTGAATGACGTCAACCGACACGTTTCTGCGATGAAACGCACGGTACCAGGACGCGATGTACTGCTCGTAGGAGAAGCGAGGATTGTTCCCTTGGATCTGGAACGCGAAGCGAGAGTCATAGGATGAGAGGATGGCGACATCAGCGTTTGGGGCAGACCCAAGAACCTCATCTCCGATACGCACCAGTTCCTGCCCCATTCTCCGGATCTCTTCGTACCGGCGCCCGGGTTCGCCGTGGTGATCAAGGACACCATGCCAGTACTCCTCCGTACCCCATCGCGCTGTTCGCCAGCGGAAGAACAGGATCGCATCCGCTCCATGGGCAACCGCCTGATAGGCCCAAAGGCGAAGCTCCCCAGGGCGAGGCGCCACGCCGACGATGTCCCAACCGGCCGGACCGGCCTGCTGCTCCATCACCCAGAAGTTGCTGCGCTTGAGCCCCCGCATGGCATCGTTGGAGAGCGCTGATCCGCGCCAATCGGCATCCGCTTGCAGACCGTGGAACTGGTTCCTCTGGTAGTTATCCCAGGAGACGATATCCACATCACGCGCTAGGTCGAAGTAGTCCATCTTGTCGTACCCGAAGCCCATCATGTTGTGCGTGATCAGGGTCTCTGGACACTCCTCGCGAATGACATCGATTTGCCGTTTCTGGAAGCGCACGTAGGAGTCTGAGCAGAAGCGGCGGTAATCCAATGCGAGGCCTGGATTGGGTGCGCCTCCCGTGGTGATGGGGACCGGGATCTGGTCCCAGTGGGTGTACGTGTGTGACCAGAAGACGGTCCCCCACTCTGAGTTGACCGCGGCCAGCGTTCCGTATTTGCCTTCCAACCACTTCCGGAACGCCGCGGCACACGATGAGCAGAAGCACCGATCGCCGAACTCATTGTCAATCTGCCACGCAAAGACCTCATCTCGTACTGCATAGCGCTGCGCCATCGCCCTGACGACTCGGAGGGAGTGTTCCAGATACGCGCGGTTTGTCGGACAGTACTCACGACGATTCCCATACGTCCTCTGCCGGCCATTCTCGTCAACCAGGAACGCATCCGGGTGCTTGGCCATCAGCCACGCTGGGGGCGACGCCGTTGGAGTCCCAAGGATGATGTCGATTCCATGCTCTGCCAGGAGGGCAATTGCCCGATCGAGCCAGTCGAAGTCGAAGATCCCGTCCTGCGGTTCCAGCTTGCTCCACGCGAACTCGGCCAGGCGAACCGTGTTGATCCCTGCGTCCTGCATCAGCTTAGCATCGGTCGCCCAGCGCTCCTCTGACCAGTGCTCTGGGTAGTAGTCGACGCCGAATCGGAACATACTCCCTCCGATCTAACCCTTGACGCTTCCGACCGTAAGGCCCTGAATGAAGTACCGCTGGAACAGAAGGAAGATGATGATTGGGATGACCAGACTGATCGTGCATGCGAGCATGATGAGCTCGAAGGGCACGCGGATCGCGCCTGCCATGTTGGTGACTGCGACCTGCAGTGTCTGCATCTTCGGCTGAGTCAGGACGATCACAGGCCAGAAGTAGGAGTTCCATGAAGTCATGAAGGTGATGATGCCAAGTGTGGCCAGCGCTGGCTTGATGATTGGCAGCACGATTCGAACGTAGATGCGAAACTCGCCCGCTCCATCGATCCGGGCTGAGTCCAGGAGATCCGTGGGGATCGTGCTGATGTATTGCCGCATGAAGAAGATACCGAACGCTTGAGCCAGTCCGGGAATGATCAATGGCCAGTACGTGTTCATCCAGCCGATCTTCCTGAAGATCAGGTAGAGCGGGATGATCGTTGCCTGCGAAGGAACCATCATCGTTGCGAGCACCACACCGAACAGCAAACCCCGACCTGGGAACTCGTGCTTCGCGAACCCGTATCCGATCAGTGAGCAGAAGAACAGGACGCCAAGCGTATATGCCCCCGCCACAAGCGCTGAGTTCCCGAGATTCCTGAGGAAGTACGGGCGCTTCTGGAGGAGGTTCTGCCAGTTCTCGGCAAGGTTGGGTTCCCGCGGGACAATCGAGAGGGGAAGCCTGAAGATCTCAGCCCGAGACTTCAGACCTCCGGAGAGCATCCAGGCAAACGGGATCAGGATAGCAGCGCAGATGACGCTCACGACCAGGTAGGTCACCCAGCGTGGCGCCCCCCTTTGCACGAGCCGCGCTAGGTTTGGCAATCCGGTTCCTCCCTCCCTATCCGAACCGCCGCGCGATTCGCAGTTGAGCGATCGAGAGCGCGGACGCGATGATGAAGATCACATAGGCCATGCTCGATGCATATCCGAACTTGAAGTAACGAAATCCCGTGTTGTAGAGGTGCAGAACGGGTGTAACGGTCGAATTCATTGGCCCGCCGTCAGTCAGCTGCTGTACTTCAGCAAACATCCCGATCGTTCCGATTGTTGAGAGGATCAGGGCGAAGACAATGACAGGCTTGAGCATCGGGATCGTGATACGGAAGAACCTCCCCAAGGCTCCCGCTCCATCCACTGAGGCCGCCTCATAGAGCTCCGAGGGAATCGCTTGCAGCCCAGCGAGCATGTAGATCATGTTCACTCCGAGCCATCTCCAGATCATCATGATGGCGACAGCGAACTTGGCCGCCAGGGGATCCCCCAACCACGAAACCTTTCCAATGCCTACGTACGACAGCAACATGTTCAGAACCCCGTAGCTCCTGTTCATCACGAAGCTGAACAGCAGCCCGAGAACAACAAGGGAGACGACGTTCGGGATGTAGATGACTGTCCGGAAAGCGGACCTCAGTTTCAGCCAGGCTGAGTTCACGAGGACCGCCAGGACAATAGCCAGAAACGTCATCAGTGGGACGTAGAGCAGGTATAGAACACCAGCGTTCGCCAGCGACTTCAGAAAGATCGCATCGCGAAAGAGTCTGCCGTAGTTCGCGAAGCCGACGAACGTCCTTACGCTGCCGCCGCCCCACGAATAGAAGCTCAGTACGAGGGATGAGACGAGAGGGTAGACCATGAATGCGCCAAACAGAACGAAGAACGGGGAGATGAAGAGGTAGCCAGTCCTGTGTCTCTTGATCGCCGCAATGAGTGCTTTCATCCTCTACCGACCCTCTCACGGGGATGGAGTGAGAGTCGGCGGAGAGGCAGGTGGCCTCCCCGCCGACAGCATCAAGGAGTCAACTCCCTAGCTAGTACTGTAGCACGAACTCTGGGTAGTTCGTGTTGATGTACGTGGCGACAGCATCAAGGGCTTCCTGCGCAGTCTTGGCCCCCTGGAGGTAGGCCTCCACTTCCGATGCCAGCTGCCCGTTGAACTCCGCGTAGTGTGACGTATAGCGCCAGGCAGGGATCTGCGGAACGAGTTCCGCGAATGCCTTGTAGTACGCTTGCCCGCCGAAGTAGGCGACGCCCTCATTGAAGAACGGGTCGGAGTAGACGCTGTACAAAGACGGGAATTCGTCCATCGCCTGTAGCTTGTTGATGAGAGATTCGGGACGAAGCGCCATGAACTCAATGAAGGTTCGGGCTGCGTCTATCTTCTCACTCTGTACGGAAATTGCGTAGTTCGATCCGCCGCTATTGCTCGTCCTCGAACCTCCAACTGCCCATGCAGGCAGGTCCGTGACACGCCAGAGTCCTTCCAGATCGGGGGCAATCCAGCTTCTCAGGAATCCGCCCATCCAGACCGCCGAGACAATGGTTGCGACCTCACCTCCGGCGATGCCCGCATACCACTCGTCGAACCATGCCGGGGCGTTCTGCGCGTAGCCCTCTGACACGAGCCTGCCGATGTACTCAAGCGTGGAGACAGCTGCCGGCGAGTTGATCGTGATCTTGTCATCGAAATCAACGTATCCGATCCCCCGCTGCTGGAGCAGGGTTTCGAGGATCCGCTGGTCGTAGCTGAAGTTGGCGTACGCAAGCATGTACGCGCCGGTCGCCTCTTTGATGTCGATCGCGGCTGCGTAGTAGTCGTCCCAAGTCTTCAGCGCGTTCGCCACATCGTCAGGATCCGTGGGAAGCCCCGCCTGCTGGAACAGATCTGTGCGGTAGAACATCAGGACTGGCCCGCTGTCTACGGGAACGCCGTAGTACTTGCCATCCCTCTCCATGGGCGGAAGCTTTGAGGGGTCGAAATCGGCGACGTGAGGCTCGACCAAGTCAGTGACGTCAGCAAGCGCGCCAATGTCCACGTACTGACCGATGTTCTTCGTCTCAAGGACCACCACGTCCGGCGCCCCTTCACCTGCCTGATGAGCGAGCAGCACGCTCTGGTAGAGGTCGTCGGGCGTCATAGCTACGAACTCGACAGAGATGTTCGGGTGCGCGGCCGAGAAAGCTTCCATGTTGGCTTGGATCACGTTGATCGTGTACTCCCAGCCCCAGTAAGTAATGGTGACCGGATCCTCGGCCTGAGTCGCAAGCGAGCCGACGAGGAGCGCGACCATGCAGATTGTCACAAGTGCAAACCTCTTCATTGCGGAGCCTCCTTAATGAAACGGCAACTACGTGCATGAGACCGCCAGGCGCTGCTTCGCCACCACCTCCCAGCTGCTTAGGTTCGATTGTCGGCATCCGTTGAGAGCCGTGGAGAGCAAGTCAAACGAAGGGGAGACGATGAATTGCCAGCGATGCGCATTCGGAACGCGAATCGACCGACCAATCGGAGCTCGTCTCGTTTCGAGTCTGGTATCGTTGCCGGCATCGTTGCCAGCAGTATAGGGTCTGCAGCGCCTATTGTCAATACTTCGCTATAATTCTCTACCACATTGCGATTTCGCCGCGCACGTCGATTCATTCTCGCGCGCCTCCCAGCTCCACTCAGCTTGATTCGGTGCAAGGGTAGCTCCTGAGCATGTCGATGCGGACGAGAATCTTGTCCTGTATAGGATTAGACCGTGTGGTATCGTTTCTGGAGATTACCCTCGATCCCGTCTGCTGGCGCATAGCCACCCCTTTCACGGACACCTGCGATGTGGTCTATCTACTGTTCCAAATGGACTATTCGCGCTCTACTGAGCTTGAGTAGTCAGATCGGAGCGTATCTGTTGATTCTTGCCCCCAGGATCGGGTAGACTGGCAACGATACCGGGACAAGAGGTGGACGATGCCCAGACGACCAACCATGAAAGACATAGCGCAGGCAACCGGCTTCTCACTAAGCACCATCTCACGTGCGCTGAGCAATAAGGCCGATGTGGATCCCGAGACGCACAGGAAGATCGTGGACGCCGCTCGGCAGATTGGATACCGCCCGAACAAACTAGCCCGCAGCTTGCGCCTCAGCACGACGAAGACGATTGGCGTCATCATCGCTGACATCTCGAACCCCTACTTCGGGGCGCTTGTCAAGGGGATCGAGAAGGAGGCCAGGCGGGCTGGGCAGAGTGTGATTCTCTTTGACACGAATGAGGACTACTCGCGCGAAGAGGAAGCCGTCGCCGTGATGCTCGAGGAACAGGTTGCGGGTGTCGTCCTTACACCTACTCAACGGGAGACGGGAACCGTAGAGCGTCTCTTGGAGGCGAGGTTGCCGCTGGTCCTCGCAAGTCGCCGCTTCTCAAGCATCAAGACCAACTACGTGATTACGGACGACCTTCACGGCGGGTCGCTCGCCACAGAGCATCTCATCGCCCTTGGGCACAAGCGCATCGGCATGATCAACGGCCCGATGAGCATCTCTAGTGCCGCCGAGCGCTACGCAGGATACCGACAGGCCATGGAACGCCATGGCCTTCCAATCGAGGAGGCGCTCGTGAGCACCGGATCCGTTTCCATTGATGATGGGTTCGATGCAGCATCCGCTCTGCTAGACCTCGGACCACATCCGACGGCCATCTTCGCTTTCTCGGACTTCGTGGCGTTCGGAGTCATGAAGGCGATCCGAGAGCGGGGCCTCCGCGTACCGGAGGACATCTCCGTTGTCGGATATGACGACAATCAGTTCGCATCCTGCTTGGAGACGCCTCTGACGACGGTTCGTGTCCCCAAAGAACAGCTCGGCATGGAAGCAGCTCAGGTACTACAGCGACAGATCGAGGGCGGCCAGCCCTTGAGACAGGTTGAACTGCTGGTCGACCTCGTGGAGAGAGAGTCGACAAGCCCGTGCACGCAGAGTGATCTCGCTGCGCATTCATGAGGAAGGAGAACGTTTTGCTTGACAGACTCAAGGCAGAGGTCCACGGAACGCTCCTTCAGCTTCCAGCGAGCGGGCTTGTGCAGGGTACCAGCGGGAACGCCAGCGGCCGCGAGGGCGATCGCGTAGTAATCAAGCCCAGCGGCATTCCGTACGACAAGCTGACGCCGAACGACTTGGTCGTCCTCGATGTGGATGGCCGAACCCTCGAAGGACATCTCAAGCCGTCCGTCGATGCACCGGCTCATCTGACGATCTATCGAAGCTCGCCGGATATCGGCGGGGTCGTTCACACTCACTCGGTCTACGCCACAGCCTTCGCCGCCCTCGGACGGTGCATACCCGTCTACTTGACAGAGCAAGCTGATTTCTTCGGCGGAGAGATCGCCATCTCGGACTATGTGCCGCCCGGGGACGAGGCCATCGGCGAGGAGTTCGCGTCCAAGGCCGGCTCTGGGCGCTATCGAGCTCTGCTCATGCGAAACCACGGTGTCTTCACGGCGGGGCGTACTCCAGGAGACGCTCTGTCGGCAGCGAGGATTGTCGAGCACAGCGCGATGATCTCGTTTCTGGCGGAGCTCCTCGGGACGCCGTCGACTCTCCCGGATGCAGAGGTTCGCGCACTGCATGAGGCGTTCACGCGCGGCTACGGCCAATCGGAATCTGAGGACGGTCGTCGTGGCTGACCGCTATCTCATGGGAGTGGACATTGGGACCCTAGGAACGAAGGCATTGGTCGTTTCCACAGATGGGGAGATCCGCGGCTCCGCCTTGGCTGAGTACGGCTTGCTCCATCCCAGTCCTTCCTGGGCGGAACAGTGGCCGGAGGTTTGGGAGAATGCCGTCTGCCAGACAATCAGGGAATCTGTGCGCCGGGCCTCGGTCCATCCAGATGAAATCGCAGGGGTATGCATCAGCGGCCTCTACGGAGGCTCTGGGATCCCGGTTGACAAGGAAGTGAGTCCATTGCACCCCTGTCTCATCTGGATGGACCGGCGGGCCTCAGATGAGGTCGAGTGGGTGCGCGAGAATGCCGATCTCGACCAGGTCTTTCGAACGACAGGCAACTACGTCGACACCTACTTCGGTTACACCAAGATTCTCTGGATCAAGAGGAATCTGCCCGATGTCTGGCAGCGGATCCACAAGTTCATTCCCCCCTCAACCTACGTCGCCTTCAGGCTCACAGGCGAGTTGGCCATCGACTACTCGTCCGCCGGGAACCTGGGAGGGCTCTTCGATATCCGCCACCTGCAGTGGTCCGAAGAGATGAGCGAGATGCTCGGAATTCCTCTTGAGATGATGCCGGAGAAGATCGTCCCCTCAACTGAAGTGATCGGAGAGATCACTCCGTCGGCGGCCACTCGATGTGGCCTCACCCCGGGCACGCCCGTCGTCGCCGGTGGAGTCGACGCACCGATGGCGACGCTCAGTGCTGGAGCCACCGAACCCGGCGAGAATGTCGCGATGATGGGGACCTCGACCTGCTGGGGCGTGGTGCATCAAGGAGACTCCCTTGCGAAGAAGCTCGTCTCGATGCCACACGTGGTCAACTGCGATCGGGAGATCTACACGTGGGGAGGTGCAGCCACGTCAGGCGGGCTCATTCGATGGTTCCGCAACGAGTTCGGTGCCGCAGAAGTGGCCCGCGGCGAGACGGAGGGCCGGGATGCGTATGAGGTGCTAGACTCCGACGCATCGAATGTGCGCCCTGGTTCCGACAACCTCGTGGTCTTGCCCTACTTCATGGGGGAGCGAGCTCCCGTATGGGACCCGCACGCCCGAGGCATTATCTTCGGCCTGTCGCTCTACCACACTCGTGCACACGTGTTCCGAGCATTCTTGGAGTCCTCCGCCTTTAGCCTCCGCCACAGCATTGAGATTGGCGAGAACGTTGGACTCGGCCTGGAACCTGAGACCAAGGTGGTTGGAGGCATCACGAAGTCTCGATTGTGGCCCCAGATCCTTGCTGATGTGACCGGCAGGCGAATCAGTGTTCCTGCAGGTGGCGCGGGAGCGCCGCTTGGAGGTGCGCTGGTGGCAGGCCTCGGAGTGGGGCTGATCGACGACTACCGAGTGATCAGGGAGTGGAGTGGCGCCGACGCCGTCTTCGAGCCCAATGCAGGGAACGCAGGAGTATATGACCGTCTCTACGCCATCTATCGAGGCGTCTACAGCGACACCAAACAGAGGATGCATGAACTCACAACTGAGGGAGCTGAACGCAATGCATGACCTAGACAATGGCCAGATCTGGTTCATAGCAGGGAGCCAGCACCTGTACGGGGATGAGTCCCTGGCCGAAGTGGCAGCGCACGGAGATCGAATCGTTGCGAAGCTCAACGACGCCACGTCTCTGCCATCGATAGAGTTTGTGTCAAAGCCGGTTGTCACAACCGAAGACGAAGTCCGTGTTGCGTGCCTCGAAGCCACGCGAGCCGATGACTGCATCGGGGTCGTCTTCTGGATGCACACGTTCAGCCCGGCCAGGATGTGGATCTCGGGACTCAGGATCCTTTCCAAGCCGTGGCTGCACCTTCACACGCAGTTCAACCGCGAGATTCCGTGGGGTTCCATCGACATGGACTTCATGAACCTCAACCAATCCGCACACGGCGGACGCGAGTTCGGGCACATCGCGACGAAGATGGGCCTCAGGCGCAAGATCGTCGTGGGCCATTGGGAAGACGACCGAGTGCATTCTCAGATCGATGATTGGACCCGATCCGCACTCGCTTGGAACGACGCCCAAGGGGCGAAGATCGCGAGATTCGGCGACAACATGCGCGATGTGGCCGTGACAGATGGTGACAAGGTCTCAGCGCAGATGCGTTTTGGCTGGAGCGTCAACGGATTTGGGATCGGGGATCTCACGGACTACATTGCTGGTGTCTCAGAGCCCGATGTCTCGGACCTCGAGGCTGAGTATGCAAACAGGTACGCAATACCCACTGCTGACCCGGGATCAAATGCACTAGCGAGCGCCATCCGCGACGCAGCGAGAATCGAGATCGGCATGCGCCGGTTCTTGCGCGATGGCGGGTTCAAAGCGTTCACGACGACGTTCGAGAATCTCCACGGCTTGAGCCAACTGCCCGGTCTCGCCGTTCAGCGGCTGATGTCTGATGGATACGGATTCGGCGCTGAGGGAGACTGGAAGACTGCTGGCCTCGTTCGGGCGATGAAGGTGATGGGCCATGGGCAGCCCGGCGGCACGTCCTTCATGGAGGACTACACGTACCACATGGATCCCAGCTCGATGCTCGTGCTCGGTGCACACATGTTGGAGGTCTGCCCGTCACTGGCTGCCGGAACGCCCTCTCTCGAGGTACACCCGCTCTCCATTGGCTCGAAGTCCGACCCGGCCCGCCTTGTGTTCGATGCGGCGCCGGGACCGGCCGTGAACGTCTGCCTCGTGGATCTTGGCGAACGCTTCCGGTTGATCGCAAACCCCGTCAGCATCATCGCTCCACCTTCTCATCTGCCGCAGCTACCTGTAGCTCGTGCCATGTGGACGCCGATGCCGGACCTCGCAACGGCCGCACATGCCTGGATCCTGGCCGGGGGATCACATCACACCGCCCTCTCCACGGCGGTCGGGCTTCTACCGATTCTGGATCTCGCCGACATCGCGGGCGTTGAATGCGTCGTGATCCGCGAGGACACCTCGATCTCCGATCTCCAGAAGGAATTGCGCTGGAATGACGCCTACTACCATCTCAAGGAACGATGAACGTTGAGGCTCTCCGTCGCCTTCGCCAGTGGCTAAAGCGAAACGACCTGGTCCGCATACACGTGTGCCGTCCGGAGACGTTTGCCTGGCTCACAGGTGGGGGCGACAACACGGTCATCTCCGGCGAGGCCGTCGCCTCTCTGGACGTCTCTCAAGAGGACATCATCCTCTGTACTTCTTCGATCGAGGAGCCGCGGTTTGGCGAGGAAGAGACTCCCGGATTGCGCATACGCACATACCCTTGGTGGCGCGTACCCCCGACGCCCACACCAAACGATCTTGAGCACGACCTGACAGACCTTCGTTTGGTGCTCTCCGAGCCGGAGATCGACAGGTTCACACGCCTCGGCGCGGATGCAGCATCTGCGACTGGCAATGCTCTTCGGGAAGCTTCTCCCACGTGGTCGGAATGCGAGCTGGCTGGGGCGATTTCGGAGGAGCTGGTCGCGAAAGGGATCCGGCCAACGGCACTGCTTGTCGCAGGCGAGGAGAGGATCTTCAAGTATCGACATCCATTGCCGACCTCTCAGCAGCTCCACGGGCTGTGTATGGCCGTCGTCTGCGCGAACCGGCAAGGCCTCACTGCGAACCTCACCCGAATGCGGTCATGGGGAAACCGGCAAGCGCCAGCGCTGTACGAGCAGGTTCTGACGGTGGAGGCGAGGGCGCTGGATGCAACCAGGCCCGGGAAGACGCTCGCCAATGTCATCAAGGTCATCAGGGATGAGTACGCATCCCTTGGCCACGCACAGGCATTCGAGCAACACCACCAAGGAGGAATCGCCGGCTATCGCTCTCGCGAGATTCTCGCGACAACGGATTGCGGGACCGAACTGGAGAAAGGCATGGCTATCGCGTGGAACCCTTCGCTCGCAGGAGCGAAGGTGGAGGACACGTTCGTGCTTTCCACGTCAGGGCTGGAGAACCTCACGTCCGACCCCGCATGGCCAACGACGAGAATCCAGGGACGAGACAGGACCGACCTTCTCGTGTCCTAGTAGGACTCGAATCTCCTCGCTCAGCAGCGTCGTAGAGCCGCCTGTCACCACGAGACAGTTAGCGCACGCGTTCTTCATTCAGTCCCCCAGGCTCCACTGGAATCTGGAAGACACCTTCCAGTGTGCACTCCCGGAAACGCAGCATCAGACATCGAACGAGGCTTCCTTGAGAACCCCATTCTAGACAGCACTTCACTCTCTTGGAATCAGTCCTCTGGGTTCTCCCACTTCATCAATCCGGAGCTTCTCTCTACACTCGCTGCCTTGAGAAGGCATGAAGAAGGAGTGAGAAGCTGTGACGACCGGACATCTCGACGAGTCGGCGGGTGCTGATGGGCTCCCGGCGTACATCTCCAGGGAATCCTGTGATGCGGCCCACCGGCGAATCGCGCCGCACATCATCCAGACGCCACTCGAGCCGTCGCCAGAGCTAAGTCGGCGACTCGCCGCCGAGGTGCTCCTGAAGCTGGAGAATCTACAGGTGAGCGGCTCGTTCAAGCTGCGGGGCGTTGTGAACAAGATCCTGTCGCTGCCCGAAACGGACCTAACGTGGCCGTTGGTCGCTGCATCGAGCGGCAACCACGGAGCCGCCTTTGCCCACGCCCTGGAGATATTCGGTCTCGCAGGCCGGCTGTTTTCGCCGCGGACCATCTCCGGTGCGAAGCTTACCTGGCTGCGCCAGAGCGGCATCCCCCTTGAACTGGTGGGCGGCGACTGCCTCGAGGCCGAGCTGGCGGCGCGGGCTCATGCCGCCGAACGGCATTGTGTGATGATCTCACCCTACAACGACCGGGATATCGTCGTCGGACAGGCTACGATCGGCGTGGAGCTGGCTCGGGATGTGGCCGGGCTCGACGCTGTGCTCGTCCCGGTGGGTGGTGGGGGCCTCGTTTCCGGCATCGGCGCATACCTTAAGGCGGTGGCGTCGCGCACGGCCGTGATCGGCTGCCAGCCCGCGAATTCGGCGGTCATGTACCACTCCCTTCAGGCCGGCCGCATCGTCGAGGAGGAGAGCCTGCCTACACTGGCCGACGGGACGGCGGGGGGTATTGAGGCCGGGTCGATCACCTTTGACCTCTGTCGGAAGGTAGTGGACG
>Ga0180438_10005904_pt1 | contig 16788 bp, 10 predicted proteins | sample SS_ome_12_FD_132455 | JGI IMG/M metagenome (GOLD analysis project Ga0180438, IMG submission 132455) | Hypersaline lake sediment archaeal communities from the Salton Sea, California, USA - SS_3_D_2 metaG | ecosystem: Environmental > Aquatic > Non-marine Saline and Alkaline > Hypersaline >...
ACGCTGGGATGGGGTGGCAGTCATCGCTCAGGGCCTTACTTGGCAGGTATAATCTCAGCCTTGCCCCATCTTGTCTCTATTCTACCATATGGTTTGACCAATGATAACATACTTGGTATAATCAGAGGGCCAGAGGGACAGCGCACAAAGATCGGTTCGTCGCGACAATCTGTTTCTTGGGGGTGGTAGATGTCCCGCAGATTTCGGAAGTTGGCCACGTCCAAAGACCTGACACGCCTCATGACGCGCTACTATGCCACACGCAAGGTGGTGGGCAAAGTACGGCCCATGGCCTGGGTCACCAGTGGCGCGCCGGTTGAGATCCTGATCGGTATGGGCGTGGCGACGGTCTATCCCGAGAACTATGGCGCCCTGGCTGGCGCTCAGCGGGCTGCCGTGCCCCTGGCCCAAGTGGCAGAGGAGCAGGGCTACAGCCCTGACCTCTGCTCCTATGCGCGCTGTCACATTGGATCGGTCTTGGATCCCAAGGGCGCGCCCCAGGGAGGCTTGCCCAAGCCGGACCTGCTGGTGGCCTGTAACAACATCTGCGGTACGGTGCTCAAGTGGTACCAGGCGCTGGCCCAGGAGCTAAACGTGCCACTGTTCCTCCTGGATGCGCCCTACCAGCACGAGCCCGGTCTCTCCGACCACACGGTGCAGTACATCGCCTCCCAACTGGAGGAGTTGATCGCCTGGGTAACACGCCAGACGGGCCGGAAGCTCAATGAGAAAAAGTTCGCTGAGGCCTTGGACCTTTCCAACCAGGCGGTAACCCTGTGGCGTGAGATCCGCGAACTCTGCCAGGCGCGGCCCTCACCCCTCAATGCCCCAGATCTGTTCCTGACCATGGCGCCCATCGTCGTGCTGCGAGGCACCAAGGACGCGGTGAACTTCTATGGTAGGCTCAAGGCGGAGGTGGAAGAACGGGTGGCCAAGGGGGAGGGCGCCATCCTGGAGGAACGCTACCGCCTGCTTTGGGACAACATCGCCATCTGGTACCGGCTTTTCCGCCTCTTTAGCCTGTTCACCGATGCTGGGGCCTGTTTTGTTGTGGACACCTACACCAATGGCTGGGCGGTATCTATCGAGGTCGAGGAGCCGATGTTGGGCCTGGCCAGCACGTACGCTACGGTCTACATCAACCAGAGTTTGCAGGCGCGGATGGGCATCATGACGGACCTGGTGGAGCGCTTTGGCGTGGAAGGCATGGTCTTTCATTCCAATCGATCCTGCAAACCCTACTCCCTGGGCCAGTACGAGCTGCTCGAACAGGTGAGTGAGCGCACCGGGGTGCCAGGCCTGATCCTCGAGGCTGACATGTGTGACACCCGGCTCTATGCTGACGAGCCGATCAAGAACCGCATTCAGGCATTTCTTGATCTGCTGGAGGCCCGTTGAGCCACACCGGAGGCAGACGTGCCTCCGGTGACCGCGCAACACCAGTCAGGAGTCTGCTGGCAACGATCTGTGCCTGGCCAAGGTGCAGCCTGGCAAGCTTGCTGGGGGTCTGTTGAGCGGGGAGCTGATTGCCCTATTCAGTGCGCTGCTGTGGGCGGTGGCCAGCGTGTTGCTGACCATGGGGGCCAGGCGGATCCACGTGGTGCCGCTGAACCTATTGCGTTGTGTGGTCTCGACGACCTTTTTCTGGGCCTTGCTGCCGTTCTACGGTGGCCTGGAAGCCGTGGCCGCTATCCCGTCTTCAGCCATACCGTGGCTGATCGTGTCCGTGTTGGGGCTTCTCGTCGTAGGCGACACGCTCTACTTCCGCAGCATGGACCTGGCCGGGGTGTCATGGGCCATGCCCGTGGCCAGCATCAACCCGCTGTGGGCGGTATTGCTGGCGGCTCTCTTCCTGGGTGAGCCGCTGACCTGGTCGCTGCTCCTGGGTGCTGCGCTGGTGGTCGCCGGTATCATCTTGGTGAGCCGTACCGCAGGCAGGTCTAATGCCGGAAGACCGGTGGATCCACGGGCCCGGCGGACGGGGCTTCTCTTGGCTGTGTTGGTCTCGATTCTGTGGGCAGTCGGTCAGGTAGCCCTCAAGCCGGCGACGCATGGGATGCACTCCGTCGTTGCCAACAGTGTTCGTCAGCCGATGGGCCTGTTGATGATGCTGGTGCTGGCCCTGCGTCAAGGACGCTGGCGCGAGTTGCGGCGACTCGATCGCCGGTCATGGGCCGTCATCGTCACTGCCAGCCTGGTGGGGACGGGGGTAGGGACTCTGTTTTTCATCATGTCCATCCAAATGATTGGGGCGGGGCGGACAGCGGTGCTGACCTCTACGGCGCCGATGATGGCCATTCCCTTTTCGATCCTGTGGCTGCAAGAGCGGCCCACCCGCGGGACGGTTGGCGGCACGCTGCTCACCGTTGCAGGCATTGCGTTGGTGACATAAGAGGATTCCGGTGTCAGACGATGCGAGTTCCGAATCCCGAATTCCGGAGCCCGGCTCTACGGTGACGGGCCGGGAGAGGCAGGGACGTCGGGGGCGCTTGAAGGCAGCCCTGCGCAGTGGGCTGCGCAGCTATGAGCGCATGCTGGCCTACGTCCGGCCCTATTGGCCGCCACTGACTGTGGCCGCCGTCTGCCTGGTCGTGGTCAGTCTCCTCGGTCTGGCCATGCCCTGGGCAGTGGCGCGCCTGGTCGATCTGGTTGCCACCGGTGGTGAGCTCTCGCAGCTCAATCGTATCGTACTTTTGCTGGCGGTCATCTTTGTCCTGCGCTCCCTCTTTGGGTTCCTATACACGTACCTCGTTGCCTGGGTCGGTGAACGGGTGGTGGCCAACCTGCGTAGGGAGATCTATGAGCATCTTTTGGCTCTGTCCCTCAGCTTTTTTGCCAGCCAGCGTGTTGGCGAGATTATATCGCGCCTGAGCAGCGACGTGCAGGTGATCCAGAGTGCCGTCACCAGCAACCTGATTGTCCTCCTGCAGCAGATCGTCACTACCGTCGGTGTGGTGGTCATCGTGTCATCCATGAATTGGCGCCTGACGGCCCTGATGGCGGTGGCTATACCGGGTGTGGTTGTGGCGACCCGGTGGATGGGCCGCCAGATGCGCCGCATCTCTCGTCTTTTCCAGGATACCTTGGCTGAGGCGTCGGCCGTCGTGGAGGAGACGGTGGGCGGCATCCGTATCGTCAAGTCCTTTGCCCGTGAGGACCACGAAATGGGACGCTACGGGCGCAAGGTGGATACCCTTTTTGAGGTGGCGATGCGCCGTATGCGCATCCATGCCACAATGGGTCCCCTCGTCTCACTGCTGTTGAGCGGCAGTCTGCTCCTGGTGCTGTGGGTGGGTGGCCAGGCGGTGATGCGCGGCGAGATGACGCCGGGTCAGCTCGTTGCCTTTCTCCTGTACGCGACCATGCTCACCGGGCCGCTGGGTAGTTTTGCCTCGCTGTATGGACAGGTTCAGACAGCGCTCGGCGCCACAGATCGTGTCTTCGACCTCCTGGATACCCGCCCCGAGATTCTCGACACGCCCGGCGCTGAACCATTGCCACCCGTTTCCGGTCAGGTGGTCTTTGACCACGTGAGTTTCGACTACGATCCCCGCCAGCCGGTGCTGCGCGATGTCAGCCTGGAGGCCAGGCCCGGCCAGGTCATCGCCCTGGTGGGGCCCAGTGGCGTGGGCAAAACGACGTTGGTCAATCTCATCCCCCGCTTCTACGACGTCAGCGATGGCCGGATTGCAGTCGATGGCAACGATATACGCCAGGTGACGCTCCGCTCGCTGCGCGATCAGATCGGCATTGTGCCCCAGGAGACACTGCTGTTCTCCGACACCGTCGCCGCCAACATTCGATACGGCAAGCTCGACGCGACCCAGGAAGAGCTTGAGGCCGCCGCTCGTGCGGCGAACGCCCATGGCTTTGTCGTCGACGAACTGCCCGACGGCTACGAGACCCAGGTCGGAGAGCGGGGTGTCAAGCTGTCGGGCGGGCAACGGCAGCGTATCGCCATTGCTCGCGCGGTCCTCAAAGATCCGCGCATCCTCATTCTGGACGAGGCAACGTCGTCGCTTGACACCGAGTCAGAGCGGCTGGTACAGGAAGCCCTGGATCGATTGATGCATCCGGAAGCCGGTGAAGGGCACGGGCGTACGACCTTTGTCATTGCCCACCGGCTATCTACCATCGTCAACGCAGACCAAATTGTGGTGCTTCAGGGGGGGCGCGTGGTGGAGCAGGGTACTCACGAGCAACTGCTGGCTCGCGAGAACAGCCTCTATCGCCACTATTATGCGCTGCAATTCCAGTGGGATGAGGGACGTACGCCAGATGCGGTGGAGGAGCCGGTCCGCCCGAAGCTGGAAAGGGACGAATGGCCGGACCTTCCCTTGTCGCTTTTCCTCTCGTCCGGTCCAGGTGAGTCGGAACCAGTGCTGTGAGGCATGGCCTTGCCTGATGGCGGGGGTCCGTGCAATTGGGCATAGAAGGCGGGCTCGAATCCCATGACCTGGCTACAGCGATGGATCGTTGATCTGTTCAACGCACTCGCCGCCTGGTACTACCGGCGCAAGTACGGAGCGGCTGCCCGCCAGTTGGGCCGTAGCCCCCATGAAGAAGTGGATGGGCGGCGCGGGTTCATTATCATCGAGATCGACGGTTTGGCCTACAGCTACCTGCGACAGGCCATGGGGCAGGGCCAGATGCCCTATCTCACCCGCCTGGTGCTGGACCGCGGGCTCCGGCTGGCCCGCTGGCGCTGTGGCCTGCCGAGCACGACCCCCGCTTCCCAGGCGGGGATTCTCTACGGCAACAATTGGGACATCCCCGGATTCCGTTGGTACGTCAAAGAGACCGGGGATTCGATCATGTGCAAGCTGCCCGGCGTCGTACGGTCCATCCAGGAGCGGATCTCAGCCGGCCGGGTCGGTCTCCTGCGCGGTGGGTCAAGCTATACCAACATGTTCGACGGCGACGCCCGGCTGGCGCTCTTTACCCTCTCGGCCCTGGGCCGCCACCGGGTGTTCGAGAATGTGCGCGGCTTGGGGTTCTTGGTGCTGTTCATCCTCAGTCCGATACGCCTGGTTCGGGTCGTTGGCCTGTCGCTGTGGGCATGGCTGGTCTATGTGGTCAAGCGCTTCGCCACCTGGGTCCGGGTCCACCCCCGTGGCTCCCACTTTACGTTCCTGGGACCCCTGCTGGAGATATTCAACAACGTCATTTTCCGCGAGGTGACGACCTTCAGCGTCATGCTGGACATCTACCGGGGCATGCCCTCCATCTATGCGGCCTATACCGGCTACGACGAGATCGGCCACCACTTTGGCGCTGACAGCAAGGAGGCGTTCCGGGCGTTGCGCGCTGTGGACAAGCAGATCCGGCAGATTGACCGCATGCGCCAGTTGTACCACGAGCGCGCGTACGATCTGTACCTTCTGTCAGACCATGGCATGACCCCTTCCATTCCGTTTCGCCATGCCTACGGCCAGACGCTGGAGGAATTCATCGCGGACCACACGGGCCAACGCGTGCATAGCGCAGACGAACAGGGGGAAAGCGAGGGGCAGCCTGAGGCGCGGACCCAATTCCTGTTGGACGAGCTCCGTGGCCTCGAAGAGCGCCCGGGTCGCCGGCCGCTCTCGACCCAATTGCTGCGAGCCACCCGGGAGCGCCTGGAGACGCGGCTGCTGGCCGAAGCGCTGGAGGCCGAATGGGACCTGAGCCGCCGGGAGGACATCCAGGTGCGTAATTCGGGCTCCCTGTCCCACGTGTACTTTAACGTCACACCCCGCCCCATGGACCTCAGCGAGGTGGCCCTGCTCTATCCCCGCTTGCTCGAAGCGCTGGTGGAACAGGAGGGCATCGGGCTGGTCGTGGGACGCGATGGCGAGGCGGTGGTGATCACGGGGCAGGCGGGTACTTTGTGGATCGGCCCCGAGGGCCGGCGCCAGGAGGGGGAGGATCCCCTCGGCGACCTGCCCTATCCCAAGCAGGCGGCCGACCAGGTTGTGCGTGTGGCGCGCTTCCCCCACGCGGGGGATCTGATCCTCTTGGGCCGGTGGGATGGCGAGCGCGTGGTGAGCTTCGAGGAGCAGGTGGCCACTCACGGGGGCTTGGGTGGCCCCCAGGACTGGCCCTTTGTCGCCTTCCCGCCGGGCGAGCGGCTGTCACCGCGGGGGATCCGGAATTCGGAAGAGGTGTATACGCGGCTGGTGGTGATGTATGGGGGGTATGAGTGACTGGGCCGTGAGCTCGTGGGGCAGTGCTGGATCCGGAATCTTGCTCCTATGTAGAAATCACTTCCAGCACCAGGCCAGGAACTCCCGTGCTGATATCGTGTCGCGCTTTCGTGCGCCTGATGTGCTCTGTAGCCAGGAATCGGCATAGCTCAAAAGGGACTCGACCTCGCAGGATTTCTCCGCTTGCTCTCAACTCTGGATCTGTCTATAGCACCTACGCTGAGTGTGCATCGAGTAGCTCCTGTAGGCCATCGCCCAGGAGGTTAAACGCCAAAACCATCAGCATGATGGCTATACCGGGGAAGAGGATGATGTGTGGTGCAGCAAAGACCGCACCGCGCCCCTGACTGATCATCGCCCCCCACTCAGGGGTGGGGGGCTGGGCGGCCAACCCCAGGAAACCAAGTCCCGTGACCTCCAGGATGGCAGTACCGACGCCCAGTGTCGCCTGGGCCAGGATGGGGACCAGCGTGGCAGGTAGGATGTGGCGCCACAACAAGCGACTCCTTGGGGCGCCGATTGCCCGTGCGGCGACTACATAGTCCAGAGCCTTTGCTCTCAGCACGCCCATGCGTGTGAGACGGGCGTAGGTCGGTATGGCGGCGATAGCGACGGCAATCATTGCGTTGGTCAATCCGGGTCCCAGGACGACGATGACGGCGATGGCCAGCAAGAGGGTTGGGAATGCCTGCATCACGTCCGTGAGGCTCATAATCGCACTGTCCAGCCACCCGCCCAAATAGCCGGCCAGAGCGCCCAACAGTCCGCCAAATGTCACAGCGATCGCAACCGACGTGACTCCCACCAACAGCGAGAGTCGTGCACCGTAGAGGAGCCGGCTGAGATTGTCGCGTCCAAGTTCGTCCAGTCCCAGGGGGTGCTGATCTGAGGGCGGTTGCCGGCGTGCCTGGAGATTCTGCTCGTAGGGATCGTGCGGCGCGAGCCATGGCGCAAACGCGGCCGCAAAGACCAGGAAACCCAGGATCGCCAGCCCGGTGATGGCGCGCCCGCTCCGCCAGAACCGGGACCGCTGCCTTTCGAGGTGTCCCATCTCATTCATAGCGGATGCGAGGGTCCAGGTAGATGTAGCTCAAATCGGTTGCCAGGTTGATCACGACAATAACCAAGGCGGCAACCAGCACGATGCCCTGCACCACTGGATAGTCGCGCGCCAGGACCCGATCCACGACGAGTTGGCCCATGCCCGGCCAGGAAAAGATCGTCTCGACCAGGATAGCGCCTGAAAAGAGCAGGCCGAGCTGCAGCCTGACTATGGTGACGATCGGGGGCAGCGCGTTCTTCATGGCGTGTCTCAGGACCACGGCTTGCTCCGGCAGGCCTTTGGCCCGCGAGGTGCGTACATAGTCCTGGGACAGCGTGTCCTGCAGGCAGGCGCGGGTCATGCGCACGATGATGGCCAGGGGCACGACGCTCAGCGTGAGGGCAGGCAGGATCAGGTGCTGCACCACATCGGCCAGGGCAGCGAAATTGGCGGTCAGGATGCTGTTCAGCACGTAAAAGTTGGAGGCGACATCGGCGATGGGGATCAATACTGGACCCAGGGGCCCACCGCACACCTGTTCCAGATTCCAGGCTTCAGTGACGGAGGCCATCTCGATCCCGATGCTAAGCCTGCCTGAGGGCGGCAGCCACCCTAGCCTGTAACCAAATAGATGAGCGAGGAGCAATCCCAGCCAGAAGAGGGGTATGGACACCCCGACTAGTGCTGTCCCTGCGGAGAGCAGATCTGCTGCCCGATTGTGGCGGTGTGCAGCCAGCACGCCAAGGGGGATGCCCACCACGCAGGCGATGGCCATCGCGGCCAGCCCCAGCTCCACGGTCGCCGGCAGCCGTTGGGCGAGCTCAGTGGTCACCGGCAGGTTGGTCTTGATCGACCGTCCCCAGTCTCCACGGATGAGATCGCCTGCGTAGCGAAGGTACTGGGCGGGAAGGGGCTGGTCCAGGCCCTGTTCGGCCCGGAAGCGCGCCACCTGCTCGTCGGCGGCGTGCTCGCCCAGCAGGACCCGCACCGGATCGCCTGGGATCAAACGGAGGAGGGCAAATGTGACCAGGGTCAAGCCCACCAGGGTGGGCAAGAGCAGGACCAAGCGCCGGGCAAAGTGCCGCGTTACGGTCGATCTCATTACGATCGGGAACTATTCTCCCTTGAACCCGCCAAAGTAGTAGGCCCAGTGGACAAAGTTGCCGGTGTGACCCACGTGGTAAGGATTGTCCTGGTCCCACCAGCGCTCGAAATTGAACACTACCGCCTCGGCGTCCAGGTTGGTGCCGTCGTGGAACTTGACTCCCCCGCGCAGGTAGAAAGTCCAGTTGAGCAGATTGTCGGAGACATCCCAGCGCTCGGCTAGGCTGGGGACGATCTCCGTCGTGCCCGGCTTGAAGGCCACCAGCGGCTCAAAGATCTGGGCGCAGACCATCAACGATTCGAAGTCGCTCTCGTCAACACAATCCAGGCCCACCGAGTCGCCGCTGCGGCCAAAGATGAGGTGGCTCTTGCCCTCCACCGAAACCGGGTAGAAGAGCTCCTGGCTGAAAGGGCTGGCCTGGATGCCCTGCACTGTGTCCTGGAAAGCGATGGCCGAGGAGTTGTGCACGATCGGTACCGCCGGGACGTGGTCGCGGATGAACGAGTTGGCCTGGTCGTACCGGGCCTGCCGCTCTCTGGCGTCGAGGGTAGAACCAGCTTCTTGCAGCAGCTCCACCAACTCGGGAAAGCTGCCGCCCAGGCTGTCGTCGGTCCCGGCTCCAAAGAAGGTGTCGAGAAAGTTCGTGGCATCGGGATAGTCCGCCATCCAGCCGTTTAGGAACAGATCAGCCTCGCCCGCAAAGACCTTCTCCAGGTAGGTGCCCCAATCGTAGGTGACGATCTCGGCCTGGATGCCCGCCTCGGCCAGATTGGCCTGTAACACCTCGCCCACTCGATCGGGGTTGGGCAAATAGGGTCGTGAGATGCCCATGACCCACAGGGAGGTCTGGAAACCACCAGGATACCCGGCCTCAGCCAGCAGTTCTCTGGCCCGCCCCGGATCGTAGGGCCAATCCACCGATCCAGCGCTGTGGCCAAAGATGCCTGGCGGCACGAACTGGGTGGCCGCCAGGGCCGTCGGCGGGTAGAGTGCCCTGACCAACTTCTCCTTGTCGATGGCCATGGCTACTGCCTGGCGCACCCGTACGTCATCGAAGGGCTCGTGGGCGCGGTTGATGCCCAGGAAGCCGATGTTGAACGGCGGCCGTAGGTAGACGTTGAGGTTCGCCTTGGCCTCCGCCGCGGGGATGTCGTCAGGGGCGAGGTTGTCCGCGCCGTCTATGGTGCCCGCCTGTAGCTCCAGGAAGCGGGCTGGGGCTTCCTTGATGGCTCGGTAGGTCAGCGTCTGTAGTGTGGGCCGGTCGCCCCAATAGTCCTCGAAGCGCGCCAGCGTGAGGTGGTCGCCAGGCAGCCACTCAACGAAGCGGAAAGGGCCGGTTCCGACCGGGTTGCGGATCAGATCGCCGCCGCCGCCATATGTCTTGATGTTCTCCGGGCTCTGGGGGCCAAAGGCGGGGAAGGCGATCTTGTACAGGAAGGCGGCGTCGGGGCGGTTGAGGGTGAAGCGGACGGTGTACTCGTCGACAGCCTCGACGGCAGCGAGTAGGCTCTTGGGGGTGGATGGCGCTGGCGAAGTGGCTGCGACCGTCGAGGGGGGGGCAGCTGCCTCGGTTGCCACACCGCAACTCATGATCAACATGCCTGCTACAGCCAGAATGAGTGTGAAGGCTAGTCTTCTCATCTCGTCAACTTGCCTCTCAATGAGCTTTTGGTGATATGCTCTTGGGGCCAACTGGCGAGGGGTTGAACACCTAGGACAGGAGGTACCATACGATCCCGAGGGCAAAAATGGCGTACAGGGCAATGAATACGCTGTTCAGTATCAGCTCTCGCGGGGTCATCCCAATCTTCTTTTCACCTTGGTACAGCTCTTGGTATTCGAGCGTGATGAGTCTGCTTGAGTCGGGCAGTTTCTCTTCCATCTCGCGTAGACGGCTGTACCACCAACCGATCAGGATTTCGTACTGGCGGATGAGAGAGCGCCAGATCCAGCAGGCCACGAGGCCGGCAACAATGAGCACCAGGATGGAGGCCAGTAGCCAGGGCTCCGGCAGGTGGGAGTCCTTGAGGATCAGCCCAATCAAGGCCAAAATTCCTGTATTGACGGTGAGGTAGAAGGATGTGTTGGTCTGGCGGCGGTCAAGTAGCTTCTGGGCGTAGTCAAACGCGAAACTGAGTTCTTCGAGTTTGAAAGGGCCTTGCTGTTTCTCATGCCGGTCTGGCGGTTGTGTTGTCATCAATCCAATCTCTTTGACAGAGCCAATCTTCTGTCCATGACGTCCATCAGCTGATATCTGGTTCAATGACCGAGACGGTAAGTAAGAAACATGCACTAGACCAGGTCGTCAGGGCCTTGGCTGATGGTCTGCTCGAGCGCCAACTTGGGTTTGTGCAGGGCATTCGCCAACACTGAGGCCGTCGAAATACCCAGCTTCCATATGAGTCATGAAAGCAAAGTTTCAGGCAGGGCGAACGAAAAGCCACCGTCAGGTAGGCCAGGATAGCTGTAGCCATCCTCAGTCCAATGACCGCCGTACTTGCTGCTGTAGCAGCGAAGGTGTATTGTGCCAATGCCTGCGTCTAAATCGAGGCGCACGAAATTGTATCCATTGTAGTCCATAGGATGGCCTCTTGTCTGAAACGATGCTCCAGCGGTAATCGTGTATGTGGCGTCGTGACTTCCAGGTGTTGTACTTCCGAGGACAGTGTTATTGTGCAGATGCCCGCGCAAAATGAAGTGACAATGCCGCTCCAGCAGTGCCTCGATTTCCTCGCGGTCTACTTTGTCTTTGAGCCACTCAGTGGGATGATGCATCGCAGCAATGAGTAGATCAGCCTCTTGCTGCTTGGCCTCCTTGTGTGCCAATCTAAGTTGCCGCCTACCCAATATCAATTGATGGCGATCATCCGCCTTCTCATCTTTCTTTTTCCACTTATAGGCACTCATCCATGCGGAATTGAGACCTAAGATACTTACTCGTTTGCCGCATAGTGGCAGTGTTTCGACGAAGTAGAGGTGTTTCTCATCACATGGACGGAAGGGGAGATAGCGCTTGATAAACTGCTTGTAATACCGGAACTTGGCAAGAATGGCCTTCAGATGCGTCCTAGAACCGAGCACCTCATCAATCTTGTCAGTAGTTGTCAAGGTTGTCAGATATCCCGCTGCAGTAATTTCATGGATCGATTTCCAGTGGACGTCATGGTTCCCTGGGATTATGAACAGGCGTTCCTTATTCACCCCGGTGGCAGTCAAAAGATCATTGAAGAAGGCTTCGGCTCTCTTGTATTCCTTCGGCAAGCCGCTAAACGCGACATCGCCAGTGACCACGATGAAATCAAGGCGAAGATCGTGAACCTTCACTTGGGCTCTCACATGGTCAATCATCTGTTCCAGGACTACATCGGCTGCATATTGACTGGAACGGAAGTGCAGATCGGAGATATGCAGCCAAGTTATATGGCGCGGTGTAGCTTGAGCTGTGTGGCTACCGTTGATATCTATCTTCTGGTTTGTGTGATCACCAGTGGGTTCTCCTTCTGTTATGCCTGCAAAGTCTTGTAGGAGGGAAGATTTCCTCACATCTGCTAGATTGGCTTGCTCCTTGCCACCTTTCAGGCCGGTGGTTGCTTTCGATACTTGTGTGGCAGGCGAGAGAGCAGAAAGCGCGTTCTTCACCTTGAGCTTAAAGCCTTCGGCATCCACCCATGGATCCGATTTTGGAATGATCGCAACAACGATATCACGGTATTCGTTGTGGATCCTCACTGCTGTTTGGTAGTTCTCACATTCAGTCAACACCATGCATACTGTTTCCAGTTGCAACTTACGCACAGTGTCGAGGACCTCTAGACCCCCGAGAAGGGGCATTCCCTCCTCAAGGATCATGTTTGTAATCACGAGGTCGAATTGTTCCTTTCGGAGCAGATCGATTGCTTCGTTCTCGTTGTGCGCAAAGGTGAAGTGATAGGCTCTGGATTGGAGAAGCTTCATTATCGTGCTTCTCCAAGTTGGCTTGTCTTCGACTACGAGTATTCTGGGTTCATGCATCGGTCAGTCTCCGAGATGGATTATTGTAGCTTCTAGAGATGGCGGCGGGGGTTGCGAATTCGGCGGCCAGCGGTGCGGACAGACTCTCGAAACCGCACCAGCTCAAATTGTCCTGAAGCGGGGGTCTTCGGAAAGAAATCGAACGCACCATATTTGAGCATTGCTTCTCTGGCGAGCTCCACTGTGGCAAAACCTGTTGTCATGATTACAGCAACATCAGATCCAGATTCGTGAATCGTCTTGAGGAGCACAAAGCCATCAATGTTACTACTGTCCTCATCGAGCAATCTGCTGTCTGAGACGACGATATGGAACTTCCGCGTATTGAGGGCGCTCATTGCATCTGAGTAGTTACTCACTAGAGTGATTTGCATTTCTGGCATACCAGCGAGCGCGCCTGAAAGAACCTTTTGCCATTCGGGCCGATCTTCTACGATGAGTACGCCAATAGGGGTTTCTAGTGGGTCTGGAAGAACGCCTCTCGGGCTCCCTGCATCATATACCAATAGTCGATCAGCTAACTCCTTCAACCCATCCTTGCCAAAAGGTTTGTCCTCGTAGTCCACTCCTCGGCGAAAAGCCTCCAGCGCCAACGACAGTGAGTGGACATTCGACAGTATCATCACCTTGCCCATCCTCTCGTTGTTAAGTGTGGGATGAAGTTCTTCCCACCCTGCGAGCAACTCGAAGTTCAAGAGCAGAAAATCTACAGGTTCTGCGTCCACAAACGATTGTGCGTCACGGAGATTCTGGACGTCTACAAGTTGAATTCCCTTGCTTGAGAGAACCTCTTTGGCCAGTTCTACCCATTCCATTTCATCATCGACAAGCAGAACCAGGGGCCTGTTCATCATTCAACCTCTTCAACAGGAATCGTTATGCTGACAACGGTGCCTTTACCGAATTTGCTTGTTACCTGGATGTCTCCTCCCAACTGTCGTATGACCCTCCTTGCCCGCCAAAGTCCATATCCTATGCCGTTAGGTTTGGTTGTGTGGAACAGCTCAAACAGCCGAGGAATCTCACTCTCTGGTATGCCTGCACCAGTGTCTTGAACATCGATTTCTACTGACTTCCTGCCTTCGGTCGGCCTGGACACCCGTGATGAAACGTAGACGGTGCCAATCTCATCAGTTTCGAGCACGGCATCCACAGCATTCTGCAGGATTGTTCTGATGGCATCGAATAGTGGCGTGGGGTGACACAAGACGAGTGGCAGTTCGGAATATGTCTCTCGAAACTGCACTCTCTCGGAGGTATTCGCCTCGACCCGGATCACTGCCGAGCGTAGAAGCACATTTAGGTTGACCTGCTGCGGCTTCCTGTCCAGGGGTGCCTCCAGGGCAGTTCGCAATTCTCTCTGCGCTTCAGTGATTTCGCTAACGATATCGCGTAGCTCGCCCGCCACCTTTTCGGGTGCAGAACTATCATACGAATGCAAGTATTCTGTCTCGATGATCTGGAGCCTGGGCGGAATGGAGCCCAGGAAATTGCCTAAACGATGGGCAAAGTCTGCGGCGATCAAATCAGTTACCTGCAATCGCTCAACCTCACGCACTCGTGCAAAGTTCTTGGCATTTTGGATGGCAACAGCTGCCTGATTGGAAATCAAACCTATCCATTCTAGTTCAGGCTGTGAGAATGAGTGGGGATCTACAAAGCTCACGAACATCAAACCGACAGGTTCGCCAGCAAAGCGGATGGGCTGGCCCACAAATGAGCTGATATCGCTTCCTGCACCGAACTCCTGAGCCAAGTCAGGCAGATCCTCCGCTTCGGACACTACGACGGCACCGTTTCTTTCAATGATATCTGCCGCCCAGCTGCTTCTAGGCAGGTGCGTTGTTTCCGCGTCAAACACGCCAATCCGGATCCTATCGCCAAAACCTCGCTGTCGATCGTAAGTGAGAATTGTGGTGCAATCGGCTTCTAGCACCCGATTTGCACCCGAGGCTACAGCGTGCAGGACCTCTTGTAGGTCGAGTTTGGAACTCGTCTTCAATGCGATTTCGTGGATGAGCCTCAGTCGTCTGAGATCCCTTTCTATTTCTTGATACAGAATGGCATTCTCGATTGCATAGGCTGCCTGGCTCGCCACTATCGTTATTGCTCTGCGCTGATGTTCATCAACAGGAGGTTCTTCACCCAAGCTCTGAATGCTGATGATGCCTATGACTCGATCTTGGATAAGCATCGGCACGCCCAACCACGAGTTGGTCTGGCGCTCCTTCCGACCGAACCTGCGCCAGACCTGGACTGGCCGTGCCTTGCCATTTTCAGCACCCTTCCCGTCACTGGGCAAGTGTAAAACGAAAGAGCCTGTGCCGCTATCGTCTTCCCCAGACGAAGCTGCACTGAATTCCTCGACAAGGATTACGGGCCGCTTGACTTCCATGACATACTCGGTGAGGCCGAATCGAGTGTCCCTCGACCGTGGCTTGAATTGCTCAACGACCTCTTCGTCCTCCGTCTTTCGATACTGAGTCTCTCGCAGCCCATACCGTACCCTATCTATGACCTGACCATTGTCTTGCTCAACTGCCAGTGGGAATGTTACCTTATCCGTGGCTTGGTCATATAGGGCGAATTGCACTTGAGCATTGCTCAGGTCAATGATCTCACCTGCCTCTGCATATACGATGTCTAGGATCTGATCAATGCCCAAATCGCTTTCTGTCCGGCCGATTTTGGTCAATACCTCGAGTTCGTGCACCCTGCGGTCTAGTTCCTTGTTTGTCTGATCGAGGCGCTCCCTTACTATGGAAGCCCCAAGCTGGTCGGCTACGGTGGATAGAACCTTCTGGTCATAAGCGTCATATGCGTTGGCTCTCCCATAGTTTTGCACGCCGATCACACCCAGCACCTGATCTCCGACCATGATCGGAACCCCCAGCCAGGACTGATTGGTTCGGGTAGCCTCCTCTGAGCCCTGATACTCGGTCCATGTGATGCCACCGCGCAGACCGTTGTGCACCCTGTGTTCTTGCCGCCATTTTCCCACACATGATTCGATGTAGACCGGCTCGCCCTTTTCGATAACGTGCTCGGTGAGCCCATCTCCCTTAGCTCGGTCTGCCCACTCGCCCTTGCCTGTCTCGACCTCCTGGCCATCATCTATGACAAACTCGAAGCGCACCAGATCCTTGTCTGCGCCGTATGTTGCCACATAGAAATGGGTCAGATCCATCAGACCACATGCTTCCTCGTAGAGAAGCTTCGACATATCGTGCACAGTCAGAGCTTCTCTGGCGCTCAAGCCGTGGCTTATACGCCCCAAAGCATCGAGATCATCGATTCTATCCCCCAGTTCTTTGAACAAGCGCGCATTCTTGATGGCGATGGCCGCTTGGTCCGCGAAGAGGCTCAACACCTGCCTGTCATCCTCGGAGAATGCGTCCGTTTCGGTGAGGTTTACGTACAGGATACCCTCGAAAACGCCCTCGCTGATGAGCGGCAGATGAGCAGCTGCCCGAACACCGAGAGCCTGGACTTCCTTTCCAAGGCCGGGACCGCCATCGGACGGAGAAAGGAGATCCTTCCCTTCAAGGTAGCGGGGCTCTCTATTCTCCAAGAGATAGCGGCTTGTCCCATCTGGACGTGGTGCAAGATCCTTCAGGCTTTCCAGCACGCCGGTGGCTATCTGAGGTGACAATTGGTCCATTCTTGAGTTGTACACTCGGACCATGCAGCAAGCGCCTTTGATAATCTCACCAATGCCTACTGCGATCAAGTGCATGGCTTCATTGAAGTGGGATGGTTCGCTGGAGATGGTCGCTGTGACCCTGTGAAGCTGCACTAGCTGTTCTGCCTTTGCCTCAAGCTGCCGGATGAGTCTGCTGTTCTCAATGGCGATGGATGCCTGCTCCGTGAGTGTCATAAGGAGCTTCTTCGCTCTTGGCCCAAATCGGCGCGGCCTGACGCTGTTCAAGAAGAGTGCACCGATCACGCTGTCACCCAGCTTCAAGGGGACTCCAATCACAGACTGAACGCCACTCCTAGCGAATCCTCTGGAGACAAGCTTGCTTGTGGGCACTTTGCGTATCACTACGGTGCGCTTTGTGCTGAAAATCCTCCAGGTCAGACCTTCTCTCCTGGGGAACCTCGAATCGAGATGCCCCGATTCTGGAGGATACTCGTATGAATGGCTGATCGCTTGCTTTCTCTGGTCTATGACGTGTATAACCCCTGAATCGGTGTCGGCATCCATTCTCGCCAGTTGCAGAGCACCTTGTACGATGAAGCGTAGGGTAGCGTCTAGGTCTTTCGCCGCGCTGATCCGTGCGCTTACCTGCTGCAGGAGAGTCATCTCGTCTGCACGGTGCTGTTCCTCTGCCAAAAGCTTGGCATTCTGGATGGCGGTTGCTGCCTGGTTTGCCAGCGTCGAAAGGAGAGAGATCTCGGTATCGGTGAAGTCATGTGGATCTTCATCATCCAGATAGAGAACA
>Ga0180438_10005906_pt1 | contig 16783 bp, 17 predicted proteins | sample SS_ome_12_FD_132455 | JGI IMG/M metagenome (GOLD analysis project Ga0180438, IMG submission 132455) | Hypersaline lake sediment archaeal communities from the Salton Sea, California, USA - SS_3_D_2 metaG | ecosystem: Environmental > Aquatic > Non-marine Saline and Alkaline > Hypersaline >...
CCCTTCCAGATGTGGGTGCCCGATGTCTATGAAGGGGCCCCGACCCCCATCACCGCCTACCTGTCAGTGGCCAGCAAGGCGGCTGGCTTCGCCATCATCCTGCGGATTTTCTTCTCCGCCTTCGGCATGCCTGTTTGGCTGAGTCAGAACTGGGGGCTAATCTTCGCCGCGCTGGCTGTTATAAGCATGACCATCGGCAACATCGTGGCCATACCGCAGACCAATATCAAGCGCATGCTCGGGTACTCCAGCATCGCTCAGGCCGGCTATCTCATGGTGGGGCTGGCCGCCATGGGCATGGCATCGGCACAGAGTATACTGGGGCAGAGCGGCGTCCTCTTCTTCCTCGCCAGCTATGCCTTCACCAACCTGGGCGCCTTCATCGCCATCATCGCCATCTCCAATAAGCTGGACAGCGACCTCATCGCCGACTACTCAGGTATGGGGAAGCGGGCGCCGCTGCTGGCGCTGGCACTGACCCTCTGCCTTGTCTCGCTGATAGGTATGCCACCGGCGGCCGGCTTCATGGCCAAGTTCTATATTTTTAATGCCGCGGTGCAGCACGGTCTTCTCTGGTTGGTGATAATCGCCGTAATCAACAGCGTAATCTCCGCCTACTACTATCTGCGCGTGGTCAAGGTGATGTGGCTGGGCGAAGCCGCTTCTGATGAAAAAGTACCCTCCTCCGGCGCCCTGCGACTGGCACTGCTGCTGTGCTGCCTGGGTGTGCTGCTTCTGGGCATCATTCCCGGCTATGCAATGGGGTTGGCCCGGTTCGCGGCCAGCATCTTCGTTTATTAGCGGTGTCCGTCAATCGCTGCCCTCGCTCCTCCCCTTTCCCGCCGGATAAAAAGGATGAGTATAGTGGTCACCAGCATCAGTCCGATCCCCAGCAGGAACGATAGAAAATAGCTCTGTGTCAGGTCAAAAATCGCGCCGCCTAGTACCGGGCCTATCGCTGCGCCGGTGTTGAAACCGACATCGAGCAGCCCCAGAATGGCCCCCAGCCTGCCTAGCCCGAAGCTGTCCCCAATAATGGCTGCTATAGTCGGGCCCGTGCCGCCCCAGGCAAGGCCGAAAAGCAAAGCAAAAAGGTAGAACATCCACATCTCCCCTGACCAGAGCAGCCACAGCAAGGCAACGATATGAAGCAGGGTGCAGAGCACTGCCGTCCTCTTCCTCCCCAGCCTGTCTGACACCATGCCGAAAAGTACCCGGCCGGCAAGGGTCGCCCCGCCGGCTACGCTGAGAACGGTGGCCGCTTCCACCGCGGCAAAGCCGAGGTCGGTTACATGGGGCACCAGATGCGTCAGAATGATAAATACATACATGGCATAGCAGAAAAAGATGCTGGCCACCAGCCAGAAGCTCCTGGTATGTAATGCCTGCCACGGGGAGAGATAGTCGGCCGCCACCGCCGGTTTCTGTTCCAGCATCGTACCTGCAGAGCGCTCCGCGCCATCGGGCAGCATGCCAATTTCCTGTGGGTCCCGCTTGAGAACCTGGGACAGCGGAATCACCACCACCCAGGCGATGATACCCATGATGGTGAACGCCATCCGCCAGTCGAAGGTGGAAATCAGGTACGTGGCCAGCGGCGCCACCACCAGCGGCCCCATTCCGGCCCCCATGCTGGCAATGCCCAGTGCCATACCGCGCTTCTGTTCAAACCAGCGGGAGATGGTTGACATTACGGCGACGTATATAGCGCTGGTACCCATCGCCAGCAACAGGCTGTAGGTAAAGAAAATCTGCCAGAGGGCGCTGGTCTGCCCGGTGAGCAGCAGGCTGAGGCCGGTGCAGATTCCCATCAGCAGGAAGACTATGCGGGGACCGAACCGGTCCATGGCCCAGCCACCAAGAATGGTGAATATGCCGCCCAGCACCATCTGCGTGGAAAAGATGGCCGATGTCGCCGCCCGGCTCAGGGCGAACTCGCTTTCCAGTGATTTGAAGAAAACGCCGAAGGAAAAGCGTACCCCCCATATAACCGTGCCGGCCACGCAGAAGGTCGCTACCAGCACCCAACCGTAGAATATCTTATCCCGGTATTTGCCGAAAAACACCGCTACCTATCCCGACAGTTATCTTTGAATCTGACCTGCGGTCACCTGCCTTTTCGCTTCGGTGCTTCCCGTTTCACCAGGGCGACGAGCAAGGTGGCCACCAGCATGGCCAGTGTGGCAAGGATAAAGGCTAACTTATAATTGCCGTTGACATCGTAAATGTATCCACCGACCGCGGGCCCGGTTGCCGCCCCGATGCCAAAGGCGATTTCCACCAATCCCAGCACGGCACCGATATTCTTCACGCCGAAGGTGTCGCTGACCAGCGCTGCCCCGCTGCAACCAAAACCGCTGTAAAAGAAACCGTAAACGATGGCGAACAGGTACAGGCTCCACAGGCTCTGTGTCTGGAGCAGCCACGCTATCGCCACCGCCTGTAGCAACGTGCTTATCATGAAGGCAAGTTTTCTCCCCATCTTATCGGAGGCGATGCCCATCAATAACCGTCCCGGAATGGAAGCCGCACCCAGGAAGCTGAGCACAGCGGCGGCCTCTATTGGCGAAAAACCCATGTCAGTGATGTGAGGCACCAGATGGGTGAATATTAGAAACAGACAGGCGGCAAAAAGAAACCAGATGGAGGCGAAAATCCAGAAATTCCGGTTCTGCACAATGGCCGAGAAAGGGCGCTGCACCGGTGGTGAAGTACCGGCTTCCAGGGATTGCTCAGCATCTTCGCTTTTTGCCCCGTCGGGCAGGGCGCCGATTTCACGCGGGTCCCGCTTCAATAGTCTGGTCAATGGTACCGCTACTACCCAGGCGATGAGTCCTATTACCAGATAGGCGGTTTGCCAGCTGTAATTGGTGATGAGATAGGTGGCAAACGGTGCCATGACCATCGTCCCCAGCCCTATCCCCATACTGGCGAGGCCCAGCGCCAGCCCTCTCTTGCGGTCGAACCAGCGCGAGACAACCGACATCGGCACCACGTAAAGAGGACCGGTGCCCATAGCCAGCAGCAGGCTGTAAGTGATAAATAGCTGCCAGAGAGCATTGGTCTGGCTGGTCAACACCAGACTCAGGCCGGTAAAGGCCGCCATGAGCAGAACGACCAGCCTCGGTCCGTAACGGTCCAGGGCCCAGCCGAAGAGAAAAGAGAACAGACCGGCCAGCAATAAGTTGGCCGAGAGTATGGCTGAGGTCGCGGCACGAGTCAGGTTGAATTCCGCCTCAATCGACTTGAAAAACACACCGAAGGAAAAATGTATACCGTAGAGGGTGATGCCGATTACCAGAAAAACGGCCACCACCACCCATCCGTAGAAAACCCTGTCGGTTAATCGCCAAGGAAATCGCAACGCTTAATCCTCACTCCGGTCAGCAAAAGATTTCCTGAACCTGACCGTATAGTTCCAGAAATTGCCCTCACTACCATCGAGCGCGAACCCGGCGCGCCTACCCAATTTGACCACCGTGGAACGGCAGGGGTAATCCGGGTCAGGGAAAAATTCGGTTACTGCCAGAATCCCTCCTGGCTTGAGCACCCTCTTCACCTCGCGCAGTGACCTTCCTTTGTCCGGAATCTCCATGAGCACGGTAACCATAAACGCCAGGTCAAAAGAACCATCGGCAAAGGGCAGCTGATAGGCATTCGTTTCTTTCAGCTCGATATTCTTGATGTCCCTGTTTTCCTCTCTGCGCAATTTGCGTTCCAGCTGGTGTAGCATCGCGGACTGGATATCAACGGCAAATAGTGTTCCCCCTTCGCCGATAGCCCGGGCCATGTGGGTAGTGTAGGCCCCGCTGCCGCAGCCAAGCTCCATAACGGTCATCCCCGGAGTGACGCCGCTGCGCTCGACGACCGTCCTCGGCGGCTGGAAAAAGTGACGGAAACCGCTATCTAGAAGCCGCCCCATATAAGACGGCGCCGGTAGACTGGTGGACTTCCTTACTATCCGAAGTAATAACAGGATAAAGACCACCACCCCGATAATTACCAGTATGGTTTCCACGGTCACTTTTGCCTCGAATCGACTAATTATAGTTTATATTATTCCTGATGAGCAACGTTCACGCTATTACCGCAGATAAGTAAAAAGCCAGAGGACATAGGTCGGATAAGCAATATGGCCAGCCCGCAGCATTATTTTTCCTGCGACGCTCAAATTCACCCGTTTTTCACCCCTGCAGCTATTGACAACAGGCGTGGAATAGTTTATTCTTGCTACTAATCCTAGTAAAGTAAAAGGAGGTAAATTATGCAGGCATATTGTGTGAAGTGCCGCGCCAAGAGGGACATGAAAGACGCCAGGTCCATCACCATGAAGAATGGCAAGCCGGCCACACAGGGTACATGCCCAGTATGCGGCACCAAGATGTTCCGAATTGGAAAAGCTTAAATAAATCTAAATTTTCGACGTCGAAAATATAAGGGAGACTGGATAGCGGAAAAGGTATATCCAGTCTCCCTGCTTTATCAGCCGGCCCGCTGCTTTGCAGTCGTAGCTTGTTGACTAGCCTCGGCCAATTGAGCTAGACTTAGGTAGTGAACTGCCAGGAAGGAGAGCACATTGAGAGGGGTTCATACCCCTCTTTTCGCAATATCACTTCCTTGCGTAATTCATCACCTATTCAAGCGTTTGACCACTTTCTGGCGACGGAGGATACATGACAGACAGGTACGACCCTCAGGGAATCGAGAAGAAATGGCAGCAGCGCTGGGAAAAGGACCGGCTCTACCAGGTCAGCGACGATGACCCGCGGCTCAAATATTACGCGCTGACCATGTTCCCCTATACCTCCGGAGACCTGCACATCGGTCACTGGTACGCCATGGCGCCGTCAGACGTCCATGCCCGGTTCAAACGGATGCAGGGCTATAATGTGCTGCACCCAATGGGCTTTGATGCCTTCGGCCTGCCGGCCGAGAACGCCGCTATCAAGCGCGGCATCCACCCTTTCGTCTGGACGATGCAGAATGTCCAGAACATGCGCCGCCAGCTCAGGAGTATCGGTGCCATCTATGACTGGAGCCGGGAGGTGGTTTCCTGCCTCCCCGAGTACTACAAATGGACGGAATGGTTTTTTCTGAAGCTGTACGAAGCCGGCCTGGCCTATCGCGGCAAGGCGCCGGTGAACTGGTGCCCCCAGTGCCAGACGGTGCTCGCCAACGAGCAAGTGCTCGGCGGCGGCTTCTGCGAGCGCTGCGGCGCTGCCGTAATACGTCGTGACCTTGAGCAGTGGTTTTTCCGCATCACCAGATACGCCGATGAGTTGATGAATTTCGATGGCATTGACTGGCCGGAGCGCATCCAGATAATGCAGCGTAACTGGATAGGCCGGAGCGAGGGCACGGAGATATCCTTTGCCCTGGACCACCCGGGCACGCCGGACAAAGAAATACGGGTCTTTACTACCCGTCCCGACACCACTTTCGGCGTCACCTTCATGGTTTTCGCCCCGGAGCACCCGCTGGTCTCCGTGCTGACCACGCCGGACCGAAAAGCCGAGGTCGATGCCTATATTGAGAAATCAAGGCGTTTGAGCGAAATTGAGAGACTGTCCACCGAGAAGGAAAAGGACGGGGTCTTTACCGGGTCATACTGCACCAACCGCTTGAACGGCAAGAAAGTCCCTATCTGGATGGCTGATTATGTGCTCCTGAGCTACGGCACGGGAGCGGTGATGGGCGTGCCGGCGCATGACGAACGCGATTTCCTCTTCGCCAAGAAGTACGGTATCCCCATACCCGTGGTAATCGCACCGCCAGGCTGGCAGGGCGAGGAGCTGGAAGAGGCCTACATTGAGGAGGGAACACTGGTGAACTCGGGCCAGTTCGACGGCCTCCCCAGCAACCAGGGTATCGAGGCTATCTCCGATTTCCTCGAGGAGAAAGGCTGGGGCAAGCGGACGGTCAGCTACCGGATTCGGGACTGGCTCATCTCGCGCCAGCGTTACTGGGGAGCACCTATCCCCATGGTCTACTGCGACAAATGCGGGATTATCCCCGTCCCCGAGGCAGAACTGCCGGTACTGCTGCCCGAAGACGCCGAGTTCCGGCCCACCGGTGAATCGCCCTTGAAATATCACGAACAGTTCGTCAATACCACCTGCCCACGCTGCGGCGGCCCAGGCAAGCGCGAGACGGATACCATGGATACCTTCATGTGCTCCTCGTGGTACTTCCTGCGCTATGCCAGCCCCAACAGCGACGATGCCCCCTTTGACGACGATAAGATAAAGCACTGGATGCCCGTTGACCTCTATACCGGCGGGGCGGAACACGCCGTGATGCATCTCCTCTATTCCCGCTTCTTCATCAAGGCACTGCGGGATATCGGACTGGTTGAATTTGACGAACCATTCACCCGCCTGTTTAACCAGGGCATTATCATCGCCGAGAAGCAGAAGATGAGCAAGTCACGCGGCAATGTGATTACCCCGGACGAGTACGTAAACGAGCTGGGGGCGGATACGGTACGGGCTTACCTCATGTTCCTAGCACCCTGGGAGCAGGGTGGCGAGTGGAATGACAGCAGCATCAGCGGCATCAGCCGCTGGCTCAACCGGATATGGTATCTGACCCTCGATGGCTACCAGCCTGAAGCAAAAGCAACACCCGGAGACATCAATACAGCGGATAGAGAACTATCCCGTTTCGCTCACCAGACCATCAGGCGGGTAACTCAGGATATGGAAAAGCTGCGCTTCAATACCATGCTCTCCGCGCTGATGGAGTTCACCAATTACCTGGCCAGAGTAAAAGAAGTCGGCTCGGCCAGCAAACAGGCGTGGCAGGAGTCAATCGATATCCTGCTCCGGCTCCTGGCGCCCACCGCCCCCCACCTCACCGAGGAACTCTGGGAGAGAATGGGGGGCCAGCACAGCGTCCACAACCAGCCCTGGCCGCAGTGGGACGCGGAACTGGCTAAGGATGAGGAGATTACGCTGGTAGTCCAGGTCAACGGCAAGCTCCGCGACCGCATCACCGTGCCCGCTTCCACCACAGAGGTTGAAGCCGAGCAAATAGCTGCGGCGTCAACGCGGGTGCAACCGCACCTAGTAGGGAAAGAAATCATCAATAAAATATATGTCGGAACACTAATAAACTTTGTAGTAAAGTGATGGGATTGAAGATAACTTTTATCGGCGGCGGAGCGATGGGAGAGGCAATACTGGCGGCAGTGCTAAACCGCGGCCTGAGCACTCCGCAGGCCATCTGGGTCAGTGATGTCAAGGAGGAACGCCGCCAGCACCTGAATCAGACTTACGGAATTAGCGTAACTGGTAACAACACTGAGGCGGCGGCTCATGGCGACATCATCGTTCTGGCCATCAAGCCGCAGAACCTGTCCGAGATAATGCCCGACCTTAACGGCAAGATAAGGCCGGGGCAGCTTATCTTTTCCATCATCGCTGGCGCCAGAATCGATACGTTATGTAAAGGCTTGTGCCACCGCCGGGTCGTCCGGGTGATGCCCAACACGCCCGCCCAGATCGGAGAAGGAATCAGCGTCTGGACAACCACCCCGGAGGTGACCGAAACGCAGCAAGCGCAGGCAAGGACCATCCTGAGCACCATGGGCCGGGAAATCCTGGTGGCCGATGAGAAATTCCTTGATATGGCTACAGCAGTGAGCGGCAGCGGTCCGGCCTACTTTTTCCTTTTCGTGGAATGCCTGATTGAGGCGGCAGTACGGACCGGGTTTTCCGAAGAGGTAGCACAGGAACTGGTGCTACAGACCATGCTCGGTTCCGGACAACTGCTCCAGAAGTCGGGAAAATCCCCGGCCGAATTGCGCCGTATGGTAACCTCTCCCGGTGGCACGACTGCTGCGGCTCTGGAGCAATTTGAAAAGGGGAACTTCAGAGAACTGGTAAACCTGGCAGTCGCCGCCGCCCACCGCAGGGCACAGGAGCTCGGCAAATAGGCTGAGGCCGTTCCCTGCCCTAATTATATCCGCACATTATATTTTACTTGTTTTAGTAAATTTTATATGTTCAGTCTTGACAAAACATTCTATAAATATTATAATATACTTAATTAATAAAGCGGCGGAGGAAGGCTGTATGGAGGACAAAATTCAAACCGACGAAAAACAGTATGCCGAGGAAGTCGGCATAGTTTTTGAGCAGACCGGTATGCCGCGGATGGCTGGCCGCATCCTGGGGTGGCTTCTCATCTCCGACCCGCCTCACCAGTCCACGGAACAGATTACCAGAGCTTTACAGGCCAGCAAAGGTTCTATAAGCACCATGACCCGCCTCCTGATCCAGTTCGGCCTTATCGAGCGCCTCAGCTTGCCCGGCGTCAGACGCGACTATTTCCGGCTGCGCGCCGATGCCTGGCAGCATATGATAGGTCGTGGCCTTACCGGTGAAATCACCATGGTCCGACAGATTGCCGAACGCGGACTGGAACTGCTCGGCAGTAAAACCTCCACCGCCAGAAAATGGCTGGAGGAGATGCTTGATATCTATACCTTTTTAGAACAGGAGTTCCCTGCCCTGCTGGAAAGATGGGAAAAAGAACGCCAGAAGGGCAGCCAGACAGTGAAACAAGGCCGTTAGTGAGTTGCGACGTATTTTTTCTGGAGGCATAGAATGAAGAAATTACAAATCATCACCGCTTTTCTGCTCCTCGTTATCTTAAGCGCAGTCACTGCCTGCAACCCCCTGGGGGAAGAGGCAAAGGGTACGGAGCAGTATGTTGAAGTGAAAAAAGGAGACCTGCTGGTTACCGTCAGCGGCAGCGGTAACATTGAGACGGCAGAGGACGCGAACCTGAGCTTTGGCAGCGGGGGACGCATCGCCAGAATATATGTGGAAAAAGGCGACCTTGTTGCTAAAGATGACATTCTGGCAGAGCTCGACATCGATTCTCTGGAACTGGCCAAGCAACAGGCCGAATATAGCCTTACCCAGGCCGAGGTCGCACTCACCCAGGCGGAGTTGAACCAGAAAACCGCAGAATATCAACTCGATAGGGCCCTGAAGCAGGAAGATGCGCTGGAGCTGGCCCTGCTTAAGGCGCAGATAGACGTGAGGTCGGCCGAGCATCACCTCGATGAGACCCGCGATATATACACCTGGCCAGATATTGAAACGGCGCAGAAAGACGTGGACAACGCCAAGGCATTTTTGCAGTACGCCCTGGAGCGCAACCTGCCAGAGGCAACGATAGCCTATGCACAGGCAAGGCTGGACGCGGCGGAGGCAGTACTGGACGCCAAAAGAAATGCCTATGATACCGAGGAGGTAGCCATCGCCAGGCTGCAGCTGGAGGCGGCACAGATGGCCGAGGCCCAGGCCCAGAAAAACCTTGACGACCTGAGCGAGGATATTGCCCTGAAAGAACGTCAGGTAGAGGCAGCGAAGGCAGCTGTTGAACAGGCCAGGCAATCAGTAGCGCTGGCCAGGAGGGCCGTGGACCAGGCGGAGAAAGACCTGAAAGAGGCGGTCATCAAAGCGCCGTTCGACGGCCTGGTGGCCAGTGTCACTGCCGAAGAAGGTGATATGATACCATCCCCATCCATGTCACCCAGGCAGATAATAAGCCTGATTAACCCCACCAGCCTGGAACTGGAGGTGGAAGTGGATGAAATCGATATCCCGGACGTGGAGGCAGGTCAGGAGGTCATTATTACCCTTGACGCCCTGCCCAACCGGGAGTTCACCGGCGTGGTCAGCACTATCTACCCTCTGCCCATCGAGGTCGGCGGCGTTATCGTCTACAAAGTTAAAATTGAACTGAACGTACCGGAGGATTCGGGCATCAGGGTTGGCATGAGTGCTGAGGCCGACATCGTTCTGGCCCGCCGCGCCGATGCCCTGCTGGTGCCGGACCGCGCCATCAATGAGGACAACCAGGGCAACCCCGTAGTCTATGTGGTCGTTGATGGTGACCTGGAAGCAAGGCCAGTTGAAATAGGCACCAGCGACGGTTTCAATACCGAAATCATCAGCGGCGTAAATGCTGGAGAAACGGTCCTTGCCGATAGAAAGCGCTGATAGCCGGGGATTTGTACCAAATGCGTCACCGGGGAAAAAAGAGAGGGGCACCAGATGATTGAGCTGGATAATATCACCAAAATCTACCGCATGGGCAAGGTTGAGGTCCCGGCCCTCCGGGGGGTAGACCTGACCATAAAGCAGGGGGAGATGGTGGCCATCGTCGGTGTCTCCGGTTCCGGCAAGTCAACACTGATGAACATCATCGGCTTCCTGGACAAGCCCACGGCGGGCAAATATACCCTGGAAGGCATGGACGTCAGCCGTCTCAATGACAACAAGCTCGCTGAGCTCAGAAACAAGAAGATAGGCTTCGTTTTCCAGACATTTAACCTCTTACCGCGCGTTTCCGCCATTTCCAATGTAGAGCTACCCCTGCTTTACGGGGGCGGTGGACAGCGGCGCAAGCGCAGCCTGGAAGCGCTGGAAAGGGTCGGACTGGGGGCAAGGGCCGTTCATAAACCCACCGAACTGTCCGGCGGCGAGCAGCAGCGCGTGGCTATCGCCCGCGCCCTGGTAAACCAGCCGTCGCTGATACTGGCAGACGAACCAACGGGGAACCTGGATAGCGCCGCCACCACCGAGATAATACGCATTTTTGGCGAGCTTCACCGGGAAGGAATCACCGTGATACTGGTCACGCACGAAATGGACGTGGCCACGCAGACGCAGCGCATAATACGCCTGCTGGACGGCCGGATTATCAGCGATGAAAAAGTCAAGAACAATGACAAAACGATACGCAAGCGTAAAGATATTGGCAATTGATTGCATATTAAGCAGCAGGAGATTTAAGTGAAGCTTATAGATTCCCTGGTCATTGCCATCAGGTCGTTATTCGCTAACAAGCTGCGGTCTTCATTGACCATGCTTGGCATCATCATCGGGGTGGGGTCGGTCATCACCCTTATGTCAGTGGCCAGAGGTGCCGAGGCCTCCATTGCTTCCGCTTATGAACAGCTGGGCACCAACGTGCTCAGCATAATGCCCAGTAACCCGGAAGTGGAGGGAGGTTTCTCCTTGTCTCCCGGATATGCGATGCCAACGCTGACCATGGATGATGTCCGGGCTCTGGAAAATGTCGATGGCATTGTAAACATCGCACCGGTAAATGAAAATTTCATCACCGTAACTGCCGGCGGCGAGAGCAAGAGCAGCCTGCTACACGGCGCCACCCCCGAGTACCTGGATGTGATGCAGTATTCCATTGCTTCCGGCCAGTTCTTCACCGACCACCATATAGCGCAACGGGCCAACGTGATTGTGCTGGGCAGCGATATCGTCGAAGACCTTTTTGGCGAGGATGAAGCCGTTGGCAAACAGGTGAAATTGAAGAAACAACGCTTTACCGTGGTCGGTACGCTGGAAGCCAAAGGCGGCGCCATGTTCGGCATCAGCTTCGATGAGGTGGTGATTGTGCCCATCACCACCTATCAGGCGCGGCTTTTCCCCCAGCAGACCGCCACCGGGCAGGATGCCGTGGCTTCCATAAACTTCCAGCTGTCCGACATCGCCGACAGGGAAAGGGTCACCGATGAGATTGAGTCCATCCTGCGCCGGCGACATAACTTGAGGGATGATGATAAAAATGACTTCGCCATAGTCAGTCAGGAACAGGTAATGGAAATCGTCGGCCAGATAACAGGGATATTCTCCATCGTCCTGGGCGCCATCGCCAGCATCTCGCTGCTGGTGGGCAGCATCGGCATCATGAACATCATGCTGGTATCAGTCACGGAGCGGACACGCGAGATTGGCATCCGCAAGGCGGTAGGTGCCAAACGCCGCGATATTTTGATGCAGTTCCTCATCGAGGCAGCGACACTGGGTTTTGTCGGCGGCGGCATCGGCATCGCCAGCGGCGGGCTGCTGTCCTGGGCGATTTCACAGATAGACGTCGGCGGTTTCAAGCTGGCGGCGCTCGTCTCTGCCGACATTATCATACTGGCCTTTATGGTCTCGTTAATCATAGGGCTGGCCTCCGGACTGTACCCGGCGATGAGGGCCGCCCGCCTTAACCCTATTGACGCGCTGCACTACGAGTGATATTAATATATAGTAGAATTGAAACCGGGCAACGGATTGAGAATTTATGACTGCAGGGATAAAGGTCGGTTAAATTATGAGCTGGCTTGATATCGCGCTTCTGGTGGTAATCGGCATCACGGTGCTGGTTGGCCTGAAAATCGGCATCATCAAGGCGGTGCTGACGCTTGTCGGAGTAGTTTTGGGCGTTATCCTGGCCGGGCGTTTCTACGTTGCTCTGGCGGGCAGTCTCACCTTCATATCTCAAGAGACACTGGCCCGCGTGGTTGCCTTCGCCATAATACTAGTAGGCGTGGTTCTGCTCGCCAGCATAATCGCCGGCGTCCTGAAGTGGCTGACCTCAATCATGCTGCTCGGCTGGGTAAACCGGATCGGTGGGGCACTCCTGGGCCTGATAATGGGCTCCATATTCTGCAGCGCACTGCTGGCCATCTGGACCAAATTCCTGGGCATAGCAGAGCCAATTGCAGAATCAGCCCTGGCCACCTTTCTGCTGGACCGCTTCCCTATGGTGCTGGCGCTCCTGCCCGGGGAATTCGACTCGGTGCGCTCTTTTTTCCGGTGAAAGACGGTTATTAACCGCCGGAACCAAGTTTAGATACGGGGGCTACGCCACGACTGACAAACAGCAACGCAACCCCCGCTTCTTCTCGATTACCGGTATAAGCTCCTACCTGAAGCTGCCATCAGGTACCCGACGGCGATTCTCCCGGATGCAGCTTCTTCCACTTTTCCAGAAGCTGCTCGCGGCTTTCCTTGTGCGCCGGGTCAGCCACGCAGGCATCAACCGGGCAAACTTCAGCGCACCGTGAAGATTCATAGGAGCCGACGCATTCGGTGCATTTGCCGGGGTCAATCACGTAGATGGTCTCCCCTTCGCTGATGGCCTGGTTCGGACACTCCGGTTCACATGCCCCGCAGCTTATGCACTCCTCAGTAATCTTGTACGCCATTCATCTACCTCCTTTTCAATTTAAAATGGATTTGGATAAAAAGCTCATTGGCCAGTTTTCAATTACAGGTTAACTTTTTCTGTAAAGCCTCAGCCACATGCTCCGGGACAAGGTCGCTGATATTGCCGTCCAGACGGGCTACCTCTTTCAGCAGGCTGGAACTGAGAAACTGATACTCCTGACTTGCCATCAGGCAGAGCAGGTCCAGGTCCGGAGCCAGTTTGCGGTTCATCATCGCCATCTCAAATTCTTTCTCAAAATCGGCATTCATCCTCAGGCCACGGATCATAACCTGAGCTTTTTCCCTTCTGGCAAAATCCACCGTCAATCCGCGAAACGGTTTTACCTCAACATTTGGTATGCTGGCTACCGCCCGTCTGGCCAGTTCCACCCGCTCCTCAGTACTGAAGACAAGGTGCTTGTTTGATTTCTCATATACCCCGATTATTATTCTGTCAAATAACCGGGCCGCCCGCCGCACGATATCGAGGTGACCATTGGTAATCGGGTCAAAGGTCCCCGGATAAACAGCTATGGTCACATCGCACCTCCTTTGCGAAACACGGCGATGCAGCTATCACCGTGACGATGCTCTTTGACCAGATTCAGAGCACCATATGCGGTATTAAAGGAAAGCAGGGAAGAGTGTGTCACCACAACCACTGAGTTATGGCCGACCAGACCGGTTCCGGCTAGCTGCGTTATCAGTTCTCCGATTGATGAATCAGAATAGGGGGGGTCCATCAGGATAATATCGTACTCCTTATCCAAGAAGGAAAGTGCTTTGCCAACGCTACAGCAATAAACATGTGCCTGGCTTAAAAAACCCGTCTTTTCCAGATTTTGTTTTATTATAGCACAACACCGCGGTTCCCGTTCAACAAAGTCAACCCAGCCCGCCCCGCGGCTCAACGCTTCTATGCCGAGTTGCCCGCTGCCGGAAAACAGGTCAAGCACCTGCGACCAATCCTCGGCCAAGTTTTCCAGCATGGAAAAAATCGCCCCTTTAACCAAATCGGTCGCGGGACGGGTTACGGTACCTCTGGGAAATTTGAGCTGGTGACCTTTCGCTTTACCGGCAATGACTCGCATGCCACATACGTAATAACTCTAGATTCAACGCCCATGGCGCTAGCCGCGCCATATATTAGAATAAATATTGTGGATATAATTGTCAACCAAGACGCAAGTTACTCCCGGTTATGGGACGGCAGGTAGGCCTGTTTCCAGAAAGCCTATAATTAAAAGTCCTGGCCGGGCAACAGTACCCGGTGCAAACCGCAACACCGGCAACGCTCATATCTGCGGGCCATTTTGTACAGTCCCTTTTTGTTGCAGTAAGGACAGTAAACAAACTTAATCCCGTTTCCGTTGCGGTCCCCGTTTTTTTCATTGTGGCCGCCGGTAATTCCGTTTGAAGCCACGTTCCGTCTTCTCCTGCAATAACGTACCTCATACCCGCTCCGGCTTCAACAACGTCGGGGCCACCATGCCGTCGTTTCCTGCCGGGAGCACCTGTTTCCTCAGGCCGGTATGACGCCGACCATGCCGGTTAACGCTTATGCGGATCGGATGATGGTCTCATCAACGAAGGCTGCACCGGTTTCATTGCTGGTGTAATCGCCTGGCGCCGGTGGCTGACCATGGGACGGCGCAGGAATGAAGGAACATCCAGCTCGTCCTCGCTCTTGATGCCCCGCAACAGCTGAGTCAGTTCGTCCTCATGACCCGCTCCGGTCAGCCCGATCTTGGCCACGAACCCGGTGGCAATCAGGGTAATGCGGACATCATTTTCCATTGCCGGGTCGTGGGCCACACCAAAGATAATATTTGCCTCGGGATCCACCGCCTGTCTGATAACGTCAGCCGCCTCGTTCACCTCAAACAAAGTCAGGCTGCTGCTGCCGACCACGTTGAAGAGTACCGCCTTTGAGCCATTGATGGAGACATCCAGCAGCGGGCTGGCCAGCGCCTGTTTGGCCGCTTCTACAGCCCGATTCTGGCCCGAGCCCCGACCGATGGACATCCAGGCCGGTCCTGCATCCTTCATGATCGCTTTAACATCGGCGAAGTCCAGGTTTATCAATCCGGGAGTGGTGATGACCTCGGCGATAGCCTGCACGCCGTGCCGGAGAACATCATCAGCCAGTTTGAAGGCACTATCCACACCCGTCTTTTGGTCACAGAGTGTGAGCAGCTTGTCATTGGGAATAATTATCAGGGTATCAACTTTGCCCATCAGCCTGGTGATGCCTTCGTTGGCCACCTGCATGCGATTGACACCTTCAAAACTGAACGGTTTGGTGACCACAGCGATGGTCAGGGCACCGCTCTGTTTGGCTATCTCGGCTACGACAGACGCGGACCCGGTGCCGGTACCGCCACCCATGCCACAGGTGACGAACACCATATCAGCCCCTGAAACCAGGTCACTGAGCTCGTCACGGCTTTCTTCGGCCGCTTTCTGGCCCAGATTATGGTCGCCACCAACACCCAGCCCTCGGGTCAGCTTCTCGCCAAGCTGAACTCTGATAGGAGCTTCGGTAACCGCCAAGGCCTGGGCATCAGTGTTCATGGCAATGAATTCCACACCCTGTATTTCTTCCCTGACCATGCGGGTTATGGCATTGCTGCCGCCACCGCCCAAGCCGATAACTTTGATTTTGGCTGGATTAGCCACAAAACTTGACTTTGCCATTTCCCTCTCCTTATTGCATTAATCTGATAACCTTCTGGCTTCAATTGCTAGCCGAAGAGGCTTTTTAGCCGGCCCGCCAACCGCCGGATCGCCGAGCCAAGGCTCCAGCGCGACCAGCGCTGGTTTCCTTCATGCTTGATCCCCCACATGAGCAGGCCAACGCTCGTGGCGTATGCCGGGTTGCAGAGGACATCGGAGATGCCTTCCATATTGGACGGAGCCCCCACCCTGACCGGAAGCTGCAATATTTCACGACCCAGGGTAGCCGTGCCCGCCAGATTGGAGCTGCCGCCGGTGAGCACCAGTCCTGCTGGGACCAGTGTTTCGTACTCGGAACTGGGCAGTTCCAGCAGGATGAGTTTCAGAATCTCCTCAACGCGAGCGCGGATGATATCGCACAAATCATTATATGAGACCCCGTGTCCATCCTGAGATATGGCCGTGGTATCATCGGTGCGGCCCTCATAGACGGGCATCACGCTGCCGTACCGCTTCTTCATCTCTTCGGCGACATCAAATGGCAGACCCAGACCGATGGATATATCCCTGGTGAGCTGATAGCCGGCGACGGGCAGTATCGAGGTATGCCAGATGCTGCCTTCTTTGAAGACCGCGATATCGGTGGTGCCGCCGCCAATATCAGCCAGGACAACGCCGACTTCCTTCTCATCCGGAGTCAGTACCGCCTCACTGCTGGCGAGGGGCTCAAGAACCAGGTCCTCAATATCAATACCGATGCTGCGGATGCACTTCACCAGGTTCTGTATTGAGGTTACGGCGGCGGTAATAACGTGAGTCTCAACGTCAAGTCTGAAGCCGTGCATACCTATCGGGTTTTTGACTCCAGCCTGGCCATCAACGGCGTAAGCCCTCGGGATAACATGGAGGAGTTTGCGGTCGCTGGGGACCTTTATGCTCTGTGCCGAGGCCAGAACGCGCCTCAGGTCATCCGTGCGCACTACGCGGTCGTTCCGCGTTATGGCTACTACGCCGCGGTTGTTCAGCGAGGTAACATGACGCCCGGTCACGCCGACATAGGCCGACTCCACCTTGTAATTGCTTCACTGTTC
>Ga0180438_10005907_pt1 | contig 16783 bp, 10 predicted proteins | sample SS_ome_12_FD_132455 | JGI IMG/M metagenome (GOLD analysis project Ga0180438, IMG submission 132455) | Hypersaline lake sediment archaeal communities from the Salton Sea, California, USA - SS_3_D_2 metaG | ecosystem: Environmental > Aquatic > Non-marine Saline and Alkaline > Hypersaline >...
CCTTGGAAGATTAGGGCGTGTGCTTCTGTTAGGTTGCTTGCTATTGGGCGCTTTGGCAGGGGCTTATGGATGCTCACCAGGCAATAATCCTCGCAAGGCCCCCGGGTTACGGGCCGTGTGGGTGCAAGCCGGGTCTATAATGACGCCCGAACAAGTGGATGAAATGCTGGCTCGCATTGAAGCGGGGAATTTCAATGCTGTGTTCGCTGAGGTCTTTGTTTATGGCTACGCTTATTACGAGAGTGCTGTCTTGGAGAAACATCCTGATCTTGCTCCAGGCTATGATCCTCTAGCCTATATCATTGAGCAGGCCCATCGGCGAGATATTGAGGTCCATACCTGGCTTGTCGCCGGCCCGGTCGGTGGTGGAAAGTGGGGGCCGAGTCCGATTCTATCTCAGCACCCTGATTGGGCGATGGTAAGCCTGGACGGTGAAAAGAGTAACTGGCTCAATTACAATCGGCTGGATGTCAGGCAGTTTATAGGTGATATAGCGGTGGAATTGGTAAAGAATTACGATATAGACGGCGTCCATTTTGACTACACTCGCTATCCTCATCCCGGTTGGAAGTGGGGTTTTGACTCCTATAGCGCCGACGCCTTTGCCTGGGAGTATGGTTTCGATCTAGAGGAGCTGCGCTATTCAGAGTTGCCTGCCTATGGCAGCTTTGGTGGCAATCCCCTCTCCGGTGTGGACACAGCCCAGGTGCTAGCCGTTTTTGATAATGGGCAGCCGGCTGTGCTTCTCAATCGTTATGGGGAAGGGGAAGTGATTCTTTTCAACTGGGAAGCGGATGAACGCCGGGTTGCCGCCAACAGCAAAATCCTCCGCCGCAGCATCAATTACCTGCTAGGCGAGAAGGGCAGAGTGTACATTTTGCGTTCTGAGACGAACGCTGCAGAGTACGGCTTCAGCGATTTCAACCGAACGCTCAACTGGCTAAAGGATATCGGTCGGTCACCTGGCAAAGTGGCTGAGGGCGATCTGGCTGCCCTCGACGTGAACGCAGTCCTTGTTATGCCCAGTGTCTACTTGATAAGTGGCCAGGTGGCCTCCGACTTGGCTGATTTCGTTCATCGAGGCGGCGGCGTGATTTTCATTGATGGGCCAACTCTATCTATAGAGGATAAAAACGTTCAGGCCGTCACAGGGATGCGCACACGGGGTAGACACTTTGACAGGATAGGCTTGTTGATAGCAACAGGGGGACATGACCTGATTCCTGTCAGCAACCAGGGGTTGGAGCTGAAGGATTACCAGGTACGAGAGGCCCAGTGGAAAACCTTCCGCAAACAGGGCATTAATAAGCTGCTGCAAGATGTTTACCAACGTGTCAAGGGGGAAGATCCTCACACACTGGTAACCATTACTGTTCACGCTGATCAGCAAGTCCTGGCTGAACAGCATTTCCTCGATTGGCAGGCCTGGTTTGAGGGAGCGTATATAGACTTGATCATTCCCAGGGCTTATGTGGATCAGGACGAATCTTTGTCGCCGGTTATTGCTAGCTGGCAATCTGCATTAGACAATTCTAATCGGGTGATGCTTGGCCTTAGCGTCTATTGCGAGGGGTATGGAGAGACCAAAGCGGTGGCGCGGATACTTTCCGAGGTTGATCTGTCTCGCGCCAGTGGCTCAAATGGGGTTATTCTCTTTGATTTGGAAGGGATCAGCGATGATGTCCTGGAGGCGTTGGCAGCCGGCCCTTTCTCGTTGAAGCGTTTCTCTTGGCTAACCGAGGGGTAGGTTATTCCTCCAGGGATGAGAAAGCCCTGGAGGCGGCTTTAGCCCGCTTGCTGGATGATCCACTCTTGCGCACACAGTTGGGGGGGAAGGAGCGGCAAACTGTGATGAAGAAATTTGACATTGAGCAGAACGTTCGGTCGGTCTATGACGTTTTCGTGAGCCAAGGAGGGTCGAGTCATGCTTATTAATGAGCCCCCTTTCAAGCGTCTAGGTATCCGTGCTCTGTTCCTGATCTGGGGGGCACCCCAAGGCTCTCATCGCAGTGAATTCATTAGCCAACGACTAGGTGCCGATGTCCAGCATATTTACATTACCACTAAGCGGGGCAGGTCCGTCGCGCCCATCAAGTACTTTTTCCAGGCAATAATGACCTTTGCCTTCCTCGTCTGGCACCGCTATCAACTGGTCTTGGTTCAGGATCCGCCTATCTTTGCTGCGTTGCCAGTTTATGTCTATAGTTTGTTTTCCAAGGCCCGCTTCATCATTGATTCACACACCGATGCCTTGCAGGCACCCTTTTGGGAGTGGACGCTGCCCCTACACCGTTTTTTGGAGAGCCGGGCCATTACGACCATCGTGACCAACGACCGCTTGCGGGAAATAGTCGAAGGTTGGGGGAGACATGGCTTTACCCTGGAGGATCCACCTGCCGAATTTCATATCTCCAAGCCGACCGTCTTGCCAGACGGCACGCTTAACGTCGTTGTGGTTAGCACCGCCGACTATGACGAACCGATTCGAGAGATTCTGGAAGTCGCGCGGGATTTGCGGGAGGTTGACTTTTATATCACTGGCGATTTTTCGCGTTCTAACTATCACCAGAGTCTGGTCGAAAGTGCGCCGAAGAACGTCCACTTTACCGGCTACCTGAGGGAAGGCTATTTCGCGTTGCTGGACGCCGCCGATGTCATCATGTGCCTGACCACCGAAGACAACACCTTCCTGAGCGGCGACAACGAGGCCCTGTGGCTGGGTAAGCCCCTTATCACCTCTGACTGGCCCATCCTGCGACGCTATTTCAGCAAGGGCACCATCCACGTTGACAACTCGGTAGAACAGATCCGGCAGGGCGTACTGGAGATGCGTCAGCACCTGGATACTTATCAGACGGAAATACGCGTGCTGCAAGCAGAACGACGTCGTGACTGGTGGGCGCGCATTGACCAACTGCTGGCCCTGATTCAACAGGAAATGAATCTCGCCCCGATGGGGGAACAGCATGGCTAAACGGGCTTGCATAATCAGGCAGGGTACTTACCCCTACGACTTGTTGCTCCGCCGCGAAGCTGAAGCTTTGCGTGATGGTGGGTTTGAAGTAGATGTGATCTGCGAACCCTTGTCAAAGGACAAGGCGGAAGAAGTGATCAGCGGTGTTCACGTGTACCGGCTTCCTGCCCGACTGAAAAGGGGGGGAGTCATCCCCTATGTTACCAGTTACATACGTTTTTTCTTTTCAGCGGCCTTCAAGGTGACCACCTTGCATTTGCGGCATCGGTATTCCCTCATTCAGGTCAATACCATGCCCGATTTCCTAGTGTTTGTAACGCTCATTCCTCGACTGATGGGTGCCAAGGTAGGATTGTTTATGTATGAGCCGATGCCAGAATTATGGGCAACTTTGTACAATAAGCGGCTCATTGTAAGGTTACTTGAAGTGTTACAGAGGTGGGCTATAGGATATGCGCACGTTGTCTTTGCGGTGACGCAACAGCAAAAAGAGACGTTCGTAGCCAGGGGTGCGAATGGGGACAAGATCACAGTTGTTTTGAATGTGCCGGATCCTCGCCTTTGGGAACAGTTTGTACCTGCGACTACAACCCCCAAAGAGCATTTTACGTTGATCTGCCACGGTGCAATTGAGGAACGATATGGTCACGACACGATGCTGCAGGCCGTCGAATGGGTGAGGGCCCAAATTCCCAACTTGAGGCTGCGCATTCTAGGGAATGGTAGCTATCGTGATGAGTTCGTGGCACAGATCAAGGCGAGAGGATTGGAAACGACTGTGCAATATCTGGGTTGGGTCCCTCTGCAACAGATGGTGGAGGAACTGTACAATGCAGATGTGGGGATTGTTGCCCAGAAATCCTCGCCCTATTCGAACCTGGTCCACACCGGCAAGATGTACGATTTTCTGGCCTTTGGTAAACCCGTGCTGGCTTCCCGGCTCGGGGCTGTGCGGGCCTATTTTGACGAGGACGCTCTATGTTTTTTTGAACCCGGTGACGCCGAAAGCCTGGCCAAGGGTATATTGGATTTGTACCAATACCCTGACAGGCGGCAGGTTCTGGTTGAAAACTCGCAAAGGTTGTACCTTCAATACAAATGGGAGAAGCAAAAAGAAATCTACTTATCTGCTTATCAGGCATTGATAGCGTAGAGCGATTGCTATTTCTGAAAAAACTTTTTATTGCCAGCCTATAAAGTTTATAGTGCTACCACATATATAGCGTCTCTTTGTTCGTCGCTTGGAAAGAATTAGCCGTCATTTATAGCCCGGCTGATGCTATGTCCCTCGGAGGATCTACGGGACAAGGACCTCCAAACTCTCTTTTCGACTATATTATGTCATCAAAACGAATTATCCGCACATTTTGCAGGCAGTTCACGTCTGCCAAGTGCCTTTGCTCCCCACTTCCGTCGAACAAGTTGAGGCTGTGTCGCGCTGTAGCTTGAAAAAGTGGGGGAAAGCCACTCCCACAGCGTCAAAAACGGCCACAAAGTGGGGCGGAAATTCAAAAATCGGCCCTAATAATGAGCGAAAGGACAGCCCAAATGACAAATTTGATAAAATTTATCAAAAGAAAAACAAAGAGACCCCTAAAACGGATTGTGAAATCTGTCTTCAAGAACCACGTTTATGTGGCCCAATATGGCTTGGCTAAAGGGTGTAAGATAGCGGGTGATTTAGGATTTCTAGGAAGGCCTTCCACAACTTGCGAAGATCGTTTCTTCATGAGCCTGGACTTGGCTGGGAAGACCGTTTATGATGTAGGCAGTCACATCGGGATCATAACCCTCTTTCTCTCCAAAGCTGTGGGTGAAACGGGTAAGGTTGTCAGTTTTGAGCCAAATCCCGAAACCTTTGCCATTCTGCGCAAGAACGTGGATATGAATGGTTTGAACAATGTAAACTTGGTGAACTCGGGCTTGGGAGAGAAACGTGACACTCTATCGCTTGTATATGGCGAATACAATGGCGCTCAGGGAACGCTGGACAAGGCTTTGCAGGAATGGTTGACCAAGACTAGGCCGGGGGTAAAATGGAAAGCCGCGTCGGTAGAAGTTTATCCGCTGGACGAATATATCTTGGTGGCTTCATTACCTGATCCTGATTTCATAAAAATAGATGTTGAAGGATACGAATATAATGTGCTGTTGGGTATGCAAGATACTATTCGTCGCTGTAAGCCTGCTTTACTGGTGGAAATTCATGGGGAGGGCAAAGAGCAGAAACTAGAGAACGCCAAAAAGGTCGTAAAGCTGCTAGCTTCATTTGATTATGAAATTCAAGAAATGACCTCTGGACAGGCGATTTCGGAGAGCAATATCGAGCCGATTCTTAGACCGCCATCCGCGCTGATTTGTAAATAAGCGTGGTTCAGGAAACAGGCCGGTGTGGGTAAACGATGAATCCGATTTCCGTAGCAGTTAAAGGCAAAGGGCCTCACAACTTTCTGCGGCGCGGTGTGAGCATTGCCAGACATTATGGGTTAACGCCGGGCAAGATGGAGCGTGCGCTGGTGCAATTCGTCACAGTGTTACGCCAGTTTGGATGCGGTGCCACTTTTCCTATCACCGCTGTCGCTCTGCAACGAGCCCCTCACATCGTCCGAAAGTATCAGGCGCAGGGTATCGAGTTCGCGATTCATGGCTACCGTCACCTGGACCACTCCCAACTCTCACAGGAGGAGCAACTGGTCCACCTGGAGCTGGCCAGGCAGGTTTTCGCCAGGGCCGGTATCCAACCACAGGGATTTCGTTGCCCTTACTTGCGCTGGAATCACGATACGTTGTTGGCCCTCCAGCAACAAGGCTTTGCCTACGAAAGCAGCCAGGGACTCGCCTGGGACGTGCTGGACAGTCGCGAGACGCCAGCTTATGATCGTGTCTTGGATTTCTATGGTGCTCTATCGGCTGATGACTACCTATCACTGCCCAGTTTGGAGGGCACCCTGGTTCGTATTCCCTATAGTCTGCCCGATGATGAGGCGCTGGTGGAACGGCTGGATTTGAAAACACTGGCCGAGATGAACGCCCTCTGGCTGGCCATTTTGCGTCGCACGTATGAACTGGGGGAACTGTTTACGCTGGGCTTACACCCGGAGCGGACTGCCCTCTGCCTGGAGCCGTTGATGGCTGTTCTGGTCAAAGCCCGTTTGCTCACACCACCGGTCTGGATTGCCCGCCTCGATGAAATCGCCGCCTGGTGGCGGGCTCGGGCCAGAGCAAGCGTCAAGATAACCGATGTCATTGATGGCAAGCTTTACCTGATGACGGTCGTTGGCCCCAGTGAAGTCACCGTGTTGGCCCGCGCTGTGGAGGTTGATGCCCCCACTACGCCCTGGGCAGATGGTTACCGGCAGGTGGAGGCAAAAGCGTTTACCATTCATGCTCCCCTGCGGCCTTTCATTGGTCTCTCGCCAGCCGCCTCGCCTAGATTAGCCGACTTTTTGCGGCAGCAAGGCTACATCGTTGAAATCAGCGAGGAAAGTCATCGGTACCCGTGCTACTTTGACCAGGCGGAATTTGTCGCCGAGCAGGAGCGTCCGCTGCTGGCTCAGATTGAGAGCGCAGATTGTCCCCTGGTACGGTTGGGCCGCTGGCCAAGGGGCGCCCACAGTGCCCTGGCCGTCACCGGCGATATTGACGTGCTGACCCTGTGGGACTATGGTCTGCGTCTTTTGGGGAGGTGAAGGTATTTTGAGCATCACGGTAGTCCATACCTTGCCGGAAGAAGAGTGGCGCTGTTTCGTGGAGGAGCATCCGGCCGGAAATATCTTCCACACGCCAGAAATGTTTCGGGTATTTGAACAAGCCAAGGGGCACCAGCCAACCTTGTGGGCAGCTTTTGATGATAGCAATCGCCCCCTGGCTCTCCTGCCGTCAGTACAAATCACGCTGATGGACGGTCTGTGGCGAGGGTTCACCACCCGCGCCATTGCCTATGGGGGTGTACTATGGGCCCCCAACTCTGAGGGTAAGGAAGCATTGGCAACGCTCCTGCAGACTTATAATCGGGAAGGGAAGGGTAGTGCTCTCTTCACCGAGTTACGCAACCTGTCGGACCTGAGCGTTCTACAACCGGTGTTGAATGATAGCGATTTTGCTTACGAAGATCATTTGAACTACCTGGTTGACCTGGATCGTCCGCCGGAGGCGGTACTGCAGAGCATTGGCCCGCGTACACGTAAGAAGATACGGCGCGCACTCAGACAGGGTGAGGTGATGATTGAAGAGGTTGAGCGGCCTGAGCAGGTGGCGCTCTGTTATGAACTGCTGCAAAAGACTTATGCTGCTGCTCAAGTCTATTTGGCGGACCGATCTCTGTTTGAAGCGGCCTTTGATGTGTTGCATCCTCGGGGTATGGTCAAATTCCTGTTGGCCCGGATAGGCGATGCCTATGTCGCCGCTTCGGTAGAGTTGATTTACAAAGACACGATTTATGGCTGGTATGGGGGCATGGACCGCGACTACAGCGATTACATTCCCAACGAGTTGCTGCTGTGGTACATTTTTCAGTGGGGCGCAGAAAACGGCTACAAAGTGTACGATTTTGGCGGCGCAGGCAAGCCGGACGAGGAATATGGCGTACGTGATTTCAAGGCCAAGTTCGGCGGGGAACTGGTCTGCTATGGGCGTAACACTTGTGTCCACGCGCCCGGGTTGTTACGGTTGAGCAAGCTGGGGTACAGCTTGATGCGCAGGTGGCTATAATCGTTACAGGCAGATTGCTGTCGGGATGCCAAATCGCCAAATGACCCCAATCTGACGAAACCACAGCGTGTCCCCCAGTGTGAAACAGGTTTGGCACACTATTTGAAGAAAGGCAGAGGCCACGAGATGAAGTCACCAAGCTTTTCTGTGCTTATTCCGGATGGTGAGAGCGATTTTGCCCTTTTTGTCATCCATGGCTTCATTGGCTTTCCACAAGTCAAGCTATACGTTTTGTCGAACCAGCATTGGGCGCCGACTCGTTTCTCGCGCTATTGCCACAAATATATTTTCAAAAAATCTAGCGCCGATGCTGGTGAGCGATTTGACATCATAGCTGATGTGGTCAGGCAGCATGACATTGATGTTATCCTTCCAGTCGAAATGGAATGGATAGCCCCTCAAGATGCCAGGCGACATGCTCTTTCAGAGCTGGCAGCTATCGTTCCTGTGTTAGACTTCAAGTCCTTCGAAGTAGCGAACAGCAAATGGCTGCTATTCGAATTGATGCAGGAGTATGGGATCCCGACCCCACCGACAGTTCTATGTACCCTCAATAGCGACTTTGAGCAGCAAGTAAATCATCTAGAGTTCCCTGCGCTTCTCAAGCCCGTTACAGCCTGGGGGGGGGAAGGCATCCGACGTTTCGACAACATGTCTCAACTGTACGAGTTTCTGGAGCAGTGTGACGGTGAAAAGATTGAAAACAGGTACATCGTCCAGAGTTTTTTGTCAGGTTATGTGATCGGCCTCAACATCTTGTGCCGAGAGGGACAGTTGCTGGCTTGTACGGTGCAACGAGGGTTTATACCTAATCCCCAGAGATATGCCGCGGCGGCAGCCATCCAATTCATTGAACGCGAAGACGTGTTGGAAATCGGCGAGAAACTTGTTTCAGCCCTCAAGTATAGCGGTATGGCCAACGTAGACATGTTCTATGATACCAGGGAAAATCAGATCAAGGTGTTGGAGTTAAACGCCCGATTTTGGGGGAGCTTGCGAGGCTCATACGTGGCTGGCGTGAGCTTTCCCTACCTGGCTTGTCTGGCGGCCCTGGATATTCCTTTTCCTGTTCCAGACTATCAACTCACTCGATACATTCATCCCAAAACAGCACTGAAGGAGGGGATGCTAAGGTTTCTAGGTAAGAGCCAATATGAGAAGTTCCCTCTTGAAGAAACAGGCCTGAGGTATATGCTGGCCGATCCCATAGCCGAGACCCTTAGGGCATTCCGGCAGCAATTGTCGGGCGATAGATGGCAATAATTCCGAGGAGGTGTACGATGAACTCGTTCCCGCGCCGGCAAGCGATACAGCTTTATGAGAGGGTCACTAGTCGTCGCTTTTTAGAGCGCCTGGATGAGCTGAACCGGACTCAGTGGCTCAGTAGAGATGAACTTTTGAACTTGCAGCGCAACAAACTGCATCGGTTGTTAGAGTACGCGTACGAGAAGGTACCCTACTACCACCGTTTGTTTGACCGCGTTGGGTTCCGCCCGGCCGACGTCCTGACCGACTTGGGCAGCATGCATAAAATCCCAGTTTTGACCAAGGCTTTCATTCGTGAGAACTCGGATGACCTGCTGACCACCGAACCCCAACGTCGCCAGCAGATGAGTTCTCTTACAACCGGAGGCTCTACAGGACATCCCCTGGTCTTTATGCAGGACAGTAATTTCCGTGACTATGTGACAGCCGACATCCACCGCCACCTGGGATGGGCTGGCTGGCAATTGGGACAAGTCCACGCCTACATCTGGGGGGCGAGCTTTGAAGTGAAAGCCTCCCAATCCATCCGGGTCAAATTGATGGACTGGGCGCTCAATCGCTTTGTAACCAACGCCTACGTCCTTTCGGAAGAAAGCATGAGCGCGTTTGCCGCCCAGGTCAGACGCCATCGCCCTCGCATCCTCTTCGGCTACCCCTCCAGTCTGCATCGTTTCGCCGAATTTGTGCATGAGCGCGGTTTTGACGACATCCAGTTCGATGCGATCTTTGCCTCGGCCGAAGTGCTCTATCCTGCCCAGCGCCAGGTCATCGAGAAAGTCTTTGGCGGCAGAATGTTCAACCGGTACGGCACGCGAGAGCTAGGGGGTGTCGCTTGTGAATGTGGGGCGCACACGGGTTTGCACGCCAGCATCGAAAACGTCTACATCGAAATCCTGCGGGACGGCCAGCCGGCCAAAGCTGGTGAGGCTGGCGACATCATTGTGACCAACCTCAACAACTATGGCATGCCCTTTATCCGCTACAGTATTGAGGATATGGGAGCCTGGTATGGGGAGGAACACTGTCCTTGCGGGCGAGAGCTGCCGATGATGGATCTGGTACTGGCGCGGCGGATTGACATGTTCAAAACGAGAGACGGTCGGGCGGTTTGGGGCGGATTCGCCAGCCCAATGTTTGGCATGAAAGGCGTCAAGCAATTCCAATTGGTGCAAAAGTCTGTGGATCACGTCGTAGCCCGCATTGTGAAGGACGCGGATCTGGACGAGGCCAGGCTGGCCGAGATAGAACGCACCGCCAGGATCGCTTTGGGCGACCAGGTCAACGTCGGGTTCGAGTTTCCTGACGAGATACCTGTGTATGACTCGGGTAAGTATCGCTACGCGATTTGTGAGATAGATAAGCCATAGCGAGCGATAAGGAACGGCGCTCAGCGCTTCGGCGCCGATACAGCCATAGAGTTCATCCCACTGATTTGAGGAGAACCCCAGAAAAGGATCCTGAGAGGTTAATTGGTGGTGTGGAGTCGCGCACGCAAACCTGTTGTGTACAGGAGAACGAATGCTTATGGTGAGTCAACTATTTGAGTTGAGCCGTGGGTTGTGGCTCGAAGTACAACTGAGCTCCCCTCCCTGGCTGCGGCGAACCCTTGTGCAAACCTTAGGCGAAGCCAAGGATGTTGCCAGGCAATTAGGCAAACCCTATCTGAGCCTCTATCAATGGGAGGGGCAAGGTAAAGGTGGCCCATTGACGGTCAACCACGCTGGCTTGGGGCACGCCAAACCATTTTTGAAGAGCATATTGTTTGTAGAGGAACCAACAGAAAGACAGATCGGCCAGGTCCGTGTTTGGTACCCAAGCGAGTTGGCTCACCTGTCAAACGGCGACATCACCATCATCCACGCCAACAAACACCTGATCCGCTACCTGCCTGGCCGAAATGCACTGATACTGCCTGCCTATGTGGACATGATTCTGGATGTCCAAGGAGATTGGCAAGACGTACAGGGCCGCTTTCGCAAGAGCGTCCGTAAGGAGCTACGTTTGACAAAGAAATATGATTATCAATACGAGGTCAGCCACGGTAGTCAAGGTTTTGACATGTTTTACCACGATATGTACTTGCCAACGATGGAAAGCAGGCACGGTGCTCTGGCTTCGCTAATACCTACTAGGGAGGCTTATCAGTATTTCCGGCACGGGCTCTTGTTCCTGGTAAAGCGAAATGGACGGTACGTATGTGGGAGTATTTTCTATATTGAGCGAGATACTGTACATTTCATGCTGATGGGAGTACTCAATGGAGATCAACGATGGATCGAAGAAGGTGCCGTAGGGGCTCTAAACTACTTGCGCATCCAATGGGCCCATCAAAAAGGGTACAAAGCTGTCAATTTTGGAGGGTGCCGACCATTCGTAACAGGCCTGTTTAGCTACAAAAGGAAATGGGGAACGGCCGTAACCATCCCGCCTCAAGAAAACAACCGAATCTGGATCAAGATTCAACGCAATACATCCGCTGTGTCTCAATTTCTAAAAAGCAACCCTTGCTTGACCTTGGGCAATGGGGGAGGGTTGCAGGTTCTCGTTGTAACCGATGACCCTGACAACGTTACCTCCGACACTGAAGCAGCGTGGCACAAGTTGTATGCAACGCCAGGACTGAGTAGCCTTCTCGTCCGCTCAGTGGCGAACTTGATGGGAAAGTCTAATTTCCAATAAATTTCTAGAGGAGAAACTGCATGGTCTCATTATAACCGATGACCCGGCCCATGTTACCCCTGAGACTGAAGAAGAGTGGCGCCAGCAGTATATGACGTCGGGGTTGAGTGATATTCTGATCCGCTCGGTGACAGATATCGTTTCTACAGGTGAAGTAGTGTAGGGAAAGCCGCGATTCCCTCGCTAAAACGCTGAGGTTTAGAATGTAAATCCACATGAGAATGAAGACTCGCCGGCTAGCAGAAGTGTTGAAGGGAATACTCACCCATATCAACAACACCAGGAAATCCAGAGGGATCTTTTCGGCTTTGGTGCTTGTGTTAAAAGTTATCAAAGACCGTCTCTTCTTCTACAGAGGTGCAATTCTCTTCGCCCGTTCGCTGGAAGACCCGCTACCAGACGTCCAATTGGATGAAGGTCTCACCATCAGAGAAATTACAGCAGAGGATCTGGATTTCATCGCGTTAACAGATGAGCTAGAGGCGAAATTTTGCCAAAGATCGCTGGAAAGTGGAGCAACCGGTCTGGCCGCCCTGAAAGATAATCAGTTGGCCGCATACATCTGGTTTGCTCCCAAAGTTGACCTGTATTTACATCAGATATACCTGCCTTTGGCTCCGGGTGAGGTGTACTCATTCAATAGTGTTACCCTACCGGCCTTTCGGCGCCAAGGTATTCAGAGTACGTTATACCACTGGATGTTCCAGTTGCTTTGTGAGAGAGGCTACAAGCGCGTGCTTACATTGGTGGGATTAGACAATTACCCCTCATTGCAAATGAACAGCAGACTCTGTCGAGTTATCGGACATCTCATGCGGATCAAGTTCCTCAGGCTGGTGTATTTTCGATATGATCCCCCCATACCGGGCGGAGCAAGCCATACTATCAAGTGGCTGGGCATTTGGACGGTTTGAGAGTTGTGATATCCACTCCGCAGTTTGAAGGGGCCTGATCTTTGGGTTAAGGAGGCATCTTGAGATGAATGCCAATGTTGCTCAGTTCGGAGATTTCGTAGTCTTGGGCTTTACCAAGAATCCCCAGTATTTCTTGGAGCATAAGCTGCCTGAACGCCTTGGGATTGTCCCCCGCACAATAGATTTTGGTAGTGCCGGCCATTTTTTCCTTTATAGCTCATACGGCGACATGGCCGAGACAGAAGAAGCCATCGCGCTCAAGTTAGGTTTTGTCCGTTCACCCACAATGTCTCCACTTTCCGCTAAACAACTACTTGCCCAGAAAGCAATCCGTCCAGGGACAATTGACCATCGGGCATTTCGGGGGAACGCTTTGGTAGCCAGCCTTAGCAAAAGGGAGCCGAGATTTTCGGCTTTCAAGACAATTTTATTCGCCCCTCAACTCTATTACTCGGCGTCTGAAGATGGCATTTTGTGTGCCACCGGCCTCAGGCCCCTGATCGCTATGCTGGACTGCGTAGAAATGAATGAAGACGCCGCCGTGCCGCAGTTTCTGTTTGGGGCTATGATTGGATCTGCTACTCATTTTCGCAATGTGTATCGCCTCTGTCCTGGGGAACTTCTCAGTTGGAAAGACGGGGAGTTGAATGTAGACCTGGTTCAAGACCTACGTTTCGCCAAAGATCTACGATTCGAGCGCGCTGATTCTCGCGCCCTTGATATCGCGTACGAGCGGTTCAAAAATATCATCGGCGCCTACATAAGTGACATTGAAGCCTCAGGACATGGTTTGGGTAGCCTACTGTCCGGTGGGATAGACTCTTCTTTTCTGCAACTTGTTATTAACGATGTAAGGCCAGGCTCTCGGACCCGATCATTTAGTTATGCTATTCGGGCACCGTGCTTCGAATATGAGATAGGATATGCCAAACAAGCGTCCGCCATCTTGGGCACCGAGCACACTTTTGTAGATATAACAGAGCAGGAGTACCCCGATCTTCTGGTCAGAGCCACAAATATTCTCGCCCAACCTGTTCTTTCGTCGGCTGAAGTTAGTAAGCTTGGGCTTGTAGAATCCCTGTCAAAAATGGACGGCGCTCCTCGGTTCTTCTTCGTCGGCGCGGGAGGTGATACACTCTTTGGGACGAGCATAGCAGGAAAGATAAAGGTACTTAAATATCTAAAGAAACTAAAAGTGCTAAAGACAGCTCTGGTGTTGGGGGGGACACTACTTAAACCTTTCACGTGGCGTGGGCAGACGTTGCTGAACTTGGCAGAAGACTTGCCTCACTGGGATGATCCCGCCCATTTTGCTGCTCTCATCAATGTCGAATCTACTATCAAGGACTTTACCATTGCTCGTCGCTGCTTTGGTGATAAAGCTGTCCGGCGAGCGATTGAAGAAAAACGCAATCAGGAGGCCAAGTACCTAGACAGTAGCGATTACACGGAAAAAATTCACGTTGTAGACCTATTGAGCGATATGCTTGAAATCGAGGTTCACAGCAGCCAACTGTTTCTCGCTTGCAACAAGGAACGGCTTTACCCCTTCCTCGACGAAGATATCATCCGGCTAGGGTTCGCCTTTCAGCCAAAGGTGAGATATGTAAAGGGGTTGCGTTATAAATTTATATTGAAAGAAATGTTAGAGCAAAGAGTCGCCACTCCAATCACCCGACAGACGAAAGGGGGCTCGGTGTTTTACGGAGAGTTGCACAAATGGATGAAATCTGGTCCCCTACACGACATGATCAGAGATATATCTTTGCCAGGCTATCTAAGCCGTGCGGATTTTGAGGAATTGTCTGAAAACCCTGAACTCCCTCGGTCTCTCGCTCTTTGGCACCTGTTGGCGTTTGATGTTTTTCAGGAACAGATTATCAATCTACATTTCTAACGAATTTCTAACTTTTCTATAACTGCGCTCCTACTTTTTAGAGATATACTGTGTAGTGTTTTAAGATGTGAAAGGAGGAGGATCATGATGACAGGGAAAAGGCGTTTTCTTTATCTTTTTGTGAATTTCTTTTTGCTGGCCTCTGTGTTTCTCACTCGGCCGGCGCAAGGGTATGCTCAGGAATGGCACGATCTCTCTGTAGACGTTGACGGCGATGGGCTGCCCAACACAGTCGAGGAAGGCGGGTGGTACAATGCCGCTGGTGGCCCTTTTGTGACCGACTCTCTGGACGCCGATAGTGACGACGATGGGCTTGCGGATGGCCAGGAGAAACTGTACGATACCCATCCGCTCAACGATCGTAGCCCCGGCATCTATGTGGAATATGAAAACCACCTCAAGACCCGCCAGTACTTTGCCAAAGACGCCAGCCCCGTTCCCTTTGAGCCCTGGGGCTGGCAACAGTATGGTAACCGCTTTATCAGCCTCGACGCCGTCGTCGTGCGCCGGGGATCAACCTTTTCCGTGGGCGGCCCCCCTGATGCGACCATCGAGATTGACGAGAGCCTCAGCTCTCTGACCGACTTGGAACCCGTGCGGGATGTCTGTAACGGGCGGTGGCGCATCGCGGTGCCCTCGGGCGGCACGGTGGGCAAGTATCAAGTCACCTTGCAGGAAGGCAGTTGGAGCAAGAGCCTCAACCTGTACGTCATCTTTGAGTTGCCCACGCCGACCTCCGGCTTTACCCAGGCCATGATTGACGCCTTTTTGTACGACGACGATCCCGACAACTTGAAGGACGAAGCCGGCGTCAACCTGGGCACCAACGAAGTAACCCACGATGATCTTTCGTGGATTCCAGAGGGTGCATGGGTGAGCGCTGGCCACGGCTATGTGTTTGAGCTCCAACCGTTCGAGCCGTTTGTGTTCGAGGACCACGTCATTGAGGCGATCAATGGCCGCAACAATCAATGGGATGCTGCTAGTGATTTGGTTGTCTATGCGGATAGAGTAACCAGGTTTAACTATCCCATGCTTCGTAAAAGCTCGTGGAGAGTGTTATACCAAAACCCCAATACCGGCAACCAATGTTCCAACATCGCTGGCCTCTTGACCGCCTTCGGGCGCTCAGCCGGAATCCCGGCACGCCCTTTTTTCGTGGACTGGGTGCATCGTTCTTTTGACCACTCGGCAGAGATATGGCTGAATGGCACCTGGTATGCAGCACGTGGCTATAATGTTTCAAACCCTGAGCCTGAAGGGTGCGTGCTGGGAGCTACAGGGTGTGGAAACAATGGCGTATTGGGTTGCCAGTGTGGCTCCAGAGGGCCTCGCTGGAGGTTGAGTTGGGGTTACAACCCCTGGCACTCCCATGGGGGGGGAATCGGCAGTGTCATCATGGCGGCCGATGAGAATTGGGTCTGGGCGCAGTTGAACCCCTGGGAAGGCCACGGTGAGCACGAGTACCGCTGGCCCAGTTGGGACTGGGATGCCATCGTGCGGAAGGATTGGTTTGACACGCTGTTCGTTCCCTACTGGGGGACAAAATTCGACTACAACTGGACTCAGGAGCCCCAGATCACCGGGACCCCACCCGGCAACTGGCCGGCGGTGACTGACTATACCTTGGGTGCAGCGCCTGACAGCCAGACCGTCGGGCAGGGCAACCCGACCAACTATACCGTCATTCTCGGCACCTCGAGTGGCTTCAGCAATCTCGTTGATCTCTCCGTCACAGGGTTGCCGGCCAATACCACATCTTCCTTTGTCTCCGACGCCTACTGTGTGCCGGCCTGCGACAGAACGCTGACCGTTACTCCCACTCTCAGCACGCCGCTTGGTACCTATCTGTTGACCATCAGGGGTTACAGCGGCGGATTGGTCCACGAGGACACCGTCCAGCTTGTCGTCACGGCCCCGCCTCCTGACTTTGCCATTGATGCGACGCCCGACAGCCGGACGGTCGTACAGGGTGATTCGACCGACTATACGGTTGATCTTACAGCCCTCAACGGCTTTAGCGACCCCGTTAACCTCACTGTCACAGGTTTACCAGCCAATGCTACACCCACCTTTACCCCTGGAAGCTGTGTGCCGGATTGTAGTAGCACGCTCCACGTTGACACCGCCCTCGAGACGCCGGCCGGTGACTACACGCTGACCATCAACGGCGACAGCGGCGCGCTGCACCACTCAACCAGCGTTATGCTCCACGTCGGCGAGAGCGGGGGTTTAGGAGGGCTGGCGACCTCTGGACTCTCTCTGGCCGCTGCTTCTCCACTGGCCGCTTCTCCAGCGGTCAGCGCAATGTCTGATGGCGGCCAGCCAGGTCTGACCGTCCAA
>Ga0180438_10005909_pt1 | contig 16777 bp, 9 predicted proteins | sample SS_ome_12_FD_132455 | JGI IMG/M metagenome (GOLD analysis project Ga0180438, IMG submission 132455) | Hypersaline lake sediment archaeal communities from the Salton Sea, California, USA - SS_3_D_2 metaG | ecosystem: Environmental > Aquatic > Non-marine Saline and Alkaline > Hypersaline >...
AGGCCATTAGCAACGGGATTCGTGCTTTCCAGGAGCCTGAGGCGGAGAACGCTGGGAAGACACTGATTGCCATGGTAGCTCTGCTGGCAACCATGTTTCTCGGTATCACGTTCCTGACCCGGCACCTTGGAGTCGCTCCTCTTGAGCACGAAACGATAGTGTCCCAGGTCGGGAGGCAGGTGTTCGGGAGAGGACCACTCTACCTGATCCTCCAGGCGGGCACCGCTGCGATCCTGATTCTAGCGGCCAACACGTCTTTCGCAGACTTTCCGCGCTTGTCTTCGATACTGGCGCGAGACAGGTACCTGCCGCGTCAGCTGGCCAATCTAGGCGACCGGTTGGTATTCAACAACGGCATCATGGGGTTGGCGCTGCTGGCCTCCGCGCTCGTGGTCCTCTTCGGCGGTCAGACGCATAGGCTGATCCCTCTTTATGCGGTTGGCGTCTTCCTCGCTTTCACGTTGTCGCAGTCTGGGATGGTACGTCACTGGTTTAGGGTGAGAGGCCAGGGATGGCAGGTGAAGGCGGTACTGAACGGCATGGGCGCAGTGGCCACCGGCGTAGTACTGGTGGTGATAGTGGCCAGCAAGTTGGTGCATGGGGCTTGGGTTGTCGTGCTGCTTGTCCCCATCTGCGTGTGGTTCTTCCACGCCATCGGGCGCCACTACGCTGCTGTGGCCGAGCAGTTGTCGCTGGAGGGGCTGGAAACGGAAGAGTGGGGCGAGTTGTCTTCGTCCAGAAGGCATAAGGTGGTGGTGCCAGTCTCGGGCATTCATAGAGGAACTCTTCCCGCCATGCGCTTCGCGCGGTCGCTATCGAAAGATGTAACGGCGGTGATGGTCGACGTCGAGGCTGAGGTTACCGCTAGCGTGCGTGTGAAGTGGGCGACTTGGGGACATGACATCCCGCTTTTGGTGCTAGAGTCTCCTTATCGGTCCACCATCGGCCCGCTGCTGGATTACCTGAGGGAGTTGGACCATCAGGAGGCTGATCGCGGACTCGCGGTGGTCGTGCTGCCCGAGTTTGTCACCGCCAGCCGGTGGCACAGCCTCCTACACAACCAAACCGCCCAACTGGTGAAGCGGATCCTTGTTTACCAAAGAGGGGAGGCGGCCAAGGATCGCGTGATCATAGATGTGCCGTACCATCTACGACGCTGAGACGTTGCGGGGTGCGGTTTATTATGCTCCGCCTTGATTGCTGGGGCGGGAAGACGGGACAATTCATTGTTTCATTTGCGTTGATGACCCTGTTGGTGGTACTCCACTGTTGTGGGGTGAAGGTGGGATGCCAGACTTGGTGAGGAGGAGGTCGCAGAAGGCGGGCCTTCCGCCCGGAACACTCGTTCACGTAGGGGAGGTAGTGACGGAGGAGCCAAGGATCTCCGTGATGAGCTATGACAGCATGCATCTCGAAGAGGAATACGTCGATACGGTGAGCGAGGCTTTTCCACTGAGGGACGCGCCATCCGTGACTTGGATCAACGTGGACGGGATACACGACGTTGGCATCGTGGAGGAGCTGGGCGCGAGGCTGAGTCTGCACCACCTCGTCCTGGAGGACATCCTGAACCCCGATCAGCGTCCCAAGATTGAAGACCTCGGCGACTACCTGTATGTTGTGTTGAAGATGGTAGACTGGGACGACCAGCAGGGCGAGATCGCTGTGGAGCAAGTGAGTCTGGTGGTGGGTGCCAACTACGTCGTCTCGCTTCAGGAACGGCCTGGTGGGGATGTACTGGGCCCGATTCGGGAGAGAATCAGGGAGGGCAAGGGGAATATCAGGGGAGTGGGGTCTGACTATCTTGCCTATTCCATTCTCGACGGTGTGGTCGACAGGTACTTCGGCGTGCTGGAGGGTCTGGAAGGGAAGCTGGAGGACCTGGAGGAAGAGTTGGTCTCCAGCCCCTTGCCAGAGACGCTGCAGGAGCTACACGTCTTGAAGAGGGAGATGATCTATATGCGCAAGTCGGTGTGGCCCTTGAGGGAGGTGGTTGCAGCGCTGGAGAGAAGCGGATCCCCACTGATCAAGGAATCAACAGTTCCCTATTTGCGGGATGTCTATGATCACACCATCCAGGTCATGGATGCTGTGGAAACGGTGCGGGACATGCTCTCGGGGATGCTGGACATCTACCTGTCCAGCATGAGCAACAAAATGAATGAAGTGATGAAGGTCTTGACCATCTTCGCCTCCATCTTCATCCCTCTAACCTTCATCGCCGGTGTATACGGCATGAACTTTGTCTTCATGCCTGAGCTGGGGTGGCGGTGGGGATACTTCGCTGCGCTGCTCGTAATGGTGGCAGTGGCATTGAGCATGCTCTGGTACTTCAGATCCAAACGTTGGCTCTAGGGCTGAGGACCGTCCTGCATTGAGGCACGCCCACCCTCAGGGAGCGATGCTTGTCGGGCAATGCCGCGCTAGCTGCGATGCCACGTATGTGTTGTGCGCGTGGTGGCATGATCTGTCGGTTAGGCGTGCTGTGTGTGGTTGGTTACGCCGGTGCTAGCTAGGGCGGCGGTCTGGAGTAGGCCCAGTCGCGCGCGCGGGCAGCAGACGTACCAGGGGTGATCCGACGAGTAGGATCAGAGCGCTGACCGTGAAGGCCGTTCTCAGGCCAAAGATATCCCCCAGTGCACCGACCACCACCGCTGAGCCTGACTCCAGAATGAAACTGATGGCCAGGAACATCCCATTGGCCATGGCCCGGTTGTTTGGGCAGCTTTCCTGGACCAGTGCCATGAGGACGGTGCGCGTGGCTGGCGCTGTGATCCCAATTAGCATGAGGATCGGTAGTCGTGCCCAGCCGTTGATGGCGAGGAACGCGAACATCAGGAGTGCCGCGGAGGACATACAGACGAAGACTACCGGTCTCCTTCCCCACCGGTCGCTCACCGCTCCCCCCATCAGGGCCCCGATCCATCCGACTCCCGTCTGAGCAGTGAGGGAGATTCCAGCGAACCACAGGCTCTCGCCTTCCTGGATGAGGAAGGTGGGTAGAAAGGTCATCCGGGCGGAGACCAGGAGTGCCCACACTCCGATGATAGCCACCAGGGGGAACATGAGTGGTCTGAGAGCGTGAAGGCCCTCGCGGAGAGAGCCGCGATGCTGTGACGTGGGGGAGATGGTGGAGACATCTCTCAGGCGGACGAAGAGGAAGGCCGATGCGATCCAGCCCGCGATCATCAGCCAGGGCGTAGCTCTAAGGCCCAGGTGATCGAGCACGGCGACGATGATCACTGGGCCGACGGCAAAGCCGATGCTGCCCCCAACCATCCACACGCCCATCCCCCAGCCGAGTTTTGCGCCAGCTGCGCGCCCAGCCATCGCGGGCGCCACAGCGTGGAGCGCAGCCGAGCCGAGGCCAGCGGCCAAAGCCAGCATGACCAGGACGGCATAGGTGGGGGCTATCCCCATTAGGCTCATCATGGTCCCTGTGAGCGCAGGTGCCAGAATGACCAGGTATCGTAGGTTGACGCGATCCCCCAGGTGGCCGATAAGAGGCTGGAGTATTGATAGAATGGTCCTCGCGAAATCCAGAAGCCCAGCCTCTGTCATGGAGAGCGAGAGGTTGGCTATCAACGACGGGAGCAGAGGTGCCATGAAGGAGCTATATGTGTCGTGAACCCCGTGGGCGACGGTGAAAGTGGCAACGTAGCCTGTCTGGAAACTGGGGGGGGCGGGCGATGGCTGGGACGAACTCTCGCCGAGGTGATCTGCGGAGGAAGAGGTTGAGGCTGTTGCTTCCAATGATTGGTCGTTCGAGCTGTACATGATTACCCTGTCGTCTTGGGTGATGAGTGGTCGTGAGCGGTGGCAGCGGGATGGGTCTGAGGAAGTAGAGAGACCATGGGCAAGCTCAGAAGCATAAGGATGGCGCTGGCGGCGATGGCTGAGCGTAGCCCGAAGAAGTCGGCCAGAATCCCGACGGTCAGTGCCGCGATCGACTCTGACATGAAGCCCAGAGCGAGATAGAGACCTGTGGCAAAGGCGCGATTGCGGTCAGAGCATTCCTGGATCAAGGCGAGTGTGATGACTTGGGAAGGCGGTAGGGCGAAGCCAAGAAGGACTAGAATGGGGACGAGCGCCCAGTCCGTGGCACCCAGCAGAGCGAACGTGAGTAGTGGCGCGGCGACGAGGAAGGCTGAGAGGACGCGGCGGCGGCCCCAGAGATCGCTCATGGAGCCTCCAACCAGGGCGCCGACCATCCCTGCCCCGGCACTGATGGAGACAGAGAGACCTGCAAACCACAGGTCGCTGCCCTGCTCCGTCAAGTAGGTAGGCAAGAAGGTGAATGTGCCCGCGACCAGGAAGGCGCGGAGTAGTACTATAGCAGCGATGGGCACAAGCATGGGCTTGGCCTCGTCGAAGCCTTCGCGCCAGGAGTCGGAGTTCGCAAGGTCGGCACGCTCGGTTGGGACCCTGCGGAGGTAGAGAAAGAGCGCGGTGGAAGCGAGCCAGCCCCCGATGAGCAACCAGGGTGTGCCCTCTAGAGGGACGAATCTGAGGGCAGTGACCACGATGAGGGGACCGAGGGCGTATCCCAGTACCCCTCCCACCATCCAGATGCCCATCCCCCGCCCGAGGTTGCGACCGGCGAGGCGGCCGGCCATGGGAGATGCCACGGCGTGGAACGCGGCCGATGCAAGCCCGGCGGTTATGACCAGCAGGGCCACCACAGTGAGTCCGGGGGCGACACCCAACAGACTCATCACGGTGGCCACGATGGCGGGTCCAAGAATGACCATCCAGCGCAGATCTTTGCGATCTGCCACGTAGCCGATGACAGGCTGAAGCAGGGCGGGCGAGGTACTGAGGAAGGCAATGAGACCAGCCTCCGTTTTTGAGAGCGAGAGTTTCTCGATGAGCAGAGGCAGCAAGGGGGGCAGGAAGGACGCGTACGTGTCATTGGAGGCGTGCGCGAGGCCGAGGGCTGCCAGCGCACTGGTGTCGGAGTCGTGGGTTAGCGAGGGTGCGGGGGTGGGGAGATCCGTGTGTTGGCTGGTAATGCTCATCGGTCAATCCGTGGGCTTCTAGTGTGGCTCATGGTGAAGTGGCGGGTCTATCCCGGGGCAGCAGGAGAAGAAGAGGGAGGCCCATAGACAGGAGTAGTGCGGAAACGGCAAAGGCGGTTGGCAGTCCAAAGAGGTCGGCCAAGGCACCGAGAAGTACCGCGCCGACGGACTCGGAGACGAAGGTCAGGGAGAGTAGCACGCCGGTGGCCAGTGCCCGGTTGTCGGGGCAGCTCTCCTGCATCAGGGCCATCAGGACTACGTTGACGGCGGGCATGCTAAGGCCCAAGCCAATGAGGACTGGCAGTTGGAGTGACCCCGGCAGCGAGACGAGGGCCAAGATGAGGGCTGGCGAGGTGAGCAGGGAGACCACCATGATGGAGCGGCGGCCGACTCGGTCACTTGCAGAGCCAGCAAGGAGGGCTCCGGCGGCCGATGTGAGTTGAATGAGGGACAGGGCAATACCCGCGAGCCACACGGGCGCGCCCTGTGCGGTGAGTAGAATGGGCAGGAAGGTGAGGGTCGCTGAGAAAGCCATGGCGCGCGATACGACTAGGCCCACCACCGGTATCAGAAATGGGCGCATGCCCTCCAGGCCGCGGCGCCAGGAGTTGGTGGCTGTCGAGGGAGTTGGTTGGAGTGCCACACCTCTGAGTCGCAGGTAGAGGAGGGCTGAACCCAACCACCCGCCGATAGCCAGCCAAGGTGTTCCTTCCAAAGTGAAGAGTCTGACCGTGCCAGCTACCAGGATGGGTCCCACGGCGAAACCAAGGTAGCCCCCGATAGTCCAGAGGCCGATGCCGCGGCCGAGGCGCGGGCCGGATAGCCTGCCGGCCATGGCCGGTGCGGCGGCGTGGAAGGAGGCAGAAGTGAGGCCAGCAACGGCAACAAGGAGAGCTATGACGGCGAAGCTGGGGGCCACACCGAGAAGACTCATGGTGGAAGCCGCCAGCGCCGGAGTCAGGATCACAAAGTACCGCAGACTCGCCCGGTCCGCCAGGTGTCCGATGAGGGGTTGGAGCAGCGATGGTGTGGACTGGATGAAGGCTAGGAGCCCGGCTTGGGTGTTTGAGAGGCCGAGTTTGGATATGAGCGTTGGTAAGATGGGGGCGAGGAAACTGGTGTACGTGTCGTTGAGAAAGTGGGCGAGAGAGACGGTGAGCACGTGGCCGGTCTGGAACTCCTCGGCTCCACTCCGGGCGCTTGCCGTCAAGTTGACGTCGATGTGGATTTCGTTCTCTGGCACAGGGACCTCTGGAGTCCGGGTGGCCGCGACAGGCAGCGGAGCCACCTAGCCCAAGCTACGCCGGGGCAGCAAGAGCAAGAGCGGCAGACCCAGGAGCGGGACGGTTGCGCTCACTGCGAAGGCGGTGCGGAGGCCAATCAGGTCTCCGACGGCGCCCAAGACAACGATGGCGCCGGAGCGGATGACAAAACTCAGTGCCATGTATAGCCCGTTGGCCATGGCTCGGTTCTCGGGAAAAGTCTCCTGGACGAGGGCCATCATCACCGGCGCTGCGGACAGGGAGGTGAATCCCAGGGCGAGCAGGAGCGGCAAGCGGGGCCATCCGTCCACGGAGAGGAAGAGGAACATGAGGATGGGTGTGCTCAGCATGGCGGCGAAGAGTACGACACGGCGGCCCAATCGATCGCTCAGCGAGCCACCCGCCAAAGCGCCAATCACGCCCGCGGCCTCCAAGACTGTGAGTGAGACGCCAGCGAGCCACAGGCTTGCTCCCTCATCGGTGAGAAAGATTGGGAGATAGGTGGTCAATGATGCCAGGACGAAGACGCGAGCGGTGACGATGCCTACGAGGGGAAGCAGCAGGGGCCTTAGCGCACGGAGTGCCTGGCCAAAAGAGATGGGCTCCAGTGCAGCGGCTGGACGCGCTTGGATGTCTTTGAACAGCAAATAGAGTACCACAGAGGCGAGGAGGCCGACGGTGATGAGCCAAGGGGTGCCTTCCAGGGTCAGAAAGCTCACCGAGGCAACGATGACGAGTGGACCAAGGGTGCGTCCCAGTTCCCCCCCCACCATCCATAGCCCCATGCCACGGCCCAGGTTGAGCCCTGATAGACGTCCTGCGAGGACGGGCGCGACAGCATGAAAGGCGGCTGAACTGAAGCCAACCACCAAGAGCAGGAGGGCCAGCGCCGCGTAGGTGGGGACAATACCTATGAGGCTCATCATGATGGCGGTGACAGCGGGGGCGAGGATGACAAAGTAGCGGAGCGTTATACGGTCTGCCAGGTAGCCTATGTAGGGCTGGAGCACGGAGGGTGCCTGCAAGAAGACAGTGAGTGCGCCAGCTTCGGTGTTGGAGATGGCAAGCTTGGAGATCAGGACCGGCAATAGTGGTGGGAGGAACGCGGTGTAGGTGTCGTGGACCGCGTGTGCCCCGGTGATGGTGAGGACTCTGCTTGTCTGGAATGCTCCAGTGTCAACTTGGGTCGGCCGGGAGCTTCCTCCGCTGGAATGCTTCAACGTGCGAATGACAACCTCGTTTCAGGCTTGGACCTTGCGAAGCGCAGCATAGCCGCTCTAGAGGGGGAACGACTCTTGGTCCAGTGTATATGGATTATATCATAGGAGGCCTAGCAGGGCCAGAGAAAAGGGAGGTGCCGTTCTCGGCTTCACTCTTGCCGGGGTTGAGACTCGAACTGAGGGGGGGGAGTTTAGCTGATGTCACCTGATACGTAGGCGCGGGTCCTCTCGTCGCGGGGCGCAGTGAAGACCTGTTCGGCGGGGCCGTGTTCCACCAACTCGCCCAGGTAGAGGAAAAGGACATAGTCACCGATGCGCCGAGCCTGGCGAAGGATGTGGGTCACGACCACGATGGTGTACTTTCGCTTGAGGAAGGCAAACTGCTGCTCAATGAGCTGGGCGGATATGGGATCCAGGGCGGAGGTCGGTTCATCGGCCAGGATGGCTTGTGGCTCAACGGCCAGGGCCCTGGCGAGCGCCAGGCGTTGTTGCTGTCCCACGGACAAGCCGCCAGCCGGATCATGTAGACGATCCTTGACCTCATCCCAGAGGCCTGCCAGGCGAAGATAGCATTCTACGAGGAGGTCCATCGCGTCACTCTTCCTGGCGCGAGCGGCAACGCGCGCGATCTCGGGAGACAGATGCTCCAGCTCGGGGGAGTCTCGGAGAGTCTCCAGCTGTTGCAGGATCTGGTGCTGGGTCATGCGGTGGATGCGTGGTCCATAAGTGATATTGGCGTGGATGGACATGGGCAGCGGGTATGGTTTCTGTGACAAGAAGCCGACCCTCTTGCGCAGGGCCAAGACGTCTGCTCTCGGACCGTAGATGTTCTGTCCATCTATCAGTACCTGGCCCCCCACCTTGACTTCCTGGTTGAGGTCGATGAGCCGGTTGAGACTCTTGAGAAGGGTGGTCTTGCCGCAGCCTGACGGTCCAATAATAGCCGTCAGGCGTCCATCGGGAATGTCGACGTTCACGTCACGGAGAGCATTGTGGCGTCCGTAGAAGACGTTGAGGTCGCGCAGACTTATGTGAGGCATATGACATTCCTATCTTATAATGTGCTTGGAGAAGCGGTGGCTCAGCAGGCGTGCGGACAGGCTGGCGACGAGAACTATGATCAGGAGGATGAGCGCTGCGGCATAGGCGCGGCGCTGCACTTCGGGAAAGGGAGTGGCGAGCTGGAAGAAGACAGCCAGTGGCAGTGAAGCTGTGGGATCGAAGAGCGAGCGTGGAATGTAGTCTGTGTAGCCCGCCGTGAAGAGAATGGAGGCAGCGTCTCCGATCCCCCTGCCGAAGGCCAGGACCACTGCGGTCATGATCCCAGGCAACGCCTGTCGCAGAACCACGGAGGTGGTGGTCTCCAGTCTGGTGGTGCCGAGGGCGTATGAAACCTCCTTGAGTTGAAGAGGCACCATCCTCACTGCCTCTTCCATGGCCCGGGCCATGATAGGAAGCATGACGAGCGATAGGGCGATGATCCCGCCAAGGAGGGAGGCGCTGAGGCCCAGGTAACGCATGATGACGAATCCAAAGGCGCCGTAGACAATAGATGGGGTGCCCCAGAGAGCATCGAGGCAGAGCCTGGTGAAGGTAGCCAGCCGGTGCCCGGTGTACTCCCTCTGGAGAACCAGCGCCGTGGGCAGGCTGAGCAGGAGGGCGAGGATGGAGCCCCCAACGGCAAGGTATACGGAACCTACGATGGCATTGGCAATGCCCCCTTCCTTGCCGAGATAGTATCCTCCCTTGGGTGTCTGGAAGATCATGGAGAGGCTTAGGGAGGATGCGCCGCGGACGACGACGACGACTAAGATGGCAGCCAACACCAGAAGAACGATCCCCAGTGAGGCCTGCATCAAGCCTTTGAAAACGGCTTCCTCGAGTCTTCTGGAGCGCACCTGGCTAGGATCTCCTTTCCATGCCTATGAGGAAGAGCTGGGCGCCGAGGTTGAAGGCTGCCACTACGAGGAGCAGCACCAGGGCGGCGAGCATCAGCACTGAGTCGTACATGGGGATGGACATCATCTCGCCGTAATTGTTGGCGATCAGGGCCGGGAGGGGATAGGCCGGGTCGAAGAGGGAGGTGGGAACTTTGGGGACGTTGCCCACCACCATGAGTACAGCCATCGTCTCGCCGAAGGCGCGGGCGAAGCCGAGGACAATGGCAGCCATGATACCCCGGCGAGCGCTCTTCAGTATCACGTGTTTGACGGTCTCCCATCTGGTGGCGCCCAGAGCCATGGAGGCCTCTGTGGCCTCGGTGGGGACTGACCGCAGTACGTCAGTCGTTACCGAGAGGATGATGGGGAAGACCATAATGGCCAGGATGATGCCTCCGGACAGGAGGCTGTACCCCGTAGTAGGGCTGCCGAGCGCGTGGCCCAGAGCGCGCACGAGAGGGACGATGACGATCACACCCCAGAAGCCGTAGATCACGGAGGGAATTCCTGCCAGGAGGTCGATGATGGGGCGGACGATGTCCCTGAAACGGCGGTGCGAATACTCAGATAGGTAGATGGCGCTCAGCAGACAGATGGGGATAGCCAGGATCATGGCTATGGCCGTGACTGCCAGGGTGCCCATGACAAACGGGTAGAAGCCAAACTCGCCCTTGAGAGGGTGCCACGACGATGACAGGAGTAGGTCGAGGATGGATTCGTTGGCCAGAATGGGTCTGGCCTTGACGAACAATCCCAAGACCAGGAAGGCCAGCAGGGAATTGACAAACGCCAGGGCCAGGCGCATGGATTTGGTGGACGCGGAGTCTTTGATCCGTCTCCAGAGCATAGCAGGAGCGCTTCCTACTGCGCGGCAGCAAGCGGCTGTGCGCTACTTCGGGACACCACTAGCCACCTAGCTTCTCCAGGGCGCCGTTGATCTGGTCGTCGGTGAGGCTGATGTAGCCGACTTCGGCGAGGTACTGCTGGCCGTCCGTGAGAATCCACCGGACAAACTGGGCTGTGAGACCGTCGAACTGGGTCTGGGTGACAACGTAGAGATCGCGCGCTGGAGGAGATGGGTAGACTCCCGACATCACCGCGTCCAAAGCTTTGTCCTTGGTGGAAAGATCTTCCTGGGGGTCAATTGTCCCGTTTTCATTCACGTCAACGGGAACTACTCGCAGGCCCTCCACTGGGAGGCCAGATACCATGTCATATGCATAGTTGAGGTTGTTGAAGCCAATCCCCAGGGGATCCGTCTTGATGGCCTCGGCTAGCCCGGGGTCACCGTAGACTGCGATGTCCTTTAGGTCTTCCTGGTCGCCACCGAGGTAGCTGGCCCAGGTCTGAGCTGCCCCACAGGCATCGGAACGGGTGTATACGTTCACGTCTGCATCAGAGTCCGCGTTGGCGACTTCACCCCAGGTTAGGGGCTTACCTTCTATGAAGAGCTCCACGAAAGTCTGGCGTTGAACCCCCTGGCGGGCCAGGGCTTCCCAGACGGGATTGGCTGCACTAATGGTGGGAAACACCGCATCCTTGACCACCGGGACGAAATAGGCACCCTGGTCGATCTCCTCGGGTCTGATCTCCCGAGAGACCATGCCGATGTCTACCGCTCGAGCCAGGGCGTCGGCCATACCCTTGCCGGCCCCGCCCGCTGAGACATCGATCCTAACCTTGGGGTGCAGGGTCTGAAACTCCTCGGCCCAGGTGACCATCATGGGATAGAGGGCCCACGCACCGGAGATTTTGATAGTACCTTCCAGCTCTGCGCCAGTGCCGGAGAATTCTTCGGCCCCAGGCGCACAGGCGGGCAGCAGGCACGTGACAGCGAGAGCCAGGGTCAGGAGAAAGGTGAGGGGCTTGCGAGGTTCCATGTCTGGTATCCTCCTCTTCGTTTGTGGGTCAGCCCGGGATGGTGACCCGGCACATCCGTGCTGCGGCGTCAATTGCGCCGTCGGCGGGCGGCAAGAGGGGTCCAGGTTATCAAGGAAGGATATGTGTCCAAAGCGCGAGATTGTGTACTGGTGCCGGTTGCGCAGCCGTTGCCAATTACGAATCAAGGGCATTCCGGGTGCCCGTTGCTCGATCCCTCTATGGTCCGCGTACAGTTTACAATATCGGGAGTCGGTTTGGTAGGGCCAGACTACTCATTCTGCCGGTGACTGGATAGGCAATTCGGCCTAGTGGGCTATAGGCATAGTGGCGTACCAGGGATCGCGCAGGAGAGTTGAACGTGGATAGCGGGAAGGTGTGTGATACACGTTGGCGGCAGCCCAGGGGGTGAAGGGCTGAGATATGGGGACACGCGATGGAGACATGGAAGGGGGGCGACGCCAGCGTCGCCCCCCTTGGACTACTCAGCGTCCGTCAACGCCAGGCACTAGTCCGTGGAATCAGGGCCGGGAAAGGCCTTGAGCACGAGCGGGTCGAAGTGGCACATGGGATCGTTGACGGCGATGTCTATGTTGTTCTCGTCGCACGGGTCGATGTCCTTCTCCGGACGCACCAGGCTCTGAGGAGCGACAACCTCGACGGTGTTGGTGAAGGGGCCGCAGGGCCACCAATCGAGTGTGCCCTCCACGGTGTAGATCACCCACTCGCCTGCGGGGATGTCGGCCTGGGCGAAGAGACCAGGATCCGGCCACTCGCAAGGCCCGTTGGGGCAGACTGGCGGCTCGCACGCCACGTCGCACTGGCCGTCACCCGAGGCGCAGCAGGTCCACTGGGCATCGAGGAGCTGGACGGGGATGGTGTCCGAGATGAGGACCCCCTCGGCGTCGCTGGGGCCTAGGTTGGTGACGGTGATGGAGTAGGTGACGTCCCAGCCGGGCAACGCTATCTCTGGGTCCTGCGTCTTGAGTACCTCGAGGTCGGACAGGGCGCTGACAATGGTGTCGTTCACTCCCATGTTGCTGGAGTTGTCGTCATCGAACATGTCGCTGTAGACTCGAGCCACGTTTGTGAAGGTAGTTGCGGCTGGGACCCAGGAGGGCACGTCCGCCGTGATGAGCACAGTCTCGGTTTGCCCTGGCAGCAGTGTCCCCAGCCAGCACTCCAGAGCGTAGTCAGGTGCTCCGATGAGTGTGGTGTCGCAGGCGCCTTTGCTTGGGGTGACTTCGGTGATCTCGAGGAGCGATGGCAGCGGTTGGTCAGTCAGAACCACGTTGTTGGCCGTGGAGGGGCCGGTGTTGGATATGGTGAGGGTGTAGGTCATGGCCGCGCCTGCCGCGACCTGGTTGTGCCACAGCTCGGTCTCACCGTCGCAGGCCACGAGGACCTCACCATGGACGGACTTGGTCAGCGCCAGATCAGCGACGGATGTGATCTCGTGCTCGGCCATGGCCTCGTTGTTAGATAGGTCGGGATCGTAGTCGGAGCTGGCGACCTTGGCTACGTTATTGATGTCCTGGGCCTCGGAGGCCTGGACGACGACGGTCAGCATCCACCTTCCGGAGCCCGGCTGCGTCGTGGCCACCTCGAGGGTGTGGGTCAGGCTGCACGTGAGTTGCAGCTCTTTGGTGAAGAGCCCAGAGGTGGGGCTGCAATCAGCGTCGCGGTCCGAGGTCACAGAGATAAGCTCGAAAATGCCGCTGGATTCCAGGAGGTCCGTGAGAAGCACGTCGTGAGCGTACCCTGGGCCCAGGTTGTCTACGATGATGGTGTAGGTCAGTTCTTCCCCGGCATAGACCTGGCCATCGGGCTTGCCGAACTTCTGGATCTTGAGGTCTGCCTTGCCCCCGATCAGGCTGGCGGCCGTGTCGCGGTCGTTATACGCGAGGGGATCCCAGGAGTGGGTGCAGGCCACGAGCGCCTCGTTGCTGATGGTGCCCGGCGGGGTATCGGGGCGGACGCGCGCGAAGACCGAGAAGGTGCGGGTCTCACCGTTGGGGATGGGATCCCACCACCTCCACGTGCAGACAAGATTGCTTCCTTGATCTACGCACTGCTCAGGGGTCAGGGTGGCAACCTCGAATTCCACCCCCGCTGGGAGGGTGTCGGTCACGGTCGTCACGTACCAGGCCCAGCTCGGGCCACGGTTGGTGACCGAGATGTCGTACCGAATCTGCTCGCCCGCGTACACCTTCCAGGCGTCGGCGCTCTTTCTTACCGACAGATCCGCCACCGGGATTACCCAAGTGTCGTTCTGTAAGTGGGCATCGAAGAAAGGATCGCTGGTCAGCGACGAAAACACATCGACCTCGCTGTGAAGAAACGGCACAGAAGGAGGCACGCCGGGAAACACCAAGAAGTAGAGGTTGATCGTCTGAGTGGCGCCGGCCGCCAGGGTGCCCAACTGGCAATGCATGAGACCCCAGTTCACCTCGTCGGGGGAGCAGGAAGCGCCGTCTGCGCGGAGGAAGGTCATCATGGGGTTGGCGGCGTACTCCACCCAGTGGTCCACGGTGACCCCACTGGCCTCACCCGGGCCCCTGTTCTCAACCGTGATCTCATACCGCAACTGGCGACCAGCGGTGACCTGGTCTCCGTACTCCTGGTAGACGAGCGCAATGCCCTCCAGGGGAACGGCTGTCTCACCCCAGGCGGAATAGCCGCTGACTAGCAGGTCCGCCCAGTTGTTCACCATGGTCAGGGTGTGGACGTGGTTGTCGCTGTTGTCGAGGTCCAGGACATCGGAGCTCACGGAGGCGTCGTTCTCCAGGACCGTCTCCCCACGTACAGCGCGGCCGACCAGGACCTGGAAGGTGATGGTGGCGCTCTGGCCCACCTCCAGCGCGCCCAGCCCGCAGACCATCTCGTCGATGGGCACGCCCGGCGTGCCGGTCTCGCAGCTCCCCTGGCTCACGGAGAGGCTGCCCGGATAGAGGGTAACGCCGGCGGGAAGCCGGTCCGTGACCTGGACGTTGTGGGCGGTGGAAGGACCGGCGTTGTCGACGGTCAGCGTGTACTGGATACGCCGGCCGGCGGTCACCTCGGTCGGTGAGGCACCGTAGTTGGGCGACTGCGGGAAGGGGATACTCGGTTGGGTCAGGTCGAAGGTCGAGCCTTGCTGGCCAGAGACCTGGACCTCGCCCGTGGCGGCCTTGGTCAATGCCAGGTCGGCTGTGTCACCCACGTGGATGGAGTCCTGGGCGTAGTTGCTGGACGCGTCTGGGTCGGGACTGGCTGTCGTGACCCACACCTGGTTGTTGATATCGCACGTCTCGGCGGACAGGGCTTGGATGATGATCTCATCCTGCACCCCAGCAGGGAGAGCCTCGGTGCGCGAGCAATTGATTTGATACCCACCGGAGGCCACACTGGAGGTGCAGTCATACTCCGGGCCATACGTGAGATCCATGAGGAAGAACTGCCCATCGGACAACATGGTGTCGGTGAGCCGCACGTTGCGCGCCGGCGACGGACCATTGTTCTGCACGAAGATGTACCAGGAGAACAAGTCGCCAGCCAGGACCGCATCGTCGGGTTCGCTGATCTTGGTGACCTGAAGATCGGCCTCCTCGAAGACGGAGATGGAGTCCAGAGACTGGTTGTTGGACGTGTCTGGATCGGGAGTGCCGGTCGTGATCCAGACCTGGTTGTTGACGTCGCACGTCTCGCCGGACACGACTTCGATGATCATCTCATCCTGCGCGCCAGGAGGCAGAGCCGTAGTGCGCGAGCAGTTCAGGTCATAGCCGCCGGAAGATGCAGTGAGGGTGCAGTCGTACTCCGGCCCATAGGTGAAGTCCAGGACGGAGAACTGGCCATCCGACAGCATGTTGTCGGTGAGGTGTACGTTCCGCGCCGGCGACGGTCCATTGTTCTGCACGAAGATGTACCATTCGAACTGCTCGCCGGCCAGGACTGTATCGTCTGGCTTGCTCATCTTCACCACTTGCAGGTCGGCCAGGTCGATCAAGGAGATGGAATCCTCGGCGCTGTTGTTGGACGGTTCGGGGTCGGGGCTGGCGGTGGTCGCCTCCACCACGTTGTTCACGTCGCCGCTCCCCTCGCCGGTGGCCACGATGGTGATCTCGTCATGCACATCGAAATACATATACGCGTCGCGGGTGCAGGCCCACTGCAATTCCTTGCCGGAAAGCGCGACGCCGACGCCGGGGTCGCAGGTATAGCCGGGCGCACTGACGATGGAGGCTGTGGTAGTGGAGTCAGATGCCAGCGTATCCAAGATGACCACGTCACGCGCTCCCGAGGGGCCGTGGTTGGTGAGCTGGACGGTGTAGGTGAAGGGCACGTAGGCGGAGCCCGTTTCCTGGGGATCGCTGAACTTTGCCACCTCCAGGTCAGCCTCTTCGGTGACTTCCATCATGGTGGTCGCCATGTTGTTTATGGGGTTCAGGTCGAGAGTGTTTGTGCTGACCGCCACGCTATTCCGCACTGCCCCGCCCCCCTCGACGGTGACCACGACGGTGATCTCGTCCTGCTCCTGGGGGTACATCAAGCCGTTGCGCGTGCAGTCCCAGTGCAGATCGGTGCCGGACACCGGATCGCCAACAGAGGGGTTGCAGGTGTAGTTGGGTGCGCTGATCATGGACCCGAAAGCCAACCCCGCAGAGGTGAGGTTCTCCGAGAACTGGACGTTCTCCGCCACCGACGGGCCGTCATTTTCGATGAGGATGGTATAGGTGAAGGGATGGCCGCCCCAAATGGTACCCTGCGGCTCCCTGGTCTTGGTGACCCGCAGGTCCGCCCGGCCCTGCTCGATGGTGCTCTCTGTAGTGGCGAAGTTGTCGGCCGGGTCATCCAGAAGCATGCCGGTGGCCAGCGTGGCCGTATTGCTGATGGTTACAGTTTGCTGCGAGCCGACCATGAAGTCGGGAGGGATAGGGACGAGAAACTCTGCCGAGGAGATCTGGCCCCATACCAGGTCCGGCAGATCGCAGCGCACCACGCTCGGCTCCGGCACGGTGCAGAGCCAGTCAGGTGCATTGATGGTGAAGTCCATCCCGGGCGGCATGGTCTCAGTCACCACCAAATCCCTTGCTGTGTCGGGCCCAGTGTTGACCACCACCACACCGTACGCCAACTCCTGCCCGGGCAGGACAGGGTCAGGATCGCCCACCTTGGCGAGAACAAGATTCGCCTCCGCGAGCTCGAAGGCGCCTATGTCGCAGACGGCAACCGGGTCGTCACCGTTGGCTTCCACCGGCCGCGCCTGGCCGCGCTGATCGGTGGCCGGGCAGTTGGTGTTGTCAGCGGCGTCCACCGCCAGGCTGGTGCGAGCAAGGGCGTGGGTGAGCGTGGGGCCGCCGTTGTCCTGAAGGGCGCCCAGGAGAGGGTCGGTGTTGGATAGATCGGTAGTGTGGGCCGGGGTGCAGCTCTCGTCGCCGTACAGGTTGTAGCCCTGCGAGGTGATGCCGCCGTCGAAG